>Ga0255777_10000144_pt1 | contig 61957 bp, 54 predicted proteins | sample 101ome_15_FD_179975 | JGI IMG/M metagenome (GOLD analysis project Ga0255777, IMG submission 179975) | Coastal salt marsh microbial communities from the Groves Creek Marsh, Skidaway Island, Georgia - 101402AT metaG (version 2) | ecosystem: Environmental > Aquatic > Marine > Intertidal zone >... | reverse complement strand
CTGCATGGTAATTAAGCAAAAATCAGTGTATAATACTATGTATCAAAACTAGGAGCTAAACATGTCTGAAGATTATACAAGAATACAAATAAGAAAAGGAACTTCTACTCAGTTCAACACCCATGATCCGGTTTTAGCTAGAGGTGAGCCAGCAATAGCCACCGACACAAATACGCTTAAAATTGGAGATGGAACAAAAACTTGGTCTGAGTTATCTCCTATTGGGACTGGAGGCTCTTCTGTTGAGCAAACTGCAAATCACTTTAGCTTGGGAGCTGGTCCATATGCTAATTGGCAGCCAAGCGAAGTTGCAGATGTTTTACGAATAACAACCACCGCCGACGTTATTATTCATGGGCTAGATCAGTTACACGTTTCCAAGAAACAGATTACCATTAATAATTTTGGCACTTTTACCATGACTCTTAAGCAAGACAGTCCTACAGCAACAGCAGAAAATAGATTTTATAACATGCCACAAGGAGATATAGTATTAAATAGCGGCGATAGCGCTACTCTAACTTATGATAATGTATACTCAAGATGGCTTGTGTATGGCGTTGGTCAAGCAACAAAAATATTATCATTAACACAAGCTGAATATGACGCACTTTCTAGCTATGACCCAAATACATTATATATCGTAACATAAAATGAGACAACATTCTGTTTTTCAAATGCGTAGGGGAAATCTATCTGATTTTCAAGCTAGTAACATTGTCTTAGCCAGTGGCGAACCCTGCTATGTAATGGATGACAACAGGTTTGTGATTGGCAACGGTCAAGACATAGTGAATGACCTTCCCATATTAAACGAAACTGGATATGCAGAACACGTACAAATAAATGTTAAAAACACTTCAGGCGACACGCTTACTAAAGGAACTCCTGTTTATATTACGGGAACCGTTGGGGCGACTGAAGTATTTGAGGTATCTAAAGCAGACGCATCTAACGCCTCAACAATGCCAGCTATAGGGTTGTTAGACGCTGATTTAAGTAATAATTCTCAAGGCTACGCTATAGTCGGGGGAGGCCTTAAACATATATCAACTGACCCCATAGATAATTCTACCCCCTCAACGGGATCAGTTTTATACGTAAAAGCTGGAGGTGGTCTTACTACGGCGAAACCAACCGGAGTAGGAAATCTTATTCAAAATGTTGGAAAGGTGGGCAAAGTTAGCGGTGGAAATTCTGGTTCTATTATAGTTTCCAGCATAATGAGAACTAACGATGTTCCCAACCATGTTATATGTGAGAAGATTACAGTCGGTGGATATTCCTTGCCCACTTCTGACGGATCTGCTAATCAGTTACTACAAACAGATGGATCTGGACAATTAAGTTTTGTAAGTCAAAGATTTTCTTCCACCTTGATTGCCGTGGGATCTGGCAGCTATAGTAACTGGACTCCTAATGTCGTTGCCGACTTTATATCCTTAACAACGACAGCAGCGTTAACACTGAATAGCGTAGACGCAACATACGGAAACGGAAAAATAGAAATTTACAACGTGGGAGTTAATGATATAACTTTAACCAACGACGTTGGAGGAAACGAAAATAGCATTTTAACCACAACAGGGTCTAGCGTAACCGTTGAGCCTCAAGCTGGATTTAAGTTAGTTTATGACAATTCCGCAAGTAGATGGAGAGCTTACAAAACAACATAAGGGCGCATAAATGGCAGACTACACAGAAACAAGAATACAATTTAGAAGAGGAACAGCCAACGATTGGTCTACTTCCAATCCGGTATTGGGAAAAGGTGAGCCGGGATACGATACAACCAACGACATATTAAAGGTTGGAAACGGTGTAGACGCTTGGTCTTCCCTTACTGGAATGTCTGCCGGAAGTGTTAGCGTCAGTTATACAACAGCAGAAATTACGGGACTAACTGGAAATATAGACGATTGGACACCAAGCTCTTCTGTTGATGTTCTCCAAGTGTCTCCATCTTCTCCAATTCTAACCATAAGAGGGATCAACGCAAGCTATACGCCATCTAAGTTTAGCATTATTAACACGTCTGATTCTAACAAGATATCTTTACCATATCAAAATCCAAACAGTGCGTCAGCTAATCAATTATACATGACAAACGGCGTTGGCATTGTTGTTTATCCAGACGAGCAAGTTGACTTAATTTATGACGGAAATTTAAGCAAGTGGATCGTTACCAAAAGAGGAATTCCTTCAAACACAAGGCCAATTTTGAATTCCTACAGCGGGACAGGAACGGTCTCTGTTGAATCGGTAAACAATCTTGTTATTGTTAGTCAAGACACTTATGACAACATAGTTAAAGATCCCAACACCATATACTTCGTGCCATGATGAGGAGAAAATAATGCCACCAATTTATCTTGGCGATCAACCAGTAGAAGTTTACAAAGGCGAACAGCAGCTAGAAAGTGTTATTATAGGTGAAAACCTTGTTGACATTTACACCAGCAACAACAACGACGATACTGAATTTCTATGTTGCGTCTGCACTCAAGTTGGAAATGATACCATTTGTGAGCCTGTAACTGAAGATAATGCTGAACTCTGTAATTCGAACTCATCCCCGCTATGCCCTGACGGCACATGTGACTGCAATCCCACCGCAACCACCACGCCTCCCCCGACAACGACGATAGGACCGGTCGAATGTTGCCAATGCTACCAGTCAGGGGGGAATACGTTGTGTGAATCTGTAACTTCAGAGTATGGCGAATTATGTGGGTCATGCACGGGTACATGCAGCTACATAGCCGAGTGTAGAGATTATAATCCTGACGACTATGGCGGCGTTTGTCCCAATGGCGTATATTATTGGCAGGAGGTGTCCAACAGTTGTGCTACTGGATGCACTTGCGAAGAACCCGCCTCTGAGCCTAGCTCTGGAGCTGAAGAATCTACAGACTGTGTAACGAACTCAGTCCCAACGTGTGAAGACGGCACATGCAATTGTTACGAAACTTAATAAAAAGGAGAATTTTATGGCAATAGTAAACACAACAGACGTAGTAACAAATCCTAACACCTCAATCGAGGCGGCAAAAAACGGAACATGCGTAGTCACATGTACACCAACGGGATCTTTTCACACCATTGACGCAACATATGAAACTAGCATGACATATGCGGAACTAGAAACTTTATTAACATCCAGATTTGATGACGTTGCTTACTACAACGCAGTAGACGGAGGAACTCCATGAAAAGATTTTTGGAACTTGTTTTTATTAGTTTAATATCTATTGCTATCACTCTGCATTTCGTCAAGAAAGCAGAAGAACGAATAGACGGAGGCAATGTAAACAGCTTTGGCTATAGTGGTGAAGTTTTATTGTCAGAATTTAAAGAAAAAGTTTCAACAGCTTTCGATGAAGCGGAAATCAAAATTTACAACATCAAGCCAACTCCAGATATAGTTGGCCCACACGAAGATCCAAAAAAATGCATCTGCAAAGGAAGCGGAGTAATCATTCAAGGAGATGGACATAAAACCGTCTGCCCTTATCACGGTAGCAAATTTGGAAAAGATATTATCATCAAACCACTAAACGCACTGGAGTAAATATGGACAACGAAAGCCTTTTTAGGATGGTGGCAATCATTTTAGCCGCTGGCATACTAGTTACGAGTTGGGATTTTTCATGGTTGACACATAAATTAGGAAAAATTGGAGACATAAGAATGCCTTCGTGGGGGAAAAAGAAAGAAATTTCTTTTATTCAAGTTGTAGAATCTTGGCATACTCTTAAAAATCAATGCGAAACACTAAAATTAACAGAAGCGATTCATAAAATCGATGAGGTATTTCCTCTCCTAAACACGGAGGAGTAGCATGAACAAAAAAATACTAGCTTTATTACTTTTATTTTATTCAGTGTTTGGCAATGGATTGCTTGATAAAATTGACAATATTGTTATTCCGGTTATTGTTAAGCCGGAAGTTAAAATATTAGATATAAAAACACCCACGGAAGAAATTAGAGATAGGGTTGCGATTTTTTCAGAATTAATTACCAACAAAGAAGATAGAGAAAAAATAGCAGTATTTAATTATGAGTTTTCTCAGAGAATAGTTGGTTATGAAACCACTTCTCAGCAGGTTAATGATGTATATTCTCTAGCTGGAAAAATCGTTTTCGATAAAACTTTAGTAGGAAAGTACGAAGGTCTTGCAGAAAATATCGTAAAGTTAATGGAAGAAATTTTAACTGATGAAAACCATTCTGTCAACCAAGAAGAAAAAGAAATGCTTTCTCAATACTTTGCTGGTATAGCTTGGACATTACTGCGGGAGAACTAAAATGTCACCAAAAGAAATAAGTAAAATTCTATTTAAAATCTTTAGCGATGAAGGTTTTAGCGTAAATGGATTTAAGATCAAATCAGAAAGCCCCCTCGTCGCAAATGTCTACAATGAAGACGAAACAACAACTATAAGTTTTGGGACTAATTACCCAAGAGCAGAAATCACAAGACTCATCACGCTTTATGCGTACATTGAGCAATTAGTGTTCAGAAAAGAAGGTGGAACCGTTAGGCTTAAAAACTTCCCAGATATTAGTTTTGGCTACGATAAATCCAGTATATTGAATTTTCTAGACCACCTTACTTATGCTGGACAATATGACATAGAAAAAGAAATTGAAGAAAAATATTCTGACGAAACAAAAAGAAAAATCGCTAAAGACTGCTTGCAATACGCGACGGAATGGGCTACAATAGTTAGTCAGTCTGGTGGATTTTGCGATTCTGGACCAGCAAAAAGAAAAGAATTGAAACGCCAGTGCTATGATTTTGTAGTAGAAAACGTAAGGGAAAACGCGAAAGAAAAAAAATATGGGTCCGTAATATTGACATATCTCTTGGTATTCATTATAATACCAGCAGTTGCTAGATTCATTATTGTGAGATTGCTTGAAAAATATTTCTAAATCATTACTTAAAAAAAGGAAGATGGTGATCGATGTCAATAAAGTCATTGATGAACTATACGTTCGTATCTAAATATGCAAGATGGTGTCCAGAAAAAAAGAGAAGAGAAACTTGGCAGGAATCAGTTGACAGAGTTAAGCAAATGATGCTTGACAAATACGTAGACCCCCATAATGACAATTTTTTAGACGTTAAAGATGCAATATCTCAAGCATATGAGGACATGAGGAAGAAAAAGATTCTTGGTTCTCAACGAGCTTTGCAGTTTGGTGGCGCTCCAGTTTTCAAGCACAACGCCAGAATCTATAATTGCATTGCGTCTTATACAGACAGAGTACGTTTCTTCCAAGAGTGCATGTATTTATTATTATGTGGATGCGGCACTGGGTTTTCTGTTCAGAAGCATCATATTGATAAGCTGCCAAAGATCGTTAAATCAAAAGAAGGATATAAAAAATTTGTTATTGAAGATTCTATTGAGGGTTGGTCTGATGCCGTAGGTGTATTAGTTTCAAGTTATTTTAAAAAATGCAACCTTTTCCCAGAATATAATGGCAAGAACGTAACTTTTGATTACACAAATATTAGACCAGCTGGAGCATACCTAAAATCCAGTGGGGGCAAAGCTCCCGGACCAGATCCTCTCAAGAAAGCTCTGACAAGCATTAAGAAAGTCCTAGACAATATTATTAAAGAGGGCCGCGATAAAATTAAACCTATTGAAGCATACGATATTGTCATGTTTGGTGCTGATGCCGTGATTAGCGGTGGCGTGAGGCGTAGTGCTACAATTTGTCTTTTCTCTGCCGACGACGAAGAAATGGCAAAGGCTAAAACTGGTTCATGGTTCATTGATAATCCACAAAGAGGACGATCAAATAACTCAGCATTATTACTACGAAAAAAAACGTCAAAGAAACAGTTCAGTGAACTGATGCAATCAGTAAAAGAATTTGGAGAACCCGGATTCGTATGGTCTGACTCTACAGAGCTTATTGTAAATCCATGCGTGGAAATTGGCATGTGGCCCGTAGATGAAACAACGGGCGAAAGCGGATGGCAAGCCTGCAATCTTTCTACAATTAACTGTGCTAAAGTTAAAACTGTAGAAGATTTCTACGCAGCTTGTGAGTCTGCCGCTATTATTGGCACTTTACAAGCAGGCTTTACTGACTTCCCTTATCTTGGCAAGGCTTCTGAGAATATTATCAGCCGCGAGGCTCTACTGGGCGTGTCAATGACGGGCATTATGGAACAGCATGAAATCTGTCTAGACCCGAAAGTTCAGAAGAAGGGTGCAGAAATAGTAAAGAAAACTAACGAAAGAATAGCAAAGCTAATTGGTATCAATAAGGCCGCACGTACTACCTGTGTTAAGCCAGAGGGTACGTCTAGTTGTATTCTTGGAACATCTTCCGGTATACACCCCCATCACGCCAAGAGATACATCCGTAGAGTCCAAGCAAATAAAATGGAACCGATCTACCAGTATTTTAAAACAATAAATCCTAGAGCCTGCGAGGAGTCCGTATGGTCTAATAACGATTCGGATGACGTTGTAGCGTTTTGCGTAGAAGTTCCAGACGGTTCTAAGATTAAAAATCAGCTTGGGGCCATAGATTTACTAGAATACGTCAAAAGCACACAGCAAAGCTGGGTAATGAGCGGGACAAATCCAGAACAATGCACACAAAAGTGGCTAACACATAATGTTTCCAATACTATTAATGTTAAGCCAGAAGAGTGGGACGCTGTGACAGAATTTATTTACGATAATCGCCAGTATTTTTGCGGTGTTTCGCTGCTACCAATTGCTGGCGATAAAGATTATGCACAAGCTCCATTCACAACAGTGTATTTACCTAGTGAACAGATACAACACTACGGAGACGCAGCAGTATTCGTAAGCGGCTTAATTGAAGTAGGTCTTTCTCTTTATGAAGACAATTTATGGGCGGCTTGTGACAGTCTATTAGGAGTTGGTCAAAAGATTAAAGGTTCAGAAAAAAAAGAATACCGAGATAGATGCCAAAGATTTGCAGATAGATATATGAACGGCGACCTCAAGCTGTTAACATATTGCATGAAAGACGTTTACAACTGGAAAAATTGGCTAGACATGAACCGTGAATATAAAGAAGTAGATTACACTCAAGTTATCGAAGAGGAAAACAACGTAAAAGCAGAGCAAGAGTGGGCCTGCTCTGGAGGATCTTGCGAAATTCGCTAATACTAGGAGAAAATTAATGATGGACTTTGTAGGATTTAAATATTTAACAGAAACCGCTCACGTACCAACTAAATCTAACAGAACAGACGCTGGATTTGATTTATATGCCGATGAAGATAAATTTATATTTGCAAATAAACGAACAACAATTAAAACCGGGATTAGCCTAGACATGCCAGATAATTTAGGCGGGTTGATTTGGCCCAGATCTGGACTATCCGTAAATAAAGGTATAGATGTATTGGCTGGCGTTGTAGACGCTGGCTACAGAGGAGAGATCATGGTTTGTTTATACAATACTTCTGATGAAGATGTAGAAATAAATCGTGGGGATAGAATCGCGCAGATGATATTCCAAGAGGTTCCTATCATATCTTTACAGTTAAGAGAAGAATTGGGTTCCTCACAACGAGGGAGTAAAGGCTTTGGTAGCACAGGCAAATAACAACAATAGAAAAAAGCGTCAAGAGAAAAAGAAACCTAAGCAAAACCACTTGGAGGCCAAAACTGAAAATCAAAAAAACTATATTAGGTCAATTGTAGAAAACGATGTAGTGTTCTGCACTGGACCCTCTGGTAGCGGTAAGTCTTTTATTCCAGCTGGGCTAGCCGCCCAAAAGTTATTAAAAGACGAAATTGATACAGTTATAGTTACTCGCCCTTTAGTTTGTACTGGTAGAGATATTGGTTCTTTACCGGGAGAGTTGAACGAAAAGATTAAACCATATCTTCAACCAATGGAAGAAAATCTAAAGTATTTCCTTGGTAGAGATAAGTTTGGTTATTATTATAATCAACGTAGAATTAGATTTGAGCCATTAGAAACAATGCGTGGCTCTACATTTCATGATTCGTTTATGATTTTAGACGAAGCTCAAAACTGCACTAACGAACAGATAAAAATGTTCATAACAAGAATGGGAAATCATTCTAAAGTAATTATAAATGGTGACAATAAACAAACAGACATATTTAAATATAGTGGATTAGATTTCTGTTTAGAAAGATTATCTGATGTTCCGGGTGTTGGGATCTGCAAACTGGAGTATCATGATATACAGAGAAATGGTATTATCGGGGCCATACTTTATGCACTGGAGTCATAATGTTATACGACTATGAATGTAGTAACTGCAAACATTTCATGGAAGATGTTTATCAGTCTATTAAAGAAGATGCTCTTACGGAATGTCCAAAATGCAAAAAACAATCTTTAGAAAGAATACTCACTGGTGGAATATATGGGCAAGTTTATCAAGAACCTACCACCATAGGGCAACAAGCGGATAAAAACTGGAGGAATAAAGGGCATTACGAAAGATCAAACGCGATGGCTAAAGAAGACCAAAAGGCTAGAGAAAAAAGAGAAAAAAGAAAGATGATAAACAGGATGAATAAAGACCATCAGTATCATTACATTATGACTGGAGAAAAAAAATAATGGAACACAACTTCAACAAAAAGGGACAATCAGCCGTAGGCGAAGACAAGGTTTTTGCTTATATTAATAATGGGTCTCAACAAACTGTAACAAAAGTTTTAACATATAACAATTTATTATACGATCCACTTGGAGCAGATTCTAATAGAGAAAATAATCTAGACACAAAATTAAAGCAAGTTGACGGTAGGGTATTCGCTTCTTACCTTAAATACTTACAAACAAACAACAAATCTTTTTTCATACACGCTCAGAGGTTATTTAATAATGGCTAAAAAGGGACCAATAGGAAAAGTAGAACAATTTTATATTGAGAGTAAAATTAACGAAAAAACTACTAAAGAAATTGCAATAGATTTAGATAGAAGCATATCTTCGGTTGAAAAGTTTATGAAAAAACATAAAATTGAATCGAAGCCAAAGCGTTCTCATGTCTCAGATCAGTTTGCTAGATCTAGTGGAACTGTTGCCATGACAGAAAATGCGTCTTCCATGTCTGAACAGACAAGAAAAAGAGTAAATAAATTAGATAGGTCTTGCACGACGAAAATAAAATGACATACATATTTGAAGAAGACGGGTGGAAAAAAGCTTATCAAAAACACTCAAACAGAAAAATTATATGGATCTATATAAAATTTTCTAATAACTCAATTGTGTTTTTGGACGAATACAAAGACTGGCTAACCATTGGTGATTATTGTGAGAAAAATATTTTAACAATACACGAAGTTGGATTGCAATACAGGACTAATAGAGTTTTTGAAAACACTTCGTCTTGGAATGGTATATATTTAGTAAGGTCTATAAAAGCAGATTTTGGATTGCAACCCAAACATTGTTACACGGTGGGAAAAGTAGTCGATGATAAAATTGAAAAATCTACGTGGATTGTTCCCGAACTAACACTTGCGTTTAACTCAGTTGACACAATAGCTGAGTCTTTTGAAAAAGCCATAATTAATAATGAAAAAAAACAAACCAAAGCTATTCAATAAAGAATATCAAAAGCAATGGTCTGAAAAGCACAAATACACACACATACATACTGGCGAACACTGCACGTTTGAAGCCTATGTTGCAGAATTGTTGGTTATAAGATGGACAGATGCCTTTAAGATGGATAAGCCGTCTTATAAGTTTTGGACTGTTGGCGATAAATATCACGAAGTTTTTATGCGCAACATGAAAGCCACGCAGTCTCTAAAGAAAAAGTTTTCAGAAAAAATTATTTTGCAAGCTATAAAATCTGATTATTTTGCAAACATATACCACATAGGATTAAAGGCGTATGGGCCAAGAGGGTGGAAATATAATCAGGTTGCGTTAGAAGCCATTAGAAAGTACAATAAGGAAGAAGAAGAGTCTATTAGACTTAGAGAGAAAGCCAAAGAGCTAGAAATTGTAGAAGAAAAGAAGGAATTTAAACAAAGAAGAAAAGTTACAGCAAGTAAAAAACAAAGCATCGTAAATAAATTGAGGAATATATGAGCAAGCTAAAGAAAAAATCATCAAGCAAGTTTGATAGCGACGTTGTTAGCAATTCTATTGTAAGCAAATACGGAGATGTCGTTAAGAGCGGAACGGAAGTTTTAGAATCTATCAATAGTCTACAAGTGATTGGCGTTTCGCCAGCACTAGACATAGCCTTGGGTGGCGGTCTAAGGGAGGGAAGTGTAGTAGTCATGACTGGAGATCCAAAATCTGGGAAAACAACTACCGCCCTTCATTTTGCTTCTAAGTGTCAGGCTTTGGGGAAGCGCGTAATCTATGTAAATACAGAAGGTAGATTGTCGCGCCAAAATTTTGATGGAATCAAAGGCTTGCAGGCAGACAAAATACTTATCATAGAATCAACAGATGATAAGATCTTGTCAGCACAAGATTTTCTAAACATTATTGAATACTATATAAATAATGATCCCGGATGCTTGATAATAGCTGACTCTTTATCAAACATGGTTCCTCAAGACGAACTAGATGGTGAAATTAGAACTGGCGTTCGCAATGCGTTGCCGCGATTGTTGTCTATGTTCTTCAAGCGTATCAGCGGTACACTAATGAAGAATAAAACTATACTAACCTGTATTACTCATAATATCGCTAATACTGGCGGCTCACCATATTCTCCATCAAAGATGGCAGACTGTGGTAATATGTTGCAATATCAAGCCGGAACCAATATGGTTATCACACATAGAGGTAGGTGGCAAGTTCCAAAAGACAGTGGACCACATGTTGGACAGATAGCAAACTGGACAATAAAAACATCTTGTGCGGGAGGTCTTCCAAGTAGCACGGCAGAAAGCTGGATTCGTTACGGTGTTGGGATTGATGAGACTCAAGAGGTTGTGCAGATTGCTTGTGAGTTTAGATTGATCAAAACCGCTGGAGCTTGGTACACAATTCAGTGCGCTATTGATAACCTAGAAGATCCAGTGATACAAAACATTCTCAAGCAGAATAAAATCTCTGATAAACCCGAGGATATAGAAAGATTTTTTAAATTCCAAGGCGCTAATAATACACTTGAGTTTTTAAATGAAAATCCAGATATGTCATCATTCATTTACGACAAGATTAAGGAATTATTTTAATGGCTCAAGTAGAAATTACGAAGACAGAAGCTTGGAGAATGCTAGACGCTCTTCAGGTTTACAAGAAAGACTACGAATTAACAGATTATGTAAAGAAAACTATTCGTAACGCAGAAAAGAAATTAAAGAAGGTGGTCAATGAGTAACTACTTAAACGTAGATATACCACCATTTTGGTGCTATTTAGACACTGGTTTTTTGTACAATAAAGAAGCTAGTGTAAAAAACGAAAGAATTGTTGTTGAAGTATTTTCTTTTACTAGCATACCTCAACGATGCGCTATGTTTTCTATCATGACTGAATACGGAAGTCAACACGCTAGAGTTCCAATTCACTATCTTAGATCAAATGAATCTGGTGGAACAGATTATGATCTTGATTGGCTAGAACTCTGGGACAGTATGAGCTATTATGCGTCTTGCAATATCAATGATTATACCAAAAACAGAGGCGCTAATATAATGCTTAAAGATCATAGTCTTCACAAGTCCAAGTACCTTTTTACTATAGATTGGTGCTTTGGTCCTCAGTTCAAATCTGGTTACGGAGAAATGGCCGCTGGTCACAAGTGTGGACATTTTTTTGAGGGTGAAGGTGGTCAATATTTTATGCAACCAAACAATAGAGTATTATGGGTAGACGGAGGTAGTTTTATCAGCAGAAAGTTCAAACAAAAACCAAATTGGCAAGTTTTCGCAAAAGAATTTAGCTGTGAACATTCCGGCAGCAGGTGGGTTTCTGAATTAGATGAAGAGGTATTCTTCTACGACTTCAAAAACATAGATGAAAAATGAACACAATACTTCAAATATGCGCCGGTATATTACTGGCTAGACTTATAGAATGGATTTTGTATGAAAGTTATAGGCTTAAATGGCAGAGAGTACGTTTGGAATTTAAACGGATATTCTGTTGCCGCCAACGACAAACGCAAGAGATCAAAGTACCACGTTCGCGCAAGAGAAGTCTTGAAGACTGTCTTCCATAGTTATAGAATACTTGAAGAAGTTAAGTTGCCGGGAAGCACACCAAGGCACAGAAAAGGAGTACTTTATTTAGATTTTTATATTCCACAGATAATGCTTGCAGTAGAAGTTCACGGACAACAACATTATGAATTTACTCCATTCTTCCATAAGACAAAAGCAGATTTCGTGTTGGCAAAAGCCAAGGATGAAGATAAAATAGAGTGGTGCAAGTTGAACAAAATTGACCTGATTGAATTGAAGTATTCTGACACAGACGATCAATGGAGAGAACAAATTGAAAACAGCTAAAGAAACCGTTGAAAACTTTCTTGAAAAGCTAGATCAATTCACGAATGAAACAAACACAAAGTTTGCCACATTTCGAGAAGAATTCCTATTAGCCGCAGATATGGAGATGGATCAGGTTAAAAAGCTTAATCAGGAAGAGCTTTTTGATTATGCATATGCTCTCTACGGGTACGCCTCGTATGTTCAGGATCAAATCAACAGGCAGAAAGTTGTATTTAATTTATGTAATGATCAACTACAAAAAATGGTAGCAAAGTATCATGAAAAATTTAGTCCTTACACTAAACATGAAATAAGAATGCAGATGATAGTTGTTGACAATGAATATGCCGCATCTATTGACAATTACAAACAAGTCGCAGAAGCGAGGATACAAGAGCTAGATGGCAAAGTGTATGAGCTAAAACGCAAAGGGGATATACTAATGGAAAAGGGGAAAAGAATATGAATCTTAAAAGTCTAGTTAGCAGTTTAAGCTTTGAAGAACAAACAGAGTTATTAGATATTTTAATGGAATTCGGTAAAACTGGAAGCGGCGTACTCATGGAAAATGAAGGATTGGCTGGAAGTACCATGCCTCCACACATTGTGGATGAATTTGGTGGCAGCGTTTCGTCAGATTTTCAAGTAAAAAAGCAGAACAATTTAAGCAAAAAAAGAAAAGAAGCGGTGAGAGCCAATAAAAATACTTGGAAGGACACCGGAGAAGACAGGCACATCGAAACCCCAGCGGCTAGCATTACTCCTCGTAATAGATCTAAACCTAAAAAAACAACTGTTACATGCCACAAGTGTGGAAAAGAAAGCAAGATAAATGCAGGTCTTGTTTATGGAGAGTTTTATAGATGCGACAAGTGCATAGGATAATAACTAGGTGAACTCAAATAAATTATTAGATATCGGTTCGGAAAGAGCCGTGCTGGCAGGACTTATGCAATACGGAGTAGACGTATATGTTCGCATATCCGACCTTGTTACTTCAGAAAGCTTTGTAAATACAAATAATCAAGCTATATACAAATGCTTAGAAGATATTATTTTAGAAGAAAAATCTGTAGACATAGCTTCTTTATTAGCCTCCGCAGAAAAGCTGAATTTAATTGAAACCATCAGCACAAAGCAAGAAATTAAATACATCAAATCGCTTTTTGATTTTCCCGTCAATCAGGATAACATCATTAAGTTTGCCGCACAATTAAAGAAATTTGAGTTCGCCAGAAAAATAAAAAATCTATCACTAAAAGTACATAAAGACATAGATAGAATTGATGGCTCTGAAACAATAGATGAAATTATTGGGGTGCTTGAGAATCCAGTAACCGACTTCTTGAGAGAAGATAGCGGCAGCGAAAACCCAGAAAAAATAGGCGAAGGCGTAGAAGATTATGTACAATTTTTATCAGAAAATAAATGCGATATCATTGGTATACCAACGGGATTCTCTCGATATGACGAAGCCATTGGCGGTGGTCTTAGACGAAAATGCGTTGACCTTGTATCTGCAAGACCAAAAGTTGGTAAATCAGTATTCGCTGATAATGTTGCCCTTAATGTATCTTCATTAGGTATTCCCGTTCTGGTGTTGGACACAGAAATGTCTAAAGAAGATCATTTGAATCGACTGTTAGCAAATATTAGTGGCGTTACAATTAATGAAATAGCAACTGGTAAATTCGTTGACGATGAAGAGAAACTAACTAAAGTAAACGAAAGTGTAGAAAAGCTTAACAGTGTGCCATATAGCTACATTAGCGTTGCTGGCAAGCCGTTTGAGGGCATTTTGAATTTAATCAAACGTTGGATAGTTCAGGAAGTTAAAACAGACGAGAGCGGCAAAACAAATGAATGTCTCATCATATATGATTACCTCAAGCTGATGTCGTCCTCATCTATCACAAACAATATTCAGGAATATCAAGCATTAGGATTCCAAATTACCTCTTTGCATAATTTATGCGTTAAGCTAGACATACCTTGTCTATCCTTTGTGCAATTGAATCGTGACGGCATTACCAAAGAAAGTACTGATGCCGTTAGTGGATCAGATCGTTTAATTTGGCTGTGTACTTCTTTTAGTATCTTTAAAGCAAAATCTCCAGAAGAACTTGCGGAAGATGGTCCAAACGCTGGTAATAGAAAACTAGTACCCATTGTCTCTAGACATGGAGCTGGCCTAGACGATGGAGACTATATAAATATGCAAATGGTTGGGTCTCACGCAAAGCTGATAGAATTAAAAACTCGCAACGAGTTTAAAAATCAGCCAATAGGAGATACTGGTCTAATAGATGCAGACAAGATAGGAAATATTGACTTAAATGATGAACCTGAAGAAGATCAAGAATAAACTAAACAAAGAGATAGAACAAGTTCTTACTAAATTGGAAATAAAGTATGAGCTTTTCTCTGATAATATATACTCAACCTGTCCGGTTCATGAAAACAGTGATAATCCAAGGGCGTTCTCTTTTTCTGTTGATAAAGGTATATGGAAGTGCTGGACTAGAGATTGTCAACACGAATATAAAAACGACGTATTTGGTTTAATACAAGGAGCATTATCATTACAGGCTGGCAAAGAGGTTTCATTTAAAGAAGTAATGTCTTGGGTGTCTTCTAATTTTAACACCGGTCGCCTGTACAGTTTTAACACTACAAATCCAGAGCAAGACGAAGAAGTAGAACCTTCTGTTTACGAATTGCTAGAAATACTCAAAAAGCAAGACGACAAGTCAGAAGATAAAGCGCTAGATTACAAATTCGAAGTACAGCTGCCATCAAATTATTTTTATAACAGAGCTTTTAAAAAATCAACCCTAAGATATTTTGGAGTGGGAGATTGTGATACAGAAAGTATAATGAAAGACAGAGCTGTAATACCAATTCACAATGACGATGGCAGCAAAATAGTCGGATATATAGGAAGATCTACCAAAGAATATAAGATTCCTAAATTTTTGTTATACCCAAAAGGGTTTGAGAAAAGGCAGTATCTATATAATTATCATAGGGCAAAAAAAGAAGCAAACGCACTGTCCAGCATCTACTTATTAGAGGGACAAGGAGACGTTTGGAAAATGTACGAAGCGGGTGCTAAAAACGCAGTGAGTATATTTGGTAAAACCCTTTCTGACCAACAGGAAAAAAAACTCAGAAAATTAGCCGTTACAAATATCATTGTTTTAATGGACAACGACCAAGCTGGCAAAGAAGCGAGAATACAAATACAAAGACAGCTGGGAAGAATGTACTCATTAACATTTCCTCAATTAACAAGAAAAGACGTTGGAGAAATGAATCCTAAAGAAATTAAAGAGCAAATATTAGAAATCAACAAAGGAATTAAAAGATGACAAAAATTATTGGCATATCTGGCAGAAAGCAGTCTGGGAAAAACACAGTAGCCAACATTATAAATGGAGATGTTTTGAAAGACTTGAAAATGATTCAAGACTATAGAGTTGGTAGCGATGGACAATTAAATATCTTAACCACCAATAGAGATAATGTTAGTGGCTGGGGAATATTAGATCTATTAAGGCGAGATAAAGATTTTGTTTCTTACGCCGAGTATAACATTTGGCCATACATCAAAATACATCACTTTGCGGATTACCTTAAAATGATTTGCATAGATCTTTTTGACTTTGAGCCTAAACAAGCCTATGGCACTGACGAAGATAAAAATACCTATACAAAATACGGCATGACGGCAAGAGAATTTTTACAACATTTTGGAACAAATGTTATGCGAGAAATTAAAGACACCGTGTGGCTAGACAGAACTATGAAAACCATTGAGGAAGAGCAATCTGTCATTGCTGTAATACCAGATGTGAGATTTCCAAATGAAGTACACGCAATTAAAGATGCTGGAGGTTTCGTCATAAGGCTTACGAGAGACACCACCCATAGCACTCACCAGTGTGAGTCAGCGTTGAATCAAGACGTTTTTGACTGGGATATTTTTGACTACATTATTGACAATCAAGAATATAACATATCAGAACTACAAGAACAGACATTACTCATGAATCATATCTGGAGAAATTAATGCTAATTACATACGTAAGATCATCGAGTTACAACAACTACGCTTACTGTCAAATGCAGTACTTTATCACATATGTTTTAGGGCATCAGTCTGTAAGTGGAAAAAAGGCTGAACTAGGAACAATTGTTCACAAAGTTATGGAGTGTTTAGCTGGACTAAAAAAAGCTGATCAAGATTCAAGCTCCAGAGTAAAGTACTTAAAAATAAAAGACGACGCGCTAAAAGAAGTAAAATGCAAGCGTGTAGATTTAATGTCTGAAGAATTAATTGACACACTTTTAGATGCAAGTTTTAAATTTTATACTGGAACATCTGTACACTCTTGGGACATGTCCGATAAACACATGTGCCACAACTTAATATGGAAAACTTTAAAATATAATGCTGGGCAATTTGATCCGAGAAAGAGAGACGTTCTTGAACCAGAACCCCATTTTGACATACCAATTGAAGAAGATTGGGCTAAGTTTGAATATAAAATGCCAGACGGAAAAACGGTAAAAGGTCAACTTGCGATTAAGGGTACGATAGACTTAGTTACCAAGGTTGACGACGAAACAATAGAAGTAATAGACTGGAAAACGGGAAGGCGGCTAGACTGGGCTACGGGAGAAGAAAAGACATATGAAAAACTATGCTCAGACCCCCAGCTTTTATTGTACAACTATGCCATATCCAAGCTTTTCCCCGAATATAAACAAGCCATTATGTCAATATTCTTTATTAAAGACGGTGGCCCATTCTCTATGTGCTTCGATGAGTCTGACCAGAAGAAATTCCTGAATATGCTCAAAAGTAGATTTCAAGAAATACAGAAAAATGATGCGCCAAAACCCATTTCTGCCGATAGAAGTAACTGGAAATGCACCAAATTGTGTCATTTTTGTAAAAACAATTGGAAAGACTCAGGCCAAAATATGTGTATGTATATAGAGAACCATCTGCAAAAACACGGAATGGAAAAAACCATTGCTAATTGCACCAGAGAAGGTTTTGACATAGGTTTTTACGAAGCTCCCGGCTAAGAAAAGAGGAATATATGGACAAAAAACTAACTATTGGAATGGCCACATATGATGATTACCACGGCGTGTACTTTAGCATACAATCATTATTGCTATATCACAAAATTGCCAGAGAACCCACAACAGAAATAATCATTATTGATAACAATCCATCAGGAAGGCATGGAAAACAGCTACAATCTGTTGTAGGAGGCTGGCTAAAGGACAAGGTAAAGTATATACCATATACTGAAAAAACGACAACAGCATCCAGAAATCAAATCTTTAAAAACGCACAAGGCAAATATTGCATCTCAATGGATTGCCATGTATTGTTTCCCATTGGTAGTATAGATGCTTTAATGAATTATTATGAGAAAAATCCAGATTGCAAAAACATTGTATCTGGACCCATGATGTATGATAATCATGTAGGTTTTTCCACGCATTTTAAGCCAACTTGGGGTGGAGACATGTATGGACAGTGGGCAAAGGACGAAGAGGGCATGAAGTCGGGAAAGCCCTTTGAGATTCCTATGATGGGTCTTGGAACTTTTTCATGTGAAACAAAAAACTGGCTAGGTTTCAATAATGAATTCAGAGGATTCGGAGGAGAAGAGGGATATATACATGAAAAATTTAGGCAAAATGGAGGCAAGGCAATATGCTTGCCTGAGTTTAAATGGCTACATAGATTTGGAAGGCCCGATGGAGTTCCTTATAAACTGTCTTTAGAAGATAGGATATGGAATTATTTCTTGGGCTGGATGGAGCTTAAACAAGATCCAGAACACCCCATGATTAAAGAAATATATGAATATTTTAAGACTAGAATACCTGAAAGAAGATTAAACATGATACTAAAACAGGCTATAAAAACCAATGGAGAACAAAATGCCAATTCCAAATAAAAAAAATGGAGAAGAAAGAAACGAGTTTTTGTCTAGGTGCATGAGCGACGAAACAATGAAAAAAGAATATGCACCAAAACAAAGAACTTCTATATGCTTAAGCAAAGCGTCAGAAGATTTAAACATGGTTGCTCAGGCTGATTTTGAGCTTTACTTCAATGAATATGGATACGAAGAAGAAATTACAAAAGAAAATTTCTACATACCGTCAGAGGCTGACTATGAAGAATTTGGAGAAGAAGTAGAAGAATACGACGCTGCCTCCCTTTGGGAAAATATTCGCAAAAAGAAAGAACGTGAAGGCAAAAACTACAAGCCAGCCAAGAAGGGCGATAAAGATAGACCTGACCCAGAAGCTTGGAAAAAAGCTCAGTCGGTAGAATATCAAGGTCGCAAAGTAAAACTAAATAAGCCATTTAGAACCCCGGACGGACCAAAGAAAATGAGTGTGTACGTCAAGAACGACAAAGGTAATGTAGTTAAAGTAAACTTTGGTGATCCTAATATGGAAATCAAGAAGGATAATCCGGCTAGACGAAAAAGTTTTCGCGCTAGACACAACTGTGACAATCCGGGTCCAAAATGGAAAGCTCGTTATTGGTCGTGTCGCGCTTGGTGATATATGACTCTAACAAAAAAATGGAAAGAACATCTTTCTAAAAATAACATGACCTACTGTGAACACTTTGTGTTTGCGGTTGGTCATGGCCTTGGATGTATTAGGGCCGGAATTTATTTATGCATACATGGAATATTGCCATGTTTTTACAGACATGCTGGCAGTAAGCTGGTTCATAAGTTGGAAATTGATTTTGTTGACCATGAAGAAGAAATTAAAAATGGCAAAATTAACCATAATACCAATGAGTAATGGTCCAAGGCTTAGTGATAAAGAACCTAAAAAGCAGCCCATGCCTCCAAAATAGTTGCGTAAGACGATTGTATGAGCTATAATAGCTTAGTTGTACAAAAATTTGAGTGAGGAGATTGAATGAATTGGTTCCCTTTGCGTAATTTTACACATTACAGTTTGCTAAAAGGATTCTCAAAACCAACTGAACTTGCAAAGATTTGTGCTGATAATGATTATCCAGCATGTGGTATTGCAGATTACAAATCTATATCTGGTTGCGTATCATTTTTTCAGGCTTGCAAGAAAGTCGGCGTTAAGCCAATCCTTGGATGCTCCTTTGATAACACCACAGTCTTTGCTAGAAATAAAGATGGATGGTTTGACTTAATAGAAATTGTGTCATCTCTAGATGAAGATGGAAATGTTAATACAAAATTCTGTCAAGAGATTATGTCGAGAGACAATCTTATAGCTACAAGTAAAGATATTCAGCCAAGCTACTACGCTGAGTCTAAGCAGGCAGATCTGCATAGAGTATTATTATGTTCAGCGTTAAAGACCACGTTACCTAAAATACAAAAACAGCTTCGCAAGAACGAACTGGACAAAGCAGTATCGGAGTATTTTACACACGACGACAAGTGCATACAGCCCGCTGCGGTAACAAAAGAACTGCAACTTGTCTATGAGGTGTGTGAGGATTATGACATTCTCAGTCCACCCATGCTTCCTAAGTTCGATTGTCCAAACGGACTATCCGAAGAAGATTATCTAAAAGTTCTTGCTAGAGAAGGTTGGAAACGCCACCTTATTGATACTGGCAAAGTAAAGAAACCAGAAGACAAGCAGAAATATCTAGATAGATTCAATTCAGAACTACAAGTCATTAAAGATGCAAATCTATTTGGTTATTTCCTCATTGTGCAGGATATAATCAGGCACGTAGAACATGACATGGGGTGCTTGGCTGGTCCGGGTAGAGGTTCTGCGGCTGGATGCTTGATATCATACTTAATTGGTATCACAAAGATTGACCCAGTAGAATACGACTTGCTGTTTGAAAGATTTTACAACGCTGGACGAAACACTGATGGTCATGTATCTCTACCAGATATTGATATGGACGTTCCGGGTAAGAGGCGTGATGATGTTATAGATTATCTCAAGGACAAGTACGGCAAAGACCATGTGAGCCAAATGATTACATTCGGTAGACTGCAAGGGCGAAGCGCAATAAAAGAAGTGCTGCGTATAAATGATGCGTGTTCTTTTGGCGAGATGAACGCTATAACAAAGAGTATACCAAACGAAGCAGATATTTCTGATCAACTTGCAGACATGGATGATGAAGATAGATCTATTATTCGTTGGTCATTATTGAATCGTGCTGACGAGTTGAGAGATTTTTGCCACATTCTGGAAAATGGAAAACTGGAAGGCGATTACGCGCAATATTTCCAGCAAGCTATAGACATTGAAGGAACTTTTAAAACACAAGGTAAACACGCCGCAGGCGTGGTCATATCGAAAGATCCGCTACATAAAGTATGTCCAATGGTTAAGCAGAAAGGATCGTCAGAAAAGATTGCAGGATTGGAAATGTCCGACTTAGAGGCTCTAGGTCATGTAAAATTTGACGTTCTAGGAATTAATCTCCTAGATAAACTAATGAAAATACAGGAGATAAAGAATGGCTAATAGGGATTATATTGTATTTGACTTTGAGACAGGATCTCGCAATCCTCATAAAACACAGCCGACGCAGATAGCGGCAGTAGCTCTTGACGGAAGAAGCTTAACACTTAAGGGAACTTTTAATAGTGAAATTAAACCTATTCTTGATGACGATGAAGCAATTGCTGCTGGAATAGATCCAATTGAAGAAGGAGCATTAAAAGTCACTGGCAAAACCAGAGAGGGACTAGCTAAAGCACCAGCTTTAAAATCTGTTTGGAATAAGTTTACAAAGTTTGTTGATCAATACAACTGGAAGGGGGAACCATTCTTTGCTCCGATACCTGTAGGATATAACATTATCGGCTTTGATATGATTATTATCAACAGGCTTTGCAAGCAATACGGCCAATGGGATAGTAATCGTAGTCAACAAAAACTATTTAGCAAGGTTTACAAAGTAGATCTTATGGACAATGTGTTCTTGTGGACTGAGGGTGATCCTAGCGTTAAATCAATTAGCATGGATTCTTTACGTGAACGTATGGGGCTGTCTTCAGAAAACGCTCACGACGCATTGCAAGACGTTAAGGACACTGCTAACATATTCATAAAGCTTCTGAAAACGCATAGGGCTGTTTACCAAAACATTGAATTTGAAAAGGCATTTGCTAATGGAAATCTCTATATTAAATAGCTCATTGACACAAACAAAAAAGCAGTTATTGATAAAGGAAGTTATCATACCTTATCATCCATCTTTTGCAGAAGCTGTTAATATCGAAAAAATTAATCCAGAATGGTTTGATGTTTCTCTTCTTTTAGAAGAGGCGATGTCACACGTTGGTGGGTACGAAAGAATAGACTGTCACCACATGGACTTTAGTGACGGAAGCGATTGTAAGTCTTCTACTATAAATAATAGAAAAAGAGGATTAGTTGATAGGGTTGTTTCGCACGGAGGAAAAGAAAAACGTGGAACCCTAAGAGTAGTTGTATACAACTCAATAAAACAAAATGTAATGTATTACGCATTACCTAAGAAAGATTGGATTAAAATGGTAAGTATACACCCTACAAATAAACAGGGTTCAATAAGCTACGGCTACAAGACCGAAGAAGATGCTATACCTAAATTTGAACAATTTAGATGTAAAACGTTTGAAGAGTTATGTTTAACTAAGAATCAAGAATATGATGATGGAATATAATGACAATAAAACTTGGCAACTGTTTGCAGACGGCAAAACTAAAGGTATTTTTCAGCTAGAAAGCAACCTTGGTAAATCTTGGTCAAAGAAACTTGCCCCAAGTAATATTGAAGAACTGTCTGCATTGATTGCAATCATTAGGCCGGGATGCCTCAAAGCTTATGTTGATGGCAAGTCTATGACACAGCACTTCATTGACCGTAAGCATGGTCGTGAAGAAGTAACATATTTACATGAAGCATTAGAGGAAATCCTAGCTCCCACCTATGGCGTTCTGGTCTATCAAGAGCAGTCTATGCGTATCGCCCAAAAGATCGCTGGCTTCGATCTACAGGAGGCTGATGAGCTTCGTAAGGCAATTGGTAAAAAGAAGGCTGACCTTATGGCAAAGGTTAAGAAAAAGTTTATAGCTGGGGCTAAGAAGACTAAGATTGTAACAAAGGAAGAAGCAGAACAAATCTTTGGGTGGATTCAGGCTTCATCTCGATACGCTTTTAATAAGTCTCATAGCATATCATATGCCGTGTGTTCTTACTGGAGTGCTTATCAGAAAGCTCACAACCCAGAAGAGTTTTTTCTATCTTATTTGTATTACGCCAACGAGAAGCAAGATCCACACCAAGAGATATATGAATTAGTGTCAGAAGCAAAGCTTTTTGAAATTCAAACCAAAACGCCAAGCATTGCTAATTATCAGGAAAAATTTAATACAAAAAAACATAAAATCTACTTTGGTATCAAGGATATTAAATCTCTAACTGGGAAAACCGGAGATTCTGTACTAAGCGCAATATCACAGTCAGAATTAGAACTGGATAAAAAAATAACCAAGTTTTCATGGCTGGAATTGCTGTTGTTTTTCTCTTCTCGTATTAATTCTACAGCCTTTAAAGCTCTGGCATCTATAGGTTTCTTTAGAGACTTTAATGGCAAGGTAACAAGAAATAAGGCTCTATACGATTACGAAATATACAGAGTTTTAACTCAAGCAGAAAAGAAATGGCTTGCCACTAACTATGAAAGTAAAAAGTGGAAAAATTTTACATCCGCACTTATAGATTTAGCTCCAACAAAGAAAGAGGGTGGAGGAACTAGCAAGCAAGAAAGAAAGCAAATTATCAGCAATGAAATTAACTTGTTAGAAAATCCACCATACAGCTTGGAAGATGAACCCACTTGGTTAATTGACCAAGAAGTAAAGTTTTTGGGCTGCCCAGTAACGTTGTCGAAAATAGATGTTTCAGACACATCTGCTGCTAATACAACTTGTAAAGAAATAGTCAACGGAAAACACGGGCAAAACTTGTGCGTGGTAGCCAACATACAGCGAGTGTCAGATTATAAAATAAGCAAGGGAGACTCGAAAGGACAAACGATGTCGTTTTTAACCATAGAAGACGACACATGCGTACTAGACAGCGTGATAGCATTCCCAAAAACAAAACAAAAATATAAATACATTTTATATGAGGGAAATAATTTAATTCTATGCGGGTCTGTATCCAAAAACGACTCGTCTTTTATTATTGAGAAAATTCACGAAGTTTAGTTGTTTTTTTATGGTGTAGCAGCTAATATACTACGATAGGAGATATTATGAATCACTGTTGCTTTACTGGATATTTAGTTGAAAATCCAAGGACTAATTTCGTTGGCGATGTTTTACTGTCTGAATTTGTAATGGTTGTTTATAGCTACAGAAAAACAAAAAAGACAGGAGAAAAAAATAGAATACCAACGTACATACAATGCGAAGCGTGGCACACTGGGGCAGAAATAATAGAAAGAAATACAAGGAAGGGCAGTAAGATAACCATTCACGCCTCTGTAAAGCACAGATCTAAAGACGATGAAGAATTAATATTTAGAGTCAACGAATTTGACATATGTAATCAAGGAGAAGAAGATTATTAATGATTCCAAATAATATCATCTTGACTTACAAAAACAATAAAATACCCAGCTATATAATAAGCAATATTAAAAAATTAAATCCCGAAAAGGATGTTTTATTTTTTTCAGACGAAGATGTTATAAGGTTCTTAAAAAGAGAGTATGATCAGTCTTATGTAGATTTCTTCCATACTCTAAGAAGAGGTTGCACTAAGGGGGATTTTTTCAGGTACTGCTATCTTCTTAAAAGAGGTGGATATTACTGCGATATTGATATTGAACACAAAGTGCCGATTTCCTCATATGTCATAAAAGACTTAAATTTTTTTAGTGTGATATCTGCTATTGGTCCTATGATTTTTCAGGCATTGTTGTATACCGAAAAGGACAATGAGATTGTTTATGAGTGCATTAAAGACATAATGAAGCCAGAAACCGCACAGCATGAATTTTATTACACGACAGAAGACATGTATAAAAATGTAAGCAAACTCATGAATAAACAAGAATTGAGAATGGGTCAGTATCAAGCAGGCAACATAAATATACAGCTAGCGCAAGAAGTAAGCCTTGGCAGTAAATATGCTTGCATTTACCAAGGGAGGGTAATAGCTATGTCAAGATATGAAAATTACACAAGAGGATTGGGATTTTTAACAAAATGAGAAAAACTAGGATATTATTCTGTTCTGAAGCTACATTTCTTAATACTGGGTATGCCACCTATACGAGGGAAATACTTAAATATTTGTATAGTACTGGCAAATATGAAATAGCAGAATTAGCTGCTTACGGTATGGACAAAGATCCAAGATCAAAAGCTCCTTGGAAGTTTTTTGGTGTTATGCCAGACCCTTCGAATCAAGAACTAACCAAGCTATACAAAGGTAATCCCAAGAGTCAGTTTGGAGGCTTTGCTTTTGAGAGGGTATGTCTAGAATTCTTGCCCGACATTGTGTGTGATATTAGAGATTTTTGGATGACAGACTTTGTTTATAATTCCCCTTTTAGAAAATTCTTTAAGTGGGCATTAATGCCAACGGTGGACGCATACCCACAAGCAAAAGAGTGGATTAGTATGTATAGTACGGCAGATGCCTGCCTCAGTTATTCAGACTGGTCTGGAGAAGTGCTTAAAAAGCAGTCAAGAAATAAAATAAATTACATAGGAACCGCACCCCCTTCGGCAGACTTGTCGTATGAGCCAATAGAAAACAAAGAGTCCTTAAGGGAAAGCTTGGGTATCGATCCTAATATCAAAATTATTGGAACGGTAATGAGAAACCAAAGAAGAAAACTTTATCCAGATCTTTTTAAGGCTTTTAGAAAGTTTTTAGACTCATCAAGCAACCCTAATGAATATAAGCTATATTGCCACACCAGCTATCCAGACGCTGGGTGGGATTTGCCAGAGATATTATCAGAGCATTCTCTGCACTCATACGTTTTATTTACATACGTATGTCTAGAAACTGGTAGATTTTTTGCCTCACACTTTAATGGGGCAGTAACCAGATCTCCATTTACTGGTAAATTTTCCGCTAAACTGTCTAATGTTAAAAACGGACTATCTTATCCCGATTTAGCAAAAATTATGAATTGTTTTGATTTATATGTTCAATATGCAAACTCAGAGGGTTTTGGATTACCACAGGTAGAAGCAGCTTCGTGTGGAATCCCCGTTATGAGTATAGACTACTCGGCTATGTCCAGCGTTATTAAAAAACTAAATGGGTACGCTATACCTTATAAGTCTCTTTATAAAGAAATGGAAACTGGATGTGAAAGAGCAGTGCCAGACAATGATGCTGCTGCTAAAATGTTTTCTGAATTTTTCTCAAAACCATTAGCTATGAGAAAGAAAGAAGGATTTGAAACACGGCAAAACTTTTTGAAGTATTTCCAATGGGACATAAGCGGTAAGGTTTGGGAATCATATTTTGACTCAGTTGAAACTTTAAGTCTGGAAAAATCTTGGAAATCTCCAGCAGATATACAAAAGCCAGCACATAAAATTCCAGAAGAGCTTAACAACGTCTCATACCCAGATGTGGTAAACTGGCTTTTTGATAAAGCTTTATGCAAGCCACAAGACAAATACAATTACGAATATGACAGTATCTTAAATAATCTTACATATGGATTTAGTACATCGCCAATTATAGGTTCTTTTTTTAATGAAGATGATTCAGTTGTATCTCTATCTAAAAAAATTGAAAATCAACCGTTCACAATAAAATACGCACACGAACAACTGGTGAACAAAAGAAACAATATAAATCTATGGGAAGCAAAGAGGGCAGAGGTTTTTAATCTATGAAAGTATTATACATAGGCCACTACAAGGAAGGAACTGGATGGGCTAAGTCAGCAGAAAGAATTATTCTTTCGATGACTAAAGCCGGAATAGATGTTGTGTGTAGAAACATTACTCTTACCAGAGATAACCCAATTCCAGAATGGCTATCGGAACTAGAGCAAAAGGAAGAGCAGGATATCGACATTTGTATCCAACACGTTTTGCCGCACATGCTTGTTGGAACAAATAGATTTAAGAAAAACATAGCTTATACTATGTTTGAATCTAACAACATACAAGATAATATTTGGATTAACTATCTTGAGATAATGGACGAAGTGTGGGTTCCGTGCAGTGAAAACAAAACAGATTTAATAAACGCTGGAATCAAAAACGTTAAAGTTGTACCAATACCTTGCGATACAGAAGCTATTAAGCAAGAAAACAAAATGGAAGTAAATTTTGACAGATATAACGCAACTTCTTCTTATAAGTTTTATGCAATATCTGATTTAACTAAAAGAAAAAATATAGAATCACTAATCAAATGTTATTACAGCGCATTTGGCCCAGAGGAAAATGTAAGTTTAATATTAAAGGTTGGTAAATTCGGGTTTGATTCAAGGCAGATATTTCAGCACATGGAAAAAATGTGCAAAAAAATAAGAGAAGATTTAGCGATTTATAAGGATCACGATAGTTATGGAGATATAATAATCATTGCAGAACGATTTTCTGAAAATGAGATAAAAAATCTACATCAACTTTGCGATTGTTTTGTAAATCTTTCTCACGGAGAGGCTTGGTCGATACCTTCGTTCGACGCGATGAGTTATGGAAACCACCCCATATGCACAAAATGGGGAGGGCCATGTGATTATATTTTAGAAGACAATAAAGATACGGGATATTTAATAGAAAGATCCCAAGAAATTTGCTCTAACGAGGGCGCTGCGTTTGAACACATATTCACAGGAAACGAATATTGGGCAAGACCAGACGAAAGAATGGCAGTAGAAGCTATGCGATTTTACTTTAAACAAAATAAACCAAAAAACAAAGATGGATATAAGCAGGCTTTAAATTTTAATTTACAAACGGTTGGCGAAAAGATAAAGGAAATTATTAATGAATAAAGTAAAGGAAGTTATAGAAAAAGCCAACAATACAAACAATAATAGAAAGCTAAATATACTTACTTTTCCCACACACGAAAGGTACGAAACCCAGCTTTGTAAGACTGGGCATAATTTTTATGCAGTAAACGCTAGAGGGGGAAAGAAATGGAAAAAAGAATACGCAAGCATACCAGAAAACTACCTGATAATGCCAGAGGACAAGCTATTATCATACTTAAGCTTTGATTTAATATTGGCCCAGAGTAGATTTGATCAATTTAGCATTGCTTATAAGCTGAGAGATATTTTAAAGATACCACTTATTTCTCTAGAACACACAACGCCCACGCCCAACCTTGTGGCAAATGGGCAAATAAATGCTATGAGAGCAATGGTTGGAGATATTAATGTTTTTATTTCGGAATATTCCAGATCTGAATGGGGAATTGTATATAACTCAACGGTAATTAAACACTCTGTCGATACAATGGTGTTTGACAATAAAAAACAAAGCAGAGAAAATAAAGTATTAACAGTTGCTAACGACTTTATAAATAGGGATTACTGCTTGAATTTCACGGGGTGGAAGAGCATAGTAGAAGGCTTAGATTTCACATTGGTTGGAGATAATCCGGGCTTATCAGAACCAACAGAGTCGGTTGAGCAGTTGGTTAGTATTTATAATTCTCACTCTGTGTTTTTAAACTCTTCAACTTTTAGCCCCATACCAAAATCAGTATTAGAAGCAATGTCCTGTGGGTGCGCAGTAGTATCAAAAGCAACGTGCATGATACCAGAAGTTGTTACTCATGGTGTAGAAGGTTTTATCTCTAATGATGAAAAAGAGTTAAAAAAATATACTCAGCAACTTTTAGACAATCCAGAATTGGCGAGAAAAATGGGCGACAACGCAAGAAAGAAAATATTAGCTGATTTTAGAGAAGATGTCTTCTTAGAAAACTGGAACAAGACCTTTGAAGCAACACGGAGTTTATAAAATGAAATTGCAGATATATAGCAAAGAAAACAGTAGTAGTATAATAGAAAACATACAAACTATAGAGATGAAAGAAATATCTGAAGATCTACTTCCAAATGATTCTGTTATGCAGATAATTGTTGAAGACGCTCTTTCCTATGCAGATAATGATGATTTCATGAAGTGTTTGGGCTTTTGTGCTAAAAAGCTCAGGCTTGGTGGAGAATGTTTCATACAAGATATCGACATTGACCTTCTTTGTAAAAATACAATAAGGAATAGAGATACAGATTATTTTAACAGGGCAATAAAAAACAAGATCAATGTTCATCCAGCTATTTTAGTTAAAAAAGTTATGACAGAAATGAATTTAATTTGCAGCACATTAGAGTTTTCATCTTCTGAGAGTAAGTACAATATTAAGTTTACGAAACAATGAGCATACAATATATTACATCAAAAAGTAAAAAGAAAAAAAGACCAAAGGGAAAAATAACCGTAATATTGGTCTATCATTCTTTTATACCAAAGATGAAGTCGTTTGGGAACGCGGCTTTTATTCCAATAGGAAAAAACAACCAGAGAGTTATAGATTACCAAATACAGTCGATAAAGAAAGTGATAGAAGATTTTGAAATAATTATTGTGTCGGGATATGACTCCAAAAGAATTAGAAAGTATGTATACAGTAAGTATAAAAATGTTGACATCAGATGCGTTGAAAACATTAATTACGAAAATTCTGGAATATGTGAATCAATTAGATTGGCCATAAATAATACAAACAATAGGCGCGCGCTAATAGTAAACGGCAATTATATAGTGGGGCCAAAAGATCTTGAGGGGCTATTAAGAGAAAGAAAGCACATAGTTATATCTAACGATAGAACCTTAGACATAAAAGTAAATTTAAATCAAGAAACACAAACTATAGAACACCTGTCATTTGGAAGCTTTGGAGACGGATGGTGTGAAGTTTTAAGCATAGAAGAATCCAGCATTAATGATTTCAATAAGATAATAAATTCTGGCAATTTTAACAATAAAATATTCTATGAGGTTATCAATCATATGATTAAAAAAGGAATAAAAATATTACCCTACCAAGGCTGTGAATCAATAATTAAATTGAGCAACGCCATACAGGAAGAGGTGCAAAAGTGAACTTTGCAATATTTAACTATAGCACAAAAGATTCTTCTCAGCCAATTTATTTACACGAAGAAATTAATAAGATTCCAAATTGTAAATGTATAATGATAAATGGTGGGACTGAAAACTTGTACCATGTTTATGACCGAACATTGCCTGATATTGTAATTATGAATATTGGAACTGACTTGAGAAGTGTAATACACTACAATCAAAATTCTGAAAAAAAAGTTAAGCACATAATAAACATCGACCTAGTTGAAGCAAAGCATATGCCAATAATTAAAGAAATACTAAAGCAAAAGGATATAAATTGCCCGTTGGTATTCAGCTCAAACATAAAGCACAAGCAAGAAAATTTTGGAATACCGTATGAGCATGTTTTACAGTGTGCTAATGATAAAATTGAAAGCGCTAGCGTGGATTTCAAGATAGACAAAGCCATAGTCATTAATAAAAAAGAAGACAAGAAAGAATATTCCGGTTCTTATCATTTCCTTTCAAGTTCTACAGAGAACGTTGGGGCAGATTCAAACTTAAACCCGTTCTCTATGGCTGGTATTTTGCACAATTATAACGAAATTATTTTCAGGAACATTAAGCCTAATTTGATTCCAGAAACTTTTTTTAATGCAATCAGGCTATCTCGTTCAAAAGTTTATTTTGATAACGACAGCAAAGAAGAAGCCAATGTTCTGCAATCGTCATTATCAAAAATGCTAGATGAAGAAACAATGTTTGATTTTAATAAAGAAAAGATATATAATCAAGAAAAAGTACGCTTGAAGATAGAAGACAAACACAAGCCAAGCAATAGACTGAAGCAAATTTTTTCACAAATAAAAGAAACGCATATTTTTCTGGAAGGTATGGAGAAATGATATGAATAAAAATGTTGGAATATGTGTAGACATGCAATCGGAATCACAACGGCTGCTAGCAAAACAAGTGTGTGATTATCTTCAGGAAAAAACAAATATGAACCCCGTGATATTCTATGATCCATCCGGTCCCGTGTCTTTTGATTTTAAGACATCCGTTTTAAATGTAGAACAGCTGTGGGGGTTTTGTGGAATTGTTTTAAACACATCGCTTAAGATGATTGCGAGAGTTGCAAACAAAACATCTGAAATAAAATCTTATTATGTACCAACTACAGACGATCACATAGATCCAGTTTTTGTTATGAGTATCAACGATGACTTTACGATATTAGCACAGAGTGGAGAAATAGAAGAAACGCTAAAAAGAATTATTGGGGATAATCTAAAAATTAAAGTGTTTGACGGTGTGGAGAATTTAGTAAGGAGTTTGACATGAACGAAACTCAAATAGTAAAATTGTATGAAAAAGAAAATAAAAGCACATATGAAATAGCAGACATTATGAATACCTATCCAAATAAAATAAGAAGAATACTGATCAAGAATAAAGTAGATCTTAAAAGTAAGAGTGAAGCACAGAGAAACGCACTGCAAACAGGCAAGGCAAAAATACCTACAGAAGGAAGAAAGAGAAGTAAAGAAGAAAGATTAAAAATAAGCAAGTCACAAAAAAATCAGTGGAACAAAATGACAAAAGATAAATATAATTCTCATGTGCAAAGGGCTAAAAATAGATGGAAGAATATGCCACAAGAAGACAAGGAAAACATGAGAAGGTTAGCCATTAAGGCTATACAGAATGCTGGCAAGGAAGGATCTAAGCTGGAAAAATTTTTGAAAAACGAATTCACGAAACTGGGCCACACTGTGGAAATTCACAAGAAGAATCTTGTACCCAACCAAAATCTTGAGATCGATATGTTTTTCCCAAAGATTAAGGCTATCATAGAGATAGATGGGCCTTCTCATTTCATGCCAATATGGGGAGAAGAAAAGCTACAAAAGCAAATTAAGGCAGACAGCAACAAAACAGGGTTGATTTTGAGCAAAGGATTTGTTATAATTAGAGTCAAGCATATGTCAGACTCTTTGTCCCTGACGGAAAAAGAAGATCTGAAGAACAAAATTGCTAATATTTTAGACAATATCGAGTCTAAATTCCCACCAAAAAGCAAGAGATATATTGAAATTGAAGCATAAATGGAGGATTAAATGTTTGTTGAACAAGACTTATTTGAAGGAGTTGAAGAATTGAGTACACCGTCAAACACAGATACGTCGGTAAAAAATGTTATTCTAAACGATGCGCCAGACATGTTATCGTCAGAGTGGCATGATTACGCTATGAGCCTCTTTAATGAAGATGAGCTGATGAATGGCCACCCTTTAGTAACGGGCCTTAGAAGGGTCTCTGAGCTTGTTCTGGGGCAAATTATGTACAGTGGTCCAACACAAGTATTTCCAGTGACTAGAGATGACCATCATGGCAGAGCAACTGTGGTATTTACTGTGAGATTTGCCAACGGTTCTGAATATTCTGAGGTTGCTGACGCTTGGGAAGGCAATACTGATGATATGTTCTGTGCCTACGCCGTTGCCATTGCTAGCACCAGAGCAGAAGCTAGAGCTTTACGCAAAGCCCTTAAAATCAAGGGTGTGGCAGCAGAAGAATTGACCAAAAAAGACACAGCAAAGATCGTTCGTGACATTTCGAAGCAGACCGCTAGCACTAGCGGAGACTATGACGAAGGAGGAAGAATGAGCGATGCGCAATATAATTTTATAGATATTAAATGTAAGCAGCTAAACGTAGACGGAGAGGCGTTATTCACGGTGTTTAAAGTAGACAAAAACCGCAAGGTTTCAAAGAAGGTCGCAAGTGATATCATTGATCGTCTTAATGAATATCAACGTGACAAGGGTTCAATCCCAACAGGTGTTATTGGCTATAACGAAGAGTGGAGATCATAAATGAGATTGTCTTATACAACTAAAAATAATAGACTACAAGTAGAAATCGAAGGTGAGTCACAAAGAGACTTATTCAATGAGCTTAATAAGTTTCAGGAAGTTTTTGAGAATGATGTTTGTGGCAAGTGTCAAGGCGAAGACATTCAGTATGTTGTACGTACCGTTGACGACAATCAGTACTACGAACTTAAGTGTAAGTCTTGCGGAGCAAAGCTAGCCTTTGGTGCGCATAAGAAGGGTGGCGGCTTATTTCCTAAGCGTAAAGACGGCGACACTTGGCTGCCAGACAATGGTTGGCAGAAGTGGAATCCTAAGTCCAAGCAGATGGAGTAAAGATAAAAATCTAAAAAGAAGGCTATCCCAACCAATTGGAAGGGGTAGCCTTTTTTATTAAATCAAGAAACTCTATGATTACTACTACGGAGACGAGGTGGTTGTGGTGGTTGGCTCTGCTTCAATATCCAAATTTCCAAAACTATAAGAAAGCTGCGCTGTAAAGCTAAAAGTTTTAGTTAAAGTATCAGCGTCCGTCGCAACCTGACCAGTAGATGTAGTCATTTTTGTCAGATCTGAGCCAGCTAATGCTTTGTTCACAGCCAAAAGAAGGCTCATGCAAAGCTCTTTACCATCGTCGCCTGTGGAATAACTTTCTAAACTTGAAATTGGAATTGACACACTTGTGCCATTGTCGGTTGCTCCTACAAAAATATCTGTAATTGAACTTAAATTTGAGGCTGACATAAAAGATCTCCTTGTTAGTAAACTGTTATGCTAAATACTCTAGAGTAAAAAATAATCCGTACTGGGTTTTACTGCCAATACTTGTTGGTTCAGCGCTCATGGCAACATACCAATCATGCTGGGTGGAAAGATGTTCTACACCTTCTGTCGTTTGATATCCAAGTCCACTATCTGTCTCCAGTGAATCAGAATTTTCTCCATGCATTCCGGGAGAGGGTGTAAAAGTCATTTCTAAAGCACCGTTAAAAGTTTGGTCGTCAATGCTGCTAATTCCTTGACCAAACTCAACCCAAGTATCTCTGTTTCGTGCGCGAAAATGCAAATTAGAATAACTCGTTTCAGCAGCTGGATGTCTAGCTTCATAGACATATGTAGTTACTCCACTTGCGGCATTTTCAGGATTATCTCTGTCAAAAATACGAAGTTTACAATTTTGAACTCTAACCGGATCGTCGTTTGTAAATCTAATATTAAGAGGGCATAAATAATTGGGCAGATTTGGCAAAGGCATACTAACACCATTAGCCTCCACAACGCCAGCGGTATTGGCATCTCCTACCGAGGTCATGGACGTATTATTGCATTGAACGCCAGCAATAGTGCCAGCGGCGTTGGTGACAAAAGTAGTATTTTGAACAGATCCAACGGGAACAGACAGGCCAAAGCCTAGACCGTAAAATCCTAAACCTTCCCCGTTCTGGTGGTCAATCTCAGCTTCGGCTGAGTCTGGATCGCCAATATTGGCATAAAATTTAAGTGAAGCAGGCATTTGAAACTCCTTGGATGTTTAACTAATTATAGATACACTTTTTTTGTGTTTTTAACTAATATTTAACGTAACGTACTGAGCATATCCGGGATATTGACTTCCAGAATATGCAAATTGAAATGTGTGGCTAATATCATTATGAAAGAAGAAATATGCATCATATTGCCCAGAATCATTTGGGTCTAAACCAAATTCAGTGCTTTTATTTCCTGTAATTCTTCCGGCCTCGTCTCCCGTCCCACTTGTGAGCCGTTTGATTCCACCATGCTCTTTTGGTCCTGCGTCTAGCTTAGTAATATACCTTACTTCGCCCTTGAAGGAAATAACGCCGCCTCCGTCTAGCTTTACGATATAGCCAGTCTCGTCTATTATGTTGTTTGGATCAGAGTCATCGTAGTACCTATCGCCAAAAGATCCGGGGTTTAGGTCTTCCCCGGATAGAGCATTTCCAAATTCGTCAGAGCCAAAGCTCACTCCTCCAGAAGAATCAAAAATCATTTCTATATTTGCTCGTTTGTCTAAATAATTGCCAGCAGAAATTGGTCCCTGTATAACTTTCATGCTAGAAGGTGAAAGTCCAATAGTTAATTTTTTGTACGCAAAGCCACCGGATGTTAGTAACATTCCTCTTCTAATCGGGTCTTTAGTCCAGTCAGAAGTTGCTTTATAGTCGCTTTCGTGTGTTACTAAAGAACCTGCTGATGGAAAAGATCCATCGCTAAGAGTCGGAACTGGAAAGTCTACTTCTGAACCACTAGAATTAAAATGTAGAGCTGCAAAGTATCTTGTGTCCCATATAGTGTTTTCTCTAGGCCAAGCGTCGAAAACTCTGCAATGTAGGGCAGTTGTGCCAAAATAGTTATAAGCACCAACAGCACTACCGTATTGATTCCATCCAATATTACGAGGGGAGGTTCCGGGAGTAAACGCAACAAAGCCAAAAACAGCAGCCATAGTGCTAAATTGGGGAGCTTGTCCCGGAAGGGCGCTCTGAAACATGGGCGCTCCAAAATCTTCGAACACTTCCATGTTGATAGTGCCGCCTCCCGGTCTAGTAAATCTATTTATAGCGGCTGTAATGCCAACTAAGTTTAATCCTTCTTTTTCGTAGTCATCATCTTCGTATATTGTTAAAGTGCCAAGAGGTTTACTTAGTGGAGTAGATTTGATAAAATGATCATAAGGTAAGTAAGACCCAACGTTCAGGCTACTAAAGCGACTAAACATATTACCAAACATGTGAGAATCACCATTGGCATATCCGTCCATTACCTCTTTTATTTCTTTTCTTTTTTCGAATGAAGTAGTTGTGCCAACAACCTCTTGTTCGCCAGTATTTGTAATTTGCTGAAGCAAGCCTCCCTGCCCACCGCTTAAAATTGCCCCGCCTCCTCCACCCAAACTTGAAGCGTAGGGGTCAGAATGTATAACCATTTCTGCTGGAAGAGGAGAAAATTGTATATGATTTGGATTGGCGGGCGTAAGTCCTCTACTTTGCGCAACGGTTGGAGAACTAGATATGTCAGACCTATATTGTGAAGCAGCTGAATACAAAGTATTGCTATTTAAAAGAGATTGCCAATGATCCAAAGGTAATATTGGAGAGCTACTATTATCATCGCTATAATAGCCATTTACCGCCATGTCTGCTGGAGTATCTTCTCTAGGTCCATTGAAACTATATCCGGGAAAATACAAATCGCTATTGATACCAGCCGGTCCAGAGTTATTAACCCCAGCGGCCAATGAAGCCTGATAACCATCTGGAAAGCTTGGCCCCCACCAATTTTTTAAGTGAGATCCCATAAGAGCGTCAGTGGTAAATGCGGCCATAGCAGTAGTAACATTGGTATACTGAATATATTTAGCGCTATCAAAAGAAGATGCTACAAAATATCCAAGACTAGGATTAAAGCTGACATTAGATCCATCATTTAAGGACATTATTTCAGTAGCATCATGAAAAGGAAGCATAGAAGAACTACCGCCAGCAACACCGTTCTTCCAAGAGAAATACCAATTCTGCCTAGCTTTATACTCGTATTTTCCAGCGCTCCACATTTCATTAGACATAGCAGCATCTCTAAAAAAAGCATCTGAATTAGCAATTAATTTTGAAAATGTCCAAGCTCCCATTTTTGTGGGAAGGCCTTCGCCAGCAATGCTGAACTCTTGAATGATCCATTCTGCACCTATTAGGGTACACATAACAAGAGTTCCAGCAGTAAATGATTTTTCCGACCTATTAACAACTCTAATTTTTTCTACTCTCTTCGCATTATATTCAATAATAAGATTAGGACCGAATAGATTTGGATTTCCGTCCTGAGCTGAAACTGGAACAGCTAGCCCTGAAGCAAAATTACCTGTATAGTATTCAGATCCTCTAGAGTAAAATAAGTCTCCATCTGAGTCGTTTTGTAAAAAGCCATCACTGTCTTCGTCTGGCATCTGGAAGGCGGTGTTGCCAGCGGCAGCAACGGGAGTTATAAGTCTGGCCAAAATGGTTTGTGTCGATTCCCAAGCTCCTAGAGAGTCATTATAAGAAAGTCTTATTTTGCCAGTAGCTAAATCATTAATAGAATTTCCAGACATATCTTCTGGCTTAACATAAACTCCAGCATGTAGCGAAGATCTTGCTGCGTCAGTTTTTGATTTAGAATACTTAAGTCCAGTGGCAGAAACCGCAACGTCTGAAATAATTTGAGAACCTTTTTGTGCGGTTACTCTTTCTTGTCTATCAACCCCCTCTCCGGGTATGTGGAAGTACAAATTGGTATAAACAGATGGATCGTTTTTGCTAAAAAGTCCACCCATTAAAGTATAGCACCTAGTAGGTGCTTCTTTGACTGGACTTATATTCTCTTCTAACCACTTTTTTGCGCCCCTAACTTTACTGACAGAGGCTGTTTTATCGTTACTATTTTCTACAATTAAACCTTCAATCTGTGACTCAAAGGTAGAAACTAATCCAATAATATCAGTAGATGATTTTGAGCCACCTCCCCCCTGCCAAGTTCCCGAATTCATTGTATTGAATAGGATTTGAAGACCGTTGCTCCCGTTGGCCGATTTAATATCATTAAAAAAAGCTTCATCTCCTATCTCGTCTTCAAAACTTTTGAGTTCTACTAGAGCCTTGTTTAAGCTATCTTTTGTAAACGACCCAAGACCTACGGCTACCATCTTGGGGTCATTAGTAACAAAAGAATGAAATTCGGTTGAAGAAGAGTAGGCGTTCCCAGAACTAAGTCCCATGTTTAACTCCAGTATGTGATGTGGTGTTCGTCTCTATTAAATGGATCAAGCGGGCTATCATAAAGAGTTTCTAGCTGCTCAAGATCAGCCGCCCTCATTGAAGGCAACAAGTGATGATGCTGCCGAGAGACAGCAATTTTTTGGTCTGATAGATTTTCTAAAGCAGAATTATACCTGTCTCTATACTGAGACAATGTGTCATTGTCTTGCTCCAAGACTTCTTGCATAGATTCTGAGGAGGTAACAGAAGACTGAAGAGCAGTTTCTTCGCCAGCGCCTGTCACGCTAGATATAGATAAATTATTTGTTCCCGGATTTGTGTAATTAGGGTCTATGGCAGATACATAAGGTTTTAATACTTGGGCGGGAGGAGGCGCTCCTCTGAATTTATTTTTAATTAAACTCTTGCTGAACAAATCAAACTGGGCCGCACTATTTTTAAGATATTGATTTTTTACTATATCTATTTGTTTCTGCTGTTGTCTTTGAACGTGAGCCATACTTCTACTGTAAGTTTGAAATCTGTAAGAACACCTCACACCATCTATGCCAACGTCTAGAGAAATACTGTCTAAAATTGGACCACCAGTGGATATCAGGCTGCCAATATCAACATTACCATTGGGCATACCGGGGTAGCTTACGGAGCCTTTTTCCGAAGCGAGATATAGAGTTCCAGCCAAAGAAACTCTACTATTGGCAGCTGTGTTCATTAAACTGTAAGAGCCAAAATTCCAAGGAGCCAAGCTTCCATCTGTTTGGATATCAACTTTTCCACCAGTATTTTTTAATAACTTATATTCATCTTGACCTTGAGCATTTTTAACTTTGACAGGCCCGCTATACCAAGGTCCGTAACAAGACTGTTGATTTTCTAGAGGTAAAACTGCTAAGTCTGGCTTTACACAGGGAGGTACTGAAAATAGCCTATCTGGATTGTAAAAGGTCAAACTGGAGCCATAATTATCTAAGTCTATTTTTCTATTAACAGATATAGCAGTGACTGTTCCCAGAGATTCGTTGTCAGTAAAATAAGATGGATATGCAGCAGTATTAAATTTCTGTTTTTTAGGTATATCTGATAGACTATCTCTTTTTGGAGAAACGACACTGCCTATTGTTATTAGGGCATAAGCATAATCTAGGTTTGGATAAGGAATAATTTGTCCGTTGTTAGATCTAGGAAAATCTGTAATATTGACATTGCTACCAGAAAAAAGAGGTTCGTATTGAATATTAGTTTTTAATTGTCCAGCGTTGTCGGGAACGTTTCCAGAAGCGTCTAGATGAACAGGCAATGGCATGTGGTATGTATGCGATCTCTTGCCATTGCATTGCATAACACTTCTGGTGTGCGTTACGGGCAAATAGTAAACCTGAGTGTCTAATTCTGCTGGCATAAAAGCAACCATTTGAGCAGCATTATTAGGATCTGTTTGGGGAATAATTCTAGTACCTACCGACTCTGTATAAACTCTACTGTTAGCACTAGACACATTAAGATTTTCGGCATAGTCATATCGAACATATGCTTTAATTCTGTAGTTAGACCCAAAGCCTTGTAAATTTGCTGGCATTAGAGCGGAAGTAACGCCAAGGTTGTAAACATCTAGGCTAACAAAACCCCCAGTACTATCTGGAATATAGTTATAGTTTAGGCTGTCATCTATTGGGTTGTGAGTTGATATAAAGCCTGATTTAAATTGAGATTGAGCAGCAGTAAAAACTGGATTGTTAGACGCTTCAACAAAAGAACCATTATTAGCAGCAGCACCTAAATCTCCATTGCCAACAGGATAGAAGCCAAACGGGCCTTCTTCATAAGTTCTTTTGTCTGCCGAAAGCTTAGGAGCGCCAAATTTGTAATTTGGCTTTGGAGGCAATCTAACTAGCCATTTTTTTCCGTAACATTCTTCTGCAACACTCTTTACAAAATTGAATACTTTTTGAGCATTTTCTTTTCTTGTTTCTACATTTTTCTTCACAATAACCATCTGACCAGTCATAGAAGAAATAATACTATCTAGATAAGCTGCGTCTACGCCTGCGCCTTGACTGCTGATAACTTTAACTGCATCATTCTCAGCTTGGCTCAATTTTCTAACTTTTCTTAACTGTTTATATTTTTCCAACAAAGAGTTAACAACTTGAGCAACACCAGCAGGGTTTGAAGAGCCTTCCAGACTGCTTAATACTCTAAGATCTGCCACCACGCTAGCTCTTTCGTCAAAAACTTTCTTAACGGTTAAACCTAAAGCAACAGCTCTGTTGTAGTAAAGGGGATAGCCGAACGGTGGACAACAGGGGTTAAGCAACATGCCGCCAGCACCATAGCCAGCATCGTTCGTGAATAAACATCTAGGTGCTTTAAGCCCCTTTGTGTGCGTTCCATTTTCGTCATCTGTAACCTGAATTCCAGCACCCATTAAGGTTTCAGAATATTTAGGATTTTTGTTAACAACTTCCAAGAATCTTGCGTTGTAGAATTCTAAAAAGTTTTTCCAAGCTTTAAATCCTTTTAAGGCGTATCTTAATTCTGTTTCTGTGGCGACATAATAATTTCCTACACCGAAAGCGCCAACCCCGCTACTGTCTAGTAATATCTGTTTCCAAGGACCACTACCCTTAACTGGAACAACAACATTTCCGCTTAAGGTTCCATAAAATGGAATAATCTGATCAAGGTTGCCAGCACCACCACCTCCGTGATAAGATCCACCATCGTGACTAGAAGTAAAAGCATATAAATCAACTCGATTAGCACCAAACAAAACTTTACTAGTAGTTGGATTTGTTAATTCATATCCAATGTCAGTTTTTTCTAATAATGAATATGTATTTCCGTCATCGCTAGTATGAGATGGAAAGTTGCCAGCGTTGTTGATAAAACTATTTATTTGACCAATGGAACTTTCGTTAGATCGATTAATAAAATTGATACTAATTGTTCCACCAACACCGGTCTCATTTCCAAAATAAGGGCTTAGGGAAACATCAATTTCATACCCACAGCTTTCAGCAATTTCCATAACAAAAGCAAGTAAGTCTATATTGTCTTGATCGAAAAAATATAGAGGATCTAAAGGGGGCAAGTTATAGAAGCTAACATAATAACTAAGGCCTCTATAAAAAATACCGCCAGAAAATCCAGAGTATTCACTATTGGGTAAAGCACCATTCATTGCTGCAAGTGCTTGCATTATTCTGTAATAAGGAATACCCGAAGCACTTCTTCTAGACATTGCCGTTCCGGTTACTGGAAATTTATTTTGATATCCGGGATTGCTGAAATATGGATCTCCAGCAGCAGCAGCGCCAGAGTAGTACATGTCATCACCAGCTAAACCGTTTGGGCCTCTAGAGGCAATATTTTTACTATAGCTTTTAAAGATATCTCTTGTGCTTTTTGTTGGATTATATTCAAGGAAGCCAAAAACATTGTAAACATTATTCTCTATTTGTCCAACCCTGTCATCAGAATGGTTCAGTATTAAGTAAATGTTAGACAAGATTTCTCTTGGGTCAACAACGGTGACAGAATATGAATGCCCAGATATACTACTGGTACTATGAAATGATTGTAATAGCCCGCCAAATTTTAACACAGAGCCAGCACTACTGCCTTCGAATGCTTCTCTAATAGTAACTCTGGGATTAGAATAAACAAAAAATACAGGCATTCCAACACCCGGAGGAGAAAAAGAATCAGTTCCGCTGTGGTATGGATCATAAACACCCTTAGACTTTGATGGATCATCTATTGTTGGATTAGTTCCATTGGGATCAACTACAAGTTCTACATTCAGAGTAGTCGGTGAAGACCCTCCACCAGCTTGAGCGCTAAACGATTTTATAGTTGCGCCGAGAAAAGTTTGCTGTTCCGGGAAAAAACCACCCGTACTTCTAACCGACTCTCTTGTTGCAAGAGAATTATCAAGAGGTCCAGTCCAATCTTTCACAACGGAATCTGTTGAATTAGTAGACATATAAGATCCTAGTTAGAGGGCGCTGAAGATATAAACAGTGTAGCCGTTTGGGGAGGTGGCATCATATCGAAGTTTCCTGTGTCATCATCTTGATCCTGATCATCTTGGTTATTGTCACCTGATTGACCAGATGGTGAGCTTGGTGATTTGTAATCGTCAGAAGGTCCAGTGGGGTATCTGTCTGGATTAAAATAATCTGGATCAAAAACAGAACCTCCAGAATCTGAAGTATTTTCTGGAATATTGGTGGGTGAATAATTTGGTCTATTAAAATTTTCAGCACTAGAGTGTGTCTCCACGACCACAACGTCATCCAAACCAAAATGTGTCATATTTACATCACGACGAACTGGAGCCTGAACACCGTCCGACATTTCCATATAAGAAAAACTACTATAATAATAATCTAGATCAGACAGTTGTTGAGCCGACTCAAACTCTGACTTGGTATTAAATTTTCCCTTAACAGTGTCGTCAGAGGGATCGTTATAGTCTTGAAGGCTTTCCAGATTAAATTTATCTGAACCAGTATTTCCTCTTAATAATCCAAAGGTTGTAGAAGCGAATGACGGTATTCCTCCACTGTAAAGAACGTTAAACTCATCAAAGTCTATATAATCTTCTAGGTATGTTCTATAGTTGTTAAAAGAAATACTAAGCTTTAACGCATTTTTCTGATCAGTATTATCAAAATTCCCAATTTCAGAAACATGATCAGATGGGTATATACCATCTTCGTAATGTAGTATCACTTCCTCTAAGTAGGAAGTATCAAGCGGAGGGAATGAAGAAGTGGGAAGAGTCATTTATAAGCCCAAGACATGTTTAGTGAATATTGACCTTCAGTAGAGTTCCAATTTTCTGTAGCCTGCTTAAGCATTACATATCCCGCAGATGAAGGTGATGGCGCTGCATTGCTTATTAGGCTATTTATCTGATCTCTAGTGTCGCTGTGAACAGATGGGCTGGCGGTAATGTTGTCGCTCATAATTAATTCTACGTTTAAAGTTCTTTCATATTCTGTGGTCGTGTTCATATATTGAAATACGGGGCCGTCCCTCTTGCCCATTATCTGGATAGAAGCATAAACATCGGTAGGATAAGAATCTGAAACGCTGATACTTTCAGAAATAGATCCAGTAACCACATTTGTGGGTCTATTGTCATAGGTAATGTTGTAGCTAATAGCACCATCAGCGCTGGCTGAATCTGCAACAGAAATACTTTTAGGGATAGCGTTTAGAACAGAACCGCAGGCGCTTTGCGCCCTAGAGTAAACAACCGAACCCATTCCATAGCTACCATTGCCAGAAATACGATTTAATACATCTTGAGCGCCACCTCCAGCTCCCGCCAGAACAGATTGTCTAGAATCGGTTGGCGCTCCTATTGAATATCCATTAAGTTTTCCATCTACGGTTACGGAAACTAATCTTGAGCTTGCGTCATTTTGAACCGTAGTGTTAAAAGTTTCAAACGCTCCCAGTTGTTTTAGAGTGCCGCCAGAACTATTGGCCCAGTACCCATTAATAGTGACTGAATAGCTCAATTCTGCTAAGTCTATATTAACAGCGGTAGACATTCGCATTATGGAAGCACCTTGAATGTACTTATAATGATCTGTAACAACGTATGGTGAATATTCATTTATAGCCATCCTGCTGTCTACAAAAGCTTTAACGCCACTACATGCATTTGCATAAAAGGTTGATGAGTTATTAACGTCAGCGCCAACGGCTGGCCTGCCTTTAGCGCTACAGGTTCTAGTAAATCTATATACCTGAGCGCCCGGATCGTCATAAAGTTTACCAAGCGAATCATCTGGTTCATAAGAAAAAACGTCTGAAAAAGAAGCTAAGGGTATTGCCACCTTGTTGCTGGTATTTCCGTGCGTCTCGCTAGTAATAGCCCCCTTGGTAGAGTCAGATGGGCTAAAAGAATCAAAGACAATATCATACCTAGTAACACCTGCAAAATTAGAAGGCTGAACTGAAACCCTTGGATTAGTTATATTAAAAGTAGTAGTACCACCAGACTGAGAGGCTGAAGATCTTACTTCTAAAGTAGTCGCATCTTCAAAAAAGCTTTGAACACTAACTAACTGCCCCAAATTAGACGTTGAGCTACAGCCAACAGCAAAGCAGGACAAAGTAACAGTAGTTTCGTATCCAAGGAGATGATTTCCTTGAATTACAGGATTTTCAGACCAACCTATTTGCGGGGGTGGTGTTATGTAGAAGCCTCCACCGGTTCTTTTGTTAACTATAATAGCTGCGGAGTTAGAAGCTGAAGACCCAGCTGCACTTGATTGAGAAAATTTAATCTCTTGTTCACAGGACATATTAATACCCAGAAGAAAATAATGAAAAATTAATATCAGTAGAACTTATGCCGCCAGTAAATAAACCAACATAAGCAACACTATTTGTACCAGAAGGGCAATGAGCGTATAAGTTTATATCGTTTCCTTCCCGTATGTTCCCAAGCGCTATTGTACTTAATCCTAAAGTATTATACACATTAGAATTGTCTGGAACACTACAATAAAGCGGAATATCGACGCTAGAAAGGCCTAAAACAGATTTTGTATATAGTGATAATGATTGAGATTCTATATCTCCTTCATCGTCTGCAACCCTGCCGTAGACAGCCTTTATTACAGGTCTGTGTATTGAAAAACCCTTAAGATTACTATCTTGACCAGAAGCCTCTATAAAGATTTCTCCTTCTGTATTACTATAAATAAATCCAGTTGTGTGATAAGTTGTGTCTAAAGTGCTATTGTCAATGCTAAGACTTACCTTTTGGTTTGGATAACCAAATACACTAGCGTTCATAAAGCATTGTTCATCTGGAACAAATGGGGGAGTATCTCTAAGCATAGCATCAAAAAGAAAAGCGGCTCCAGCTTTCTCCAAGTCTCCAGAAATGTGTGTGCCACTCGTTGCAAATTTATGATTAGGGGTTCCAATTGCTATTGTGTAATCGGCATCTGTTCGCTTAGGCCTAAAAAGAGCTATGTTTCTTCCGAAATGCTCATTCTCTGTGCCAGAAGCGACAACTTGAGATACTTCGTCGTAGCTTTGTTGTAATCTGGACTTGTAACCATCAGGTATAAGCTTTTCAACCAAGGTCCAAGATTGTTCTTTTGTTTTAGCATTAGTAATTTTGTTTTCAAATGTGTAAACAGCGCCATTGTTCATGACACCACTAATGATACCAATTAAATCTCTAACCTCTGGATCACCCAAGTCTATAAGCTCTCTGGCTTGAGCGTCATATTCAAAATTAAAAGACTTAAACTCAAAAGCCCCTTCGATAATGGTTGTGCTGGACAGATCTACATTGATAGAATAGTCGTGTCCCGGCGCTCCTACGGCAAGTAGATCACTATAAATTTTTACGAAACTTCCAAACTGGTCAGTAAAGGTTGAATACTTTAAAAGATCATCTAAGGAATAATCGTTTTCGCCCAAATGTTCTATAAGTTTAGATTCTATTGAGCTATCTAAGTCTTGACCAACGCCGATGCTCTTTGGTCTTAATTTAGAAATAAATTGCCAAGGTATTCCGCGACCAGAAAGTGTTACTCCTTCTCCTGTTTTTTCATAAATGTAAACTGATCCAGCGCCACCATTTCTGCTGGTAATAGTACCAAACGGCTGTGTGTAACTTTCTGTTTCTTGAACAACACCGCTCCAACTAATAGGCTGTTCTTCGTAATAGGCGGCGAAGGGAGAACCCACAACAAGCTTCCCTCTATGATAATCTATAGAATATCCAAAAAGGTCTCCGGGATACCCAGAAACAAAAACGTCTGGATCTATAAAATCTGCTCCATGCGCGTCAATAATAGACGGCTTTCCACCAAGTATATTTGAGTCTTCGTAGTAAACGCCACCTACTTCTTGATTGAACTTTGAATTAGATCCATAAAAGTTTTGACTATCTCTAAATTTAGAAAACACAGCTGAAGAATTTTCACTTGTTAAATCTGGACGTTGAGCCGTTTCATAGTTTAAGGTTTCATTGAACATGTAAAGATTATTACCAGAGTTTACTATAGGATTATTTTCTGGAATAAACCTTTCTATCAAGCCGCTGTTGCCAATGTTAGCAAACAGCCGCGCAGGGCTACTTCTTTCTGGAGCGATAATTTTGGTAACCGAAGTGGCAGAAAAAAGCTTAGAATTTTCATTTTCTGGAAAAACAGTGTCTGGGTAAAGACTTCTAATAAAGTTTGCATTTTCCTCTATTACTTCTCCGCTACGGAAGATGCATGGACCCTCAATAATGCTAGCATCACTAATTAGCGTAATTCTAGATTGATTTATACCCTGCCTTGTAGGACTGCCATAATACAACTCCTGAGCAACCACTACTGGACCATCGTTGATTTTAGCATCTTCAAAAATATTGCTACAATCATCTAGCCTAAAGAAATCAACATTGCCGGGGCAATATTTATTGCTATTAGAGTTCATTGGAAATGGGTCGGGAAACTCTACAGTAGTAGTAAAAGCCTCAGAACCCGGATCTGTAATCTCCCACTCGTATCTAGGAACGCGAGACATTAGTGGAGATTCTATTACGTCAACTAACGCTCCAGAAATTCCAACTAAAGCAACCGTGCTTGGCGCTTCATCATACTTAAAGCCAACCCGAGAGCTATTGCCAGAAATAAAGAAAGACACTTCATCTACACCGGGAAGAGTGTGGAATTCTATAATATTAGATTTAAGTAAGGTGTCTTGACTCCTTCCTCCAATTTGAGAAATAACGCCAACTGGGCCATGAAACACAGAACTAAAAGTATCATCAGAATTTAAATTGTAAATGTCTTGATCGGGGGGAATAAAGGGAGAAGTAAAGCTAGGTAAAGCGTTGCAATTGGTCACGTAAACGGTTAGAGGTTCTTTTTCATAGAATGAATAAGCAGCGGTATCTAAAAAGACTCTGTAAGCAGTGTTGGGCCGAACGGGGAAAGAAATACGGGCAGTGCCACTCTTCATGTAGTAAAAGCCCAAATCATAAAATTTATCATCAACAATTCCATGATTCAGAGATGCTATAGCTGTTCCATTCTGAAGATTAATAGGTATAAAATTAGAAGTTCTTGTGTCTAATGTAATTTCATAAATATCATCTCTACTTGGAATAAAGCCATATCTAGCGCGATAGTTATAAGGATTGATGTCGGGATAAAATCTACTTAAACTTGTTTCGAATCTTTGTAGAAAATAAAAGTTTCTATTATTGTAATCAACGTCTTGCGTATTATGTGCATATCTAGACTTGTTTGTTAGATAAAGCGGCTTCATGGTTAAGCCAAGTTTTTCTAGCAATATTTCTGCATTCTTTGCCGAAATCTCGTTATCATAAGTTACGATTATTTTTTTATCTTCTTGATTAAGCCATTTTTTAAGTGTCTCGATCTCTTGATCCGATGGGGCATTAAGGGGATTGGCAACCCAGCAAACATCGTATCTATTTCCGTTAGGATGTCCAGAAATTAGTTGAGACAAACTAACATTGGTTGAAACTGTGTTTCCAGTATTCCTTAGAACAAGCTCGATGATAGAATCTGGATTAGCGTCCTTGAAGCCAGAGCGACCAGCCCAAGAATTTATTTGGGCCACGTAAGAAGAACCAAATCGGTTTTTAGCAACCATATTAAAGTAGAAGTTAATGTTTTTATCACCGAGGCCAGTGTAAAGAATTTCTAGATTTTCAGTAGCTAAAGTTCCTATTAAAAATAATTGACTATTTTTAGTCTCTGGAATGCTCTCAGACGCAGCTAAGTGACACGCATCAGAAACCACGACCTCTCCAAGGGTTGTGTCAATGCCATTAGAGGATTTGGATTGTAATATAGGATTTAAGCCCATCTTGTAGGGAGGATTAAAAAACTTGTTAGTATTAGAATTTAAATTTACATTTGTATTTAAACTATTGTAAAGCTCTAACTCTTCTGTCCATCCAAATTCAATTTCTCCCGTGGTAAGATTTCCGTAGGCTGGAGAAACATCTGTTTGCACGTAATCGTAATACTGAAAAAGACCAGAGGTTGGCGGTATGGCGGGAATGTTTACTACCTGTGGTTCTTTGTAATATCCAGCTACCATTAATGGAACTGGAGGTTGCTTGCCGGGGAATCGCTCTGCAAATAAATTAGGCCAATTCATTACGCCGTCTTCACTATTCCAGTTAGTTCTTAAATCGCCAGAGTGAGTCAGGGGTGGAGAACAGTAGTCGTTGTGCTGTCTGTAATACTCTGAGCATGTATAGTATTCATAAACATCTGGGGCGTGAATTCTAATATCTGCAACTCCGTTTCCAAAGACATTAGCGCTTGTGTCAACATATGTATCTATAGAATTTTCTGGCCTAAAGGAAGGTAGTATATTTGGCCTAAGAGGACAAGAACCCTGAGTGCTAAGAGCAGCACTTTCAGTATTGGGGGTGTTAACTAGTCTCATAGAAGAATCTAATTTTGAAAGTATGTTGTTCAAAATAGGATTAGATTGATTAAATCTTCCGGCTTGCTCGAAATTTCCATCGTTGCCAACAAGAACTAAATTTCTATCACCAAGATTTAACCAGTTTTTAATTCTATTCATCACTTCGATATTACTAAAATCTACCTCTGGGCAAATGATCATTAACATCCCAGCGTCTTCAGGTATCTCAAAGTCGCTAAAGTCTGTTCTATTGAAAGATATTCCAGAAGGACTAAATAAATTTGAAAAATGATCGAACGATTCTGGGAAGCTCTGTTCATATAAAGCTTTATCTTTGTTTCCAAACTTTGAATATTCTACAACACGATTATGCCTAAAATACTTAATAGAATCTAAAACTCTAACAGCTCCAGCATTAACATAGGAAGGCCATAGTATCTGGCCGGAATTGTCGGGGTTGTAATACGAGTTTGTGTCATCTAACTCGTCTAAACTATCAGTTGGACAACCGAATGCTACAGATTCTCCAGCGTCTTCTACGGCTACGCTGTATCCCATTCTAGAAGTTGGTGCAAACTCTTCTAATAAACTTAAGTAAGTACCCTTGTAGTCGATGTCTGTATAACTATAGGTGAAATTGTGCTTGTATTCTTGTATTGGCTTATCACCCCAGAAATCAACATCGTGTCTGTAGTCGTATTTTTCCTGATGTGAAAGCTCAAAGAATAAAGATCTGTATACACCAGAATCTCCGTCTATGAAATTACCAGAAGCTCTCAAATTTTCTATAGTGAACTTTAAATAAGCATATCTTTCGTTTAGCTCGTCTTTTTCTAAATGATAATCTACCCAACTTTCAATATTGCTATACATTCTATGTTGTTCTCTTGGGTCTCTCTCGTAAACCATTATAGCTTCATTGATATACGGAGATCCTATTGCCAAAATAGATCCATCTTCACTCATCTTAATAGATTTACCAAACAGATCAGGAGTGATAGTATTGTCTTCGGTGGGAGAATTAATTTGTTGAATCAAGTTCCAAGAATCAGATTCTTTTTCGAATAAGTAAACACAACCACCGCTACTGGGTGGAATGTTAAACTCAGGGAGATTTTCATTGAAAACTCCAAAAGTAGAAGGGTCTGTCAAAAGACTTAAATGATTATTAGTAGCAAGTCTTCCGCTGTCTAGCGTGAAGTCAATGACAGTAGTTGTTTGTAAAATCCAATTTTCATCCAAAGAGGTAGTAGAAAGTACGGCTCCAGATGAAGGATTTCCAAAAACATCCGTAACGCCACTTTGGAAGGCGTATTCTTGGTAATGTTCTTTAAACCTGCTAAGGGCTGGCTCTATTGCTGAAGAACCTAAAGATCTAGAGTTATCAACATACACGCCCAAGATTGCTGGTATATTATTGTGCTGCTTGTTTGTATCATATGGATAAAGTTCATAGAAAGCATTTTTTATTTGATCTAATATTTCATCGTCTATGTCTAAGAATTCTTGACTACCATAAGCCTCTTCTCTATGTCTAGTGATTGGTTTTTTGACAATAAAAGAAGGTTGTGGTTCTGGGAAACTTGGGCTTGGCTGTATGTCTGGATCAATCGGATGAAATATCACGATATTTATATTCAAAGAGATGGTTGGTAGCGAGTAATAAGTATACAATAGATTTTTAGAAGTAATAGATTTAACAATGTCCCTGTAGGTTAGCGTGTATTCCTCGCCCCTTATTGTCACAGTAAAGCTAGGCAAAAATTCGTCGGTAAAAACAAAGAAAATTATATCATTGCTTTGTACTTGTAAGTCAGGAAATGTTCTAGACCACTGGGCGTTTGGAGCAGAAACTGCAATTATTTCTCTATTATCGCTATTAATCCAAGGGTCATCGTTTGGAACAGAGCATATATGAATATTATTTCCAAAATTTCTTCCTTCTTGACCAAGGTTCCAATTCCTCAAAATAATATCAATTCCATCTTCTTGGGTTGTTGGAGTGTCAGTGTAATAATCTCTCAGTATTCCAGACGGAAGCCTCAATTGTCCTTCTAAATACCATCCAGCTTTGTTGCTAACAATTTGGTCAAAATCAGGCTCTGGACCTCGCCTATAAAGAAAGACTGTTCCTGCATCTTGAAGGGTGTACCCCAGCTCGTCTTGAAAAGAAAAGTGGGGAGATCCAACAGCGAGTAAATCTCCATTCATAGAAAGACTGCTACCATACTGATCTCCAGCATTCCTTCCGTTCTGCACAAATGGGCTATCACCAATAAGCTTCAATCCAGAGTAAGCAACGTCGCTACCATCAATGGTATATTCCCAGCTGGCTAATTCTTTGGGAGCAGTAATCTTTGCTGAAGATCCAGATTGGCCTATAATATTTATGAAATATTTTTGCAAAGGCAATAACTTGTCGAGTTTTCTAAAACCATAAAAATGCCCACTGTAAGGAACTTCAGATCCAAAGGCGTTTATGTCTAAATTAGTATAAACATCTGAGGCTCTAAGAATGCCACCATCAACACAAACTGGATCAAACCAAACAGTGTCATGAGTTTCAACGCTTACGTCTTCGCAAGTACCTTGACCGCAACCTCCATAACAAATAAGTTGAACACCACGAATAGCGTCTGTTGCGGGAACGGTTGCGTAAACATCGTCGTTAGGCTCAGAATTCAAGCCAAAGTCATAAGAGTCCCATTTAATTAAATAATTATTAGCCAAAAATAAACCAAGGCTATCAGAAATGTTTTGAAATGATACATAATTTTCAATATATAGAGACATTCCTTCAGCAGCAGGCGCTTCTTGAAAAAAGCCAGAAATATATAAGCTGCATGAAGAAGTTTCAACAGGAGTTCTTGAGAACTCAAGCTGCCACAAAGAAAGCATCAATGATGAATCTGAAACGCTATAGTCAGCAACGTCAATGCTTAAATGTAATAAATTGTCCACCGGCAGTCCGGGTGGATTATCTTTGGCTACAAACAAGTTGAGATAAGGGTTGTCTTCGTCTGAAAGTATATTTTCAGCACCATTAACAAATATGGGCATATAGTCAAATGGATCTAAATTATTATCGCCCCCGCCGTCTCCATCGCCGCCTCCTTCTCCTCCCCCGTCGTCATCGTCTTGGTTTATGAAAGGATTGTTAAAAGAAAATGTTGTCAGGGTATGAAGAGACATGGAGGAGTAATAAACATTATCGCCAGAAGCATAAAGGTTCATTTCATATTCTGGAGGTGTCTGTCCAGAATGATATAAATTCAATTGATCATAAGAATATTCCTTGCCGTTGACAAAAAGATTAATATCATCTTTTTGGTAGTAATCACCGCCAACGAATAAATTAAAACCTGCCATTTTATTATCCTATGTCAAATTGTTAAGAGTTCTTGCTTTGTGTAAAGCTTCTGTTAATGTTACTGTAATTCCATAAATACTTAAACTTGAATCGTAAGGCAGGCCAGAAGGATAAACAATGTCATACTGAAGAAACATGTCTTCAATATCTTTGGACATAAATTTATTATCAAGCTCACTACTGTTTTGAGATTGATCGAAACTGCACCACTCCTCGCTATCTTCGTTAAATAAATCTTCAAAACTAAACTTGCTACTAATTTTGTTTATACATCCAGATGGAGCCAAATAATGAGTAGAACGATTAATCAGGCCAAGATTTTTGTATGGCTTTTCTGGATCATCCTTATTCTTGCTATATAAACTAACAATTAGTTTTGGGCCTATTTTACCATTGTTCCATATGATATCATTATATGTTACGTGATCTATGACGGTATCGACAACAAAAGCTTCTTCGAACATAGAATACCCTCTAACAAATGAGTTTGATATTCTAGGACGAACGCCCTCCATAACACCGGGAGAAGCAAAAGATTCTGGTTTAGCAGAAAGAGGCAAACGCAACATATCATTTTCAATCTGAGTATGATAAGAGGTGGAAGTGTCCACGCTTTGCGGTAAAGAAAGGTTCGCATGTTGACTATAAGCAACTCCGTCGCTCTTTATTCTGTGTATAACATAATCTTTGCCAAATCTGCTGGTAAATCTATCAAAAGATGGTGAGAATTCACAGATATTAAAAGCTCCCAAATGCCACTCGTCTAAGTCTTTGTCTACATAAGACCACGAAGTATTGGTGTCCTGTAGATGGCTTTCAGACTGAGACCAGTATTTGGTATGAATAGAATCTAAAAATGTATCTGGATTAAAAGAGAGTGGAACATCAATAACCTGAGTGCTTGGTGCAGAAATTGCAATATCTGTAATAAATCCATTAAACCCAATATCCTCGCCATGACTAAACCCAAAAGTTAAATCACTCAAACTCTGAGTAATAACAAATGTGTCTGATTCTGCTCTAAGTCTGCTAAATCCATAAGAGTCCTTTTCGTTGTCTGTGTAAAGAACCAATTTACTGTCATTGTTATTATTATAGGTAACTAAGACAGATAAAGGGTAGGTATAATCAGAGTATGGAATAGAATCCTGAATAGAAATAATATTATTACTAGAGTCTGTCGCGTAAGCTGTTAAATATCCATTGTCATAACCGAGTGCTAATTCCAAATTATTTCCTGTATCATGCTTTGAAAATATAATTCCAGAATTATACAAATTGTAGCCAATTCCGCTCATTGAAACGTCTGGACTAAATCTAACAAAAATAGCACAGCCATCTGAAAGATCGATGGTGGGAAAAGAAATGTAACCAAGATCTCCAGACACCCTAATTGCGTTATCAAAAGAGTCGGCTATTTGTCCGTACAGTGGATCACTTTGATATCCATTAATACTTGTCCAGTCTATTGTGGTGTGACTAGTTTGATTATTAAAAAGAGAGTTAGAATTAAATCTTAGTCCGACGTTGTGAATCTTGTCATAGTTTCCAATATAAGAACCCTGAACTGTTACCAAGTCGTACATTTCTTCAGAAATAATATTATTTCCAACATCATCATTGAATGAGAAATATCCACCAAAAAATGGTTTAGCAAGCTGCGGGTTATAAAATGAAAAATCAAACTCATTGAAATCAAATGGACCAACAGCAACTAAACCGTCTGCGTTTCTCCACCTTCGGGAGTAATTTGTTTTTAAAGAGTTATCAAAACCGTAGCCGTGAGGAATATTGCTTAAAGAAGAAAGGGGCGCATAATCTAATCCAGTATTAATTGGATTATCATCTTCTTTTCTAGACGAAGGAAAGAGTTTAGCGTCAGCGCTACCGACCTCTGCGCCTTTGTAGCCAAGAGTGTACAAAGGGATGGCGTTTGAGGGTTTATAAAAAGCAAGTAATGATATGTATGCTATAGAAGCACCGCTTGGGATTGGGCATAAATCCAAATGCAAGTGTTCGAAGAAAGAACTGATGTTAAAGTTTTGATTCTTATTTAAGATAGAGTTTTTGTAAATTTTTAAAGGTACAAGATATTCTTGAAAATCTGTTGATGTTACATGTGCAGAGCTAGACTGGTCTACCAAGTAATGATCTCCACCAGCGTTGTGTAAGTCAGACCGAACATAGAATTCATCTTTTTCAGAAAATGATTCTGAAGAAATAGATAACTCGTCAGATCTAATAAAACCAGAAGCAAGTGGCTCACTTCCTGTCCCGCTTATGTTTTGTAAGAATCCTCCTACTCTAGAAGTGACAGCAAGGAAATTATCATCACTGTATCCCACAACATCTAGGTAAAAATCTTCTGTATTGTTTGCATCTTTTTTAGCAATGACCTTTAGGTATATATCATCTATTTCAAAGTAAGAATCAGTCTCCTGCACCGTTTTGTATCCGGCATAATCAAACTCTTTATTTTCTGAATTAAAGCCAATTTTAAAAGCGCCATTGATATATCTCTCTATTGGGCGCGGAGGTTCGTGAGAAAACTCTAGTATTAACTTTCCTGACTCAGAGATACTGGTGTGGTTTAATGTGATGTAATCTTTGGTGTCATAAGACCTTAGAACGTTTCTTATACCAGAGCAGCCTTCCTCGCTATTATTATTAACGCTATTAATAGACTCCCAAGAATTATTGATTGTTTCTGGATAAATATTATTTGTGTAATTATTTAGTTCAATATTACTGACTAATATCTCACGACTAAGCCTTTGACCGGAAGAGTCAACTTCTACTGACAAGGGTATAACATCAGAGGCAGAAAAACCAAAAGAGCTTCCAGAGTTTACTATCTCTATTGCGGTAATTCTAATGTGATCAGAAGGATTTATTTGATGAGATAGAGACTGAGAGCTAAGTGGGCCACCAGCGACAGAAAGGTGGTTGTTCTCAGAGGTGTTTGGAAAATTTGTTTCGCAAACCTTGTCTTCGTAACCCTGACTAAAGCCGTCGCTAAATGACTTGTCTTCACAATAGATATCAAGTAAAAACTCTAACGTAAAATCTCCCCTTTGGGAAACTATCTGAGAACCATCTTGAGTGATTAAAATATCGCCACTCTGAGTTTTAATGCTTGTAGAGGTGTTATCAAAGGTGGGGAATAAGGGGTCGCTGAAAAGCCTTCTGGCGTTATTGATTTCTTCATCAACTATGTATGTAGAAAAATTTTTATTACTCAAGTCTTGATAATCAGCGTCTCCTTTTACTGTAACGTCCTTGTATTTAATAACTTCTTTTCCTCCAGTATCTCTAAGATAGATTTCGTAAAGCTTGTAAGAAGGTGGAAAATTAGAAGCGTAGTTTTTTATTGGAGCAGCGGCCCGTATGTGCAAAAAGCTATGAGTGGGAACAGAAGAAGGAGTGTCTACCACGCATACGTACTTAAATGTTCCATTGGAGTAAATAGAAGATGGATGTATAAATGTTTCTTTCTCGTCAGAAACCAAAACACTATGACCAAAATTTTTGGTGGGATTTCCTAGATATATTCCTTCATTTACGCTTTCATAAAGTACAGTTTCTCGTTTTTCGTTTACGATAAAGTTACCATTATAATCATTTGAAACATCGCCTATGGGATAAAGTTTTTCAACAGGTTGAAATTCTTGAAGTTTATCTTTAGTTGTTATGCTGGTATTAAGCTTATCCGCGTAAGGTATTGAGATATTTGATCCACATTTAATATGTGACGAGTTTAAAAAAACTCCCGAAAGCTTGCCTCTAATGCTAGAGGATATTGCAGGTTTAGCAGAAGCAGCAAGCGTGTCTTTTCTAGTTGTCTTGAATTTTACAAGACTGTCTAGCTTAGACTTAAGATAGACATTCTTAGTGATATTGGCTTTTAGTGAACAATTAATTTTACAATTAGCTTTAGCCCTTTGACGTAAATTATCTTTAGCTAGAAGTTTAAAGCTCCCCCTAGCTTTCGAAGAATTATTATTAGATAATATAAAACATACGTCCATTACAAATTACTATTACTTTCTATTACTCTTCCGGCACTGTCTACCTTAAGGTTTCTTATTTTTTCGCTAACTATCTTCAACAAGCTAGACTTTAAGTCGCCAGTAAGAGTTTGCAGGAATGAGGTTCCAGTTAAATTGATGTTAATATTAGTTGGTTCTAACTTAACAGTAAATTTAGTTTGTTGTAGAGTGCTTATGCTTTGTAAAATCGTGTCGTTAAACTTGCTTAAAGCTGAAGTAAACTGATTCATAGAAGAAGTATCGAACCCAATAGCAGAATTATTGTTACTAGCTAGAGCTTGAGGGGAATTATTATTAGCAGAAGTATTATTTGAACCGTTTGTTGTATTCATGGCTTTAACAATATATTCAAACTGTTTAACGGCTGCGCCAAAATTAGAAACAGATTCTAATTGATTGCTGGTAAATGAAGTTAACGCTTGAGTGTCTAAACCAAGATTAGAAGCGGCCATATTACCAAGAGCCATAGCTGGATTAAGGTTGGCAAGCTGCCGAATACCCACGCCCTGCGATTCATTTTCTTGGCTAGGCCTAACATAACCAGCAGTTGCAAATGAAGCAAAATCGCGAGCATTGTTACTAAAAGCTTGAGCGACAGCTTGACCAATCGTTTGTGGGTCTTGCGTTGGTGGCGCTTGGTTTGCATTAACTGAAGCAGGTATCTGACTAGCAGCAGCTGCGGCGGCGGCAGCGATGTCGGCAGTAGAAGACGGGGGCGCAGGGGGCGTAGAACCCGCAGACGAGCTAGACCCAGAAGGGGGCGGTGGGGCAGAAACAGACCCAACCGGAGGAACGGGAGCAGGAGGAGGTGAAGATCCGGGTGGAGGCGTAGAAGTTCTTGCTGGAGGCTGTTGCTGTGGAGGCTGTTGCGGGTCTGGTTTTGGCAATGTTCTGTCTGCGTTTTCTTGAGATCTTTTAACAGCTGCTTCTTTTTGAATTTCAGCCGCTTGTCTTTGAGCTTCGGCTGCGGCCATTTGCACCCGAGAAGAATTCATGGCCATGTCGCCAAACGCAGGCAAAGTTGCGGCTAATTGTTGTATTTCATTATTTGCCGATTGCTCTGCGGGTGTTTGTCCAACTGCTTTTTGAGCAACAAGAGCCGCTTGTGCTGGATCAAGACCGCGAGCTTCGGCGGTTGCGGCAGCTGCTCGTTCAAGCAAGCCTCCCGGCCCTTGAAGTTGCTGACCATTAACTTCCGTAACTCCAGCGGCTGCTTGTCTTTTTAGCTCCTCAAACGCGCTGTATAAAGTGTCTGCATCAAAATCAGCAACGTTGCCACCACCAGCAAGAGCGTCAATAGCTCCTTGGGACGCTTGGGCATCAAAAAAGCTATCTATATCACCAGCAAGCAAAGACTCCATTGATTGTTTTTCAAGTCTATTTTTTTCTTGAATAATTTTAACTTCTTGTCTTTTTATGTCAATAAGCTGCTTGGTTGAGTTGTATAGCTCTTGATTTTGTTGATTGATTTGAGATTCTTCGTTGGATAATGAAACGCCTCTTTCTCCAGAAAGTTTTGCTTCAGCGTTGGCATCACCTTGTGCTGCTTGAAGTCTAACGTTTTGTATTTCAGCCTGACGCTGTTTAAGCGCGTTTTGTTGAGCAACAATATCTTTAGCAGTAGCGCCACCAAGGTTGGCGCGACTAGAAAATTTATTACCAGTATTATACTGGTCAACAACCATCTCTCTTTGTTGTTGCGCCGTAAAAGCTGGACCCCCAGCTGAAGCTATAATTTCTCTAGATTCTTTTTGATAACCTTGTCTCTGTCTTGAAGCTGAAATAAAATCATTTTCAGCAGCTGCTCTTTTTTGCGCTGCATCACGAATAGTTTCTTGATACAGTTGCTCTGCTTCCATAATAGCTTTAGCTTGCTGTAACGTTTCATCTCCAAGCTGTTTGAATACTTCTTCAATTTGGCTAAAATCACCCTTTGCAATCTTGCTATAATCAATGTCCATTCCTCCAAGCATATCTCGGAGTTGATCTTCCATCTCTTTGCCAATACCAGAACCCTTGACGATTGTATCAAATAAACCTTCAAATTTTTGTTCATCATTTTTTAAACCAAGGCCGCTATCAGATCTATCTTTTAGTTGATTCCTGAAAGAATTTAAGCCAGCTTCTGCATTCGCTTGCGCTCTATTTATTGCATTTAAATTAGCTTCAAATTTATCAGCCTCTTTCGTTGCTCCAAATTCTCGTAAAGCTTTCGCTCCTTCTGAGGCTGCCTTTTGAAAAACCGCTGGGTCCATACCGGCAGCAGCTGATGTCACACCAGCTTGGAGAGTAGCAAAGCTTCTCATAACAGAAACATTGCCAGCCTCTTGAGCGGCAGCGTAATTGGACATAGCGTTGCTAAAAGCTCCCGCAGCTCCAGTTGCAGAATTTAGCCCAAGATTCATAGCGGCGAAATATTTTTGTTGCTTTTCAACTTCTTTGGCTAGATTTATAAGAGATTTTTCTAAAGCTTTGGCTTCATCAGAAAGCATTTTCGCTTCTTCTTCAAGCAGCTTTGCTGTTTCTGTGTCGCCTTCCTTGTTTGCCTTGATTGCCTTTTGTCTAACCTCTATAGCTTCATCTCTAAGTTTTTGAGGGCCAGCATCTCCAAGTTTTTGTTTAACCTCATCTATATTTCCACCAGTAGAAAGTATGCTTCTAGCAGTAGCCATACTTGCTTGGCTTTGAATACCTATTGCTTTCCTTCTTTGATTAATACTGTCTTGACTTCTTTTTTCGTTTTCGGCATCAATTTTTTCATTTCTTTGTCTAGCAGAATCAACATAGCCAAAACTAGCATACGACATAAATTCTCGACCATAGCTCAACGCGCCAGTAGACTTGCCTGCGGCGGCGGTTGATATAGCAGCTCTTTGAGCCTTAGAATTTTCTTCAGCTTGCTGAGTAAAAGATCGAACTTGTGCTAAAGCTTGACTGGCAGAAATAGTACCGTTCTCTAGATCTTTCATTGCTTCGGCTGAAGCTTTCTGAGCTTCTGTCAGGGCTTTGGCCGTTTTTGCACTAGATATTCTAGCCGCAACATCTGCCTTGATCGCAGCAGCGGAAGTGCCACCAAAAGCAGTGCCTATGCTTGCTAGCGTATCTGTAACGAGAGATCCTGAAGATGATAAGCCGTCAAGAACAGCGGCGATACCGCCGATAGCGCCGCCCCAATTTTGTTCAACTAAGGAGGCTGTAGCAAGTTTTTGTGCAGTGGCTGTGTCTTCGGCTTTAATAGCGTCTTGTAATCTGTTTTCTAAATCTCTAAAACCAGAAATAGCAGCTCCAGCAATTTTTACAGCGGTAACAAATGCGGTAATAGGACCAGCAGCAGCAGCTAAGGATGCTCCAAACGCACCAACCGCACCACCGCCTAGACCGCCCAACGCTCCAGCAGCCGAGCTACCAGCCCTCAAAGCCATGCCAGCGCCTCTGCCCACAATACCTCTTGATGCTCCAAGCTTTTTGCCAAGTTGTGCTAAAATGCCTTTGCCACCGACAGGTCGTAATGCTTTTCTTTGCAATGCAGACTGTTTTGAGAAACCCCCTTGTGCAATAGGATTTCTTTTTCTCATCTCTACTAATTTTTTAGCTCTTGCGCTTCTAGCACTGCTACCTCTTTTATTTAAATCAAAATTTTCACCAAAACTTTCACCTTTAGTTCGAGTGCCGTCTTTTTGAAATCCACCAATCATGTTTCCTAAGCCACCCTTGCCGCGACCAGCAGCTTGCTTAAGAGAACCAAAAAATTCTTTGATGGACTTAGGAGCATGGCCAAACGATTTAAGAAACTTACCTACAGATTTAGCATTTAATTGGACACCAAAAGTTGCAAGCGCCGTTTGAGTCAAGGTTATTGTGCTAACTAAAGAGCCAAAAGAACTTAGAATGCTGGCTGTCATTTTCTCAAAAGTTCCACTGTTCTCATCAACTGTCGGAGTTAACATGCTTAACGCAACTTGCACTCCTACTAATCCTTCTGTTAAACCTCCAAATCCCAAAAATCCACCACCACCACCTCCACCTGATTTACCACCCCCAGCAAATCTTTGGACTACGCCACCCTTGGCATACTTGCCCACCTTGTTCATGCGGTTAAGTTTACCATAGCCAATTTGTTGGGCTTTCTTTTTGGGAAATACAAATTCTCCGGGGGTCAAAAGGGCGGGAACAGATTCGCTAACGCTTCCACCTGTGGCATATCCAGCCATTTTTTGCAAGTTACCAGCGCCAATGCTCTTAACACTACTTTTACGTATGACAAAATCACCAACCCCAAGAGATGCGGGAACGGTATCCCCACTTCCAGAGCCGGGAACAATGCCTCCAGTAGCAAATTTTTGAAAGTCTTGTGGACCTAACAAGCCGCCCTTAATGCCAGCTACAATCTTATTAGCAATGGAGCTTTTACCAGACTGAACACTCTCAGTGCTAAGTGTACGTTTTGCGTCTAAAAGTCTCTCCCCGCTTAAGCCAGAACTAAATAGCTGTCCGACTCTTTTTTTTGCTCTTCCAGAGGGATTAACATAATCAAACGTCGCGCCAACGTCAGACAATTGTAATCCAGTTAATGCGGAGGTAAACGCCTCAAATATATACCCTTCTATGGAAGTTAAATCAATTTTGTTTACAGCCTTTTGAGCTGCTGATTTTTCGTCAATATCAAGTGGGCTAATTTCCAAAGCTGCCATAGATGAGGCGGCAGCGTTTTGCACGGCCTGTGTGATATTTGGTTTTAATTCGCTTCTTATGGCCTGTCCAGCTTCTGGTCTTAATTGGCCGGTGTATATGCTGGCTTTTAATCTCTTGGAGCCTTCTGCAAATCCCGGTAATTCTACGCCCTGAAGAGACTTATCTATTCCGCTCTGACCTCCAGAGCCTTTTTGTAAAAACAGCCCACCGACAACACCCGGCTTTAATTGTAAAGTTCCTCCAGCCCCGGCTTTGGCTTTTTCTCTTAAACGCTTTCTTTCTTCCGCAGCGGCAACCTGTGCTGAAGTCATTCCCATCCTATTTCGTGCGGGAGCAACCCCAGTACCTTTTGAGCCACCTGCAAACTTCTGAACAATCATACCGCCCAAAGATCTAGCTTGCACAAGTTGCTGTCGCCTTGTTTTACTTAATCTTCTTCTGCCAGATTTTCCTTCTTTTGTGTAAGCGCTTTGTTCTTCTAGTCCACCCCTCAATACTTCAGCATCTTCCTTGGATAAAGACTTTGAAACAGCCGTGGTTAGGGCGTTTGGTAAAACTTTATTAACATCAAGATCAGTATCAAATTGTTCACTAGAACTAATAGCCGCAACTAAATTGCTTCTAATTTTTGATTGATTTTTAGGATTGTTAAGGAGTGAAAAAGCTTGAGATCCTGATCTGCCCTTAAAGCCATAAACTTTAGAGCCTTTGCCTTTACGTGTTAATGTTTCAAAAATATTATTGCTAGCATTCTTAATGTAAGACTCTAAAGCAGAACCCATTGCGCCTATTTGGTTTTCTCTGTTGCTGGCCCAATCTAAATTCCAATTAGCAGGAAGATCCAAACCCATATTGGTATATACTTTTCTGAAACCCTTTGGCAAATTACTTGTCTGGCCACTGTCTAAATGGGTAAAGTGAGTTTGTGGGCTTGGTTTGATCGTAAATCCATCAGAAAGAATATCTTGCTTGTCCTTTGATTTACTACCATCTGCTTGTCCACCCTTATTCATCTTCTTTAGATTCTTAGCGCCGATCTTCTGAACGCTACTCTTGCGCATAACAAACTCGCCGGGGGTAAGCATTGCTGGAACGGTATCTCTATTCCCAGATCCGGGAACCATGCCACCAGTTGCAAATGCGTGAACCTTACCGCCAGCGTTAAAGCCCTTGGCTCCACTCAAGCTTCCAGCCAAGCCGCCCAAAAAGCCACTCATTCCTTTTGCGAATTTAACAGCTGCTATAGCGCTAATGATGGGAAGAATTGGCTTAAGGGATTCAGCTACCTTAATTAAAGCGGAGGCTAAAGTTAAAGCACTTTGGGCCATGATTTGAAACGTTGGAGTTTCAGTAACGCCCCTTATAAGCTCTAAGAATTGTTCTTTGACTTTAGTAATTTGCACCGCTAAAGATTGTTGTGCCGTAGCAGCGTCTCGTGCTAAGGAACCACTTCCTCTTTGGGCAACATTTAGAGCTTCTTGGGCAACGCTAAACTGTTGTAATAAGGGAATGACTTTGCCAATTTGTCTAAAGCCACCAAGCTCTTCTGCGATTTGAACAAATGTTATATCACCTTGTTCTAGGCCGGATAGAGCAGAGCTTAAGCGTCGAACGGCCTCATAGGGACCAACAAACTTACCTTCCAAGTCTGTTAATTCTACTCCAAACTTTTTCATGAATTCAATTGTTCTTGGTCTTTGAATTCTAGTGAAAATAGTTCGCAAGCCAGTCGCAATACTTTCGGCAGATTCTCGCGTTGTAGATCTAACGCTAGTGAATAATGCAATTAACTCATTAAGCTCCCCGCCAGCTGCTTGAAAAACGCCACCAGTTCTTCGGACAACTGAAATTAAATCTCCAGATTCAACTGCAAACTGTCCAGCAACAGCATTAATAGAACCTAATTGCTCCTCAAGAGCGGCAGCCCCTCGCCTGAACTGATTAAATATAGCAATTGCGCCTTCGGCGGTTTGACTAATATTATCAAAAGTTGGGGCTAATTCAGTCTTGGCAAGAGTAGATAAAGCAATACTTGTTTCTGAAGCTGAAAGACCAGCCTGAGAAAGAATTCTACTAACACTAAGTAAAGAACTAGAAGATATTCCAAGATTAGTTGAAAGATCAGAAACTGTTTTTGATAA
>Ga0255777_10000128_pt1 | contig 66162 bp, 80 predicted proteins | sample 101ome_15_FD_179975 | JGI IMG/M metagenome (GOLD analysis project Ga0255777, IMG submission 179975) | Coastal salt marsh microbial communities from the Groves Creek Marsh, Skidaway Island, Georgia - 101402AT metaG (version 2) | ecosystem: Environmental > Aquatic > Marine > Intertidal zone >... | reverse complement strand
ATGTATGTTTTTACACAACTAATCAATGAAGATGACAAACGTCAGTTTTTAGAAATAGGCGAAACTTGGTGGTGGGAATCAAATCGAATGATTCCGATCAATATCTTTATGCGAGAAGAAATGGAAAAATTTAAACACACGTTAATAGTAATGAATTCTAAAGATGTTAAAGTAACAATAGGACCGTGTGTTAATTTAAATAATTTAACTATTAAAAGAGTTAAACGTAAAAACGTTCAGTTACTAAAAAGACCTAAGAACTAACCTGTTCACACAATAAATTCATATGCACTACAACAGCCATTGCGTAACTTACAGCATGGGCTTTCTTAAAGTAGTATTCGTCGCCCTCAGGCTTCTTCCAAACTTCGTTCATTATCTCCGTCCATGTCTTCCCAATCAGATGTCTCTTCGCTGGTCGTATCATAGCAAGGACGGCAGCTAATTGTTCCACGGAAGTAGGGCAAGTCTGCTTCAGAATTGATGTATGGCCATTTAAATGAAATAATTGATCCACGAACTCTTCGTGTTGTAAAAGTTCCCATAAGGGCTCTGTCTCCATAAGTTGTTGTAAGTGTTTATCATCTTTTACATCTTTATAAATGCTTACATTTAGAAAATCTAATTTAAAGTATCCTCTATCTTCAGCAGTTTTATAATCAATGGTAGAATGATTGTCTACAGGATTATGAGGAATCTCAGTAACATAGATACCTGTATTGTGTTTCTTCTCGTTATTTATTACAGCAACACGATGTTGTATTTTGTCTAATACAATGTCTCTATCTGCAAAGTCTATATCAATATCAGGCATCGTTTATTTTTTTCCAAAACATATTATGTTCATCAGGACGGTTACCGACATACTCTTCGCCAGTTTCCATATCAACTAACTTCCATTTGTTAGGACACTTTGTAACAACTTTGAGTTCTACTGCTTCTGACAACTCTTGTACTTCAGTGCCGTCCTTTAGTTTACGCAAATACTTTCTCCAATTTACGTGCTTTCTTTTTAGCCATATCCCATTTTAATCTTGACACACGATCTTTAAATGTAATACCTAAACAGTGATCTAACTCGTGCAAATAACAACGTGCTGAGTAACCTGTGATCTTTACAACCTGCTTTTTCAAATCGATATCGTAAAACTCTGCAAGTATTTCTTTAGGGCGTTTTACTTTTACAAACACATTAGGGAAGCTCAAGCATCCTTCTAGTTCAGTTACAGTTTCTTCTGTATATTCTAGCACAGTCGGATTAATATGTATAGTAGCATTTTCTTTTGAATCACCCATTACAAACAAGTTATGATCTAGTCCTACTTGTGATGCTGTTAATCCAATACCGTTGTTATTTAACATAACATCGACCATTTGTTCTTTTAATTCTTTAATATCAAACCCAGGATTTTCTAAATTAACATCTGTTAGTTTTTTATCTAAGATTGTATTTGGGTAATATACTAAATTCATAACTTACCTTCTTTCCTTAAATTTTCTCTAATCTTTGTAGCACTAATATCATGTATATCCTTACCTAGATCGTGCTGTGTAAATGTATAACCTACGCCACGTCCATAACTAATATCTACAATATTAGGAACTTTCATTATAACATATTCTCGGCCATAAATAAAGTCGTGTTCTGCCAATCCTTGCTCAATATTCATATATACTTGCTCAAAATCAAAAGGATTGTCATCTTGTGTTATTGTACGTCCAGCGCCGGCATCTTCTCCAACAATGCCGCCTACATCGCGGATCATAATACAAACTTGTCCAGTTTCTGCTAGAGCACGTTTGAACAATTCTGTATGTCCATCGTGCCAAGGTTGCCAACGTCCTAACATCTGTGTTGTCGGCTTTTTCCAATCAAACATCTTTAACTCCGTATCTTATATGTTTATACCAAACTCGTTCGTGTATATAATATAGAACAAATTTAATAATTAGATCAGCCACGAAAACAGCCCCAACTGCTTTCGGAGGTAATCCAAATGCATATGCAATTATTGCAGTTACTATACTTGCAATAATTCGCCAAGTTACTGCCTTGGCTAGGTGTCTACTCTTTGTTACCATAGTCCACCATATATTTAGATACAACTTTAACAAGTTGTTCGTGTGTATCATTAAACCACTCTGCTACGTGATAATCGTATTGACCTTTTTCTAAAGGTACATACATTTTATTAGTATCTTCAAAGCGACCTTCTTTGATTGTGTCCATCCACACTACGAAGTTTGCTCCAAATTCATCACGTGCTTGCGGAGTAGGAGCAACAAAGTCTGCTACTGCAATACCGCCTGCTTTAACTACACCGTCTGCTAGATAGCGCATGCGCTGTGCTTGACGAATACGTCCTTCTGGTGTAAAGTCCCAATCATCGTATTCTTTTCTTATTTCATCAGCATTGAGATGCACCGCACCGATTAACTTTGCAAACGGTTGGGCTAGTGTAGTCTTACCACTTCCTGGTAAGCCACATATTAAAATTTTCATAGATTACTTTCCTTTGCAACGTCTTTTGCTAGTTGTACATCATTGGGTAATTTTCTAAAACGCATTGCCCAATGTTCTGGATTAATAACATGATATACCATTCCTAGTTGTTCATCGTTAAATTTACTTAGCATCTCTTTGCCACTGTCACAGTTTAATAAGAGCCACGGACTAATCTTTCCGTCCTTAATATGCCACACTGCTCTATTCAAACTAATGTAATTAAAATAATGATTCCAGGCTGCTGGTTCATTTTCTTCTGCCCACTCCATCATAGTTTTTATACTACGTTCAAGTGCAGTAGTAACATCTTCTTTTAAAATAAACTCTAGCACATAAGTTTCGTACATGCTATCCCTACACCAGTGATCTAATTTAATACCACTAGTGACTACATAGTCAATATATTTTTCAGGGTAAAGAGGACGAACATTATTAATGAAACTTCCAAACTTAACAAAAGCATTATAGTAAGGAGATCCGCAAAACTCATCATAAGTCTTTTCTCTCTTTGCTCCTGCAGAAAGTTTATAAAATCTTTGAAACGCATAAAAGCCATACCGTACCCTTTTCTCGTCTTTTTGTAATGCCCGTCTCTTTTTCTCACACATATGCGCCGCAAGAGTTTTCTCTTTCATGTAGCCGTTGCCACAATATTCGCACTTGTATGGTTTATCAGAGTTTGACATCAATTTCATGTTCTTCAGCCAATTGCTTGAGTTCTTTTTTTGTAGATAATCTAGCAAGTAAGTCCACCTCGTCTTGTTTCATGTTTGGATAAATTTTTTCTAGCAACTTCATTGCATTATTGTTGCCTTGCTTCTTTTTAAAGCCTATCCATTGATGAAATTCTATTTTGCCTGTATTGCCTGATTGACATAGCAACTGCCATTGTAGTTTAGGATGCCTAGTACCTAATTCATTCCAATTCTTGTTGTAGTACTCGTTAGTTTTAAATACAGCAAGTTCTTGTGCGTCTCGATCGCCTTTGACTGAACTAACGTATCTGTTTAGCAACCAAAAGTTAACTTGTTTCTTTTCTTCATCAGAGAGCTCGTCCCATACATTTTTTGCACCCATATCAATAGCTGCTAGTACGTCTTTTACTGGGAGTGTTTGTTTAGCCATTCGTTTACATCCTCGGGAGTGTTTATTTCTACTCCATTATATTGTACACTCAAACAACCTATTTGCCAACCATTTTTGAGCCAGCGAAGTTGTTCTAGTTGCTCAATAGTTTCTTCTTTTTCAATTTCAAGTGTAGGATACATTTCAAGAGCATTACGCCGATAACCGTATACGCCTAGATGCCAATTGCCGTATCCTGTCATACCTCTACCAAACCATAAACACTGATCTCCTGCACGTACCATTTTAACCGAGTTAGGATCATTTTGTTTTTCTTCGGGCATTTCAGTCCATACAGTTGTTACAGGGTAGTGTTGCAAATGCCATTTTACTTTTTCAATTATATCAATAGTTACATCTGGCATGTCGCCTTGCACATTTATAAAATTATCATACTCGTCGAACAAACTACTTTTTATTGCACCAGCACAACGTTCTGTACCATTAGCATAATCTTTTGAGTCTATGTAAACTTTACCGCCTGCACTTTGAATACATTGTGCAATAGTCTTATTATCAGTAAGCACGTATGTTGGTATCTTAGACGCAATACAAGCGTCATACACACGTCTAATCATAGGAACGCCATCTAACATAGCTAGAGGCTTTGCAGGGTAGCGTGTTGACCCGTATCTAGCGGGAATAAGAATGGCTGACGATGTCACGTACTATCCTTTCAAAATGTATTAGTTTGATCATGTTAGGTCCATCACTTGGTGCATTATCTGGATCACCATGTACCTCTAGAAAAAAGTTATTAATTCCCAAAGCAGAAGCGGCACGAGTAAGACCAGGCACGTAATCACGATTGCCGCCAGAGCTCGTTCCATTTCCTCCTGGCTTTTGTACGGAATGGGTAGCATCCAGAAAAATAGGAACGCTATAGTTGTCAAGCATATAATTGAGACCAGTAAAATCAACAACAAGGGTATTATAACCAAAACTTGTACCTCTCTCTGTTATCCATACTTCTTCAGCACCTTCTGTTTTTGAAAGGATACCTTCTACGTCCCAAGGTGCTAAGAACTGTCCTTTTTTAATATTTACAATGCGTCCACTATCACAAGCAGCTCTAATTAGATCTGTTTGACGACATAAGAATGCAGGAATCTGTAATACATCAATGCTTGCATCAACACTAGTAATAGTATAAACATGTTGTTTTTCATGCACGTCTGTTAATATTTTTAAATTAGGAATCTGCTCTTTAATCTTATCCATATCTCTAATAAACTGCGGCAACCCTATGCCACGTTTACTGTTTAGACTTGTACGATTTGCTTTATCAAAACTTGCTTTAAAATAATATTCAATGCCTAGTTTATCACACACTCGTTTACATTCTTTTGCAATTTCTAAACTTTGTTCTATTGATTCATGTTGACATGGTCCTGCAATTATTCTCATTTACTGTCCTTTACTAGATAATACGTTGTTACTAACTTATCCATTTGTTTTTTTATTGTTGGGTGTGTTTCTGCTAAATCACATAAGTTTAGCCATTCACCATAGTCTAATAATCTACCTTGTGCTCTTGCTACAGCACCCGGATCACCTCCAACAATCCAACGAGGAATTTCAGGCTTGTCTCGATAATGAGCATATACTACTCCGTTTGCACGTTCGTATATCAATGCCTCACCGGGGATTAATTTTTTCGATTGCGACATCATACTTGCCTTTGCTAGTTAGCTCGTCATAGACAACTTCGCCGGCTATGCATTTATTAATTTTTTCTAGCCACCAATCTGACGACTCTAAAGTTATATGTGCATTTCTACCGTCTGGTAAAGTTTTACGAGCAGGTAATGTATCTATTCGTAGCCAAATATATTTGTTTGCTAAACTGTTAATATGTTCTAGAACTTCTTCAACATAGTTAGGTTCTATATGTTCTAATACATCATTTGAAAATACGCAATCGTATGTTTTATTAGGCAATCCTTCAAACAACTTTACAGCAGGATCATAGCCTTCACACAATGTATTTTTATATTGATCTCGAATATCAGCAAGTACATGGCCTTTGCCGCATCCGTAATCAAGCAGAGAGCTAGGCTTCCATGCATCCATCCATGTATGGAATTTGCCTAGCTTCTTAGGTTTACCTCCGAAGCCTTGTGGCCGACTAGAGTCAGTGTGAAGACTTCGGAGTTGTTTAATATACGATTTACTGTACATTAACCTGCCTGTGTATCGCTCATTTTACCTTTTAGGTAACGTAGTAATACACCGTATGCTGGTAAAAACACAATCAATCCAACTACAATTTTTGTAAGTGTATTGTTTTGTGCAACAACATGCCAGTTAGCACCAATCCATGATAGGTTGCCTTCTGCATCAAGCGAACCTGCAAACGCCACATAAAAGAATGAATATGTGTCAATAATGTTAGCCGCGATAGTTGAAATCGCCGGAGCTGCCCACCATGCATTTGAACGTTCTCTGATTGCTTGGAATACATATACATCAAGCATTGTACCAATAGCATAAGCAGTACCACTTGCAAAACCAACTCTGTATGCGTGTGGATCATCTAATGCTAATAGCACAAGAACTGATGCAATAATAGCAGGAATAATAGCCATTGCTACAACAGCACGACCTGCTTCCTTACCAACCATACGTACTGTAAGGTCAGTTGCTACAACCACGATCGGAAACGTAAACGCTGCCGCCGCTAATGGAAATGATCCAAACAAGGGCAAGTCTGCTCCTGGGAATAAATCAAATCTAATTGTAACCAAGTAATTACTTACTGCAATTACTAATGTGTGTAAGATTACTAGTTTAGTAACTAGTGCTCTGTCTACACCTTCTAGTAGTTTTGTAAACATATTTTACTTCTTTCCTTTTGTTGCGGAGCCTACTGTTCTTCTCACGATATCATCATGATTAAATTCCGCCCAGTAAAGTTCAAAAGCGACTCCATCTTCCAAACCTTCAAACTGGTGGACTTTTCCAGGCTTCACTTGCGTGAACTCTCCTGGGCCAAGAATAGTTTCATCAACTAATCCTTCTTGGTCTGCATCTTGCCAAACACGGACAAGCATTTTGCCCGATTCAACAAAGAATCCGTTCCATTTGTATTTGTGTTCATGTTCTGAACACTTATATCCTGCTTTGTATTCAATGCGGTGAAACTCAAGTACACCGTTAGCATGAATTAGTTCTGTCTGACCCCAAATCTTTCCTGCTTTCATTGTCATAACCTTTCTCCTACAATAATCCTGAATAATCTATAACTTCACTCTGTCTACTAATATCTTTTACAAAATATGCACACAATGGCTTTGGACCATCGTCAATAGGTATTCCTAAGAGCTGACCGTTTTTCATTTTAGGAAAATACCATTTAACATCATTATAGAAATTAGTAACTTTAATTTCGCCAAAGTCAAATTTAAAACTAGATATTGGATTAAATAGAAACGCTTCAAAGCCTCTGTCATTAATACTTGTTAATGGTAGTATCTCTAAATCGTTTCCGCTATAACTATCACCAACAGCCATACACCAATCAACTGGCACCATAATTTCTTTTCCATTAATTTCCATTACTATTGCAGGAGCACTAAATGATTCAACAAAAATCATTGGAATAAAAAAGAAGTCAGGATTTTTTGGATCTGAATTATCTAGTACACTAAAATGTATTTCTTCTTCTAATTCATCAGGTAAATTTTTTAATTTGTAGCATGTGTTATCTAATGTTAATATTTGCATTTTTAATTCCAGTCAATTTTTTCTATAGTAAAGGGATACTGTGCATCCTTATAGAATTTTTTACGTTGTGTTAAATGACGTTTAGCAAATTTGCAACTTGATGTAATATCCCAAATTTGCACAAAGTCTTTGTCTTTTGCTTTTCGAACTCCTCGTCCGATAGATTGTATTACACGAACAAAAGACTTACCAGGTTCAATAAGTACCAAATTAAAAATGCGAGGAATGTTGATACCAACGGCAGCAACACCATACGTAGCGATGACCACGTGATTATCTGCTTCATTGATTTCGTCATATGCTTCCTTTCTGTCTTTTAGTTTGACATCACCTTTAACGAATACTGATCCCGGTATGCGTTCTTGTAACATTTCACCTGCAGATATTCTATCTACAAGTATTAGTGTGTTGCCTTCTTGCCTTACATTGTTTAATAGTTTGCCTATGTAGTCAATTCTATCTTTGTTAGTAACAAGATATTTTAATTCTGACTGGTAATCTGTAAATGCCTGTGTGTCTAATAACTGACAAATGTTTACGTGACAGTTAGATAGAACTCCTTTGTCTTGCAATTCCTTTGCAGTAATACTTCCTATTACTGGACCTAATGAAGCGTGGATTGATTCAAACTCAAACTTTTCTTTTGGAACAGTTCCAGTGAGGCCCCAGCGAATTGGTGCATTGCGTAGGTTGCGTGTAAGTAGATTCTTTAATACTTCTGCTTTAGCTTGGTGTACTTCGTCAACAATAATAGTGCTAACACCGTCTAAGAACTCTGCTAGACTTAGTACTGCACTGCCGTCTTTAAACTTCTTGTCTAAGATGTTCAAGCTCTGCCAAGTACAGATAGTGTGAGTCTTACCTAACTCTTTTCTGTCTCCGAAGTACACCCCTACGTCTAACCCACAATTGATATAGTCTTCTTCTGTTTGTGTAACAAGTGATTTGTTAGGCACAATAACAAGACTACGTCCGTACGGCTCACTTAAATGTGACAGTGTTGCAGTTGTAATTGTTTTACCTGCGCCTGTTGCAATCTCTTGCAAGCTCTGTGGGTTTTGTAGAAAGTTGTTGATTGCTGTAACTTGATAGTCACGCAACATAATAAGCTCGCCTTCTGCCGGATGTCCTTTAGGCCATCTTACATCTTGGTCTGCCCAGTATGATTCTGTAATGGTAGGAAAGTTAAACTGTACTGGATGTCTATTGTCTTCAATATCGACTATTTGGACATTATTTTTTGTAAGTACTTCAACAATAGTATCAAGATGATTAACGTAGCCGGTGCCGCCAATGCCAAAGAAAGCAACTTTGCCATCCCAACGCCCGAGCTTATACTGAGGCATGTATCGTGCATAAGGCACTTCGAACTTGAGTGCATTACTAAGTTTACGTCTGACGTCAACTTCTAATCCTTCCAGTTTGATGTTTACTTCATCTTCAATTATTAATCTGCAACTTGCCATTATAATTCTTGTATTCCTTGGTGTTGGTGTCTCATTATTTGACTTGCAGTTTCATCATAATGAATAACCAAATCTGCTTCGTTAATGTATGTTTGAACATTAGACGAAGGTCTTATACTCCCCATCATTAACACTGTAAGTGCCTGCCATCCTGATTTAATTAATGGCTTTGGTACTTTATTGTTATTAATATACACTACTTTCAATGATTTGTCAAGTGAAGAATTTAGATTATGTTGTTTAACATATGAATTAAATTCATAATTTGCATGTGTATCTAATCTAAACAATACACTAGACTCTGACGACTCAATGAATCCAGATAATCCAGAATGTATTTGATATAATGGTTCTAAAGGTGTTGCTTCTGGTAGAACAACTAACAATGGAAATCTATCTAGCTCAAGCAGAGTTTCACAAAGATTGTTTGTATTAAATTGTTTACTGTTAACAAGTACATGTGATTTATCTCGTCTAACAACTTTTTGTGACAGTGTTGTAAGCATATTGATACTAGTATCTAACTCGTCTTCGTCAAAGTACTCTAGACCTAACTTGGTACTACGATCTTTATACATAGACAAATTATCAACTGTAGGTTTGCCTAGGCTCGATACCATATAATTGATTGCACGTTCATTGAGATTTTCTAATTTATAATTGTATATTCCAGGTACATAATTATTTTTATTTGTTTTCATTTCTTGAATCTTTTCATACCAATCTAATAATTCTGTATCTATTTCAAAACTTTTATTTTTAAATGCATCAATAATAGATACGGTAGTAGTTTCGTTTAATACAAAGTAATGTTCGTGTGATCCTTTAGCATGATAATATTCAGATGGATTTTTTGAAATGTTTTCAATTTCTATTATAAGTTTTTTACTAAAAGGAAATCTTACTTTAATCCATTTCCAATCTTGCTTGTAAGATTCGTATATATTATCGTCAACCATTTCACTATGCGAAACAATCTTAATATATTTGCTGCGATCAATTTCACGTAAGGGCATACGTAAATTTTGAATTGCAAAGTCAAATTCATATCCTGATGAAACATATTGTTCTTTATATGATTGTAATTTTTCTTTTACAAGGTCAAACTGTCGATCAGTTAATGCAGTACCTTTAAAAACCTGTCTTGCAATACTATACATGATAGTTGCATCAGATTTATCAATCTCAATTTTTGGGCCACTTACAAGGCCTGCTAAGATTTCAAGAAGATCTTCTATGGTGTTTGCTTTATTAGTCATACGTATAGTATAACTTAAATGAGCTTAGAAGTCAAGCGTTTAATAGGTAAACCTGTAGAAATTTCTTCTAGGGTAAACTCTGTCCAAGCATAGTCGTTTAACCATTGTTGTCTATCAGGTCGTATAGGATTTTCTATATCGTGTAAAAAGTCGATATCATTAGCAGCTTCGTATGCTAAACTATGTGTGCTTACAAATGCAGGAATACCATTAATTATGCTATGTATGCCAGGATTGCTAGAATAACTTATTGTTGCCCATACATTAGAGAACCGCATATCAAAATCATCATATGTTCCGGCTATCTGTACAGGATCTTGTCGTCTAACATTTTTATATTGGTGTTCTATTGCATCTAGTCTACATCTAGGATGTGGGCGAAATATAATAGGTCGTTTGCTGTGTAATTGAATAGTTTCAATAGTATCCATTACCCATGTACTCATACGTGGCATGCCTTGCCACTGTAAACTTTTATCGTGTTGGCCACATATTAAAATGTATTCGCCTTTGTTATTCCAAGGCTTTAATCTGAGTCCGAGTCGTTCAGCCCTACTGCTATCATTACCGCCATCGCCAAAAAAAGCATCTCTATTGATTCCATTTAAACCTACCTTCCATGTTGTTCCTCTTTTGATTCCGCCTACTTCTAAGACCACGGTCGGTTTGGATTGTGCCACGTTCCGTTGCCAGATATTTTTATTCGGACCCATTCTACCATTCCAAAGAACACTCCAAATAACATCAACATCAGATACATTGTCATTCCAAACAACATCATGACCATTAGCCATAGCACCATTAGCAAAGGCATCAAAAACTGGTTTACTATTGAGTGCGCCATTTTGTGTCCATAAACTAAACTTCATCTTCCGCAGCCATTTCAGCTTCTATGCCATCAAAGTTGACACGCTCTTTTAGTCCTGCTTTAAAGTGTTGTATATATGGGCCAATAACACTTCTACTAAACGGTGTTTTGTGTTTTCCTGGATTTAGATTTAGCATTTTATGACCCCGAGCTGCTAGTATATCAACAGTTCTGCCATATACTTCCCCGTCATAAAAACGTCTAAGTTCACTAGTTTCGTCCTTTGTATAGATGCGTGTATATACATCTTTAAATTCGTTAAATCCTGGATGACGTTTATTTAAAATAAAGAACCCAGTTTCGCAACTATGATATTCTTTTCCGTTATGTTCGTGCCACACACTAAAATGGGTACTAAGAACATCATTAGGAGCAATCATATCGAGCAACTGTGTATTAAAGTCTTCAACAAGTAATGTGTCAGCATCCATCCAAATCAATCTATCACAGTCAATATTATTCATTGCATGTATAATGCTGAAGCCTTTTTTAGCAAATGTTTTTACTTTTTCATTTTTGTGTCTTTTTTGAAATTTAACAAATTCAGGACCTAAATCCCAACCTTCGGTTACTAGGTTCTTTGCCTTTGGTTCAAATAGTCCTTCGTTGTACACATGAATGTCACATATAAATCCAAAGTATTTGCTAAAACTTCTTAGGAACGGCCGACCAGTTTTATTGTAATATGTATTATTCATACTAGTTATTACTTCATATTTTGCTTTTGTCATAATTTCTCTTTCCTTAGGCTTTTGCCCGATTTTTACTTTGCCCCAGTTAACTTTATTAAATGAATCGCTACTAATATGCGAATTCGTGCATCTCCAAAATGCATCGTCGTATTGAACAAATTGTCCTTCAATATATCTTGTCTTTGGTCTCCAAACTTGATCGTTCATATTGTTCTCCAGTATTCTTCGCTCCGAGGTCGAAGCAAATCTGTTTTACGACTTTTACCTTCATCTTTTCTGCCGCCCTTTAAATGATCTAAATATGCTCCCCAAACGCTGTTAATCAAAGGATGGCCTTCGCCTCTAACAATACCTGCTCCCCAGTTTTGCGACTTCATTTTTAATTGTTTTCTTACTTCTTCAAACACAAAACTATCGTGCCACTCTGACATTTGAAAGATACCGTCATCTGCATTTTCGTAGACCCATTTAAATTTCTTTAAAAACATATTGCCCATTTTAGTTGTTAGATTAACACTATACAGTCCGCATTCGGGCCATTTGCGTTCTCTCCCAATATAACACAAGTCTGCATCGTCTTGATGTAACGACAGTAGAGTTTCGTAATCAATTGGACTGTGGCAATACATATCAGCATCCATCCACATTAACCAATCAGTATTACATATTTCTGCACAATGGAATATAGAATAAACTTTGTGACTAAATCTTACAGCGTCCCATTTGAATCCTTTACCTGCATCTTTACGTCTGCTACGAATAGGATCCTTTGTAACATCTCCGTTAGCTTTTGGAACATCTTTCCATTTTTCTTTAAATCTAACTAAGTCTTTACATGTAGAATTTTGATCTAAAACAATTACATTCTCGCTAGGAATTGTTGGCTCACAATCTTCTGCATAGACATATAGTTTTACATTCTTTGGCCAATTTTTAGAAAAACTGTTTATCATACGTTGACCGTATTTTTCTAGTCCTCGTTTGTTAAAAGTTGTAATTACACTAATTGTGTTCATAGGTACTCCTTAATAATATTCCAGGCTGTACCCTGACTTAGGTCTTTATAATTAAAATGACACATTGCTATTTTGTTAATCCAGTCTGTTCTATCAGGTGTTGCTGGTTGCTCAATTCTTTTCAAATCTATGTTTGCTATTTCGTATGCTTGACTTACTTTTGGTTCGGGATCTGTAACAAATACAGGTATTCCTTCTATTGCTGCTGCAACACCAGGTGAACTATTATACGTTATAACAGCCCAGCAATTAATAAAATCATCTGTTATATTAGGATTTTTACTTACAATCACATTAGGCCAATGTATTTTTAAATAGTCTTTGGCTCTTCTATCTCCGGGGTGCGCCCTAACTACAATGGGCCTATCTGTAAATTTACGCAACCGTTTAATCGTATAGTTACACCATTGCATTACATCAACTTCGCCCATGCTCCAGCCGCCGTTTCTTTGTAAGCAAATTAATATATGATTACCATTTTCTCTCCAAGGTTGAAGATCCATATTATAATCTTGTTTAATTTGTCTCCATCTATTAGGATCTACGTTGTCTGTAAAGTAGTTGCCAGTAGTAGGAAATATATCATTTAAACTAAAACGAAGATACTTTAAAGGATTGTTAGTATTTTTATATAAAAATAAATTACTGTCAATTGCAAGAGTATGTCCTCCGTGTACACGCTGTTCGTTAATTACTTTACGTCTAAACATTAAATGAGGGGTACGCCCACTATTTTGATGTACCCAACCTTGTATAACTGCGAGGTCGCTTGGTTGATAATTTCTATCTTCTACTTGTATACTTTCGCCTCCGGAGCCTACACCATTATGAAAGTGTGTAAGAACATCTCGCTTTTCTGGTTTAGTATTATTTGCAGGAATGCCTGCGTAATATACTCTAACTGTCTTCATTGTTTAACATCCTATAAGCTGTGCCGTTTTTGAATTCGTCAGTATGAAACTGACCATATGCCAAATGGCATGCCCACTTGTATATAGTTTCTCTATCTGACCACTTTGGGTTTTCTAGATCCTTTAGGTCTTTATTAGCAACTGGATCTGCTGCTGTCGGTGCCATTGTAAATGCAGGAACACCATACATTATGCTTTCAACGGCTGCAATACTTTGATATGTTACCATAGCATGACAGTTTTCTAAATCATGAAATATTGTTTTTTGAATACGCTCAGGCCTTGGCGCTTTATCTCTAACTATAATAGTTCTGTCAGTATACTTTCCTATTTCATTAACAGTATCATGTACCCATTGATCTCTATCTATACCATAAAATTTACAGGGCTTTTCAGACGGAGTAACAAGTAATATGTGTTTGCCTTGTTTACGTTTGTGTAATACAATTTCTAGCTTCTTCCAACGATCGTCTGGTCTGTCAATTATCTTGTTATGTTGTACATCATTTTTAACTATTCTATGATATAATTTCCAACCATAAGGATTTGTTGCGCTTCTATAGTTGCCTACATAACCGCTATCCATATAGTAAAATGTATTGTTATTTTCCCAACAGTCATGTATAAGTTTACGCTTGCCCATACTACGAATTAGTATAGGTACATTTTTAGGATATTGATCGTAGTCGTAGACAGGAAGGTTAGCACCTTTTGCGAACATGTTAACATATTCGTCACTACGATTTTTACTTAAACATATCATATAGCTCTTGTTTCCACAGTTCGTTAAATTCACAATCTCTGTAGTTTTCGAACCAAGGACCACCTTCTGTATAATGTATTAGTTTAGGTTTTTCAATATCGTCATACACTCCAACTAGATAGTTCCATGTATGATCTAGTTCGCCAATCTCTTCATCTTTTAACCAACTAAAGCGATGTAAGTATGCTCCATTAATTTCAGGATCGTTAACTAGATCCATAGTAAGTCTCTTATTGCTAGGATGAGCACAATTAAACAACATAACGCTTGACCAGTTCTTGCGTGGATATATCGTTTGTTTTTGTCCATCCATTTTAAATCCTTCTTTAACTTTATAATCGTGTTGAACACACATTACTGCATAACGATCATCTGCTTGGTCAAATAATTCTTTAATGTCTGTTGTAAGGATCATATCACAATCCATAAACAATGCCCAACCTTCAAAGTTAGTAAGCTCTGGAATAAGGAAACGTGTAAAGGTAAATTCTGTACTTGCAAGTTTATCTACAGGACGAGTATACCATCCTGCATCTCTTAATTCTTGTTGTTTTAATGGACGCACATCTGCGTCAGGTTGTTTACTAATAATACTATGCTTACATACTTGATAAGCAATATCTTCTCTTGTATCGTATCCTACAAATACTTTCATTAGTCCCTTCTTTCAATATCTTCTTCGGTTAGTTCTTCGCCAAGCCATACTTCAATAACTCTTGCTGTTTCTGTTCCTACATTAGTTGCTTTGTGCCAGGTTTTTTTAGGAATATCAATACTTTCGCCTGCTAAGTATGTTCTAGTAGTTTTGTATTCATTAGCAAACTCTAATTCCATTCTTACAGCACCTTCAACTACATGCCAATGCTCTGACCGTTTAAAATGGCGTTGATCGCTTAGTGCTTTACCTGCATCAAATGCAAGTTGTTTAACTTGCCAGCCATCTCCTTTATCAAGCACAGTGTATCTACCCCAGGCACGTTCTGTAGTAGGCTGGCTCCACTCTTTGAGTATCCAACTGCTTGAATTCTTTTTGTCTTGTCCGCCAACACCGAATGCAAACTCTACATTCGGCATATCACCGTATGTTTCGTATTCAGGCGTTGTAGTATTAGTTCTATCGCCCCCGTTAGCAAATATAATTTTTATTTGTCCGTGTGTTGCCATAGTTTTGTATATAGCACCGCAGGCACTGTTGTCACTGTCATCAAACGCAACAACTCTGTCTACCATTTCTAAATTTTCAATTACAGCCGCTCGTTCTGCAAAAGGCATAAACGGACGACCTTTTTTACGTGTAAGCCAATCATCTGAATTTAGGCCAACATGTAATTCGTCTCCTAATTCTTTAGCTGCTTTAAAATAAGCAATGTGCCCTGAGTGTAAGGGATCAAAGCCTCCTGTTACTAATACTATTGTCTTCATGTACATATTTAATTAAATACTTTATGGCGATAATAATTCCTGATCACAGTTTAACCTTTATACACATACCTAAAACTGGCGGTACAAGTGTATCTAGATGGCTTAAAGAAAATGCTAATACAGTTTACTATAGAAAACACTGCACTGTTGATGTAGCAAAGACATACATTAATAATTTAGGTACAACGTTTTGTGTTATTAGAAATCCATATGATTGGTTAGTTAGTTGGTTTGAGTATGAGAAAATATTTGTACGTGAACGTATGACTGATATCGAAAGCGGAAATGTCAAACAATTTAAAATCAATCCAGAAAAGGATAATCTTACATTATTAAAAGAAAAACTGTATAATTTAGAAAACAAAGGGTTTGATTACTTTGCTCGAAATACTGACAAAGAACCTCAAATAAAATGGGCTAAAGATGTTGATATAAAACTTAATTTTAATAACTTAGAAAAGGAATTTAGAAAAATACAACTTATGATTAATTGCCACAAACCTTTAGAAAAAATTAATTCGTCAGATCGTTTAGACACCGACAGCTATTATACCCCTAAGTTAAAAAAATTTGTTTCTAAGAAGTACTCAGCAGATTTTGAACTTTTTTATAAAAATTAATATTTAGAGTCCTGCAATCTTTTAAATACTTTGGCCACGGAACAATCGGTTTGTGTTTCCTCCAATTTTCTATTTTATCAAGTATTACTGGCTTAGTTTTAAAGTTATTAAACTTTGTAGTCCAACTTACTACTCTTACATCTTTGCCTAAAAGCAATCCCCAGTATGCACCGTGATAGCTATCAGTAATTAAAGTTTTGCAAGATCCTATAAATTCTATAACTTCGTCAAAGTTAGTATTGTCGTTATACATTACAATATCATTCTCTTGCGGTTTATACTTACTGCTAAAATGATGTAGGAAATATCCGTGGTCATATTTTATTTTATAACTTTTATCAAATGCAGGGTGCATGCAACTTACACAAGGAACATAATTATTTTCATATCCTTTGATATAATCTCGTATGCCCCAAAGGCTTGAATTTGTCATCCACTCTGGCCACCACATATTTTCTTTCCAGCCAAAGTTATGTCCTATCCCCCAAATTATAAGATTTTTATAATTAGAAGAAGAAACAAGATCAGTATGCTTTACAAAGTATCTTCTGATTAGGCCGCCGCCACCTACTATTATGTTTCTATTTTCAAGGTTAATACTATTAGCTTTAGTAATACAATGACTACTAATATTATCAAAATCAAAGTATCTACTAGGGTTACAGTACATGTCCCCTACGTTATTGTAACCTTTTTTATAATGGAATTCTAGCGTCGATTGTTGGCCCAAGATGTGTAATCCATTTCATCAAATTTAATGTCTTTGTTAACAAACCAAGTTTCAAAGAGTCGTGTAGGTTTCTTGTGCCAAACATCAAATACAGCAACTTTGTATCCTAATGGTATAAGATAGTCACATGCAATAGTATGGTAGTCTTCTTTGCATTGATATCTATCATGTTCGAATGTAATTAGATCAAAACTAACACCATCACTAATTACTTTTTGTAATGCTTTAAATGTATTTGACGGAGGTTCAATATCTACAGACAAATAATTAATGTGCATCGGCATTGACAAGTCTTCTAGTGCATTTTTATAATTGAATTTAATAGCATCGCCCCAATAGATAGGATTTTTTCTGTCTAAACAATTATCCCATTCAGTCTTATATTGTGTATCAAATTCAATACTAAAACCCTTCCATTTATAACATACTTCTAAGTTATATGTATTGCTTCTTCGACGTGGAAGATGTCCACCTATTTCAATATAAGTACCTTGAGGACCAATAAGTTCGTATGCAAACTTATCCTGCCCTGCTTGGCTACATTTGCTCCATTTCATGCTTTGTACCTTTAATCTACGCAGTTTATAAATATATTTATGAAAATACTTTGGACAAGTGGCACAAGTAGAAGATACTATACTACTGTATCATCTAACACATTGCCGTCGTGGAAATACCTCGATGGCGATAAAAAGATCTATACAGATCAAGACATGTTAATAGGTGGTATAAACACCGAAACTGTTAATTTTAACTATTGGCCAGAGCCACCTAATCTAACACCTTCAGAATATAAATTTTATAGAAAAAGTAGAAGTATTGTATCTGCACTCAAAGGCAGTATCGGACAATATGATTATTTAATATGGCTTGATGGTGATGTTGAAGTTATAAACAGACCGCACCTTCCAAAAATATTACCTAGAAAAGATCAAGTTCTAAGTACTATAAAAAAGTTTAGTAAAAACGGAACTGGACTAGACAGTGGATTTATTGCATTTAATTTAAAACATAAAAAAATACACAACTTGCTTTTTGAATATACGCAGTATTGGCAACTAGAAAAATTAAACGATTTACCGTATAGATATGACGCTTGTGTGCTAGAAAAAATATTAGAAAATTATAATTGGAAAAATTTAATAAATGAAGATTATAATGGAATTAAAGATAAAAAGAATCACTGCGGATTTGAAGGATCTGAGTTAGAAAATTATTTCTATCATTATTGGGGCAAAAAGCAGAAGCAACAACAATTTTCATAGTGTTGCATCTTCCATTCCTGCTACACGTAATTTAACTACGTTAGTAATTTGCCATTGTTTTTGATCAAGTGCTTTGAGAACACCTAACCATTTATTACGAATTAATGCAAACTCGTTGATAATCTTTTCATAGTCAACAACGTCTGCCTCACCGTCAACGTATTTTTCAACGTCACGGCTTGACAGAGCTCGTTGATAATTTTCAAGGTACTTTTTAAAATATGAGCTACGCAATCTACGTAGCTCAATATTCAAATAGTTTAAAATTGCTTCAATTTCTTGCAGTTGATTAAACCGATGTTCAACAATACCGGGCATAGCAGCCGCACTTTTTTCAACGTTACCTACAAGTTTACATTCTGCTCTTGCTTGTACAAGTTCTGATTCAAAGTGTGCTACTGCATCAGGAATCTTGCTCACGTCGCGACTTACTTCACTATACCAACCCATTAATCATCCCATTCGTCATAATCATCAATGTCATCTTCATCTAATTCAAGATAGTATCTAATGGCATTGTCTAGTTGTGCATCAATGCCAAAACAATCATTGAACGTTTCATCGCTTACGCCATAATCGGCTAGTAAATCAACAAAACGTTCAGCTGCCATTTCAATATGTTTCTTATCTAGATATTCTTTAAACAGCATCCAAATATCAGCAATTTGTTCTTCACTCATTAGTAACAGTTTCCTCGATTGGTTCAAAATCAGTTGCTTCTTCGTCAACTTCAGAGGTATTTACCACAGAAGCTTCTTTTACTAAGTAATCTGACATAACTTTATCGAGTAATTCACCTGTCCATTTCTTACGATAGTCTAGTAGTTCTTCACCTTCGGTTGTTACATACTTGAGTCTGTTACCACTCTTTTCAATCACACCCTTTGCTTCGAATAGTTCTACTAGTCCGCTGTATGGATTCATTCCTGTTTCATAAGGAATTTTAACTTGTACGCCTTCAAACGGTTTTGCATAACGAGTCTTCATTACTTTACAACCTGCTCTAATACCACGTACTTCGCTAATTTTATTACCATCTTCATCTTCTTTTAGTTTTAGTTTTTTCATTGCTACAACAATTGAAGATGCATAGATAAATCCTTGTCCACCTGAAATCTTGTCATCTGGATCGAACATATCTTGTGATGCGTATGTATGGTTAGTACATACTAAGCCAACATTGTGTGAGCCAATCATATTAACTGTGTTACGAACAAGTGAAGTCAATGCCTTAGGCTTACGACCCATATCACCTTTCATATCACCTTTGTTAAACTGATCAACATCTGTAGGTGTTAGCAACATACCTAAACTATCAATAACAAACAGTACCTTAGGACGATCTTCTTCTGGCATTGCTTTATAGTCTGTCATAAACACACTAATAGTTTTAGCAACATCATCAATCATTGACATGTTTAGTTTGAGTAGTTTTTCTTCGCTTGTGTCTACGTCTAGTGCGTGTAGCCAAGCCTCGTCGAGTGCATTCTCTGAGTCAATTAGAACAACAAAGATGCCTTGCTCTTGTGCGTATTTTACAATGTTACCTGCACAGATATACGATTTACCTGCACCGGATTCACCTGCAAATACAGTTACCTTACCCATTGGAACACCTCTATGGAAGTCTCCTGAAATAAGATAATTGAGTGCATAGTTACCTGTACTAATCCAATCAGTTGGGTCGTTAAAACCTGCACTCATACCTTGAATGGATTTAGTTAACGAAGTTCGAAACTTCGTAGGATCAAATGCTTTTGATGCCATATGTATCTCCTATCTAAAAAGCGTGACAGCTATTAACTTTTGAAGTGTTGACAGGTAAACCGTGAATCTCTGCTTCGGTTTCGTTAATAGCTGTCATATTGTTTTACTGTCCTTGACGTGCTCTAATCATTGCTAGAATGTCTTGAGCATTGCCACCTTCTGCAGGAGCCGCTTCAGCCGCTGGTGCTGGAGTTGGCTCTGGTGCTGCCTCTGCTACTGGAGCAGGTGCCGCTTCTGGTGCTGGTGTTGGCGCTGGTGTAGCCGCCGGTGCAGGAGTCGATGCTGCCGGAGCAACTGGATCGCCTGTACGTGCTGCCATACCTGCTGGACGGAAATATTGACCCCAACGGTCCATGTCAAATGCTTCACCGTCTACTGACGCTTCAAACATTTCTTGCATGACCTTGATTTCAACTTCACCTGGCTTTTTAGGTAGGAAGTCATTGAGATTAAACAAACCGTGTGCATTAACTGCATTCATTTCAGCATCGCCTAATGGACGCTCTCTACGAGCCCACTGTGATGTTGAATAGTCTGCATAGCCGCCTTTTGAAGTTTTATTTAGACGGAAGTCTACACCTGCTGTGTAATCTGTTGGCAATTCTTCCATATCTGGATCCATAAGAGCCTGCTTAATAATTTGGAAGATCTGCGGACCAATAATAAATCTACGGATTGGATTCTCCGGAGTTTGATCATCCGCAATTGGATTATCCACTACAAAGCCTTGGAACACATAAGAACGCTTCTTCCAATACTTACGACCCATATCTTCTAGACTTGGATCTTTAAACCAGCCACGTACTTCGTTTAGAATGTTACATGTCTCGCCGTACATTTCCATACATGGAATTTGTACTTGCACTGGACGTGAATCAGTTTGACCTTTAACACCTGCAAAAGGTAGTTTGATCATTAAACGCTCTACCCAGAAAAATGTGTTATCTGCGTTGCCGTCAGGAAGGAAACGTAGCGTTGAGCTATCGCCTTCTTTCATATTCCAAAATGGGTAAATTGCGTTATCACCGCCTGACTGACGGTTACCTGAAGCGCCTGCTTCTTGTTCTTTGAGCTTTGCTCGGATTTCTGCTAATGATGCCATAGTTATGCCTCCTAAATGTTATGCCTATGTTTGTGCCTTTTCTTGTAGCACAGTGTATAATATACACTCAACTACTTAGCGTGTCAAGTCTTTTTTAAAGAAAAACTAGAAAAACTTATAAAAGTTTAACCAATTATATACCGGCTAAACTTCTAATACTGTCTAATTCTGTGTTATCTTGTTCTACAGGCTCTTCTTCCCTATAGCCCATTACTTCTGCAACACGATTATTAATACGTTCGATAAACTGCTTTGCAGGATCAATAAACTTCTCACCATATTGCTTTTCTACCATAGTTAGCACAGCAGTTTCGCCTTTTGGAAACTGTCCTGTTGTGTAATCAAAATATGAAAGAATAAACTCGCCTAATGGTGTTTTGTCATCTTCTTGTTCGATTTTAATCTTTTCGTCGCCTGGACCGTCTACTTCATCACCTTTTTCAGCGCCATTCATTTTAGCCTTACGTACTGCGTGTGCATATGCATTGCCTTCGTCTGCGTCTGCTTCTTTTTCTGAGAAGTTACCTAGTAACTCTTCAATTTCATTTTCAATTTGTGACTCGTAGTTTGTAAATCCACCTGGTGGCAAACCTCTGCTTGCACCATCTGGTCCTGTTCCCATTGAGTAAGGAATTTCAAGAACTTGACCAACTTGTAATTGCTGTGGATTAGAGATGTTATTCATTTGCATAATATCTTTTACAAATTGCTTTACATCTCCGCCCATATTATTTTGATCATTAAATGCTTGTGCAATACTAAAGATAGTCATTCCTGGACGCACTTTAACTGTGTTTGCTGGACCTCTTATGTTATCAAGATTTCCTGTACCCCTAACATCTCTATCATTATCATCTGGTGCTTCTGTTTCACCTAGTAAATCGTCTGGACCTAGTTCTTGTGGAGCAGTTGCTTCACTTACTAATTTATAGATATAAGGAAATACATCTGCTAGTTCTTCATTAAACTGTTTGATTGTTAGCTCGTCAATCCAATTTTCTTTTACATCTGCAGGTACTTCTTCAAGTGTTGGCGCTTCAAATGATTCAAATGCTTCTTTATAGTATGATGGCTTTTGTAGTGATTCTACAGTCTTTTTAACTGTAGCGATACGTTCTTTAACAACATCCATATAGCCTGATAAACTTTCTGCCATTACAGCTGAACGTCCCATATATGTTTTAAACTTGCGTAGTTTGGCAAGTTCTTCACTTAGACTTGTAATATGTTTACCAAAATCATCAAATGGTTTGCCGCCTTCACTTACGTGTTGTGCCATTGCTCTTGCACCGCTTAGGTGTTTGTAAGGATACATAAATCTTTCACCGTCAGCACTTTCAACATAGATCTTACCAATCTTTTGTGTTCGTCCGGTTGCACTTTCTTGATTAATACTTTCTGTATGTTTAATCATTATACGTGCTTCGCCAACTTTTTGATAGCTAACACGACTAGTGCCGTATAGTTTTGATTCTGTCATTTGTTCGTCCTCAATGCGGTTCTGAGCTAAAAATTTATAATCTCTTTTATTTAAATTATTTTTTGTTATGTTTCTTGTATCAAAATTTAGCAATCTTTTTTTACTAAATTGACGCAATTCTCTTAGAAAATTGTACCAGTTATCCCTAGTCATTTGGTCTTCGTTAGCAACAAAGTCATTGGTGTACATAACAGCAATAGACTCTTCGTCTAGTGTAATGCTAACCTTTCCTAACACACGGTCTGCTTCTTTGTATTCAAAATCAAAGAAACGTGCATCTGAAGGTACGTTAGTTACATTACCTTCGGCATCACCGATTGTAACGCTTGGAAAGCGTCCACGTATTTTATTAAAAAGATCTTCTGATATATTTTCCAAGTTTTTCATATTAGTATTTATCAATAGTTACTGCTAATGAAGATCGGCATTGGTGCATCGTAATCTTCAATATCTTCTGCTTGTGTGAATGTATTATACACTCTAGGATCCCAATCTTTGAGAACATCCATCATTCTTATAGCAAGTAATGTTGCACTTACTAAGTCGTCTGTCATGCCTACTTTTGCTTGGTAACTAGAGCCTGTTGCAACATAGCCTTTTAGTTCTGTTATAAACGGCTTGCTACGCACAGTCATTTTGTCATTTTCAATCATTGTTTTTAAACGACTACATGCTGTGATTTTAGTACTATGTGTAGTATTAAATCCTTTACGGAACTTGCGCACATGTCCTTTGCGAATAGGTTCAGACACAAATAGTCCTGGTATATTCTCTTCCCCAAAATCGTTTATAACGATTAGTGCTGCTTCTCCGATACCGTTGTTTTCTACACTCCAGTATATGCCTTGTGGATTTTTAGTTTCTGTTTCTATATACTTGCATATATCTGATAATACTCTAATCTGCCCAGGTATAGCAGTTTGATTGTGTTGCCATTCTGCTACTTGTTCGTAACTAGGCAATTCAAATACTTGTATTGCAGCATAGTCTCCTCCAGTACCCATACTAGGATCAAGTGCTACTGCATAGGTGTATTGATTGGTTGGCTTTTTATACCAACGTGTTTGGCCCATATTCAATATAGGATTATCACCTTCCATTGCTGCTAGTTTAATAGAGTTGATTAGAGTTTCGTCAAATACTAAGAATTCACAACCGTATTCACGACGGAACTTTTCTTCACCGATACGACCGATTTCATCTTCTTTCCACTTTTCGTCACGATCTGGATGTTCACTCCAATGTGCTACAAAAGAACGAAATCCATTTATACCTAGTTCTTGTTCGTTACCGTGATTGTCAAATCTCTGTTCGGCCTGTTTCCAAATAGTAGCAAATGTATCTTCATCTGAGTTAGGTGTGCTAGTAATAATAGCACGACCACCTGTTGCTAGTGTAGGTGATATTGAAGTCCAAAACTCTTCCGCAATGTTAGGCTGCACAAACGCAAACTCGTCACAGTATAGTAGCGAGATAGACATACCACGTCCTGTGTTGCCTGTAGTTGTTTGACTAACTATTCTACTACCATTCTCAAACTCTATGCTACCTTTGTTATACGATGTAACACCTGCTCTAATATGATCAGGACAAGTTTCATACACATAGCGTATACGAGCCATAATCTCTTGCGCACCTGTGTATTTGTGTGCAGCAATAAGAATAGTTTGATCTGGATTAAACATTGCATACCAAGCAAGATAGATAGCTGCACAAGTTGTTTTGCCTGTCTGTCTAGGCATCATATTAATATTAAAACGATAGTTATGATACGTATCCATTAACCCTAACTGATACTCGTAAGGATTAAACAGCAACTTGCCTTTTACTGGGTGTTGTATATACGCAAAATGTTCTGCAAAGTATAGGTATCCTTTATCAGGATCCATGCATTTTGCAATATCCTCAATTTGAGAATTAGTATATGTTTCTTTTTGATTGGCTTTTTTAGTTAATACGCCGTCTAAACTTTTACTACTCATGAAAGTATTTAACCAAAAAAATAGGCACCTAAGTGCCTATTGATTCGCTCCCCATCGTAGCTAATTTATTTTTTTCTGCAAGAACCTGGTTCGCCGCGTTTTTTGCCTGGTACTTTTTCGTAACCGTCCCAGCAGTTATCATACATGCTGCTGTTACCGTGACGCTCGCTTTCAGCGGCTTTTACATCCTTTTTTTTTGACATCTTTTCTTCTAATGCCTTGCGTAACCCTGCTTTTAATGAATCTGCAAGTGCTTCCATTGCAGGATCTTTTGCACGGATTGCTTTAGGATCTTTTGGTCTGTGTAAGTCGTCGCCTACTGTAAGAACATCATCTTCGCTACCATACTCTTCGTCAGGTGCGTTGTCCCACTCTTCTTTTTCCATATCCATTTCAGGCTCGTCATCTTTTTCGCCTGCTGCCATAATGGCTCTCATAGTATCCATGTCCATTTCTTGATCACTGCTTGGCATTTCAATATTATGAGAAGCTGAATCAATGTGTGCGTCATGTGCCATTGGCATATCAACATGCTGTTCAATACCGGCTGCTTGTTGCATTAATGAAATTAGATCAGCAACATTATCTTTACCTGATGCAGTAACGCTAACAGTTACAGGCTGTCCTTGCTGTGGCATTTGTTGTGGCATTTCCATTGGCATGTCACCACATTCATCAACTGCCTGGATTGATTCTAAAATTGCTTTCATGCTTCCGACTTCTGCGGCTGCTGCTGGCTTGTTACCTTTTTCAGCTTCATCAAAGTTTTTTAGAATGTCTAGCATACTGCTCATAATTAACTCCCTATAACGCTAGTAGCGTTTTCTTCGTTTGTAATATCGCTGCTTTCGCCAGGTGTAATTCCTTCTACAGGATCAATTTCTCTTTCCTTACGTGCAACTTCTAGTTCTTTTAATAAGTCCATTACTCTGTTGCTGCCTGCATCTTTTTGAGCACTTTCTCCGCCCATGTCTTCTGTGTTTAACATAGACTCATATGGCTCTTCGTTTTTAGGCTGCTGCTGTAGTTCTAATGGTTCACCTGGTACTCTAACAACAATATGTGCTGCTGGAATTTTACAACTAGCAGCAATATAATTTTCTAATACTTCTCTAGTTGTAGGATAGTTTACGTCAACTTCCCAAGTGTGTACTTCCATGTTCTTTAGTGCAGGGAAATCCAATGGCGATTCTTGTATTGGTGTTTTCTTGCCTGCTGAACAACTCTTTAGACTAAATCTTTCTAAACAAGTTTTCATTTGAGCTTCACAACCTTCTGGTAGCTCGCCTGCAACTTTGATTAAAAAGCTATAAACTTTTTTTGATTCTGTTAAAATATCGCTAAATGATCTCATGTTAACTATCCTATTATATGTTATTTATCTTTATCAAGACCTTTTAGACGCTCTAAGAGACTGTTACGATCGGTAACTACATATCCTTCTCCGCTAATTAATCCGTCGTCTACACCGCTATTTTCTTTATCCATTTTTTCTTTTTTGAGTTGCAGTTCGATCATTTTTAATTTTTTATCTAATTTAGCAGTCTTTGCATCTAAGCTAGTCTTGAGCATGTTACCTGCAACTTCAAATACTCTGCCACTATAACGACTTTCAACATTCATTCCTAGTGTCATTAGATCTTCATATGCATCTAATGCGCGGCCTGCAATATCTTCTAATTCTGCATCTGCTTTATCACCAAGACCTTTTACATGTGGCAATGCTGCTGATATTTTATCAAATTCAGCCATTGCATTAAATGTTTCATCACGCTCTATGTCGTGCTTTTTTTGTTCTTTTTCTTGTTTTTCTGCGTTATCAATAATTTCTTTTGAATCAGGCAGATCTAATAATTCTTCTAATTTTTTAGTCATAGTAACACACCGTTATATAGTAATATTTATATCTTTAGAATAACCCAAGAATTTAAAATCGTCTTCATATGCTTCGTATACTAATTTTTCAGCATATTTGTTATAATAACGTCTATAAGTGTTTGGTCCTGTTTTGTTTAAATGATATAAATCTTCGGTTGTTCCTAAACATCCTTTAATAAACTCATTTAACTTATCTAATTCTTCAAATTTAAATAATATATCAACTGGAACATATGGATGCTGTAATTGCCCTAAAGGCACATACGGTAAATGTGTACAAAACTCCTTAAACGACATTGGTCCAACTTCGTTTTTCCAGTTGTGATACCATTCAAGATTTGAAACAGTATCGAAGAAAGGATCTGCTTGCGTTGCTAATTTTCTAATATCAATTTCATATAGATATCTATATAAACTTACAGCACGTGAATACGGATTTCTTGAAATAGCAAATGTTGTACCTAAGTCTTTACCTAACGATTTTATTTGGTCAACTGTTGCATGAGAATCATCATGTAAGGTATAGTATTCTTTCGCATGTTTGAATATATATGCGCTGACACTTTTTCCTGCGGTTTTTGGAATGTGGATAAAAGTATATTTCTCATTGTTTTTTCCTATAAATGTTAAATTCATCTACGACGACCTTTGTGAAAGATATCGCCCTCGTTTACTACTCTAAAGAAAATTCCTTTTTGCTTACACCAAACTCTTGCTGCCTCCCACTTGGCTTGATTAATTATCCAATGTGCCTGATTGGCTCTGCTACGTCCTAGTTTTTCTTTAACTGTTTGATTTTCTGGTTTTACTTCTATAAGTTCAACACGTTGCTTACCGTCTTTGCCTCCGTAAGCAATAAAAAAGTCAGGAACATAAATTGTATACTTTCCTGTTAATGGATGCCTATAAGGTATTTGTACTGCTTCGCTTGCCCATTGAGTTACGCTTTTATGTTCGTCACAAAATTTCATAAATGCAAACTCCCAACTACTGCGATATGTAGGCATTCTTGATCCTATATATTTTTCTGGGTTTTGTAGTTTGAATTTACCTTGTGCAAATCTAGCCATTACTTGTATCGAAGACTAACTCCGCCTCTTAGATTTAACTTTCCGCGAAGTGTACGTAGTCTAGGAACAAGTTGGAATGTACTTTGTTCAATAGTACCTTGATATAATACTCGAGGTGTACCGCCTTCTAGACTTTCATAATCGTACCAGGCGTTGCTTGTTGCACTAGTAGTTTCTGACCCGTAATAAAAATCCTCAGTAGGAGCTGCATTTAATGCCTGCAAATAATCTTTCACATTATTCCAGGTCCAGTTCCTGTTGTGTTCTAATGCTGTAGCTAAGAATCCTGCTGCCACCGGACATGCTGCACTTGTGCCGCCGAAGGAACAATCTGTTGCTATGCCGCTATTATATGTAAATCCTGAATATGTTCCGGGGTATCTACCTTCAGCAGTATAACTATGATTTGCTGCTAATGTTCCGTCTGCAGGTGCATAACAATCTATAGTATTGCCTCTGTTGCTGTAGTTTACTTTACGTTCTTTTAAACCGTCAACAGTTGTTTCAAAATCGTCATCTAATGCGCCAACTGCAATTACTGGATAGTTATATTCTAAGTCTGCTCCCATTTGTGTTGGGAAACCTCGTCTATTTGTAGTACCATATACTGCTAAGCCAAATTCAGTAAAAGTAGTTTGTGATATTGTATCATTTAGGTTAGCATGAATGTAGTTATTAAAGTCAGGGTGTCCTTGGTTAACTGCTTTTTGATTACTATTGCCTGCTGCTGCAACAAATATTACTCCTGCATCAATTAGTTCTTGTCCTGCTTGGGTATATGAGTTAGGCTTCATTTCACTAGACCAACGGCCGCCATCTCCAGTTACTCCCATGTGTGCAATAAATGGAGGTTCGTTTGTATAACCAGAATATGATGTAGTTGTACCTCTAAAGGTATAGAAGCTGCCGCTTTTGGTACTAGCGCGATAACCCCAACTATTTGAACTTATTGTAGGATTTCTTGTTCCGTATTTTGGATTAATTGGTTTATTAATATGAAAAATTTTCATCATATCAAAACATGGTTCAATATTAGTTCCGTATGAATTAATATTTTGTACAAACCATTTATTAGCATTGTATGCCCAGCCTTGGCTTCGGCCAACTGTTAGTGCTGTACACGGTGTACCGTGTCTACCATATGTTGACCTAGTAGTATTTGAACCATTATTTCTAGCTCTAGTATAACCGCTATTAAAAATACTAGGTACAGTACCTATATTAGCAAACTTTGCACTTCTGTAATTAGAATAACTCCACCATCGCTTTGCTGCTGTTTCTGTAGGAACAATAGTTCCGTCCCAGCGTGTTTCTAGTAAGTTATCAGGATCAGAATTAAAATAATCTGGATCTATGTAGTAAGGTGCATCTAAGCATAAGTCTAATAAGTCGCAATCGCCATCACCTGGTAGTACATTTCCGCCTACATAATTTTCAGGTTTTGGCATATCTGTAGTTCTGTTAAATTCAGGATGTCCAAACCAGCAACCATCGTCGCACACAATTACATCAACATTTTTACCAGATCCTTGTGCTCTAATGTTTGATTGATAAACATATGCATCATTACGATTATCTTCTAACCAAGGCTCAGCTTCTTGTGTTAAACGCAATAATTGATAACCTGTTCTATTATCATCCGTTGCATTAGGTGATCCAGGAAGCAAGTTATTATTTTCAAAGTCTCGATAATTTTTTACAGTTGTGTTATATCTATTAAAAAAAGCAACCGGTGTAGTAACAATATCATCTGCATCTGCTTTATATATTTCTGGATATAATGTATAATCAACGTCTATAAGATTAACATCACTGTGATGCTTTAATTGATCAACTTCTTCGTCTGTTAAAAGGAATGTTCCTCTTGTTGGAGAATGAGGTTTATCATCATAACAGGTGCAAGCTCTATCTGGAATATGATCTTCGCCGTCTGTTGTTCTGCACAGTAAGTCGTGTACTCTTTGAAAACCTTCAGCATCATGCGTTGATATCTGATAATACTTCTCGCTCATTTATTGCTCCGTTAGTAACCAGAAATTGTAACACTTAGTGGATTGCTTGTATATGTTATTTGCCCTGTAATACGAACTAAGCCGTAATTGTTATCCGGTGATCTTACAATTACTTTCATGTTTGTTCCGTCATATTCAACTGTACAGTCTGAATATATTTCAGTTTCTCCAATTGAACCAATTTCTTTAGTTTGATACATACCATTTAGCCCTGTAGAAGAAAACAAGAATTTTTTAACTACAAATAAATCATTATCTGTACTATTCATTGTTAATAAAATTTCACCGCCTGTTGTATATCTTTCAAGTTGTTTAGTCCATACTGTTTGTATAAAATCTGTACTGTCAGTATCAGCTGAACTAGGATCAATAACACTATAGATCGAATCTGTAATTACAATTGGAATAAATGAATCAGCAGATGATTGGCCGCCTTGTCTAATTTCGCCCTCTACATCAGTTGTAGATTTTATTCTAGTATTAGCTGAAGCAATAACTAAACTATTTGTTGCTGTAAGTGTTAGATCATTTTCTGAAAATAACTCCGGGTCACCTACTGCTTCTGTTATTATTTCACTTATGGTAATAGTGGATGCAAAAATATCATTAGTAACAGTAAGGTCATTTTGTACTGTCATATTGCTTTCTGCAATAACACTCGGTGTTATAGTAATAGCACTAGAATCATCTGTATCAATATTACTGTTAGCTATTGTAAAGTTACCAATAGTATCAGTATCAATAGTTTCAAATGTATAAGTGCCTGCACCGTCTGTTGTAAGTACTTGTCCAGCTGTACCTTCTGCAATTCCTAAGTTAATTAACCTTAGTCCGCCTAGCTGTGCTGCTACATATGTTTTAACTGCACGTTCAGTAACCAATGCACTTGCACTGTTATCAGTCATAGTATCGTCATTACTAAATTCGTCAATAGTAACACCTAATGACATGCTAAGTGATGATAGACTACTAAATGCAGTAGGTTTGTTAGATAGATCTAAATAGTCTCTTGAGAATAATAAATTATTAGCATCAGTTAGATCCGACAAGTCAGCAGGAATACTAGGAAGATTTGCTAAACTATCATAATCGCCATCAAACAATAATGTATCATTATCAGTTAAATCTGATAAGTCTGCTGGTATAGCAGGCTTGCCTGTTAAATCTGCATAAGCACCACTAAACAATGAAGGCGTGCCTGTTAGGTCTTCATAACGACCAGTAAATGCATCATTGATGCCGTAACCTGCAAGTGTTGTTGGTTTATTAGTAACATTAATAAAGTCAATACTAGTAGCTTGAATATCTCTAAAAGTAAAGTTACCTGTACCGTCTGTACTTAGAACTTGTCCTGCACTACCATCAACTATTCCTAAGTCAGTAATAGCACTAGGCAAAGTAGGTCTGTTTCTTAGATCTGAATAGTTACCTGTGTATGCAACAGCATCTAAAGGATCATCATAATTAGTAATATTGTCCGCTGGATCTGAAGTTAATAACTTTCTCCACTGATTGGCATGTGCATAATATAAAGATCCTGTTTCGTGAACGTGTGCAACCATACCATGATAGGTAGATGCACTAACTGCTTGCAAGTCTTGTTCTGTTTCAAATAAGTTGCTATAGAATATTTTATTAGGACCAAAATCTATATCAGTGTTTAAAAGATTTTCGCTGTCACCTAAAACTGAATAAAGTTCGTTAAAGTTTTGATTAATTTTTCCACCGGCGGTTCTTAGACCATCACCCGATCCATCATTGGGCGCATTACCTGTATTAATAATTTGTTTTGCCATTCTTTATTCTCCGTCGAAGGTAATTGTGTCTGAATCAAACGTAAAGCCAGTGGCACTGAAATTTGTTTCTACGTTTGTATTTATGAATACCTGCTCAGGTGTACCTTCAATAATGTTTCTCTTCTCGTATTTTGTAATTGATGTGTCTCTTTTAAACCCAACTGCACTAGTTCTTTTTCTATTGTAGTTTAGTATTTCTGCAATAACTGCACTTAGCTGTAATTCTTCTAATCCTCGTAATGTTTGTATAAGACTATACACATCTACATTGTCAGTTTTTGCTTGATTTAAAAGTACTGTTGACACTGAAAGTGCAGCACTTCTATCAAAGCCTCTAGATTCAAAAAAACCTAAAACAGTTGACAAATCATTGTCAGTTAAACTAACAGGCTGTGAATAGTATTTGTCAAAAAACAGTGTTACATCTCTGTCAGATCTTTTTGAAATATTTCGTATTGGTAATCCGCTCATGTTGTTGTATCCAGTACCTTATTTCTATATAATTGTTTACTTCCATCTGGAAGTGCATTCCAAGCAGCGTTTGCACCATTAACACCGTTGCTGCCACCGTCATTTAAAAAATCATTTAGAAAAAGATTTCTAGCACTATCTTCTAATTGTATTGGGTTTTCTAGTAGTTGCTGTCTTTGAGTATTTTCTGAATTAGGTGCTGTTATCAAGTTAGGACTAGTAGTAGCCAAAGTAGTATTATTAGCGTTAGCGCCACCTGGCCCTGATGTTTTTGGCACTACAGTATCTGTAAGACCACTTGTAACATTTGATGACGAACGTGAAACATCTGATAGTATATCTCCAGCTATTCCTTTTAGTTCTTCTGCTACACCTGCTCTTGATAACTCTGATATATTTCTTATTAATTGAAATCCTGCAAATCCTGCTTCAAGCGGACTGTTAAAATTAGAACCTTTTGATATAAAGTCAGCTAGGTCTGCACCTGCACCAAATATACCATCTATTCCTAATGTGCCTCCACCAAGCAAACTAATAGGTGACGGTTGTGTATCGTAATGTGATGGATCTCCAAATCCTTTTGGATCAGCAGCACTTGAAGAAGTATTAACAGTACCTCGACTGTAATGCACTGCTTCATACGCAACAGTAATAGAGTTTTGCATCATACCACTGCCGTCTGCATTATCAACACTATCATGTTGCCATTGTGTAATGATTGGATTTACAATAGTATATGTTGTATAATTTTTTTTGGCTAATTGACTTATTTCTATCTTTTTAAAGAATGGTACACTAATGGCATTGTCAAGACCATATTTAAATTGATTACGTCCTGAGCCTTGATATGTATTATCGCCTGCACCTGCTTTATTGAATGCTCCTGGATTTCGTCCATAGCTTGCATCTGCATAATAATATCTGTAGTATGCTTCTAATAATGCTGTAGTAACACCAAAGTTATCATCATGGAATGTAATGTTAATTGGTTCGTATTGAATACCTGTTTGTATATTTTTCTTTCTATTGTATTTGTTTCTAGTTTCTACAATAGCAGTATATCTAGGAAGATCTGCTGCCTTCACAAGCATACCTATTTCTAAGTTATGCTTATCTTTTAGTTCAGGTAATATTGATCTTACAACAGGATCTAATTCAAAATATACATGATATAAGAATTTTTGTTTGGGAGCAAAACGTAGGTCGTTATCAACATACAGTCTAGCCGCATGTTGCCAATCACCAACAGTTCCTTTAGGACCTAGCAGTCCTGATAATAAATTGTCTAAAAATCCATTAGATACGTGTGCCATACAAATATTTATCCATATCTATTATGTACGCAGATAATAAAAAAGGGAGCCTAAGCCCCCTTTTAATTGGTTTTGATAATTTTTTATGCGCCGCCGCCGGTAATAAGTGTACCTAGTGTACGTCCTACCGCTGTACCAATACCAGTGTCACTTGGTGTTTGTACTGCGTTATCGTATTGGATTTCTAGTGTAACTGTTACTGGTTCGTTGTTACTGTATGCAAGTGTATTGTAGTTTGCATTTGTTACAAAGCAACCATATAGTTCAAAAGTTTCAAGTACGTTTGGTGTGTTAGCACCGTTACCGCCGTCTAAGATTTCAATACGTGTTGTAAATTTGTAATCTTGTCCTGATGCAGCACTTGACTGTTCGAAGAAATCGAACTGCTTCTGTAGTTGTTCGCCGACTAGCTTCTGTACAGCATTGTTTACATCTTCACGTAAGTTCAATGTAATTGGTGACCACGTATGCTTACCTGCTAGATATGCTTTTGAGTTGTATGCATGAATTTCCATTGGCTCAAATGCAACAGTAGGACGAGTTACGTCAATTACTTGTTTAGTAAGTTCTGTAGTCGGTGTGCTCACACCAAAGTTTTCCAGCGACACTCTAAAGCGGTACTGGAGCTTTGGCATCAACAAACCTTGTGTACTAGCACTGTCACCGCCTGCTAAAGGCACTGTAATTTTTGATAGTGTTGAAATTGCCATTTAATTTGCTCCTAAGTTAAAAGTATTTATCATTTTATAGCTCTGCTATTTCGCCTGTATTTTTCAATCTTAGCGGAATGTAAATAAACTCAATGCTCTTAACAGGTTCAATAGCAACGTCTACATAAAGTTCGTTTCTATCAATCCTTGATGGAGTATTATTTGTTTCATCACAAACAACTAGGAAGTCAAATAGTGCTCTTTGTCCTACAAGTTCAAGCAGTAAACTTTCAACTTGACCTTTGATCTCATCACGTGTGATCTTATCATTTGGTTCAAAGATATAAGGCTTAGCAAGTTGATTTAGCTGGCTACGTAAGTAAATAACCAAACGTGCTACGTTAATTCTGTCTAGTGAACTAGAACCTCTTGAACGAGTCTTCTGACCAAAGTTAACAAGTCCTGCACCTGTAATAAACGTAATTGGGTTTACTCCTTGTGCATACAATGTATCTCTTTGTCCTTCGTTCAATGCAATAGTTACAAATTCACCTTCGTCATTAATATAACCTGTTGCGCTTGCATTTGTAATGCCACCACGTCTTGTACCTGCTGGTGCAAACCATGGATAGCTAACTTGATCACTTAGTGCCATTGTACGTAGCATCATATGACTTGGTGGAACAACAATATTATTACCAAAGTTGTCGCTTGTGAATCCTGATGGATAAAAGATTCCTAAGTAATCATCTCTGCTTACTAGTCCGTCATCGTTATCTTCAGGTGCTAACTTAGCATTAGTTGCCCATTCATTCAATGATGTTGCATCTGGCTTCAATCTCATTGGTGCATCACCTACAACAAATCCAGTTAATCCTCTGTCAAAGTTTAGGTTGATCATTTCGCCAATTAGTTCTGGATAACCTGGGCAAGAAATCAAGTTAAAGATACGTGCTTCATCGTCTCTAATTTCGTCATTATTATTAACAACTGCTTGTAGAGCCTGTACAATAACTTTACGCTGTGCTTTGCGTCCGAAGCTACCTGATCCGTCTGCTTGGTTTCCTGATTCAGTGACCCAACGATCCTTGTTGTATGGTTCGCCGTTAACATTACTCATGTCTTCTTCTTTGTGACGTAAGTTTTTCTCAGCAGTGTTAATGTAGTTTTTAACAAACTTTTTAACATTGAATCCGCTTCTGCGTGTGTTAACTAACAACATACCTTTTGGATATAGTGCTGGATCTGGAGCATCTGGATCTAAGTAATTGTTTGATAATAGATCTTTAATCGATGCTGCTGTGTTTCCGCTTGGACCACTTGTTCCATAACGTGCATCAGCAAATATTACACCATTTTCTGTTGTACCGTCTGACTTATCTAATAATTCCCAAGCATCAGTTGCTTTTCTATAACGATAAATCATTGGATAGTTTTCTAAGTCTGAGCTGTCAATCCATAAATCGCCATTTGCTAGTTCAGTTCCATCTGATTGTTTAGATGGCTGTGATGCTGCAATAATTGGACCATTTGGATCAGTCTTTTCTGACGCAACAGCTGAGTAGTAAGGAGCAGCGTCACCAAAGTTAATACTGTCGCTACCATCATATTGATAACCTACCCAAGTAGTACCATTATGTATCATGATATCAATTTGATCAATAATTGAGTTATACCAAAGTTGACCATCTGCTGCTGTTGCTGTTGGAGCAGTAGCACTTGCAGTATAGTTTAGTGCCTGCCAGTTACTTGCTCTATAAACTTGTGGCTGTGTTCCGCTATCTGTTCCTGGCTCATATGACACAAATTGTGTACCAGAGTTAGCATCTACATAAGGTGAAATTCCTAATCTTACAAGAGAAGCAAATGATCCACTTCCGTCTGTAATTTTCATTTCGCCGCCTTTGCTGTGTTTAATAACAATTCTGTTTTCAGCATCTACTTCTGCGCTTACATTTGGTATGCCTGCACTTGTAATTGCAGTTGCCCAAGCAATAGCTTGTGCTGCTGCATCTTCTGAACCAGTCATTGTAACACTAACAATACTTGAATTAAAGTTACTAAAGTCAGCATCGCCTGGGGCTGTTGACTGAATGTACATGTTATATGTGCCTGCTACAAAACTACTATCTTCAATAATACCAGTTTTAATTACTGTAGAACCTATAGCACCACGTCTAAATACTTTGAACGAAGACATTGGAAGTGTATCGCCCGCAACGTTTGTTAGAATAAACAAGTCGCCAATTTGTAGATTTTCGCCGCCGCCTGTTCTATCTAATTCTAGGATTGAATCTTGTGCAGAAGCAAACATTGGTGCTTCAATTGAATCAAATAGTCTAGTCTCAGAGTTAAAAAGTTTCACTCTCCAACGTGCACCTAAATTTGGTTCAGTTGTTTTTAACCATACAGATCCAGTTGGTCTACCAGTAACACCTGAAGCCTTTTTAAAGCTATCCGGAATCTGTGTGTGCTTGCTAATTTGTAATGCTGGTGGATAATAAGTACCAGCTGTTAGTCCTAGTGCAGTTAGTGCTGAAGTATCGTTTCCTGCACCTGCTGCAATTACAACAGGACCTGCTAATGTGCTATCAGCACCGCTTGTAGTACCATCGCTGTAAATTGCTAATCTGTTGTCAACTGCTGCTGCACGTACACCGCCGATGCCTAAGCCGTTAATGTTACTAACAATCTCTGCAAGAGTATTACCGTTGCTTAGTGTTACTGTTGTATCATTTAGTGTAAATGTTGAAGCACTAACTGATGGATTTGCTGTTGAACCTCTAACTGCTGGCCAACTGTCTCTCCAGTCGTCGCTGCCTACTTCTACCCAATCTCCGTCAGCAGCTCTGTACCATACAGTAACTAATTTATTAACAGCAACTACAGCGTAGTCTCCAATTTGTCCAATTGATGCTAGTGGTGCTCCTGGAGCACTTTCAGTGCCAGTAACTTGACTTGCACTTGTTAGCACTAATGGAATTTTATTAGTGAATGTTTGTCCGCCTGTTACTGTAACATCTGCGTTATTCCATTCTTGGATACCCCAAAGTGTTGTAGTTGTGTCTAGCCAATAAGTGCCAGCTGCTGGATCAGCAGTTGGAACAATTGATGTTGGCTCTAGTTGTGAAGTGTCAATTGGAGCTCTAACAATCCATGCTCTGTTGCTTACACCTAAGAACGAGTATGCTGCTTGTAGTCCGTATTCGTTAATTTCACTTCCGTGAATTGCGTTGTTGCTTGCGTCAACTTGGAAAGTTGGATCGCCAAATGTTTCAGCTAGGTCACGCTGTGATGTCATCAAGAACGGCTTACCAGCATTTTGAGCTAGTGTACCTTGCGCTGTACCTGTACCCGAAGCATTTGTTTTATCCTGTGCCGATGCACAGAAAATTACTGGAACTGTACCTGGTTCAGCTGGAGTATAAAAACTCTCATTTACTACGCTAACCTGTACACCTGGTGATGTTAATGCCATTATATTTCTCCTATGGATTGGGTCAATTTATTACTTGTATTTAGCACTTGGATCAGAAAATATAGCAGTTATGCCATAGAAAAAGGGACCAAAAAGGTGAGCTAAATACAGTATGAGACCTTTATGCAAATGCGGACAAAGACCTGCTGCTATTAATTATAAAAAAGGAAACAGAACTTACTATCGTAAGCTCTGTGAAACTTGTTTACGCAATGGAATCGGTCACGGCATTCCTAAATGGAAACGAGCAGGATATAAAAAAGGATCTACTTGTGAAAAGTGTGGATTCAAATCAAAGTACCCTGAACAATTTAATGTGTTTCATGTTGACGGCAATTTAGAAAACTGTCGTCCTAGTAACTTAAAAACAATATGTGCTAACTGTCAAAGAATTATGCAGAAAGACGGGGTGCGCTGGAAGCAAGGTGACCTAATCCCTGATTTCTAAAGATAGTACGTATGAGTGTATCAACATTGCGTCTTAGTCTTTTTAAATCGCCGTTATTGTCAATAGTGTAATCACACATCCATTGTTCAATAGTCATTGAGCCAGGGTCTTCTGTAGGTAAATGATCACAACGATCTACCCAAATTGCATAATCAAAAATTTCTTCGTTTTGCATTGCAAAGAATTCACGCTTATTTCGTAGTCCGCAATAAATCTTGTTTTTTGCAAATAGATTACGTCCAAGACGTGCTAGATCATCTTTACAATAATCGTGTATCATGTTATACCATTCTTCACGATGATTATGTCGATCTGCGTAACATTCTTCTTCGTTAGCATAACCGTACTTGTCTTTTAGGTCGTTAAATATAAACAATTCACTACAAAATTTAGAACTAGATTGAAATGTGTATCCGTATGCTTCTAACATCTCGCATACAGTATCTTTGCCGTGACGGCCGTGACCAACAACCAAAAGTTTAGGTAGCATTAATTAATCTCCGTATAATATCTATATATTATAAAAGATTATTATGTTATTGTCAACCGTTTTTTTGCTTGGCGTTGGGCCCAGGCTGCTTCAAACCCTAACTCAGCATATTGAGCTCTTTCGTGATTACCCCATAGTCTACGGAAATATGATTCGTAAGTAGACATGATATCTTTATCACTCCAGCTGTCGGGGATAAGTTGACCTTTGACCATCCAGTAAAAACGATTTGCTTCTTTGCGTTCAAAATATGTCATACTGTATTTACAATAGACTTAGATTATAGCGTTAACATTAGCCAATAGTGAAGCCGTAGCCTGTGCCGCCAGCAACTGCTTGACTAACTTCTTGCTCAAGTTTTTCCATTTCGGCTTGTGCTTCTGCTTTTAGGGCATCACCGTTTAGAGTTGATCCACCTTGCGGACCTGAAATAGTAGCAAACTTGCTTCTTGCTTCGCCTAGCATAAACTTACAACTAGCAAGTGTATAATCTTTGATCCATTGCTTTGTAAGATAGTCGTCTAGTAATTGCTCGTCTGGACGATAGTTGTAACAGTATAGCAGTAGGTCTTCTTCTGCTCTTGGACGTTGTAGTAGTGTTAACTTTTTGGTTGTAGTATTCCATTTGAATTCTATAAATGATCCAAACATACGTCCTACAAGTTCTTGGTATTGACTAAACATATCATATGTTGCAAGTCCGCCCATGTTAGTTGAACTCAATAGATATGTGTTTGTGTATGCAAGATTGAATGGTTCAAACAATGTTCCGCCATCTCCTCCGCCAGTTCTCGAACCTACGCTTCTACGAAAGATTTTTCTAACTTCTACAATTTCATTAGGCAATGTATAATCATTCTGATCTACAACAGTTGGCATAAAGAAGTATGATTCTTCAACAGAATTGTCTGAACGCTGTCTAAGTCGTGTAAGTGCCTTCGTCAATGCTGTTTCATAATGCACTGGATCGAGTTCAACATCGACCATGCCACCGCCTAACATAGCGTAAACATAATCAAATACTTCTTGTTTTTTTGTTTGTAATGATGCCATATGAAAGTTCTCCGTCATAGTATTTATCGTTACGATAAATATGTGTATGCCAAGATTATCTTTATACAAACCAGAGCGCGGAAAAGATTATGAATTCCTAGATAAACAAATCCAGGAAATGTTTACTGTTGGCGGCACTGATCTACATATTTACAAGTATATAGGCACAGATGACGGTGAAACAGTAAAAGATCATACGCAAATACAAGACATGGTGTTTTTAGAAAACCGTGACAGAAAATACGATCCTGATATCTACAGAATTAGAGGTATTTACAATGTGCAAGACATTGACTTTGATCTAAGTCAATTTGGCTTGTTCTTATCAAATGATACATTGTTTTTAACTGTACACATTCGTAGTAGTGTTAAAACACTAGGTAGAAAAATAATGCCAGGTGATGTACTAGAACTGCCTCACTTGATAGATGAATATGCAGAAAATGATGCTAGTATAGCACTGAAAAGATTTTATGTTGTTGAAGACGTTAATCGTGCAGCGGAAGGATTTTCGCAAACTTGGTATCCACACTTGTATAGGTTAAAGTTAAAACAAATATACGACGGACAAGAATTTAAAGACATACTTGATTTGCCTGCGGAAGAAGGAAGTAACGATACACTTCGTGATTTGCTTTCAACTTATGAAAAAGAAATGCAAATTACCCAAGCAGTTAAAGACGAAGCAACAGAAGAAGTACAACAAAGCGGTTATGATATTAGTCATTTTTACTCTTTACAAACTACCGATAGTGGCGAAACTGAACTTACTGAAACAGAAGGTCCAGACGGACTGAAGGAAATGGCAAAGCCTGATCGTCCAGGTTATAAAGGATATATAATTGGTGGTGACATTGCACCTAACGGAGAACCGTTTGGACACGGAATTGCATTTCCGCCAAATCCACAAGATGGTGATTATTTTATGAGAACAGACTTTTTGCCTAATAGACTTTTTAAATTTAAAGCAAATAGATGGAATAAAGTGCAAGACGTTAAACGTGCTGATCTTTATGGTGCTGATACAGCAAATAACCAAAAAGGTACGTTTATTAATAATGATGACGCAACTACTACTGTTGCAGGTGAAACATTTAACGAGAAACAAAGCCTGTCAAAAGCACTTAAACCTAAGGCGGATAACTAATGCAGCATTTTTACGATCAACAAATTAGACGTTACATTACACAAATAATTCGTATGATGGGAGAGTTTGGTTATAAGGATGCCAAGGGCAATCTTGTTAAAATTCCTGTTATGTACGGAGATTTAACAAGACAAGTTGGTGCTATTATACGTGATAATTCAGAGAACAAAATACCAAGTGCTCCGAGAATGTCAGTATATATTACAGGTCTTGAAATGGATACTGCACGTCTAGCTGATAGCAGCTACGTTAATAAATTAAATATTAGAGAACGTGCATATGATGCTAACGGAGATGAATATTTAAAAAGAGAAGGCAAAAATTATACAATTGAACGTATAATGCCAACACCGTACACCCTTACAGTTAATGTAGATGTTTGGTCAACTAACACTGATCAAAAACTTCAAATATTAGAACAGATACTAATGTTATTCAATCCAAGTTTAGAAATACAGAGTACAGACAACTACATTGATTGGACTAGTTTGAGTGTTATTAACCTAACTAATATTAATTTTAGCTCACGATCAATACCTACAGGAACTGAGTCAGAAATAGATATTGCACAACTTACTTTTGAAATGCCTATCTATATTAGTCCACCTGTTAAAGTTAAAAAGCTAGGAGTTATTACAAATATTATTACTGCTATGTTTGCAGATGACGGATTAGAAATTAATATAAACGATACTGCTTACGCACAGAGTTTAGTAAAAGAAGCAGAAGTAGTCGGTGACGAAAATCCAAAAACTTTACCAGGTAAGCGCGAAGCACTCGGAACAGAAACAACATTAATTACAACTAGCCATAATAATTATGATCTATTGTTTATGAATGGTATTGCTAAACTAATTGGAAAGAATGCTATTGTAGGTGCTGAAACTTGGACAGGATATTTGAAATCAATGCCATTTGAGTTTGAATCTGGTATTACAGAACTTAGATTACAAAGATCAAACGGATTTGAAATTATAGGTACTGTTGCTATTAATACAACTGATGAAACAGAGCTAATAGTTAATATTGATGAAGACACATTGCCTGATGATACATATATTGAAAATCGAACAACCATTGACGCTATTATAGATCCAGCTAAAGGAAATCCACAAAACTTAGCAGAAACTAATCCACGTATCTTATTATTAGGTAATATAGGACACGTACATAGAGATACTTTTACAACTACTAACACAATTTTCCAAATACGCACAGGTGTTACATTTACTGATGTAAGCAGTGTAGGAGGTGGCAGAGGAGAAACTGTATACGTAGACGGTACTCAAATCGATGTCGAAGTTATACCAGAATCTAGTAACCCAGACGGCGAATATATTATTAATATTCCTCAAGGTATTCCTGCAGGAAGTGTAGTCGAATATGAACTATATCTTGATAACGAAGGGCCAGCTGCATGGAAAAATGCTGACGGAACAGACTTTTCTGCTAAACAAAACGACATTGTAGAATGGGATGGAAGTAAATGGCGCAGAGTACTTATAGCCGCAAACACTACAAATGAAGTTTATACAACCAACTTAAAAACAGGTATACAATACAAATGGACAGGGTCAGAATGGATTATGAGCTACGAAGGCGAATATCCAGATGGCACTTGGAGAATTGCATACTAGAATAATTACTAGTATGAAAGAGATTGTTTGTAGTGGTGCGTTAGTCTATGCATTAAACACCAAAAGATTTTTATTTTTACATAGAGCCAACGGTAAACGTAACAACGTTTGGGGCCTTGTTGGAGGCACAAATGAAGGTGCTGAAACACCTTGGGAAGGGCTTCGTCGAGAAATTGACGAAGAAGTTGGCAGTATAGATATACGCAAAACAATTCCACTAGAAACATTTGTTAGCAACGACGAACACTTTCATTTTCATACTTATTTGTGTGTTGTTAAAGAAGAATTTATTCCAATATTAAATAAAGAACACGACGGATATGCTTGGTGTAGTTTTACTAAGTGGCCCAAACCGTTGCACAGTGGACTTCAAAACACATTAAATAAAAAAAGCAATATTACTAAATTAAAAACTGTATTTGAAGTAATAGATTTAATTAATTAGGATCAATAATGGCAAAAGATAATGTTAAACAAACTGATTACGGTTATGAAATTATTTGGGCAATAACCAAAGATTACTGCTCAAAAATTTTAGCATTTGAAAATCCGGGCGTAAAAACTCCTATGCAGTTTCATAAAGAAACTGAAAAAAGTTTATTTGTTAACAATGGTGTTTTTAGAATACGTTGGATTAACACAGAGACAGGACAGCTATTTGAACAGGAATGCAAGGAAGGAAATGTTTTCCATGTTCCGCCAATGATGCCTGTAAGCATTGAAAGTTTATCTGCTGGAGCAAGCATAACACAAACTAGCAACGGCGAAAGAAAAGATGATACGTTCATTGTAATTCCTGCTGGTAATATTGGTAATAACGATGCTTAATTTAATTAAATCTGAGAAATATCAAGAAGAAATGTCTAGGTTTAAAGCCAAGGCATCATCAATAAAAATACCTGCGACAAAAAAACAAGTAGACAAATTAATTTTAGATCTTGAGGAACAAGTTAAAATTATTAGTGATGCACATAATGGGTTTCTAGGAATACCAGTTGACCCAAAGTCAGTCCATGAAAATATTGAAATTTGTAGTAAACTAAGATGGAAATTAAAGTCTCTACTTAGATGCTAGAGATATCTTTAATAGTAATAGGACCTACCATATTTGCATGATTGCCGCATTGGTATCTATAGTTAGGCGGACTTGCAATATCAACTGATATCCTCCAATACAACGTTCCGCTATCCTTTCCTTGGGCATTTGCATCAGTACTAACAGTTCCGTCAGTGTCTACGTGAACTAATCCTTCATCAAGATTAGTGCCTGTTGAATCTTGTATTAGGAATGGATGTCCCGGAACACCATTTAAATCAAATGCTACTGTAGTTCCATTTAAAACATACAATGTTGGATTGTCAACTGAATAGTGTGGTGGGAATCTGTATGCCGATGTTGAATTGTTGTCTACAATAAAACGTATCATTGGACTATCATACAATCTATCAACAGTTAGTCCTGTTGGTAAATTGCTAATGTCTGACCATTGTACATTGATACTAGGATCAGGAACATTAAATGTTAATGTATCACTTTCTTCATCTACAGTTATGTTTATATTTGTACCTGCAACAAGAATTAATTCATCGCTAACTTGATCTGCAATAGCTGATCCTTCATTCTGTACAACTATTGTGCTAAATGCATTTTGGTTTTCTTCGCCCATTGACTGCGTAGTGTATTCTAATGCATCACCTGCTGCATTAACTTTAACTAAAGCGTCTGCTGTAAAAGTTCCTGGAGTATCTGTTAGATTTAAAAATGTCGGTAGTGCAGTATCTTGAATGTTACTAATAACAACCCAAGCAGTGCCGTCAAAACGCCACGTAGTATCACCTGCTGTAAACTCGTCATTTAAACTTGGATCGCTTGGAAAGTTAATTGCCATAATGTTTGTCCTTTGTTATATTTACCTTATGTTGAGTTTGCTGTAATAGTAACTTCAACGTGTGCTCGTTGGTTATCTAAAGTTAATTTAAAAATTTCTTCATCTTCAGTAACAGTATCTTGTGCAAATGTAAATGTTGTTGTTGCAGTATTAGAATTAATAGTAAACTGACCTGTTGTATTTCCTGCAGATAAATCAGCTTGTTCTACACCAGTAACAGTATACGGAACATTTGTTCCGTCAGTAATACCTATAGTGTCTAATGTAATAACAACAGTTGCGCCTTCGTTAACGGTTGTTTGATCTGCGCTAAGATGATAATGATTATAATTGTTTCCTTGTGAAGAGAATATAAATCCATTTAGACTACCGTCCTGTACACCGCCTAATGTTCTAGGCTGTTTACCGTATCTACAGAATATATGTCTGTTAGGAGCAGCCATTAAACTTGTAGTAATGTTAGTATAATCGTCATCTAGTCCTGTATCAGATATTACATCAAATGACTCACCTTCAAGAACTGTTTTTAATTGTGCAGGTGTCATCCAAGGTTTAGATGAAAGATGAAGTGCTGCGATTCCTACAACTTGAGGAGATGCCATACTAGTACCACTGATACTCATAATTCTGTAGTTTGCATCGTCGGGATAATTTTGTTGACTATAACCGAATGTATTATTAAAATTACTAGCAGTACTCATAATATTTGTTCCTGGTGCCCAAATATCTACTGCTGGTCCTTTAACACTACTTCCCGCAGGCCTGTCATGATAGACTGTTTGTCCTCCAACTGTTTCCGTATTAACAGAAGAATCTAAATTGCCTACATAAAATGCAGTATCTGCATGCGGTGAACCAGGACGATGATAAAATCGTGTGCCGCCAGATATTAGTACAGAATTGTCATAATCTGGGCCAGTTGGAATATCTGACTTGTAATAACTATTGCCTGCGGCAATGCAAACTACAATGCCATCGTTAACCATATCTTCTACTTCAACATCAACAGTAGCAACTTGTCCTGTAAAATATCTTAGTGTTCCTAATGGAGGAACAATTCCTGCATTTGTCCAAAGTTCTGTATCTGTACTAAACCCTGGGTCGCCATACGTCCAAGCTGTACCTCTGTAGACTCCACTTGTTGGCGGGCCAGACGTTACGCCTTGATATCCCCAACTCATATTAACTACAGTTGGTCTTTTATAACCTGTGGCAGGGTCTACACCTTTATTGTTGTGCCATAAACGAATTGTATCAAACGCATCCGAAATAGGAATACCTGTTCCAGAATCTCCCGAACCTTCAAGTCCGTTTAATTTTTGAGAATATATTCTAGCACCTTTAGCCCAACCGTAAGTTAGACCGGCTGCAATACCTGCACAATGAGTTCCGTGTCCGTCATAGTCTCTGTAGTGATTAGCACTCTGTGTTCCTGCTAATCCACTTGCATTGTACCAGTCAATCTGTTGTACTCTACTAACACCATTATAATCGTTGAAGTCTGGATGGTCAGGTTGTATGCCGCTATCTTGTATTACAACGTCTACACCAGTGCCGTCTAAACCATATTCATGAAATCCTGTGTTTGGAGCATTGTTTTTTACAAAGTTCCAATCACGTTCATTGCCATAGTTATTAATTTGTTTTGTACAACGTGTCAACGCCCAGTTAACTTCAGTTGCTAATGATAATGTACCTCTATAAAAGTTTTCATCTTGATATGCACGTATACCAATTACTACATCATCTCTTTGCTCTGGGGGCATCTCTACAGCACGTACTCTAGGGTCACTGCGTAGTGCTTCTGCTTCGTCATCGGTAAGCATAAAATGTGTTTGAATCTTTGAACCCGGACGAGGGTTGGCAATGTCTACACTACGATTAGGTATAGGACCTGCCCCAGAACTAGCAGTAAGTTCTGCTTCAATATCAGAGAGATCTTCTCGTTGATTCACTACTACCGAATATTCTTTTTCCATTATGCTGCTGATCCGTCATCTAAATTAATCCAAGATCCGTTTTGTCTAACTTGGACCCTATTATCAGTTGTATTATAAATCATATCGCCGTCGATTGCAGCTATTAAATTTCTATCTGCTGTTGAAATTCTAGGCAGTCTAAAAGGACCTGTTCCGTCGACAATAAGTCCGTCTGTTGTAGTAATTGTTAAACTAGAAGCAGAATCAATTGTTGGAGCACTTGTGCCTGCTGTAATAAAATCTCCGGCTGTTACTGTAGTAAATGTAACTGCATTAGTTGTATTTAGATCTTGGTCAAAGTTTGAACCTCCAGATCCAGCAGGCGGAGTATATGTAAACACACCAGTAGTATTATTGTATGCTAGATCGCCATCGCCTGAAGCAGGATTAACCGTAACACTAAATGCAGTTAAATCAATTCCTGGCTGTGTATCTTCAAATGTAAATGTGCCTGCACCGTCTGTTGTAAGTACTTGTCCTACAGTACCATCTGTAATTCCTAAATCTGTAAGTGTTTCAGGAATATTTAATGTAGGAGTATTCGTTAAATCTGCATAATCGCCACTAAATGCAACATCAGAAAATGTAGGTTTATTAATAATATCTGCATAGTCAACAACAACATCTGGAACATCAGGAGTAACACTTGACGGTTGCACCCATTGTGCTCCATCAATATCTTCAATGTATACTAACAATCTACCTGTTGATGATTGAAACCATAAATCTCCGTTAGCAGGTTCTGTAGGAGCAGTATCTGAAACTTCTAATGATGCACCACTACTTGATGGAGGAGCAACTGTACTTGAGCCGCCGCCCGGATATGTTTTAGTTCCTTGATTGCCCATATCTGCATGTTGAGTACAATAGTAATAAAGAGTACTAGGCGTTTCTGATGTAATAGTTATTTGTACTGCTCTATGTTCTGCAGCGGCAAATCCGTTTAGGTATTGAGTACGTGTTACAGGTTCTCCTTCTAGCAAGTAAATTACATTACTTGTATAAGTTGTGCCGTCGCCAGTAACACCGTTAGCATCGTCTGAACTAAACTCTAAAGGATGCGTGTTAAAAACAGGCCCTGGTTCATTTGGATAGTATAAGTTTGTATCGTCTGTTTGATCAAAATAGTAACTGTATCCAGCTACCCAATTAATTTCTGGGTTCTTGTCACCATTTAATACATAAACGTTAGCAGTGTCTTCGTCGTTTCTGTCTACAGTTACATTATATCTTACCGTTGCAACTTCTTGACTGGCTGCATTTCTTCTAATATTATCTTCTGTTACTACTTCAAAACCACTACGAATAGTTCCGTCATAAACACGTAAGGTTTTGGCAGTTTTACTATAATATAACTCACCACTAGAACCAATGTTTCTATTTAGAAAATCTTCTGGTCTAGGTATAAGTCTAATTCTATCTACAATAGGGCTTTGGCTCATAATTCATTCTCCGATACAGTATTTATTCAAATACTAGTTAGTAAAGCAAAAGTTAAAATAAGTATATGTATGCCAAATACTGATTTTACAAAATTACCGTTATTTCCAGTTGAATTTTACGAATTCTACAATGACGAAATAGACAATGAAGATCTTATTGAACGGTTGAAGTCAAGAAGGAATCCAGCACACGGTATTACATCTACCAATGACGTACACGATGATCCGTTGTTCGGTGATATCTTTGGCTGGATTGATCAATGCTTACAAAAAGTTGTTGAAGATAATCGTTACGATATGGATAAACTAAGCATTACTAGTAGTTGGAGTAACTGTGCAGAAGCAAACGCAGGGCTGAGAAGTCATGCACATAAGCACAGCATGAGTATGTTTAGTGGCGTATACTATTGTACACAAGGTGCACCAATACTCTTTGAAGATCCTTTACAACAAAGACTCCATGCTCAAATTGAAGTGCTACAACACGAATACGAACCGTTAATATCTGTACCTATACGTCCGGGCAAGCTACTTATTTTTCCTAGTTGGATGTATCATTCAACTGAACCCCATTATGAAAATTATGATAGATGGGTAATAGCATTTAATACCTTACCAAGTGGAAACATAAATGTTAACTTGGCAAGAGATTCGATAGCAAACATTCAAATAGGACAAACACCTAAATGCAATCTATAACAGTACTTGGCGGCGGCTCTAGTGGATTATTGTCGGCGCTAATGATTAAAAAAGCATTTCCTAACTTCAATGTTACTGTAATAAAAAGTGACAAGATAGGAATAATCGGAGTAGGCGAAGGTTCAACTGAACATTGGAAAGCAGTATGTAATTTTTTAGACATTGATGTAAACGATGCAGTAAAATACTGCGGTGCAACAATGAAAGTAGGAATACATTTCAAAGATTGGGGCGTTCCTGATTATTATCACTCAGTCATAGACGACTATCTTATGACCAACGGCGAGTCATTTCCTTTTTATCAAAAATTAATTGCCGATGAAGTAGATATGTTAACTGTTACAGGTATAGGTTTTAAAGACCCTAGTGTAGATAAAGCCTGGACTGAAAATAAAGTAGAACCAGAAGCAGCACAATTTCATTTCAATGCAATATTGTTAAACGAATATCTGTTAAACTTGTGTAGTAAAAGAAATATTAATATTATCGAAGATGAAATTACTGATGTAGAAATTAATAATAATAAAATTACTAAACTTATCGGATCAACTAGTTATTCATCTGACTTTTTTATTGATGCAACAGGCATGGCTCGTGTATTAATTAAAAAGTTAGGCGGAAAATGGATTAGTTACAGTAATCAATTAATTACAAATAGTGCCATAGCGTTTCCAACTGAAGACACAGACGAGTATCCTGTATACACTAGTGCCACTGCAATGGACTATGGTTGGATGTGGAACACTCCTGTACAAGGTAGATGGGGCAACGGTTACGTTTTTTGCGACAAGTACATAGACTTTGATCAAGCACAAGCCGAAGTTGAAGCTAAACTAGGTCGTCCTATTAAAATTTTTAAAAAATTTAAATTTGATCCCGGGAGGTTAGATCAAAACTGGATTGGTAATTGTTGTGCTGTTGGTCTTAGTAGCGGATTTGTAGAACCATTAGAAAGCTCTGCTATAAGCCAAGGACTACTACAAACTTGGTTGTTAATAAATTTATTACCAGGATGGTGTACTGATAATAGTGTATCAGAAATTTATAATAGTAAGTCTAAAGAAATGAGTGAAAACATATTAGACTTTATTGCTGTTCACTATGTAACGCCTAGAGACGACACAGAATTTTGGAAATACTTAAAAAATAATAGAAAAGAATGGTTACCAAAAACTTTATATGATAATTTAGAAAAATGGAAACATAGACTGCCATATAAATTTGAATTTGATCCCAAATGGACTTTGTTTAAAGCAGAAAACTGGATAATTACATTGTATGGTTTACAATTATTAGATATCGATTCTATTAAAAAGGAATATAGATTAGCACCAGATGATGTGAAAGACTTTGTTAATTTTCGACTTGAAGACAATTTGTTAATCACAAAGTCAATCAAACGTGTACCACATAAACAAGGTTTAGAACTTTTTCTAAGGAACAATAATGGTTAATAAATTTACAATATTAGGCGGCGGCACAGCCGGTTTAATTTCTGCACTAATGATAAAACACAGTCTAAAGACTGCTGAAGTAAAAGTAATTGAATCTTCAAAGATAGGAATCATTGGTGTTGGAGAAGGTAGTACTGAACATTGGGATACCTTTATGAAATTTATTGGTATTGATGCGCAAGATTTAATTTCTAATACCGGTGCTACATATAAATTAGGTATTAGATTTGAAAATTGGAATGGAGATGGTGATCATTACTGGCATGCTATAGGTAGAGAGTTTGGATTTCTTGACGAAGAAACAGGATTATATCCTTGGGCATATAAATGTATAGCAGAAGACTTGCATTCTGATGAAACTGTATGGGAAGAAGTAATAACTAATACAGTCCGTCCACCGTTTACACAAGTTTCTAACCAGTATCACTTTGATACACACAAATTAAATCAATACTTTCATAATCTTGCAAGCGAAAGAGGCATAGTTTTTTACGACGATGAAATTGACAACGTAGTTTTAGATGAGCAAGGATTTGTAAAAAGTTTGGTAGGCAAAAAACAAACATATGACGGTGATTTTTTCATAGATAGCAGTGGATTTAATAGAGTCATTAGTAGTAAATTAGGAGCTAAGTGGATTGACTGTGGTGATAAGCTACCTATGAATAGTGCATTAGCATTTCCTACACCATACCAGGAAGAAATTCCACAATGGACTAATTCAAAAGCAATGTCAAGTGGATGGATGTGGCGTATTCCTACACAAGATAGATTTGGAAATGGTTATGTATTTTGTGATCAGTTTATAAACGAAGATCAAGCATACGAAGAAATACAATCTCAGTTTGATCATGAAATTGAAATTGGTAGAAAAGTAAAATTTAGTGCAGGATATGTTAATGAGTTCTGGATTAAAAACTGTTTGTCAGTAGGTTTAGCAGGAATGTTTGTTGAACCATTAGAGGCAAGTAGTATAGGTTCTACAATTCAACAAATTTTTGGCTTTATTAATAGTATACACACCTGGGAGCGTAGTAACAACACATCGATAAAACGATACAATAAAGATTTTAAAGATGTTGCTGAAAATATTATCGATTTTATTCAACTACATTACATTACAAAGCGTAATGATTCAGAATTTTGGCGTTGGATTAAAGATGGATTAGTTTTAACCGATTTTAACAAAGAAAATTTACCTAATTGGAAAAATCATTTACCGTGTCATAGCATTTTTAACGATCATTACAAAATGTTTAAAAATATGAACTTCATACAGGTGCTGCACGGACTTAAATTGTTTGACAATCAAGTATTTAAAGATCGTTACTATAAAGAATACAGTCATTTTGATAATATTATTCAAGAAATTAGAAACGAAGATCAAATGCAAGAGTTTAAAAATGTGGTAAGTCACAGAGAAGCGATAAATTCTGTTATTAAAGGATACAAAACTGATTATATTACAGTAGGAGACTTAGGAATTGTTAAATAAACTGAAACTTGACATGCCTATAGTCATATCTCATTTAAAAGATCATAAATCTATTAAAGATGAGATAATGAAACACATCAACGAACAAGCATCTTCTAGAATTTTCTCAGACGAACACGATGATCTTGATATCACACGCTGTGATTGGACTATAGAACGAAATGTTCCAAGAAAATGGTTAGAAGTTTTGCGTCCTAGTTTAACTAAAGAGCTTGATATTATCTATAAAGAGCTAGGCTACGACACATATGACGTAAAAAATATTTGGTTTCAGCAATATGAAACAAATGGCGTACATGGATGGCATGTACATGTAGATTGCCAATGGACAAATGTCTATTATGTAGACTTACCTGAAGATTGTCCACAAACTGAAATTATAAATCCCTACAATCAAAAGGATATTATAAAGATAGATGTAAAAGAAGGAGATTTGTTAACCTTTCCTAGCTTTGTAATACATAGGGCACCTGTAAATAAGTCAAATAAGACAAAAACTATTATTAGTTTCAATAGTGATGCTGATATAGACGGAGGACTATACGTATGAGTGAAGTTTTATACGGAGGATTTAATAATTATGGATTCATTAATGCCGAAGTTCCTCAAAATGTTATGGATGCTATTAAAAATGAAACAAAAGAGTTTCCACAAGAGTCAGTTACATACGATTTAGCTGGAAATATTGAACACGAGTATGCATTAACTGAATGTTATAACACTGTTAATGACTTTGTATCCAATTTATGCTATGAATATCAAAATACATGGGATCCTAGATTTACAAATCACAAATTAGACAGAAATAATTGGAATTTAGCACGACTTTGGGTTAATTATCAAAAGAAATATGAATTTAACCCTCCACATATACACGATGGTTCGTTTAGTTTTGTAATTTTTGTAAAAGTTCCTTATCTTATGGAGGAGGAAGCCAAAAGCACCAATGTAAAAGGTAGTAATATGCCAAGAGCTGGTGTTTTTAGTTTTCAGTATACAAATATATTTGGAGAAATGCGAGAAGCAGCACAGCCTGTAGATAAAACATTTGAAGGCAGGATGTTTTTGTTTCCAAGTGTATTAGTTCACCAAGTATTTCCATTTTATACAAGTGACGAATATAGAATTACAGTATCGGGAAATATTATCGGAGATAGATTATGAAATTTAACAACATAGTAGTTGTAGGAGGAGGAAGTGCAGGCTGGATGACCGCAGCAACACTAATTAAAGCATTTCCAAACAAAAATATTACATTAGTCGAGTCTCCGCAGAAGCCCGTTGTAGGTGTAGGTGAAAGTACTACACAATTAATGCGCAGATGGCAGAATTATCTTGGAATTCCTGATGTAGATTTTATAACAAAATGTAATGCTACTAATAAACTGAGCATTAGGTTTGAAAATTTTCATAAAAATGACAAAGTAGGGTTTCATTATCCGTTTGGTCGTTTAGATTTGCGTTATGTAGACGTATGTCAATGGTTTGCACATCAATATGTTAAAGAAGTTCCGTTTGAAGATTTAGTAACAGACTTATCACCTATTAGTTATTGTTTAGATGAAAACAAAGTTCCGACACATCCTATAGCAAATGGCTGGCAAATAGAACATGATGCTGCTTGGCACTTTGATACCCATAAATTTTATGGTTATTTACGTGACGAATACTGTATTCCTCGCGGAGTAAAACATATACAAGCAAATGTTGAAACTGCTAATACAGACGAACACGGATATATTACAGAAGTTATTACAGATAACGGAAACATTAAAGGCGATCTGTTTTTTGATTGCACAGGATTTAAACGCTTGTTAATAGAAGGTGTTTTAAAAGAACCGTGGAGGCCATTTAATAATAAAACATATACTGATAGTGCATGGGCTGCTCCTCGTCCTTACAAAGATAAAGAAAAAGAATTACGCCTGTATACTAACAGCGTGGCTTTAGATTATGGATGGGTATGGGAAATACCCACATGGGAACGTATAGGTACAGGTTACAACTATGCAAGTGAGTATATTAGTGACGAAGAAGCATTAGAAGAATTTAAACGTTATTTAGGTCCTGTTTCAGAAGAAATGGAATTTAAACATATTCGTATGCGTAACGGTATGAGCGAGCGCATATGGGTTAACAACTGTATAAGTATTGGACTAAGTGGTGCTTTTATCGAACCGCTTGAATCAAATGGACTAATGAGTGTACATGAGTTTTTATTAAACTTTATTAATGTTGCAGAAAATAAAGATCAACTAAACAACTTCGATGCACACACATTTAATCACAACTGTAGAGAGCAGTTTTTATATTTTGCAGACTTTGTTACATTACACTATGCTATGACTACTAGAGACGATACAGAATATTGGAAAGATATACAGCGTCAAGACTTTAATGATAGTGATTTATTGAAACAAATTTACGAACTTCGTTGCGCACCTTATTTTGAATTGCCCGAAAGGTTGACATGGGACGCATTAGGTGCTAATATATACATGTTAGCAGGCCATAAGATTAATCCATGGACTAGCTTTAAAGATAGTAATGCAAATTTTTGGTACGATGGACTAGACGAAAAAACATTAAATTTAGAAACTTGGATAGACTCTAACAGACAAGAAAAAAGAGCATATACAGATAATTTTCCTACAAGTGTAGAATACTATGGAAAGTACCATAAATGAAACCAAACTTTGTATATCTAGAACCAGACGAAAATAGTTACAAGTCAAATATTCTTTCTGTTGACGAATGGCAACTAGAATATGTAAAACTTACAAACAAAACAGGATACTGGACTGGAAACCACCCCTTTCGGACTGATAATGACTTTTATAATTTTAGAAATTTAATTTCTCAATATCCTGTATGTAAATCAAATAATCATGAAGGTTGCAATGATCCAAATCCTTTTGCAACTATACATCTTCCTACATGGATAAGCGGTGACGTTGTTCGTTTAGTAAGAGATTTTTATCATAAAAATTATGAAGTTGAAATACAAAATCCTAACCTAAGAGAATGGGGGAATTTATTTGAACGAAAAAGAATGCGTCCAGTAGAAATTTTTAGAATACCTCATATTGATAGTCCTGAAGGATTTGTATGTAACATGTGGTTTAACGAATTAGATCCTACTCTGTCAGGAACTAACTTATACGAATACAAAGGAACTACACACGGAGATTATTACGATTTTATGGTCGATGAATCTCATCCTTTATATAAAGAATGGAACAACCATAGTAAGAGTTTACGTAAAGATGGTTGGAGGAACTTCAGCAAAGAAGAAGCAGAGTATTGGGGATTTGAACTTGTAGGAATTGCTCCTGTTAACTATAAAGGTGTTACATTGTACGAAGCAAGAATTCCGCATGCTCCGTTTATTGACGATTCTATTGATTATAGATGGTCTCACACTTTTGCATATAGTTTTGAAAAAATTCCTAGTATGACTTTAGGAAATCTTGGATTGTAAATCTTCTTGCCTATCAAGATTGTGATTTGAATTTTGTGTAGTTCCAAACTCCAATCCCATTGCTGGACGTCCGTCCCATTTTAGATCTACACTATCGCCGTCTGCATCAACATATTGAATAAATGCTTGTACTTGTTCTTTGCCTTGGAATTTACCTTGTCTCCAATGTACTAAGTCGCGTCCGGGATACACTAATATATCTCCAACATCAAGTGTAAACACGTCAACACTTTTATTTGCACGTTGTACACACAGTTCCCAATCATGTGTGTTATCTTTTTCTATACAGACACTAACTGTATATTCACTAGCCCGTCTATCTAAATGTTTATCTAAGTGTCCATTATTTCTGTATATACGCCCGTATGTATAGCTAGGTAAAAGTTTACGACCTAACACTTCTTCTAGTTTAGGCTGTATATGCAAACTTAGTGTTTCTAAACATAATGGACCGTACCAACTAAAACTTTCTTCTTGTCCTGGTTCTTTTCCTAAATTAGGATCGATATAGTTAATCATACCATCAAGTAAACGCATTTCTTGCGCAACAAAACGACATACGTCTTTGTTTACAATATTTTGTTTTACAAATGCAAAATCTTTTTCACTAGTATAAATCATAATAACGGTAACAAACTCCATTGATCAAACGGTCTAGCAGGTTCTGTTTGTATGTCAAAACCTAATGTAATTCTAGGACCGTTATAAACTTCATCTACTTCGACCTTGTGCATACGATGCCCTGGACCAATATAGATATTTCCTATTTCATTTTTTACTTCGTATCCTTCAAACACAGTTCTAGTGCCTTTTGGGTCTATACTTATATATCCGTGATACGGCCAATTATGTCCGTGCCAATCTAACACTTGATCAGGTTCGTGAAAATTTAACCAGCTCTGAAACCATAATGGTTCTTCTGTACCTATAAAATCTCTAACAATAGTTCTTAGTTCTTTGTATAAGTCATACCATATAGGACTAGGACTAGTTGCAGCAAAAACATTATAATAATGATATCCCCAAGTGCTGTCTTTATCTGGAAATGTTTTTTTAAAATTTTCATGTACATAATGACACTCTTGCACAAAGTATTCGTGAAAGTCTATAATAGTTTGTGATTTATGTACTTGCCAATCCATTAAAATATTTTTCCATAATTAATGTTCAATACTACACGATAAGGATTTTCTTTACAAAAACTACTAGTATGGTAGTAACGTCCATCAAAAATTAAAACTCGACCTTTTTTAGGAGTTACACGTTTCTTAACATGAAAGTCCATTTTTAACATTGTTTCAAAATCTAATTCATGATCAAAGTCAGAAGTTTTTTCTTCAAATATATGTGTGTCACCATCACTGTCATTTACATAATATATTGCAATCCAATGAGGATATTCACTATCAATATGCGGTAAGTGATAATCTCTAGTACTTGTAGTATTTCGTTGTGTTAAATTAAATCTTGCACGTTCGAGAACATCGTAATCAAATAACTTTTGATCTGCAATAGTAAGTATTAACGGGTGTATAAATTCAAAAAATGGACTTACTACTTTTCTATCTTCATATAAGAAATGATTGTGTCCAACATGATTTAAATCTTTCTCGTCTGTAAAAATTTGATCAGTTACTAAGTGTTTGTTAAAGTACCAAGGAAATTTATTTTCCGTTACACGGTCTTCAATCATATTAGCATAGTTTTTAGGAATTAATCCATCAAGTACAAAAATATCATCCATTGTAATTTACCCTTGCATAAAAGACTAGTGTTAGTCTACTATCCTCTAACGTAGTGCCAAAGAAATTATCCGGTGCATGCCAAACCCTTGGGTCAAACATAATACATCTATTAAACACATTTTCAACAACTGCATTAACTTTAAAATTAGCACGATGCTTATCTCTATGTTCGTTTATTTCGATTCGTTGCTTTGCATCTAATTCAAAAATATCTCGTTGAATTAACATATGTATTTGATCTCCCATAGGATCTAGGCCGTCATCATAAAAACTAGTACCTGTACCTAACGGAGCATTTTCATTTAAATAAACTAGACCTGCAAGATTAATACTAGGATCGTCGTCGTGAATCCATCCTTTAACATATGTTTCATCTACAGAATGAAATCTTACAGATAAGTCATAGAATCCGTCACAGTTGGGAACATGACTTTGTAACTTTCTTGCAAAAGAATCAAATGCATGTAAGTCTAATTCGTGTAACGGAGCAGAACGCTTTCCAGGAAAAACTTCAAATTCAGCACTTTTATATTCTTGTTGTAGTGCATAACTTCTCCAAAGAGCAGGAGTATCTAAAAAATCTTCAACAATTCGCAAAGGCTTGTAAGGGTGCTTCTTGCGATTTTTTAAATCGTATGCTTGTATATTATATGCACTTTCTTGTGCCTTTTGTTCTAAAAAATTACTCATTACAAAAAAACACCAATGTTAATCTACCATTTTCTTTTGTAGTCCCAAAAAATTGATCTGCACTATGCCACATTCTAGGATCAAATGCTACACACCTATTGTATCTGTTTTCAATTTTAACAGACGGCGTAAATAAAGCTCGTTGCTCATTTCTATATTTTTTAGTATCTCTATGATCTGCTTCAAGTGTCATATCATTATCAAATATTTGCTGAAACTTATCTGCACTTACATCATCTTGCTCCATATAAACTGTATTTCCTGCACCTTGTGGAGGATTAGGTGTTAGAAATACTACGCCGGCAAGTCTGTGTACATCATTATCTTCGTGTACCCAACCATTGTCCCATTCTTCTGTAATAACTTGAAAGGACGCATCTATGTCACTAAAATCTTTAAACTGTGGATACTCTTTTAATAATTTGTAACGCATAGTGTTGTATAATTCTTTACTAATATCATCGAGTAAATGTGTACGTATGCCAGGCCAGGTTCCACGATTTTCACCTTTAAAAAATTCTTGTCTTAGTGCCCATTCACGAATTGTGTCAGGAGTCTCAAAAAAATCATCTATGATTACTTGAGGTACAATAGGACGTTTATTTTTACCCTTATAATTATACATTTCTCTTAGCTTTAAAATTCATTGTTAGTACAAGGCGCATATCTCTTACTTTAGGACACATACTAGCATGATATCTTCCGCCGTCAAAAATTATTGCAGAATTTCTTAACGGCATATTTTTTTCAGCTACTTGATAGCGTTCTGATTCTTCTCTTTGATGGAATATTACAGTTTCGCCGTCGCAGTCATTAAAATAAAAACATGCAGTATAATGTGGTTCTTCAAAATCAACATGCGGTGCATTGTGTGCATACGGTTGGCTAGGAAAATTATAACGTGTGTTCAATAAAAATCCTAGTCTTAGTCTAATAACTTCTTCTAATTCCATATCTGCCTTTTCAAGCAAATTGTCTAAAATAGGTTTAAACTTTTCTAAGTAGGGCGATGCTACGTTTGTATCTCTATTGTATAGCAAGTGTGCAAAGCCAGGTGTTGATGTTGTAGGTTTTTTACTATTTTCCCAGGTTACATCAGGAACATAATGCCAATCAAAATCAACATTAGTTAGTGTGTCCCACAATTCTTTTAGTTCATCGTCTGAGACAATTCCTACATATTTTAAAATGTCATCTGTAAGTTTTTCCATTACGTCCTCCGCTAAATTGTGTAATAGTTTCTATCAATTGAGTTTTCTACAGGGTCTGTTGGAAACCTATTCCAACAAGGTATCGATATCGATATTCTGCTTTCATCCTCAGGTATAGCTGCATGATATGCTCTGCTAGGAATATACAATACGTCTCCTGGCTCAAGTACTACTTCAATTTCTTTATCGAGCATATCTTCGGTTAATTGATTGTTCATTATACCTGTTCTGTGTAAGTAACTAATTCTATTATTAAACACTTGCCATCTAGTTTTGCCTTCAATTTGACAAATAAAATTTACAGGATAGTCTTCATGTATATTAAAGGATTTACTTCCTGACTTTCTGCCGCAATATAAATGAGCTGCTGCATTTACATCAAAAATATTTTCAAATGTGTCTAGTAAAGAGTTAATTGCTTTATTATAAAACCCATAGTTAGTAATAATTAAAGTATCACCGTTGCGTACATGATCTGCAACGAAAGATTTTTCTTGTACAGGTTTATCAGTAACCCAGGCTTTATTATAGGCAGGAATATCTAATTTCATGTTATCACTGCCTACTAATTCAAAATTAAAAAATTGTGGGTTATTAATACATTCTTCGATAGTTTTCCAAGTTGCAAGATCAGAAGTATCTTCAATTAGCCCTTTAAAATAATGAGGCTTATCTTCGTAAAACAAATTAGTTTCATTTACTATTCTTGCACCTAAACGATCAAACATTTGCAACACCTAAATTAAAAGAAAGTGATATTCTTTCGTCATCACCTGCTGTTGGCATAACTGCATGTTGCAGATATCCTGGAAATAATATTAGTCTACCTTGTCTTGGTTCGTATCTACAAGTACTTCCGCTTATTGCTGTATGTTGTGCAATAGGTGCAGCGCCTGTAATAGCATATTCTTCAAAATGATTTCTATAGAATATTATTTCTCCGGCACCTTTTGGAACTTTAATATAAAATGTTCCGCTAACAAATGAACCTGCATGATTATGTATTTGATTAAATGCTCCGTTGCTATTTGCAGATAACCACATATTCTGCATTTTTAAATATGTGCCGTTCGCAAAGCCATAATCGTCTACACACTTGATTGCATATTCTTCTACTATTTTTGCAAAGCTATCAGTAATAGCATAATCACCTAATAGTATATCATTACTTTGCCAGCCGCCAAAATTACTCATTGCTCTGCCATTATCTGTTTTACGTAAATCTAAACAGAGATTATGCAAAGCATTAACATCTATAGCTGTGTCAATCCACCATATAGGTGTTGGAAAATAATAATCTGTATTCATTGTATAGTACTTATTTTGATTTTTATCCAACATTAACAGTCATGACTATTCTGTCATTATCTGTAATATTAGGTTGTGTTCTATGCTTTAGCCACCCAGGAAATATTAAAATATCTCCTGTAATAGCAGGTACAGACTTCCATAGTTCTTTTTCGTGTACTATCGGTGTGTGTGCTTTGTGATATTCGAGAGGATCTCTAAATTCAATAAATCCGCTGTCTTTAGGTAATTGCAAATAACAAGTAACTACAAGTTCAGTATATGCATGTTGATGCTCTAATGTTTCTCCACCTTTTTTATGTATGTTTAGCCAGGAATTTCGATATTCTGTATGTTTAGCATACCAATTGTAATTCATGCCATTCCATACTTCAGTAAGAGGACCATTTAACCATTGGAAAAAGTCAGCAAACTCGGGCCAGGTATGCGGAGATCTTACTTTATCAAAAACCGTAGACTTTGCATCTCCGACTTCTAACTCGGAAACACTTGGTGTATTTTCAAAAGCACCATAAACCGAACCCTTTATACTTTCCCAATCAAAGTCATAATGATATTTAAATATAAAGGGCGGAAAAGGATTTACTATATTACTCGGTTGTAGCTGTCTCATTTTCAACAAAGGCATCCTGTGCTAGTTGGAGCCCCATAACAACTCCTTCCATTTTAGTAATGTCTTCGATCATTTCGAGGCGTTTGCTAAAGTCAATGTTAGTAATACCGTAAGGATTAATTTTTTGATCACTTAGGTCTGCTTCAAGGTTCTCTAGTTCTTTTTTTCTTTCAGCTAATTCATTTTCTACATTTGTTTTAGCTGCTTCAAGTTTATCATAAAAGTCTGCCATTTTTATCTCCTGTGTTTATACTTAGTTAGAATATTTCTAACTCTATTTAATCTAGATTTGAGAGAGTCATGTCTATGAAAGGTTGACGACATACAGTAATTAAATCGTTTTTCCATATCTATGTCTTTGTCCGTAGCATCTCCTACTTCTAAATTTATTCCTGTTGTGTTTAGTAGTGTTCTAGGAATTGGAATATATTGTACCAATGGTGTTCCTGCTTCTACTATTGTTTCTCCGTTTAGTATATGCCAGTATAATTGAACATTTAATACATGTGCATATTTAGGATCTACTACTCCGTGTGCTGCTGTAAATCTATTTTCATTATTATATGTGAAGGGCATTTGTAGTAATACTAAATCGTCTGAACATTCAAAACGCCACGGTGTATCTAATTTAATGACAGTTTTTAATGTTTTTGTTTCATCATCTAATGTAGGAACAGTTTGTACTTCATTGTGATGATTAACGTATGTTGCTAAATTAGGATCATCTTTTTCGTGTCGAAACTTAGTAGGCTCTAACCATTGAAAGCTAACACCATCCCCTTGTGTTGAAATAGAAAAATCTGCAGGAGCACATAATGTATATCCTGCGCCTGTCATTAATTTTATGCCAGGGCAATTTTGAGAATAAGTTTGTTCTGGATCACTAGTTACATCAGTAGACTGCATCCATTTGCGTTTAAAACTATTTGAAGGTTTTATAGGATACAGATCTGCAACACCAGGTTCTAAACTATAGAACCTTATCCAAGGTTTATTTTTCTTGAATAGCATATTTGTCAACACCTTGATATATTTCTTTTAATAAAAATTGATAATGAGAAGATAATTTACCTACTTCTTCTTTAACCCATGCTTCGTAATTTTTGTGTTCTTTACGTATTTCTTCTAACATAGGAATCCTAGTAGGGTGTATCATTTCTTTAGTTGATATAGGTTTAAATCCCATACCTGCTGCAACAAAAAGTGGTGCAATAAAACTAGTATCGTGATATGTTTTAGAAATTGTAACACTGCCTATTAAATTAGGATATTGTGAATTTTTAGATACATATTCATCAAAGTATTGTGGATAGTAATCATGCACTTCTGTACAATATTTCCAATAAGGTGTATCATCTCTAGTAGATAAACTATAATGCGTAGATACAAAATCTCTAAATTTTAAAACCTCATTTTCTACAGAATAGTTAAAGCCTTCTTTTTCAGTTCTGCTAACAAATCCGTTTCTTCTATTTAAAATTTCTACAAGTTTATTAATGTTTTCGTGTGTGGTTAATAACCCTGTACTTTCTAAGGGTTCTACAAATCCGTAGCTAAGTCCGACACCTACAACATTTTTAACCCAACCCTTTTCTCTACGTCCGTGACGCATTTCTATGTGATGCATTTCTGCACGTTCTGCACGTTCAGTAGAGCCAGTTGTTTTTAAATGTTCGATAAATTCTTTTTTAGCATCTTCTTTAGATATAAATTTACTTGAATATACATAGCCTGTACCTATTCTACTCCACAAAGGAATATTCCAAACCCAGCCACTACTTAGCGCATGGCAATCTGTATAGTTGTGCATTTCTGCTTCTCTATCTTCGTAGGGTATACGTGCAGCCCAAGCACTGTCATTAAACAAGTGTGTATCAAAAGATTTAAATTCTGAACCCATCCAATCTTCTAACAGCATAGATTTAAACCCAGTACAATCTATCCACAAGTCAGCAGTAAGGGTTTCGCCAGTATCAAGCGTTACAGTATCTAAATAACCTTCTGTATTTTTAGTATGATCTACTACGTTTGCTAATATATGTTTTACGCCGTTTGGTAATGCAATATTGTTTTTTAGGTATTGTCCAAACTTTTGTGCGTCTACATGATAAGCAGTATCCCATTTAAAGTTGTAATGTCTAAATTTATTAACAGCATTACGTGTTTGTTTATTCATGTCTGCAATATATGTAGGCACAGTAGCATAAAATTTAGCAAATGTATCCGGAGTAAACTCCTCTGGGTACAGTGCTGTTAACTCACTCCAAACATTAATAGCGTTTTGATCGCCACTTTTATTAGTATAGTCTAACCCATCACTAAAAGGGTATTGAAAGCTACTACCGTCATTGTCTCTAAAGTTTGTAAAACGAATAGAATTTTTATACGTAGCATCGCACTCTGACATCCAATCTTCGTCATCTAAACCTAAATAATCTAAAAACAATGTGATTTGTCCTAGTGTGCTTTCGCCTACTCCAACAGTACTAATGTTAGGAGATTCTATCACAGTAACATCAATATGCGGACACATTTTTCCTAGTGCTGCTGCTGCCATCCATCCTGAAGAACCGCCGCCAACTATGTTTACAGTTTTAATTCTCATCAGAATCCTTGTAAATAGTATTTTTTAGATATTCGTAAGTAGTAGGTAATGTTTTTATATAATCCTCTAACTGAGTATAAAATTTAGACCATTCTATTTTTATTTCTTCTAAATATTCTACGTCACCTTTTTGTTTTACTTTTACAAATTCAGGAGTGCTTACAGGTCTTAGACCTAACCCTGCCATAATAAAATTAGCACCCTGTTCAGCTTCCATCATTCTGTATTCTGTTAGTCCGCCTATAACGTTTTCTAGTCCTGCATCTTTTTTTAGATCTGGTCCTAACATATCTGGTGCATAAACATTTTTTTGCGTTGCCCAGCGCCAATAAGGTGTATCAGTCCTTCCACTTGCAGCATAGTGTAATGCAACAAAATCTCTAAATGTTCTAATAGTTTTTTGACAAATTCCATTAAATGCGTCACGTTCGATTTGTGTTACATATCCTTCTCTACGATTTAATATATCAACCAAATGTATAATATTTTCATGTGTAGTAAGTAGTCCTGTACTTTCTAGTGGTTCTACAAACCCGTAACTTAGACCTATACCTACAACGTTCTTTGACCAGGCTCTTCGTCGATGACCGTGTTTAATGTCAATAAAGAACGGTTTAACCTCATCTAAATCAACTTCAGGATAGCGTTCTTTTATGTGCTTTAAAAACTCTCTAAGTGCTTCTTCTTGACTAACAAATCTAGTACTAAACACATAGCCTGTACCAATTCTATCCCACAATGGAATGTTCCATACCCAACCGTTATCCATTGCAGTACAATCTGTAACATTTTCTAGCTGTGTAGCTTTATCTGTATATGGTATACGTGCGGCCCAAGCAGCATTATTTGCTAGTTTATCCTCAAACGGAAAAAACTGTTCTCCCATCCAGTTTTCTAATAATAATGATTTAAATCCTGTGCAATCAATCCAAAGATCGGAATATAATTTAGATCCATCTCTACAAAGTATTTGTGTAATATTTTCTTTATCATCTACGTCATAAGAATGAATAGTATTCTCTAGTACTTTTACACCATTAGGAATACATATTTCATTTTTTAGATACTGACCAAACTTTGCTGCATCTAAATGATATGCTGTATCATTTGCAAAATCATAGTGTCCGCCTAATTTTTGATTAGAATTATTATCTTCTCTATTATGTGTAGCAAGCAATGTGTTTGTTGGAGCATAAAACTTAGCAAAACTATTTGAATCAAACTCTTCTGGATATAGTCCTGCTAGTAAAGCCCAATCTTGTAATCCATTAGGAGCATATGTATAATCATAATTGCTTATAAATGGATATTCAAAATATGATCCATCTTTCTTTTTAAAATTTGTAAAACGTATAGAGTTTTTATATGTAGCACTACATGCAGGCATCCAATCTTCATCTTTTAAACCAAGTGCTTGAAGATATGTATTAAAATGACCTAGTGTGCTTTCTCCTACTCCTACTGTAGGAATATTTTTTGATTCAACAACAGTTACATCTAAGTGAGGACATAACTTTGTTAGTGCCGCGGCTGTCATCCAGCCTGAGGATCCTCCGCCAATAATAGTTACTGTTTTAATTTTCATACTGAGAAATGCTCCGTTTATCTGTGTAAATATTTATAGAAGCTATTTGTGACAGAGGCAAAAAAAGAGCGTACAGAAATATACGCTCTTTTAGTTTTTTTGATTATTCTACTCTAAAAGTAGGTCCTGTTGTTGACCATAAATCGTTTTTTGGACCTGTTGCTTCATAACGCATAGTTTGTGCATCATAGTATAATGTTACCTCAGTATCATATAATTCTACTACCATATGAGACTTTTTTTCAAAGCTAACCAAAGGAACTTCTTTGTTATGTCCTTTATTTACATTATGAAGATTTACTGGACTGCATGCAATTAAATTTGGCATTATTCTTCTCCCGGTTGAATATCTCTAGGTTGATTATCTAGAGACCATCCATCAAAGTGTAACCATGGTGGATCATCTTCTGTTCCTAGTTTTGGCTGTTCGTCTGCTGACGGTTCCATTACTGCCATCATTGCCATTTGCTCTTCTGGACTTAATGCCTCTACATCCATTTCTGGTGCAGGAATTGTATTTTTAACTAGTGAAATATGACTCGCCCAAGGACCACTAGCACTAATAGTGCCTGTATCTTGTAACTCGTGATATAACATATCTAATTGTTCTTCGACAGTGCCGTATGCAACCTTACGTGCAACTCCGTTGTCCGAAGGTGGAGCATCACGCTCTACCCATATACTTCTTCCTTGACTTGGACTATATTCTAGTGTCCAGTCAAGTGTAACTTCGTCAGGTGCATCAACCCATGTAAACTTGGCATCTGGTCCGTTGTAAATCGGAAACTCATCGCCAGGTTCTTCAATCTGGTGAATGTAACCTTGAAAACCTATTAATACTTTTTTCATTTATCTATACTCCGTAATAACTACCATGCCACTTATGCCATTTGATCCGCGGTGGCCGTTAAAGTAACCACCTGTGCCTCCTGCTCCTCTACCACCGTGTCCTTCGTGTCTGTGACTGAAGTGTCCACCTTGTGGGTGTCCAGAAGCAATTGAACCTCCCCAGTAGCTAGTGCCACCTGGTCCAAAACTTTGGTGATGGCTGCCGCCGCCACCACAGTATACATTTAAATTGCCACCCGAGCCTACTCCGCCTAGTCCGCCCGAGTGTTGGTTGTTTCTGTTTGCGCCACGACCGCCACTTGCACTACAATAGTTGCCAAATGAGCTGCCACCTGCGTTACCACCTGCGCCTGAGTAGTATGTGCCGCTTCCAGCACCTCCAACTCCTACTGATACCGAGCTTACTCCTGTTACGTCAATAATACGCTCTGAATAACCTCCAGCACCACCACTTTCGCCGTGGCCACTTGCTCCGCCGCCAGCGCCTTGTACCTGTACATGTACATATCTTACACCACTTGGTTTATTCCAAGTTCCGCCGCCTGTAAATACTTGCATACTTCTTATGCCATATTCACTATATGTAAATCCACTTCCTGCACTATTTGCTGCAAGAGAGTTTCCGCTTGAGCCAACACTTGTTAATCCTGTGCCGCCTTTACTTAATGGTGTAGTTCCGGTGACCTTGTTACTGCCAAGATCAACAGAACTGTTTGCCATCTTATCAGATGTTACAGCACCATTTGCAAGTTTTGTATTATCAACTTGCCCGGCTGCAATATCATCTCTAGTAACAGTGCCTGTAAGTACTGCTGCGTTTGTTAATCTTTTTAGTGACTGATATGTGAATGCCATAACGTATTTATATCCTTTAGTAGTACATAACGACAACTACCATGCCGCTTTTTCCGTTTGCGCCTCTGTGTCCATTAAAGTAACCACCCGATCCACCTGCACCTGGAGATGCATGACTT
>Ga0255777_10000126_pt1 | contig 66535 bp, 55 predicted proteins | sample 101ome_15_FD_179975 | JGI IMG/M metagenome (GOLD analysis project Ga0255777, IMG submission 179975) | Coastal salt marsh microbial communities from the Groves Creek Marsh, Skidaway Island, Georgia - 101402AT metaG (version 2) | ecosystem: Environmental > Aquatic > Marine > Intertidal zone >... | reverse complement strand
ACCGCCGACCAGCCTGGAACGCTGACAAGGCACTGGCCGGCGGTGCAGCCTGCAATAAACCAGAATCTGTCTTACGCCGTTCAGTGGTTCAGCTTCGGCCTGGCAGTGCTCTTCATCGCGCTACTGGCGAGTAGCAACCTCTGGACACTGCTGAAAGGGACTGACCCCGCCGTTGCTGATACCGCCGATTCAGGCCGTTAAGGCGGGTTTTTAAAAATCAGTAATTTATAACTGCGAAATTTAGCCCCATCATCGACGATAAGATGTTGTTTTTATATACGAAAAGGCATTTTAAAAGTTCAAATAAACACGACTTATGTTAGACTCGGCTCCGTTAAACTATGCTGGTTCACCCAGCGTCTGACGTACCCCCAAGCTATGAGGAGTAGCGATTATGCGCATCACACTGTCGATTTCTACGCTCGCGAGCGCCGCAGCGGCAGCACTGCTGTCCATGCCCGCCGCCTTGCTGGCCCAATCGGAAGAAGTCACATTCCACAAGGACATTGAACCCATCCTCCAGCGCAGCTGCCAGAGCTGCCACAGAGACGGTGGTGCAGGCCCTATGCCTCTGGTGACCTACGAGCAGGTCGCCCCGTATGCAGGGCTGATCGAATACAAGACCGGACTGCGGGACAGAGCCGGCGCCATGCCACCCTGGTACATGGAGAAAGATATCGGCATTCAGGACTATAAAGACGATCCTTCGCTGAGCGATGAGGAGCTGGCTGCAATATCAACCTGGGCCCGTTCCGGCACTCCGAAGGGTGACATCGCTGATGCGCCAGAACCGCTGGTCTTCGACGACAGCATCAAATGGCGCGCGGGAGAGCCCGATCTGGTTGTGGTGATGGACGACATCACCAAACTCGCGGGCACTCCGGATTGGTGGGGTGAGATTCCTTCCGCACCTACTGGCCTGACCGAAGACCGCTATGTGAAGTCGGTTGAAGTGATCGAGGTCAATGACGTGCCCAGCGCAGGCACCGGGCGCGAGACGGTTGGTGGTCGCTACATTTTCCATCACATGATCTGGGCCACTGCCCAGATGGATGAGAACGGCGAGCGCGTCCCCGGACTCTCCATCCCCTGGCCGGTTCACGAAGTGGGTCGAAACGCTGACATATTCGACGAAGAAGCGGGCCGCCTGCTCAAAGCGGGTTCCTGGATTGTTTCAGATTCCGTACATCTGCACTCCAATGGCGTCGACACGGTAGGCCACTTGGAAGTCGGTTTCAGATTCCACGACAAAGACTACAAGCCGAAATATCAGAACGCCTTCATCGGCCTCGGCAATGGCGTAGACATCAGCATCCAAGGCAACAAAAAGGACCAGGAACTGCATGCCTACACCGTTTTAGAGCAGCACACGAAAGTGATCACCTTCGAGCCTCATCTTCATGCTCCGGGTGAGCGGATGTGCCTGGAGGCAATCTGGGGCTACACGGTTGAAACCCTGTCATGCGTGGGTTACGACCATAACTGGGTTCGCGGCTACCCCTACGCCGAGGATGCCGCACCCCTGCTCCCTAAAGGCACGATCCTCCACATTGTTGGATACATGAACAACACAGAATCCAATCCGAACGTTCCGGATCCGCGGAACTGGCAGGGTTCAGGCAACCGCTCGGTGACCAACATGTTTATCGATCTTGGCATTCGCGTCACGATGACTGATGAACAGTTCTACGAGGCCATGGAAGAAAGGCGACAGTCACTCAACCTCGGCCCGAACGATCACGTCATCGGCTGCCCGCTTTGCGGTGCGCCCCTGGTTGCCCCTCTGGCTGACGCCGACGGCAGCGCACAAACCGCCGCCAGCGACGACGACTGAGTGTTCTGGTTGACCAAGTATGTGTAAGTACTACCAAAAGCAGCACAGCCTCCGCGCTGTGCTCGGCACACTGGCTCTTTTGCTGCTGATAACGCCTGTTGCCGCCTCCGCACAGAGTTATCGCAGCGGTCAGCATGTCGAGCCAGCCTTTGAAGGTTGGCGACCCAATCCTGACGGCACGTTCAGCTTCATGTTTGGATACATGAATGAAAACTGGGAAGAAGAGCCTACCGTTCCGGTTGGAGAGGATAATTTCTTTTCACCCGGTGACGCCGATCGGGGCCAACCCACCCACTTTCTCCCGCGGCGAAATCGCTTCAACTTTGAAGTGACGGTCCCGGCAGACTGGGGTGACCGTGAACTGGTCTGGACCCTCAACGTCAATGGCGTCGAACGGAAAGCTTACGCCACGCTGCGCCAGGATTATCTGGTGGACAACATGGTGATCGCTTCCGAAACAGGATCACTGGGCGCTGGGACCAGCAGCCCTGAGTCCCGAGCCAATGTCCCGCCAGTGGTGATGGTACAGGGAGATCTCGTACGCACTGCGCGCGTTGGAGAGCCGATCAAACTGGTGACCAGCGTCTGGGATGACGGCCTGCCCAAGCGGCGCAGAGACTCCAGCAACACAGCTGAAGAACTCAAGCGCCGCATGGAGCGCCCTCCTTCTCGGGTTACCGTCGGCAAGGTCAACGGCCTGTTTCTTTCCTGGAACGTGTACCGTGGTGAGGGCAATGCGACTTTCAACCCTCCGCTGCCAAAGCCCTGGGAAGATACTCGAACCTCGGCGAATTCGCCTTGGGGTGCGCTCTGGCTCCCTCCAGAGGTTCCTGAAGACGGCCTATACGAGGTCGAAGTGACTTTTGACGAGCCAGGCTCCTACGTTCTGTGGGCGCGTGCTGACGACGGCGGGCTCTATCATGATGGCTATGTAACTGTACACGTGTCCGAGTGATCAGAGAGTCTGCGTTGAATCAGAAAGGGGGCTGGACGCCCCCTTTTTTTTGATCTTTAAAAACAGTCAGTGAAATTTTGAAGGTAAACTGTCCACTCTCGATCAGCTTACCCGGGAGGACCTGAATCGCCCTGCTGCTCATTAAGGTTAATGGTAAACGGCGGATCGAAACGGCGGGGTTCCTGATCGATAATAATTTGTGTCCGAGGCGGCGCAACATACTGAATCGTTGGATCACCATACCGCTGGCGCAGAATCAGCTCCTCTGCTGCCTGATGATAGGATGGTGCTCTGGCGTCCGGACCGAATGCGAAACTGAAGCTGCCTCGTATTAACTGGTCGTTAATGCCCAGTATCGCCCACTCGGCAGTGTAATACTTCGCATCAGAGAGCTCGGGCACTGGCAAACTGTAACGAACGCCTGCGGTCGGGCGATAGCGAAAATTGATATCTATCCATTCGCGGGTATCCTTGCGCAGCGTGAATTTTACCAGCCTCACCGCATCAGGGAATTCAATGCTCAGCATCTCTGGCGCCACTTCGAGCACTTCGTCATTGGCAGGATTAGTGGCCGCTTCAACTGCCGGGCGATGCAGCGATTGATGATGAGACCCCTGCATAGCCTCAGGGCTTTGTGCTGCAGTGTGAGAGAGCAGATTGCTGAGTGTTACAGCCACCAAAGTGATCCGCTTCATGTTATCCTTACCCGCCATAACCTCATCGCCCTGTTTGTCCAGAATCCGCGCAGTGACCTCAAAACCCGGACACATCCTGCTTGATTACTTGCGCAGCTGATGCTGAGGTAAAGAATACCACAGTCTGCTTCGCGGAGACTTTGGTAAACCCTAATCCGAAACCCTTTACGACACCACAGACATCTCGCCCCATGGAACACGCTGATTTTTCAAGCATCCTCGAAGAGCTCAGAAACAATGAGGACAACACCACGCATTTCTCAGAAGCCTGGTCGCAGGGAAGATCTGCCTTTGGGGGTCTTGCAGCAGCGTTTGCGGTCACAGCGATGCGCAAGCTGATTGCAGAAGACATTCCGATGCGCTCCTTAATGGTGTCATTCATTGCACCGCTACCTCCCGGCAAAATAGAAGCCAGGGCCAGCATTCAACGGCAAGGGCGAAACGTAACGCAAATGGTCGGAGAGGTTTTTTCTGAAGGTAGGCTGTGCCTCCAGGCCTTGGGGGTATTTGGTATAGATCGGCCAGGCCTGACAGTCGAAGCTGAATCCATCGAAACGCCTTCTCGTGATATCGGTATTACGTTCAGTGACTATCGCAAGAGATTGCCTTCATTCCTTTCTTTTTTTGATGGCAGATGGATTAGTGACGGCCTCCCCTATTCAGGAAAAGCCGCCAGAGAATTGCGCTTCTGGGTGAAGCACAAAAACCCACTGGAGCAATTCCCGGCGGAGAAACTCGTCGCTCTCGCTGATATACCACCGCCGGTGATTCTGTCTCACTTTCAGAAGCCGCTCATACCGAGCAGCTCTCTTACCTGGAATCTTGAATTTGTGATGACGCCGGACTCAATTCCTGGGGACTGGTTCTATCTTGAGTTTGTCGTGGATGCGGCCAGTAACGGCTATACCCAACAATCAGGCAAGATATACACCGAACAGGGGCAACTTTGCGCACTGACCCGACAATGTATGGTGTATTTCGATGCCCCGCGACCTCCGACTACCCCCTAGGAAGCGGCATTGTTAATCGATAAAATCCGCATTCGGAGGCAGAAAGGCATGGCTAGAGCGCACATTAACGGGATTCGATCGATGACAGGGATTTTGTTCTTCTCCCTGTCAGTGCTGGCCACTCCGGTAGCTGTCGCTCAGCACAGCCATGGTATCCTGACACCCGGCGTCACTTTTCCAAAAGATGATTCTGTCCTGACGGACCCTCCACGCATGATCACTATGAGCTTTCGGGTTGATGTGCGCCTGTTAAAGCTGGCTCTGTACTCCGCAGATGGCGAGTGGATCAATATTGGCTTCACCTACGATCCCGGGCGGATGAACAATAACTTTGTCCTGCCAATTCCCGGAGACCTACCGCCTTCTGCGTATTACATTGCTCAGTGGTCCGTGACTGATGACCGCCGCGGCTTGGTCAACGGGGAATTCAGATTTGCTTTCGGGCCCGGGGCGATTCCTCCCTCCGAAACCATTGAACTGGAATCTGAGGGAAAGGTGGAAATACTCCCTGAAACGGGTTCCTATCGGCAGGAAAGTGTCGTCACTGACTCCGGCTAGCCATTTGCTGAATGAGGGCACAGCGAGCCAGCCGGCTTACTCGGACCGGGGTTATTTAAAGACAAACCCCTGATCGGCCAGAAACGCTTTCATGTGGGGCCGGGATTTCTCCGACAGCAACGTCGCAACCTGCTCGGACCAGCTGATGCCATGTCCGCCGCCCGTTCTCGTTCGGTAATATTCTCTGATTGCCTCGTCATATTCCTCGATCCGAGCCGAATCCCCTTCCTCATTGTAGTAGTCCTGCTTGACCACAACCGACACAGGCAGGCGAGGCTTGATCTCCGGATCCTGATCCGGATACCCCAGACAGAGACCGAATACCGGATAGACCCCCTGAGGCAGACGCAACAGCGCTGAAACGGGACCCGGATTATTGCGGATACCACCGATGTAACAGATCCCGAGACCTTCCGACTCAGCAGCTGTCACGAGACTCTGCGCCATCAGCGCGACATCTACTGTGGCGATGATGAAGTGTTCAGTAAAGTCACCTTCAAACGGCTTGCCATAGGCTTTGCAGTAGTTGCCCGGGCGTTTTAGGTCCGCACAGAAAACAAGAAATTCCGCCGCGGTTTCGACATATTTCTGATTGCCCGCCAGTTCAGCCAACTTTGAGCGATTGGCTGGATCAGTCACGCGAACGATGGTGGATCCCTGCAGGAAACTGGATGTTGCTGCGGCTTGTCCGGCCTCAAACAGCGCCTGCAACAAGTCAGGCGGAATTTTTTCGTCGGTAAATTTACGAATACTTCGGTGCGATTTCAGCAAATCGATTACTGAAGCCATAGTGGGTTCCTGTGAGGTTAAAGTGTGTTGGTGAGATGCTCGTAAAACGTCGGGATTACGTCATTAATAGCGCTCGATTCCGCATTAATGAGTAACACCAGGCCGATATTGGCCTCGTCGGAAAATGCCATTTCTGACCGGTAACCCCGCACACCACCCCCGTGGTGGACAACGCGTAATCCGGACAGATCAAAGATCCGCCAACCAATGCCGTAATACGCATTCTCTAAACTCTCCCAGCGGTTGAAGTAGTTTCCATACGGCGTTTCGATAACGGGTGTGTGCAACTGATTCAAGACGCCCTCATCCAACAATTCCGGAAATGCGCCAAGATTTGCCCGCAGCCACATTGTCATATCGAATACACTGGCGTTAATGCCAGCAGCCGGGGCAGTAGTATAGTATGCAGGATTAGTCGCCACAGGACGCCACTGACCCTGACGCTTAGTGTGCGGAACGGTCGCATTAGGGTCGTTTTGATAAGGGTCCAGACCCACACTGGCCGAGACCATGCCTAAGGGTCGAAATATCTGCTCTTCGAGGTATTGCCCGTAACTGGAGCCGGTACTTTCTTCCACGACATCTCCGATGAGGGAAAAAATCACGTTTTGGTAGCCATAGCATCTTCCCGGCTTACACACCGCAGGGATGTCAGCGAATCTGTTTTTAATGCGCTCATAGCCAATACCGTCATCAAGCAAATTTGAATAGGAATGCGGCATCAGTCCAGTGGAATGGCTCGCCACCTGCTTCAGTGTAATCGAGCGATAGCTGACGCCATTGCCTAATCGCAGATCGGGGAACAAATCGGAAATGCGTGTCTCCCAATTCTGAAGGTCCTGCTCAACAAGCAGGGTTGCTGCCGCACCGGCAAATGTTTTGGACATGGACGCAATCCGAAAAATCGAATCCGTCGTCACCGGAGCCCTCTGATCAACCTCCCGTACGCCCCAGGTCTGCAGATGCATGATGCCCTCACGCGAGACAATGGCAAGCGCTGCACCGGGTATCTCATTTTCTCGGAGCAAAGAATCCAACCATTCAACATAGTCAGTAAAGTCGTAGTTGAACGTTCGGGCCCTGAACGACTCATCTGCCGCAGCGCTGCTGAACAGACTGACGATGAGACATGCCCCGACCAGCCGGAGAATCAGGCGGCGAAGCAACAGACTATAGGCAAGTGATGACAATGTATTAACCCGAACGTACTTGAATCCGCTGCGCGATGGGCAGGCTCCAAACCAGTGACATCCTCAGACTCAACTCGCAATGGAGTGCTCTCTCTTACGCGGTGAGGCAAGCAGCCAGAATAATGACTTAAAACCTGCGAGTTTAAAAAAGGCCGATCTATTGCTAGATCGGCCAAAGGAGCACTCTTTTTAGTGCGCCGGGGAGTTTCCATCAGGCATCAATCCGAAAAGTCAGGAAATCAGCAGCAAGAGTGTCTGATCCCCACGAACAACCGTAAGGGCTTTGAGGCGCGGCTCCGCTTCTGTTGCTGCTCTGAATTGATTGAGATCTGAAATTGATTGACGGTTGACTGCCGTAACTGCATCGCCCTGCCGCAGCCCCGCTGTCCATGCCGCAGAGCCCTGTCGCACCTCATCGATCAGCACGCCCTCGGTGGCAGAGGCATGCTCTCCCGGCCCGATCTCTGCGATGATCGCGCCGCGATAATTGAACGCCTGGGGAAAATCAACCGCAGCTGTCGCAACGCCATTGTCATCGCCAATTCGAGCACTTAACTCCATCAGAGCTTCACCACGAAAGACACTGAGCGTAATCTGCTGGTCCCGGCGCAGCAAACCGATGATGTTTCTCAGGTCAGCAGCGCTCTCGATTTGGTGGCCATCAATTCCGGTGATGACATCTGACACTCTGAGACCGGCCTGCTCGGCTGCGCTTCCCGGTAACACCTGGGTTACGACTGCCCCCTGTTCGGCACCGGCCCCAATGGCTTCCTTGAGTTCTGGTGTGAGGCTGCTGATCGTGACGCCAAGCATTCCTCGCCTGACTTCGCCGTCTCGCTCCAGGTGTTCGACGACCTTTTCCACCATGCCGACAGGAACCGCAAAGCCGATGCCATTGCTTCCCCCATTGCCGCTGATGATCGCGGTGTTAATACCAATCAGCTCTCCCCGCATATTCACCAGCGCCCCACCGGAGTTCCCTCTGTTGATTGCAGCATCCGTCTGAATAAAGTCCTCATAGTGATCGCGATTGAGCCCTCTGCGACCCAAAGCACTCACGATTCCAGAGGTCACGGTCTGCCCGATGCCAAACGGATTGCCGATAGCGACCACAAAATCTCCGACCTGCACCGAGTCGTTGTCAGCAAACTGAAGCTCAGTGAGTCCTTCGCTGGCGATCTGCAGCAGAGCAATATCCGTGCTTTCGTCACTGCCTACCAGAGAAGCTTCCAATACACGGCCATCTTGAAGCTGAATATCAATGCTGTCGGCTTGCTCGATCACATGGTGGTTTGTCACGACATATCCAGACTGGCTGTCAACAATCACTCCGGACCCGGCACCCGTCGCCCGCGGCCGACGTTCAGATGGCGACGGCGGGTCTCGGAAATACCGCCGGAGCGCATCCGGAACCCGGCCTTGCTCCAAGCCGAACTGCCCGCCGGTGGGAATGGATTGACTCACTCTGATGCTGACAACCGCTGCCGTGACGTTTTCAAGCATCGGTGCCAGGCTGTTGTTTGAGCCATTATCCGTCTCATGACTGAGGGCCACAGGCGCAAGCCCCCACATCCCCAGCCATAGGTAACCACAAATCATGAATAGACCACGCCCAAATTTCATATCCTGTCCCTCTCTGTTCAGTTTATGTCGAAGCACGCCGCAGATGTCGCGGTACCACGCAGGATGAAAATAGGGACCTGAGAGGTTAAATACCTGAAAATAATGTGATTTTTTTATCCTGAATGCCTCCAGAAAACCTCCAGAATAACGCCAGAGAGTCGCCGACGGCTTGTAAGCTGCTAAAGTGACCCAATTATTTAGTTCAGAAAAAGCTGCGCTATGAGGGGAACCAATTGGCCGCCTTTTCCGTCAAAGTAAGCAAGGAGGTTCTTCTTCCGAACAGTCAGCTCTGAACCAGAGGCATCAAGACATCAGCCATGCTTGAACCAGGAAGACAGTCAATGAACGCAACCACTTTGCCCGGAGAATCGAAAGCGCGCGCGGGTCAAACGGCAGACAGCGAGACCGGGCCAGTCGATGTCTTCGCAGAATCATTTCAACTCGCGAATTGGCAGGTACGACCGCAGCGCAATCAGCTATATGACTCGAGCCAGGAAGAGACACGTCGGCTGGAACCCCGCCTGATGAAGCTGCTGTGTGTCCTCGCACACAGACAAGGAGAAGTCCTTACCAGAGAGCAGCTGGATGACCTTCTCTGGCCCGACAGCATTGTGAATGAAAATTCCCTGACGCGTGCGATCTCAGAGCTTAGGCGAAAGCTGACTCCTTCCAGCGCGTCTGCAAGCGTTTTTATTGAGACCATACCCAAAAAAGGCTACCGGCTCGCTGTACCGATTGAACTCTCCCCGGAGCTTGCTTCCCCTAAAAATAATTCTCACGGCATCCGCGGAAAAGCATGTATTCATCCGGTGATTTCTTATGAGTCTGCCGAAAAACGCACCAGTGCATATGCCACGCTTTTAATGGCTGCGGTGCTGACCGTGATGGTGACCGCGCTCCTGCAGACAAGCCCCGCGATCCTGCCACGTGACAGTAAACCATTCGCTGACGAACTCATCAGGTCTGCGACCAGAATGCCCGCTGGCGGAGAGCTGATTCTGAGCAACTCAACGCCTACCGAACGGGGAGCGGGTGCGGGGTTTGAGTGGGTTTTCTCAAATGATGGAAGCCAGTTCGCCTACGTGGTCGAAGATCAGACAGGATTCACCATTGTGCTTGCCAGTACCGAAGGGCTGACTTCGACTGCACAGCAACAAGGCAGTGCGAGCCACGATAATCCTGTTCCGGTTTATCACAGCACTGACATGCCGTTTAATTTGGTGTGGTCGCCGCTTGGGAATGCCCTGCTCTTTGCCAGTCAGCCGTCGGTTATTACCCCGGCCCCACTGGGTTCAACTTTTGAGTTTGCGTCCGGGATACGACTGTATTCTCTCGATCTTGATTCACTTGAAGTCAGCGTCTTGCTGGAAGAAAAAGCGAGTCAGCTGGAAACGCTCAACACTGAGCAAAATTTAACCTAGCGCGCCGAACCCAAAGACAGAAGCACAGCACCGCTCTATTCAGCTCAGTGCATGGCCGGCCCCAGAGCAGTCGACAAATACGCTGTCAGCAGCAAGAGCAGGAGCGCAACAACGATCTCAAGGCGCACCGAGCGCTGAAACTGAGCCGTGTCGGTCTGCAGCAGGAGTCGCGGCACGATGATGTATTTGTTCACAGCCGCAATCGCTACCAAGCCGATCACCAGCAGGATTTTTAGTATGAGAGCTATCCCATAGGCCGTAGTGAATAACTCCGCTGCAGAATGTATGAGACTCAGCATCAGCGCCAGTCCACTGAGCAAAAGCAGAGAGACAATCACAACGGCATGCTTTGAAAACCTCTCTAAACTGACTTTCAGCTCGGCGAACTGTTCTGTCCGAGAAATCGTGAGAAGCGGATACAGCGCACCAATCCAGAGAGCAAACATCGTAAAGTGCACCGCCAGGGCAAATTGTACGGGCAAAGACTGTACCGAAACATGACCACCGAAGCGAAAGCTGAGCAGGAGAAAGATAAAACCGAACGCGTTAACGGCAAACAGGCGCTGGTAAAAGAGTCGTCTCGGCGCTCGCGTTTGCTGCAGCATTGTCTGATAAAAAAAGAGGCCTGAGCCTATCCATATCGCGAACCCGACGGCACGGAACAAGCTGAGATCGCCAAGCTGGGTACTGAGCAGCAGACCCGCCATATCTCTGTCAAAGGCACCCGACAGCCCGCTGCCACTGGCTGTGCCTACCTGCGCCAGAAAAGCGGCAGCAACCGCCTGTAGCCCCAGCAGAGCACCGACAAGGTGCAAACTCAGCACCTGTCTCAGGGTAGCGCGCCTACCGTCGTTGTAGTTTAGAAGGCAAAAAGCACCTCCAAGTGCGCTCGCGGCTCCCAGGTAAATGAACACCTTGCTCAGAACGCTGAGCAACTCCCAGCTTGGGGTAATAGACATGTCGCACCAATGCCGAACCGGTTTTCAAAAGCCCAGTGGCAGTTGGTTATCCTTTCAGGTGATTAAGGCGCTGAAGACGCAGCACTGAGGTCTACAACAAATCGGAATGAATCCGCCATTGTGTGCCCGTCAGCACCGATGGCAGCCCACGCTACCTCGTACTCCCCGTTCACCAAACCTGCCGCAGGAATGCGATAAACGGATTCAGGCTCCGATGCAGGGCTGAAGGTAACTTGTGGTTCACTGTCTCCGACCACATCAAGCTTTATCAGGCGAACCGGACCGGTAAATATCAACTCTATTTGCGAGGGGACGGCCTGAACTCGGGAATCAGCTGCCGGTGTCGATTCCTTCAAGCCTGTATGCGCGTAGATGTGCGTTGCGATACCCAGCATGATGAACAGAGTCAGACAAAATTTAACCATGTTCTGATGTATTTTCATTTTCATAATCCCCGCTGCTTGCGCCAACCGCCCGACCCGGATTTTGGGTAAGAGACCGGATTCAAAGAACCTCTGCCCGGTACACTCTGTATAAGTCTCGCAGTATCGCATCACTGCTGATGTCAGCCCAGTAAAACCGATGCGCCAGGCTGTGACAAAATGTCGCAGCGCCCGTCTCACTCCCCTTGATCACACCCGCTACCCGGCCTAACCTCACCCCTTCTGTAACTTGGACTGCCAGACCTTGGTGAGCGGCGACATGTTAATTTCGTCAAGCACTGTACCCGCGCGCGAGTTGACTACTGCGAGCACGATGGCCGCCACGTCCGCTGGAAGAATTGCGTGCTCGGCTTCAGGCCCCGGCTCAAAATGCAGCTCATCAAAAAAAGCACTCCGAACCGCGCCCGGATTAATCAGATTAACCCGCACACCTGCCTTCGCGCATTCGGGCCTTAGCGATTGCGCAAAACCGCGGAGACCGAATTTACTGGCACAGTAAACACTACCTTCTTTGCCGCCCTGGCGAGCAGATTCAGAGCCGATGAATATGAGGTCAGAATACGCATGATGCTGCTTCATAACCGGCAGACAGTGTTTAGTCACCAGAATATGGCCGAGCAAATTGGTTGCGAGAACTTTTTCGATATCGGCGGCAGAGAGCTGTTCCAGATGGCCCATCTTTCCGATACCCGCATTATTGACCAGAATCCTCAACGGCTGAGCCAATGAGTTTAGCAAGGACGGAAAGACTCTCTGGATTTCGTCTGGGCAGGATAGGTCCAGGCATGTCTTTCTGAAATTGGGATGCTCCAGGTCTGTTTTGGAAAAGTCCCTGGCCAGACCTATCACCTCAAATCCGGCGGCGAGAAACGCCTCACTGCAGGCCAGGCCGATACCTGAGGAAGCTCCGGTGACGATAGCAATCCCTTTGCCTTCAGAACTCATGTGGTTTCTCCCTGACTGATTGTCAATGACATGGCGGATTCGTCTCCCGAGAACCTCATCAAGCGCATCGGTAATAACGCGAACGATCGACGTAACTGAAGAGGCGATCTTCCAACGCCTCGAGAAGCGCTTCGCCTCCTGCTGCCAGTGACAGCATGCCATCATGCTGCACTGTCTCCCGTGCCAGGAGGTCTTCATCCGGATACAGCTTGACCAGATTTTTGTGAAACTGGGCCGGCAGACGAAACTCTCCAAGACTTACCGAATGCAGCTCGTCTGCTGAGAGTGCGCTGAATGTTTGGGAGAATAACCGCTCATACTCCGCTTCGACACCAGCTTCTCCGATAACCGGTTCAAATCTGACGGCGATCTTCCAACCAGCGCGCTGGAGCTTCTTCATGGCCTGCAGACGCTTACTGAAGGTCGGCACTTTATGCTCCCACCGCTTCGATGCCGCTTCCGGAGTGAAGCTCATGGCGACAACGCAGTTGTCGATCGGCTGAAAATCCAGCAGTTGTCGAACTTGTGTGCTTTTGGTTCGAATCTCCAGGATCGATGCAGGTCTGTTGGCAAAAAACGGAATAAAGCGCTCGCAAAAAGCGCTGATCGGCTCCATCGCCAGACTGTCACAATCGTAACCACTGTAAAACACCGTGCCTTCGTCATGTTTCAGAGTTTCAGCGTCGATGCCAGCCATAAAGTCTTCATAATTCACGAAAAGTACGTAGTGGGCTGACCGGTACATGCCCTGCAGAAAACAGTAGCGACAATCATAAAGGCAGTTCAGCATATGAGAAAAATAGAACCCCCGACCCTGTTCAAAGCCATACCCCTCCGGGGCAGGCAGCACCGTCTTCCCGTGTTTTTTTGCCAGTATCAGGGCAGGCGCTCTTTTCTGAATCCTGAAATTCTGTCCCGCCCGATTAAAGACTTCACCATACCGATCAATCACAATGACTGGCGTTCCCGATACCCTCGCAATTATCCGCTGGGTCAGCTCATGCTCAGCGATCGCCCGCTCAATGTACACCGCTGAAAACTTCACTCTTCTGTCACCTTGCCCGCGCTTTTCAATGATTCCCGAAGAATCTGAGTCAGATCCCGCGCGCTGCGATATCCCGTAGCCAACAGTGCTTCCAATTCACTCTCTCTGTTGAGTGCGACAAACCGCTGGCACAGTCTTCTGACCTGCAGAGCCTGATTCACATTCAAATGTATGCGGTCGGCAATTTCCAGGTAAGGCACCGGGTCGGAGATCAACTGCTGCTGTTCATATGCCAGGTTCCGCAAAAGATCGACATGCTGTCGTATTTCATCCGACGCCGCATAGAAAATTTCATCAATAAGCGCTGCAGTAATCTTCTCGACTCCATCGTGCGGGTTGTCTGATATCAACTTACAACACTGAATCAAATCAAGCATGCCGTAGTTCAGCGCCATATCCCAGAAGGCATGGGCCTCCATGTCATAGGCTGCATTCTGCGGGTAAGTCAGCTCAGGCTCATCAACCGTAAGGACCTCGCCATAATGGTTGCCCGACAGGACAGGCGTGGGAAACGAGGACTGTGCACTCACGGCACAACTGATCTTATTGGCGACCATCATCTCGCCAACGGCCAGTTCCCGATGTCCTGCAATGCCCATATTCAGCCAGGCCGGGGAAACTTGTTGCGACTCCTTTGCAAACTCAGATCCGGCAAATCTGGCGAAACTCTGAGTGAGGTTGTTGCGACCCACACCCGTCACCAGCAACCGAATTCCCTGATCCGACTGAAAAACGTTGGTCGTGGCCCTGAGCGGCTTCAGCTGAAAGAAGTCCTTGAGCGGCCCGGCCTCAGCGGGAAGCGCCACCACCAGAGTAAGCAGTACTGATTCAGAGATTATGGGCATTCAGAAGCTGCCTGCAGTAGGCGATTAGCTCAGGATTGTCTCGCTTTTCAGCCCCGTTCATGAGAACGCGGCATTTTTCATGAAGCATGCGTTTGGTCGATAGCTCCTGCTCACTGTTCAGCGTGGACTGCGTCAGCAGTTTGGCCAGTGCTCGGACCCGGAATCGGTCCATACCCCAATATTTCGCTGACAGCTGATCTTCGTGGCCTCCGTATTTACGGATTAACGGACGTTCAATATACGCCACCTCGTATTGGTGACAAATCCTAAGCCAGAGATCGTAATCCTCGCAGGCGGGCAATTCCTCATCGAAACCTCCGACACGATCAAAAAGCGCCCGGGACATCATGACCGCTGAGGGCGATATGACACACCTTGGTAGACAATACTCGAAAATCTGACCCCCGTACTTACGGTGTTTCCGCATTGGATTCACCCGAACGCCCCTCCGGATCCAGATTTCATCGCTGTGTATCAGACTGGTATGCGGATTGTCCCGCACGCAGGCTAGCTGATGCTTCAGTTTCTCGGGGAGCCACTCATCATCTGAATCCAAAAATGCGAGCCATTCTCCGGTACTTATTGATACACCCGCGTTGCGCGCCGAGCTCACGCCCCGGTTGCCTTGAGTCAACAACTTCACGCCCGGATAGTCCCGCTCAACCAGCGCATTCGTTCCATCACTGGAGCCATCATCCACGACGATTATTTCAGCAGCCCCACGGGTCTGAGCCAGCACAGAGTTCAGCGCTCTCGGCAACACTGACGCGCGGTTAAAACTCGGGATAATAACTGAGACGCTCAAGGTCATTTTCAGCGGACAAAAAAATGGGAACCCTTCTGGTTCCCATTATAAGCGGTTCCTGTGGCCGAGCTATTGATACTTCGCCAGCTCCTTGCGCGCGATTACCCGACGATGCACTTCGTCCGGCCCGTCGGCAAGGCGCAGGGTTCGCTGACTGGTCCATAGGGCAGCCAGCGGGAAATCCTGCCCGATACCGGCAGCGCCGTGCATCTGAATGGCCCGATCAATTACACGCAAGGCCATATTCGGTACAGCCACTTTGATCTGAGAAATTGCGTCTCTTGCCGCCTTGTTGCCAATCGTATCCATCAGCCAGGCCGCCCTGAGCACCAGCAGCCGGCACATATCAATTTCAATACGGCTGTCTGCGATCACATCATAGTTACCACCCAGTTCAGCCAGCGGCTTACCAAACGCCTCCCGGCTGGTCGCTCTTTCGCACATCAGTGTCAAGGCCTTTTCAGCCGCTCCGATTGAGCGCATACAATGGTGAATGCGACCGGGGCCCAGGCGCCCCTGCGAAATTTCAAAGCCCCTGCCCCGGCCAAGTATGATGTTGCTTTCAGGCACGCGAACATTGTGAAATTTAATGTGCATGTGGCCATGCGGCGCATCGTCCTTGCCAAATACATGCATGGGTCTCACTACCTCGACACCCTCGGCATCCATCGGCACCAGTATTTGTGACTGACGATTGTGCTTGGGAGCGTCTGGATCGGTCACCACCATCACTATCATTATCTTGCAGCGCGCATCTCCGGCACCGGAGATATAGAACTTTTCGCCGCTGATCACCCACTCATCACCATCCAGCACGGCGGATGTCGAAATATTGGTTGCATCCGAAGAGGCTACCCCGGGCTCTGTCATGGCAAAGGCTGATCGAATCTCACCCGCCAGCAAGGGTTCAAGCCACTGCTTCTTCTGCTCTTCAGAACCGTATCTCTCCAGTACCTCCATGTTACCGGTATCCGGTGCCGAGCAGTTAAACGCCTCGGAGGCAAGCCGGCTCCGGCCCATAATTTCAGCCAGATGGGCATACTCCAGATTGCTGATTCCGGCGCCACCCTGGCTCTCCGGCAGAAAGAAGTTCCACAGCCCCATGTCTCGGGCAACGTCTTTCAAGCCATTTAGAATTTCGTCCTGGCGAGGCGTGTGCGACCAGCGATCGCCAACATCAACTTGCTCGTGATACTCCCCTTCAACCGGCTCCACCTTATTCTCAACGAAGTCGAGAATTTTGCCCTTAATCTCAACCATTTCTTCGGACAAACCAAGATCCATCATCACTCTACTTCCTTATCTTTATGATTCTGTTGTTCCGGCTCACATTCAGACTGGCGAGCCCAGATTTTTGAGTCTCTGGCGGTAAGCATACCCGATAAACCCGTCACCCTGCGATAGTGCCACCGCCATCAATGACAATAGTCTGCCCGGTTGTAAAACTGCCGGCAGCGGACGCCAGAAAGACGGCTGCACCGGCAATCTCATCCGGCTCACCGATGCGCCGGAGCGGGTACTTTGACACGGTGTCTTGGTAAATTTCCGGGTTTTCCCACAAGGCGCGTGCGAAATCAGTCCGGATCAGGCCGGGCGCAATGCAGTTCACCCGGATATTCTTAGGACCCCACTCGACGGCCAGATTACGGGCTATCTGCATGTCCGCAGCTTTTGAGATGGCATAGGCTCCCAGGCTCTCGCTGCCCTTGAGACCTCCGATGGAGGAGACAATGATCACTGCTCCCCCCCCTGCATCGGCCATATCCGGTATCACGAGTTTACACAAACGATGAACACTCCCGATATTAGCCTGCATCACTTTATCGAAAGCCGCATCGGGGATTTCCTGCGACGGACCAAAAAAAGGATTCAGCGCAGCATTGCAGACCAGAATGTCAATTGCCCCATAGGCGGCACGCGCGGCATCCACCAAATTTTCAAGCTGCTCCTGATAATTGATATTGCAGGCGACTCCGGTCGCCTGCAAACCTTTGTCTCTCAATTCTGCCGCCACAGCGTCACAAGCATCCTGGTTTCTGCTGGAAATGATCACCCTGGCGCCCTGCTCCGCCATCCTCTGAGCAATTGCCTTTCCTATTCCTTTGGTCGAACCCGTAATCAGTGCAACTTTGCCTTCCAGGTTGAATAAGCTCATGCAGTCTCCCGTGTATTAGATTCTCGGCCCATTGATTGGCCTTTTTTAAACTGGTAACACATCTATCTTTCATCCCAGGGTTTAATTCCTTTGGACACATTGGTGCCTCCGTCTACAGGAATCACAGCCCCATTGGTGTAATTTCCCGCCCGTGAGGCCAGGTAGATCACAACGCCGGCAATCTCCTCCGCTTGCCCGATACGTCGTAAAGGGCAGTCCGCTTGGATATCTCCCAGGTAATGCTCGAAAATGTAATCCGTCATTCGCGATTCAAAAAAACCCGGCGCTACCGCATTGACAGTAATGTGCTCAGGGCCTAACTCAACAGCCAGAGCGCGAGTCAGATGATGCAGTGCTGCTTTGCTGGCTGAATAGGCAAAGGTCGGAACTCGCTGAACAACGGGCACATGCAAACCATCCATGGATCCGATGTTAACAATTCGGGAAGGGTTGTCAGCCGTCGCGGATTTCTTGAGCAAGGGTACTGCATCCCGGGTCAGTGCAAAAACCGCATTGAGGTTTGTTGAAATCACTTTCTCAAACCCTTCATCGGGATACTCGGCCAGGGGCGCACCCCAATTGGCACCTGCATTGTTCACCAGAATCGAAAGGCCACCGAGATGTTGCTCAACCTCTTCCAGCAGGCGACTGCGATCTGCTGACTCAGTAACATCCGCAATAACCGCCTCGCAGTCTCCATATTTTCTCAGTTCAGCGAGCGCCAGGTCACATTTTTCTCTCCGGCGAGAGGAAATAACCACCTTCACGCCATTCTGAATAAAGGCTTTGGCCATGATTAAACCGAGACCGGAACTGCCGCCCGTAACGAGCGCAGTTTTCCCCTCAAGACTAAACAGACTGTTGAGACTGTAATTGGTATCCATACTGATCCTTTGTTCGCAATAGACAGCAAAACGTCGCGAGCCTGTTTTGCCTGCAATCTTCGGGTGGTAGAGAGGCAAAAAGTCTAACTCAATTTTCTGATAACGAACAGTTGCCCCGCCTGTCTTCAGCCGAGAACATCCTGGCCCTGCTGAGCCATACAGAGCCGGCTTCTGAGAAAGCAGCTGCCCTCTTTCAGGCAAAAATGATCGGGTAAAACCCGTCCGAAAAGGATGCCAGGCGGTTTAGTCTGATCGATGAATCCAGGACTCAGCGACAGTGCAGAACTCGTAATCACCAAATAGGGATTCTGACAAAACGGACAGAAAAAGCCGGGCGTTTCGGGATTGAACCGCCGCGGGATGGGGGTGCGGTAGATCAGCGTACCCTGCGTGTGAGAACGGTGTTGCTGCTGATCAAATTTGCGACCTCCTCTTCGCTGAACCCGAATTCAGCAAGAATCGCTCGCGTGTCAGCACCATATTTTGGCGGCAGATGACGCAGCGCTCCCGGAGTGCGGGAAAATTTAATCGGTGTGCCAGACATTTGATACCACTCTTTCTCCACCACCATTTCCCTATGGCGAGTGTGGGGATGATTTACGACTTGCGCAGTGTTATGAATAGGGCCTGCTGCGAGCCCCGCTTTTGCCAGCGCCTCGCCGACTTCCTCTCCAGGGCGCTTAACAAGAGCTGACTCGAGCTCAGCCTTGAGTTCGTCCCGGTTAGTCACGCGGTCGATGTTGTTCGCAAATCGCGGGTCGTGAATCAGCTCTTCCCTTCCTATCTCCCTACACAGCTTTCCCCAGGCCCGGTTATTGCCGGCGCCAATAAAGATATCAATCGTCTGAGTACGGAAGGTGTCATACGGAGAAATATTGGGATGCGCATTCCCGGTCGGCCCGGGAATTTCACCGGAAAAATTGAAATTCGCAATGTGGGGATGCATCAACGACACGGCACAGTCATACAGCGTCATATCCAGATACTGCCCTGCGCCTGATTTTTCCCGCTCGATGAGGGCCATCAAAATTGCGATGGAAGTGTACAGACCTGTGCCCATATCGACCGCAGCCAGACCCAGCCGTGTGGGTTTACTGCCGGCCTCTCCGTTCACGCTGAACCATCCGGCCATGGCTTGGATGATCGCGTCATATCCGGGAAACCCTCCCCACGGCCCGTCGCTACCAAACCCGCTGATGCGGCAATGAATAAGCTTCGGAAAACGTTCGCGCAGCACCTCTTCGTAGCCAAGCCCCCAGGATTCCATGGTGCCCGGTTTGTAGTTTTCCAGCAGCACGTCGGCATTTTCTAACAGCCGCAGCAAGACCTCGCGACCTTCAGGCACTGAAAGATCAAGACCCATGGCGCGCTTGTTTCGATTCACCCCAATAAAATAGGCGGAATCTTCGTCATGGAACGGCGGACCCCAATCACGGGTTTCGTCGCCGCGCGGCGGTTCAATTTTAATCACCTCAGCACCGTGATCGCCGAGTATCTGAGAGCAATATGGCCCCCCCAAAACCCGACTCAGGTCGATAATCAGCTTCCCTTCTAGGGCAGAAGCGCCCGTGATATTTAACATAGTGAGAGTTATCAGATGAACAAAAAACAGCAGCAAATCGCTGAACCGGCGACGAGGATAATGCAGGGAGTGAGTTGATACAAGCAACCTTCCGGAAACAGCCAACCCTGAAAGTCAGGTGCAAGTCTATCCGCAGTTACTGATAGGGTGGTCTATCCAGATGTCTCAACCCAGATCTGAGAGTAATTCCGAGGCCACTCCTTCTCTGGCAAGGATGACTCGCAGACAATTGAGCGCCTCAAGCTGAATTTGTCTGACTCTTTCGCGGGTTAGCCCGATCTCTTTGCCCACATTATCCAGCGTATCACCATCAAATCCATAAAACCCGAAACGGCGGGAAATGACCTCTCGCTGCTTTTGGCTCAATGCGGATAACCATCGATCGAAGCATTTCTTTAAATGGTACTGCTGATGAAGACGCGAAGGCCCTCGAGGCCGCCTGTCGGGCAAACAATCCAGCAATGAACTCTGTGAATCGCCTGAAATCGGCGCATCGGCAGATACCACTTCCTGTCGCACCGACAAAGCCCTGTTGACTTCAGCCAACGGTACTCCCATATCAGCCGCGACAAGCTCTGGGCTCGGATCTTTGGTGTATTTCGCCGCAAGCTTTCGTTCGACCTTCACAAAAGCCTTGAGTTCTTTTTCCAGATGCACGGGCAGGCGGATCATCCGAGTCTGATTCATCAGGGCGCGCTCTATGTTCTGCCTTATCCACCAGGTGGCGTATGTAGAAAAGCGGAACCCCTTGTCGGGATCGAACTTTTCCACCGCTCTGATCAGACCTAAATTACCTTCCTCTATGAGATCTGACAGGGGCAGACCCCGGTTCAGATACCGCCTCGCAATCATCACGACAAGACGGAGATTGCACTCGATCATGGTCTGTCTGGCTGACTCAACCCCTTCTCTGACCAGGCGGCCGTAGGTTTTTTCCTGTTGCGCATCCAGCAAGGATCGATGACCAATCTCGCGAAGATACAGTCTGGTCGCATCAAACTCCGGGTCGGCACGGGTCGGATAGGCGGACTCCGGCCCATCGGGAATCAGGGCAGAGATTTGATCTGACGGAGGTTGCCGGCAGGCATCGTTGCGCTTGCGCCGCGACGGGCGGGGGTTCGGCGATTCAGACGGATTCCGGGCGGGCTTGCGCAAACAGACAGGGCTCCAAGATTCCACCGGCTTGCATTTGGAATGATTCATTGTGTACTCCTTTACAGCAATGGGTTTCCGATGACGCTTTTGTGACGGTTGTAACGGTTGTAAAAGGCACCAAATAAACCACCGCCAGTGCCCTACGAATCAGTATAGACTACTCACGGTAAACGGCCAGTCACCCGGCCGCAAGCGGCTGTTTGGCAGCAGGGGGCAAACCGAGAAGACCCCGGGATAAATCCAACAGCGGCCAGATGACCACTCTGAGCCTCTTCAGCAATAAGCCGGGCTCATCGACACCTGCGCAACAGCTTATCCAGTGTTTCTCCCGGGAGGAAAAATTCAGCAACCATGATCGGCTTACTGTCCAGATAGAATAGCCTTCGGCGGCCCCAATAACCCTGCTCGGATTGGGCGAACTGGAATGCACCGCGCTTTAGGCCGTTCTGCGAAAACAGATATTCACCCAAAGGTTGCTCACCCAACGCCAAAACCTGATCCAGAGCGGACTGCGCTGCGTGCTCCGGCATGAGACTGTGTGCAAGTACCGCCGGCGCACCCTCGCAAAGCAGCACTGTTTTCCGGGACCAGAATTTATGCGACAGAGCAACCGGGCCGAACAATTTCCGCAAATCGTCTCCGAGGAGATTTCGCCACGCAAGCTCGACCGTTTGTACGCGGAAACGGCCATTACTTACCTCGATCAGCTGCTGGGTTAATGACCCCTGATCGTATAGCAACCGCTGAATGGCCGGATTCGCGCGGCGGGGCTGGCAATCGGGTACGGTCCAACGCAAGCGGTCATCATCAAGCTCAATGGTCTTGATTGGCTCCATCCTCTTTGTCAATTGACCCTACCGCTGCACTGTGTGGGTTTCTGCATGACATAATATGCCCCCGCCAGTTCCATCGGGTTCATGTCATCGCGGCGCGGCACACTTCTGCGCCACCTGCCGCTTCGGAAAATGCCGGAGTATACGCGGCGTCTCCTAAAACGAGAAATATGACTTATCCGATTAACTGTGATAGCGATCGCATCGCATGTCCTTTACACTAGTCCGACGAGCATGCTCCTGAGTTCGAGGGAATTTCAATGAATGTGCTGCCTCTGTCGACCCCAGACCTGAAGAGAACCCCATAAGTGCAAGCCTGGCGCTCAGAACTGCGAAAACAGGTCCTGATACTGGTCTCTGTGTGCCTTGTTGGTTATTCCATCGGGCAGTTTCTGCCTGCACTCTTACTGTTTTTAGTTTGCTACGTCCTGTTCAATCTTGTGCAGCTGCATCGGTTGACAAAATGGCTTGCGAAAGATCATGCCTCAGACCGGTCAGCACCCCCTGAGGGTTTCGGCCTGTGGGGCGGAGTATTCGACGGCATTTATCGCCTGCAAAAGCAGGAAAGACGCGCCAGTGCCTACTTGGAAAATATCGTCAATAAAGCACAAGAGTCGTCTGCAGCGCTGGAAATGGCGATCATAATGGTCGACCGGAATAACAATCTCGACTGGTGGAACAAGGCCACTGAGTCCTTATTGGGATTGCGCTATCCGGAAGACAGGCGGCTACCTGTGACGAATTTGATTCGTGATCCCGCATTCACCGCATATTTCGGCAGAAACGTTTACGACGAACCGCTACACATCAATGCGCCCGGTGACAGCGGCAAAAGATTGGAGATTCAAATCGCTCTTTTTGGGGAAAATGAGCGACTGATTATTGTTCGGGATATCTCTCAACTCCATCGACTCGAACTGATGCGAAAAGATTTTGTCGGCAACGTATCCCATGAACTTGGTACTCCAATCACCGTGATCAAGGGCTACCTTGAAGCGATACTGGACAACATCCAGGATCTTGACGGTAAATGGGAAAAACCGGTCATCCAGATGCATCAGCAATCCTCTCGCATGGAAAACATTGTTAAGGATCTGCTGGCGTTATCCGCGCTGGAAACCGGCACTCCATCAAGAAAGCAAAGCTCATTCGCCCTGATTCAGCTGCTGTCTGAAATTGTCAACGACGCCAGACAAATTTTTGCCCAACAGGATCACCAGTTCAGCCTCAGTTGCGATGAGAACATCAAATTCATCGGGGATCGCGGTGAACTCTACTCCGCAATCGCTAACCTCGTCAGCAACGCCGCGAAATACACCCCATATCAGGGCAAGATTAATATCCTGATTCGCCTTTCCGAGGACTTTCTGGAAGCCCATGTCGAAGACAATGGACCCGGTATTGAAGCGCAGCACCTTCCAAGACTGACTGAGCGGTTCTATCGGGTAGATGTCAGTCGCTCGTCAGAAACCGGCGGCACAGGGCTCGGACTGGCAATCGTCAAGCACATCGTAAATCGACATGACGGCGAACTGACAGTCTCCTCTGAAGTTGGCAAGGGCAGTTGCTTCACCTGCCGATTTCCGCTCAGCAGAGTTAAAACCGACGGCAGAGACACAGTCGCAGCAGATGAGAGGGCAGAAACGCCGGCTACGCTCATGGACAAGCTCTCCCAGGCCAGCCGGCACTGACAGTATCCGCCACAGTGACAGGCTCAAGCGCCCTTGAAACGGTCCTTGAAGTGGTTCTTAAAGCAGCTTTCGATCGCCTTGCTTGCGCTCGAGATAACCGACAAACACCGGTTATCCTGGCGTGGCGCTGCTGATACTGGGAAGATCGCTTTGTGTCATCGCATCGAAGGTCTTCTCATTTCGTACCATAAAATCCAGCATGCCTTCTCGAAGTGCAGTTGCGCTGAATTGGACAGACGACACCCGGTAGGCTTCCATCAATCCGGACAGCACGCACCATCCGGGCAGCAGCAGATCGCGCCGTGCCTCTTTCAACCCTGCCAGCTCCCCCTGCGCGACGATTGTTTCAGCAAGAAGGGACTTCAACTCCCTAAGCGCCTCGAGAGAGACAGCCCCCGCCGGACGCCCTTGTCCCTGACAGATTGCCGCCAGCATTTTTACCGTCCCCGAAGAGGCATGTGCCTGCTGCCATCCGCACCGGGCAACACCCGGCGCAACTGCAGCAAAGACTTCGATCGCCGCCTGCCGACCCGCGTCCATCGCCGCGAGGACCGACTCGGTGTCCGGACTCACATCGCAAAAGAAACGGTCGCGCCATGCAACACTGCCAATTGGCAGACTGTCTGTCAGTAATCGCTGATGATGACTGCCGATGATGACTTCTGTGCTGCCACCGCCGATATCAATAACCAGACGATGAACATCACTACTCGGTAGTTCCGTGATCACCCCCGCGTAAATCAGGACGGCTTCCTGTACCCCTGAAATAACCGAAATATCTATCCCGATTTCACCGGCACTGGCGATGAACGCATCAGCGTTCTCCGTAACACGAAAGGTATTGGTACCGAGCGCCCAATACTGTTGCAGGGGGTACTGCGCCATGAGATGCGAAAACCGGCGCAGACAGGCGAGACCACGCTCGAATGCTGCCGGCGAAATGCGGCCTGTCTGGCGGACATTTTCACCCAGCTGAACTTTTTCGCTTAACCGCTCGACGATCTCGATCTTCCCTTGCTGCCATTCGCCGATCAGCAAGTGAAAACTGTTGGAACCCAGATCAATACATGCATGCATAGACAAATTTTGAAGCTAAGGTGGACAGAGGCAGGGCCCGATCACGGCGATGTCAGATCCGCGGCGTCTATTCGGGATATCGACAGATTTTGGATGAGCCTGAGCGCAGTATAGACGGAACGCCGGAAGCGCTTCTCGTTTCGGAACGCCTCACCACATCGGGGGAGATCAGAAGCTACGCTGCGCTGACAAATGCAGCCGACTTAGCGTATTCTTTGACGATGGTTCGTGCCAGTTTGCCACACTTACCGCAGTCAGAAGCGACACCCAGCTTTTCCCGCAATTCGGAGAGAGAACTGGCGCCCTCGCGACAGACGTCGCGAATCTCATGGTCGGTAACTTGACGGCAAATACAGACGTACATAGGAATAAACCTCAGACGTCATTCAAATGCAAATGAGAATGATTGTCAACATTATTTAGATTTGCTATTTTCCATACCAAGATAACCTCTGAAATATTTTCTGTATCTTGTTGAATTTCTGGTAATTATTTAATGAACTCAACAACTCTTGCCAGCGCTCAGGTGGGCGATGTTTGTCTGGTCACCGAAATAGCACAGAAGCCGGTTGAGCTGAGAAGTCGTCTCTATGCACTGGGGGTAATACCGGGCGCCAGCATTCAAATACTGCGGGTCGCTCCGCTCGGAGATCCCATGCAGATAAAAGTGGGTGGCACGCTCCTCAGCATGCGCAAGACTGATGCCCGAGTAATCAACGTACAGATCCAATAGGCCGATGAAAAAAATTGCTCTGATTGGCAACCCGAATTGCGGCAAAACTACCCTTTTCAATCTTCTGACCGGAGCACGCCAGAAGGTCGGCAACTGGCCGGGAGTGACCGTCGAGAAGAAATTTGGCTACTGCATGCTGGAGGGTCAGCAGGCAGAACTCATTGATCTGCCTGGTATCTATTCATTAGAGCAGGAATATCAGGGCGTCGATGAACAAATCTCCTGCGACTTCCTGGCGAACAATGAGGCACAGCTGATCATCAACCTCATTGATGCCAGCAACCTTGAGCGCGGACTGGTCCTGACGCAACAGCTCAGCGAACTCGGTGTACCCATAATCGTTGTTCTCAACATGCTCGACGTTGCTGAACAGCACGGCATCGCCGTTGACCCTCAAAAGCTGGCAGAGCAACTCGGGCTGACGGTGGTCTCAATGGTGGCCGCCCGCAAGCAGGGCATTCAGGCATTGAAAGATGCGATGCTTTCGACAGGCGACTCTGGCCGGCGTGCGCACCCCGATAGCGAACCGAAAGGCAATACTGCTGCGACAGGCGATGCGGATCCACTGCTGCGTCGCTACCATCGATCCAAGCAACTGTTAAACGGCGTGGTCGAGGTCAACCCAGAAAAACACGGTCTCTCCGAGAAGCTGGACCGTGTTGTCCTTAACCGCTGGCTGGGTGTCCCTATTTTCTTGCTGATGATTTATCTCATGTTCACTTTCGCAGTGAATCTCGGCGCAGTGTTTATCGATTTCTTTGACATCCTGTTCGCTGCCCTGCTGATTGACGGAACGAGCTGGATGCTCGAACAACTGTCCGCACCGGCACTGCTTGTAACATTGCTCGCAGAGGGCGTAGGTGGCGGCATTACCCTGGTCGCAACCTTCATCCCGGTGATTGGCTTTCTCTATCTCTGCCTGTCTGTGCTCGAAGATTCCGGATATATGTCAAGGGCCGCCTTCGTCATTGACCGGCTGATGAGCAGCATCGGCTTACCCGGTAATGCTTTTGTGCCTCTTATTGTCGGCTTTGGCTGTAATGTGCCGGCCGTGATGGCAACCCGAACACTGGGCAGGGACAGCGATCGTCTTATGACCATAGCCATGGCACCGTTCATGAGTTGCGGCGCAAGATTGACTGTTTACGCCCTGTTTGCGGCCACCTTTTTTCAGCAGAGCGGCCAGAATATCGTCTTTGGTCTCTACCTGCTTGGCATCGCCCTGGCAGTATTTACCGGCTGGATTTTTCGGAAGCAGATGTTCCCCGCCGAAATCTCTCCGTCCTTTCAGGAAATGCCTGCCTATCACGCCCCGATTGCCCGTAACATACTCCTGACCACCTGGTTCAGGCTCAGGGGATTTCTGGTGCGCGCCGGCAGAACCGTGATCACCGTGGTCATTGCCCTCAGTTTTCTCAATTCGCTGGGCACTGATCTGAGCTTCGGCAATGAAAACTCTGAAAAATCCGTGTTGAGCGTGATTGGCAAATCCATTACCCCGGCTTTCGCACCCCTGGGGATCGAAGCAGATAACTGGCCAGCGACTGTTGGCCTGTTTACCGGCATGTTCGCCAAAGAAGCCATCGTCGGAACTCTCGACGCGCTGTATACCGAGCAGGAAAACGGTGAAAACTCAGCCCCACCCGACCTGTTGGCAGCGGGCAGCGCTGCACTCGCCTCAATCGGGACAGAGTTTCTGGCGCTTGCCGACAGTCTTTCTGACCCACTGGGCATCTCAATCGGGGACGTCAGCGATCTGCAGGCCGTGGCTGAGGAGCAGGAAGTGCAAAGCAGCACCCTGACCAACATGGCCAGCCTCTTCGGTAGCCCCTTCGCCGCCTTCTGTTATCTGGTGTTTGTGCTGCTTTATGCGCCCTGCGTAGCAGTGCTGGGAGCGGTTCATAAAGAAGCCGGCCTCCACTGGACAGTACTGGTCTTCAGCTGGAGTACCGGACTCGCCTATATCACGGCGACCGTGGTGTACCAGGTTGGCACCTTTGGTGAGCATCCTTTGCATTCTTCATTATGGATTGCATCTATGCTGCTGATTTTATGGATTTTTATCAATAATCTTAAACGCCTGTCGAGCAAGATGGTGCCGAAAAATCTGATTCAGACTGTACAGATCTGACAGAGCATTTGCTGCAACTTCGAAGAGCTGTTCTGCATGCTCTGGAGCAAACCGGGAGAGCAATTTGTCAGCGCGAACCCCATCCCAGTCCGGCGCTTTGAGACTGTTGACGGCAGGATTTCTCCTGCTGGCAGTGGTCAAAACGTTTCTGGCATTCAAACTTGACCTGTACAGCGACGAAATCTTCTACTGGCTGGCCTCAACACAACTCGCTTTAGGGTACAGTGACCTGCCTTTCATGACTGCTCTGCTTGTCCGTCTCGGCAGTTCTCTGACAGACGGCAGCGCACTGGCGGTCAGATCCATATTTCTTGTGATGGGCAGCACTGTGCCATTGCTGGTTTACTGGTTGGCCTATCCGATCACCGGCAAGCAGGCCGCCCGGCAGTCTGCGCTGATCTCGCTCTGCCTTCCTCTGGGCGGATTTCTTGGGCTCCTCGCGGTACCTGACGTTCCGTTAATCTGGTTTGGCTTAATTGCCTTAGGGGCATTTGAGCGCGCCCTGCGAACTGACTCGGCTTTTTTCTGGCTACTGACTGGCCTGTCGACTGCCTGCGGACTCAGTACGCACTATCGATTTGTCTTATATCCACTGGCTGCACTTGGATTTCTGCTCATTTCACGTCGTTCAAGAGCGCATTTCCGCAACCCTTTGCTCTACCTTGCCATGCTTATCGCAGCGACAGGGCTGGTGCCGATTCTCTGGTTCAACCTAAACAACGCGTTAAGCAGTGCCAGTTTTTATCTGATTGATCGACACCCGTGGGAATTTCAGGCAAGCGGGCTACTGCACATCTTCAAGCAAGCGGGACTGGTTACACCACCGCTCTACCTGTGCTTTCTCCTGGCTCTGATGCGGCTTTTCAAACAGGCTCAGCGGCAGGAAGCCGCGGCCCTCTTGTTTAGTGTCTCCATTACCAATTTGCTGGTCTACATGCTGCTGGCACCATGGACAGACGCAAACAGCACATCAGTCCATTGGCCCCTGTCTGGGTATTTTCCCCTGCTGGTCGCATTACCGGACACCCTCAGCCAGGTCAGCAACTGGTTTGAGCAGCGGCGCACTGCCATCAGCGGGAGCAGCGCGGTTCGTATCATCTTGACGCTGGGCTTTGCCGGAACACTTACCGGATTGGTTGGGGTGGGCTCTCAGGCCTATCAGGAACAACTGCAGCCAGTGTTGGGAAAAGGCGTTCTTTCTAACAAGATGGCCGGATGGAAACCCTTCAGTGAGCATACCCGTCAAGTGCTGCGGAGCGAATTCTCTGATCAACGCCCTCTGCTGATTACGGACAATTACTATACCGCTGCCCAGCTGAAATTTGCCGGATTTTCGAACAGGGTGATCACCCTGGACCGAGATAAAGCTGTTCGGGACGGCAGGGCCACGCAGCTGGCTTTGTGGCGAATGGACGCCGGTGCAATTCAGGAGCATGAGGGGCAGCCTGCGCTTTACATCACCGAAGACAGTACGCTGCTGCAAGCGGACAAAATCGATCTGATGACGGAAATGTGCCGCGTCAGCCAGACGGTTCGTCCAAGCACCCCGCTCTCACTGTTTGCAGGAGACAAGGCGTTCTCTTTCTACGTAATCGATGAGCTTGTCATGTCGGAACCGGGCTTGAAGGACCGCGCCCGGCCCTGCCCATATCCCATCATTGCCTGGATTGACACGCCCGATCATGAGGACGTGGTGCGCGGCCAACTGACTGTCACAGGCTGGTCCTATAGCGAAGATTTGGGCATCGACACTGTCGAACTCATGCTCAATGGCAAGACCGCCCAATCATTACAATATGGGGTGCCAAGACCAGACGTCGTGCGTAATCAGGATGTGATGAGCGACCCGAACCGTCCCAATCTGGGCTTCACCGGAACATGGAATAGCCTGAGTGTCGCCAACGGCACCTACACACTCAGCGTGAGCTTACGAAACCGGGCTGGAGAGGTCCGGAATTATGGCGAGAGACAAATCGTGATCGACAACTAGAGAGGTCGGAGCACCTCAACGGCAATCCGCCATTCCTTGCTTTTGGTTAACCGCCACAAGCGCAGATAGTTACGACTGAATCCGACCTGCGCCTCTTCCGGGTTGGTAGACATTATCCCGTAGGTGAAGCCCATTTCTCCTGACTCGCTCAGATATCCGCCCATCGATTCCAGACTGACGGGAGTCGTCGTTTTCAGCTGGTCATCAAGATAGGCGCCATAGACTGAACTGGCAACCTCGCCCCCGATGGCGGGGCCCATACCGGGTAAATACACGCGTATGTTCTCCATACCGTAGCGCAGCAGGGCCCTTTCGCCTCCGCGGATGTTAATCGAGCGCCCAAACAGCGTGTCAGCATCGAACAGGACCTGCATGGTGCTTCCGATTTGCTCCGCAGTTGCCGGCAGCGCGGTTTCTTCGAAGACAGGCTGCGTGTCATCAAAGCTTGGCTCGACTTCCAGTGACAGAAATCCGGGGATAAAGGCAAACATATCAGCTGCAAGTTTCCATTCCCCGGCCTGCTTCCACCAAACCGAAACCAGATGACCAAAGCTGTTGGCATTACCCTCGTCATCCGCAGTGATGCTCACCATCGGCCCGGCTGACAATCCGAGATCACCCGCCCGGGATACGTCGATGTAATGCGACTCCCAGGTCAGATCGTTGCCCCGAAAGTCGGGCGATGAATACTCCTCCAGAGCGTCCACCGGCCCTCCTTCACGAAAGACCACAGACCCCTCGCCCAAGAATTCCAGAAATGCCTGGGATCTTCCGATCTCCAGCGCCCGGTCAGCGTAGGTCTGATCTGCAGCAGCAAGTTCGAGCCAGTACTGGTAGTGGCTGCGCTCCTGCGCACGGGCGCCGCCCGTCAGCAGGACGGTTGCAGCGAGGAACATCAAATGAAAACTCCGATCATTACGCATAGGGGAAAGCTAGCACCGGTGGCCATGTAAGGCCAGATTCTGTTGGTTAAGGCGCTTAAAGCACCTCCTTACGCAGGATGAAATATCTACTGTAACACACTGTTTCTTATGAACTAATAAAGCTATTTTTGATGAAAAAAAACGCGTGGCCGCCAACTCCTGATCAGATCGCCTGGCCGCCAGGGTCTATGCTTGTGACACTGAAAAAAACCGTCGTTTGCCGGGGCTATCCCTCGAAAGGGCGGTGGCAGGCCCGTGAACTGCCATCTCCAGAGACGTGGTGTGGTCAATACATTCGCAGTCGATATAATAAGCGCATTCAATCGGGGCAATAACAGCATGTCATCACAGATCTGGCAGCGACTTCGGTCCGAGGCGGAGTCAGTTATCCAGCGAGAACCGCTGCTGGCCAGTTACGTTTACGCCTGCGTACTCAATCATAACAGCCTTGAATCTGCCCTTGGCTTCATACTCGCAAACAAGCTGTCTGATGATGTAATGCCCGCAATCTCCGTGGGCGAGTTGTTTGAATTTGCTTTCGTCAATTCGCCTGACCTGGTCCACGACGCCGCGTCTGATATTCTGGCCGTGCACGAACGTGATGCCGCTACCCGATCCTATTTGCAGGCGATCTTATTCCTGAAGGGTTTTCAGGCTATTCAGGTACATCGCCTGGCGCATTGTCTCTGGCAGAACGATCGAGAAGAACTCGCCCTGTTTATACAGAGCCGCAATTCTCAGGTTTTCGGCGTAGACATTCATCCCGCTTGCCGGATGGGGCGTGGCATCATGCTGGATCACGCAACGGGAATTGTCATCGGGGAAACCACCGTGATCGACGATAATGTCTCGATTCTGCAACAGGTCACTCTTGGCGGTACCGGCAATGAGCAGGGTGACCGTCACCCCAAAATAAAATCCGGCGTCCTGATCGCAGCAGGCGCCACCGTGCTGGGCAACATCACAGTCGGCGAAGGCGCAAAAATTGGCGCTGGCAGCGTCGTGCTCGCAGATGTCGCCCCGCACACGACTGTGGTCGGAATACCCGCCATGGAATCAGGCAAGCCAAATTCTGAGGCACCGGCCGAAACTATGCAGCAAAACTTCCTGGCAGATTCCGACAAGGGTTGACCGTCTAACCGCGCAAACTTGGCAGCAGACGCGCGCCTTACCCATTCACGTGCATGAAATGATTAAATCCGGCTAAATCCTCATATCAAAGGTGCTCTTCAGCAAAAGCGGCCAGGATAGAGCGAGGAACGCCCTGCAACAGAACGTTCCCACCGTGCTGAAACCCTTTGAATCTCTCGGTCAGGTAAGTCAAACCCGAACTGATCGGCGTCAGATAAGGCGTATCTATTTGGGCAAGATTACCTAAACAGATCACCTTCGAACCGTTGCCGGCGCGAGTCACGATCGTCTTGATCTGATGAGGCGTTAAGTTCTGTGATTCATCAATGATAATCAGACTGCTCTGGAACGATCGGCCCCGGATATAATTCAGTGATTTAAACATCAGCGGCACTTTGTCCAGAACATACTCAACGCTGCTTCTGCAGTTCTCATCCTCAAGATGCAACGCCTCGAGATTGTCGGTGATTGCCCCCAGCCAGGGCTCCATCTTCTCCTCCTCTGTCCCTGGCAGAAATCCGATATCCTCGTCCAAGCCCTGAGTGCTTCGCGTAACTATGATGCGGCGGTACAGTTTAGTGGCGACTGTCTGCTCAATAGCCGCGGCCAGCGCAAGAATCGTTTTCCCTGAACCTGCCGACCCGGTCAGATTCACCAGGTGAATCTGTGGATCCAGGAGCAGATTCAATGCCATCGCTTGATACAGATCCCGGGGCTTCAGGCCCCATGCCTCAACCTCCATCAATCCGGGTCGGCTGAGATGCAAAAGCGTGACCGACTCGTGATCTGACTCCAACACCCGAGCGACAAACCCCATCTCATCATAAATAAACTGATTCGGGCAGACCTCCCCCTCGAACAAGGCGCGCGGCAGCACATGCTGGGTGCTTCCCTCCCTATGAATGGTCTCAACGGCATCGACCTGACTCCAGAAGTCGCCCTCAAACTCAATATAGCCTTTGTTCAGGTGCTCGATGTCACTGAGCAGTTGATCACTGTGGTAGTCCTGGGATTCGATTCCCAGTCCGCGAGCCTTAAGGCGGACATTGATGTCTTTGGTGACCAGCACCACCTTACGGTCCGGGTGTCGCTGCTTGAGGAAACCGACGTCATTGAGAATTTTGTTGTCGTTGATATGGGTAGGCAGCTTAACGACGTTATCCGGTATTTCAGTCATCAGGACTGACAGAGTACCGCCCCGGCTGGCGGCGTCACAGCGCTGAATAGCCACGCCGGCTGAGACTTCTGCCGGACTGGCCTGTCCGAGCTGATTATCCAGCTCCCGTATTGCTTGCCGGCAATCTGCCGCGATGGAATGTCGCCCACTTTTGAGCGAATCGAGCTCTTCTAGAACGGTAATGGGGATGACGACATGATGCTCGTCAAAATTGAGAATGGAAGTTGGATCATGAACCAATACGTTGGTGTCTAAAACATAAAATACCGGGTTGGAGGAGATACTGCTGTCAATTTCTTGCTCGACAATTTTCGCTTCGCCCATAAATCATGAAACCCCTTTTACGACATTGAGACCGATGATAAAAACTTTGTACCTGTGACGCGTTCTTCCTCCGTGTGTGAATTAAACTGACTGTGTTATTCACTGCGTCGGCACTGTAGAGCCAAATCTTTAGGTCCTCACGCAGTCAGACTCCCATCACCCGATGCATTGGAGAGGGTGTCGATGAATTTACGGGCTGCCGGGGGCAGACAGATAGATCAGGGTTGCGGACGCCTCCACCGGACGGCCCGCACTCAGGCGCGGACGAAACTGCAGTTGTTCAAGGCGTGCAATCATTTGCTCTCGAAACTCCACAGAAACCGGCGCAGGCTGCACCAGACTGATGTTAAGTGGCTGTGCGACGGTGCGTACCTGCTTGCGACTGATAAAGCGGGTTATCTCCATGACGCCGGAAATATCGAAGCTGAACAGCGCTGCGCTCCTGACCGCACTGACCTGCTGCGATACTGGGTCGGGTGAACTGGTGTACGGGAAGCTAGGCCCCCACTCCGCATAAAGAAGCTGCGCGTGATCTGTCTCCGCGGCAGGCTCCGGTTGGCGGAAGGAATCGAGCTCAGACTCTTCAACCATTACCCCCTGCCCGAATGTCGAGGCCGCCGCCAGTGAGCTATGGAAATCGTGCACCGGCAGGACGCTCGGAGTCGCAAAAAAATCTTCCAGTTCGTCTGGCTGCCGGCCGGCATAGGAAAGCTCTTCGTATGAACGCCGGTAGGCAGCCAGCGCCGCATCCTCTTCATTGAACAGCAAATGCCAGTCAGCGGTATAAAGGTTTGCCATCGCAGCGCCTTCCAGATCAAGCGGCGCCTGGGCCAGCTGTATGGACCGCAACTGATCGAGCAAGCGCAACCCGGTCACATAGAAATACCGCCGCATATCATCACGCTCACGAACCAAATCGGCGCCCGGCACAATCTGACGCAATTCCCAGCCGGTTTTACCGCCCTGCTCGACTGCCACAGCCTGCAGGTGCTGCTGCCTGACCAGGGAGTAGATGATGGGCACAAGACGTAAATCTGTTGCGCCCCAAAGCCTCTCAGCAGCTCCAAGAGCCAACCAGTTGACACGGGCAGCGCGCCGAAAGTGGAAGGTCTGGAACTCGTAGTTGTCTTCGCTAATGCCGCGGAGATGGAGCTCATTCAGAGCCATCAAATCAGCAATTAAGGCGTTGTCTACCCGATCCGATTTCGTCCTATGAAGCCAGAAAAGATGCTCAAGCTGTTCTCGGGCGCTGTCCCAGTCGCCCCAGTCGCCGTAATTTTCAACCTTCATTCTCACCAGAGGGATTTGAGATCGAGTGTAGAGACCCTCAGACACTCTGATGACCTGTGCCGCCCGGTCAAGCAGCCGATAAGCTTCAGCGAACCGGCCCTCATCGCGATAGAGGTCGGCCATTTCTGTCAGAGCCGGAACGAGCTGTGTGCTGTTATTGCCGAATTCAGATTCCAGCTCAGTCAGGGCCACAAGGCCGCGCTCCAACCGACTGTCGGATTCGGGCAAGCGCTGAGCCAGGCTGGGAGAACTCAGAAAGAGCACCAGAAACAGACCGCCGCATGTAGTTGCACATTTCATAAACTGCAAAGCCTTTGCATCGATTGTCTCAGCGTTCCTGCCCCATTTGTGCCGCACGCCGACGTCTGATAAACGGAGCAGCGAACCGCTGGCGCTTGTACGTTTCTTTCTTTAGACTCTCTGACAAACCGTAGCTTACAAGAGGCAACAGGCATGAAGAAACTGTTAAAACCCGCACTGACATCACTTTCACTGTTTATCCTGGGTTTTGGAACGAGCACCCTGCTTAATACGTCCGCTCAGGATCAAGTGGTTTATGAGCTAAGAACCTATACCGCCACGCCGGGCAACCTCGACAATCTCCATGCGAGGTTCCGCGACCACACCACACGTATTTTCAACAAACACGGGATGGAAGTCGTAGCCTACTGGACGCCCACGGATCCCGAAAAAGCCGAGGACACATTGATTTATGTGCTGAAACACAGCAGTCGGGAAGCCGCCGACGCCTCTTGGGCGGCATTTATAGCCGACCCGGAATGGACAGCCGTGGCAGAGGCATCTAATGCGAATGGCCCTATTCTCGGCGGGATCGAACGTGAGTACATGATTGCAACGGACTATTCACCCCTTCAGTAAGGCACCCATAGTCACTCTCAGTCACTCTCAGTCACGGACAGCGAGGGACGAGCGGCGTCTATGTGGGTTTATTGCGGGCCGTGCATCGGCTTTCAAGGTAGAGGGCTGCCCCAGGCATTGCGCCGCGGCGGCCCGGCGGCGTATCAGCCATAAGCCAGCTGCAGCAATTCCCGCACCGATTCGATCTGCGTGAACCAGTAAATCGCAGAAAACACGATAAAGGCTTGCGCCACAACCAGTGCCGCAGCCTGATCGTCTTTTACCTTAGTGTCTTTATTCTCTGAAGTTACGTCATCAGCCATGTGATTTATCCGAAAGTTATTGAACGGATTGCGTTCTCTGTTTCAGCCGCTGAAACCTATCCACCGGCCAGTGGCAGCAACCATGAACCATACCAGCATTGACGCCACCGCAACCATTTTGACCACAACAGGATTCAAATTTTGAATGTCGTGGCCGAGCAGAGGCCGGCGAATCTGAAAGTGAAACAGCATGCCCGCCGAGAGAGCCAGCATTTTGAACCAATAAACCGGAAGGTAGTAAATTTTGGTCGCCACCCCGCAGGCCATGAAGATACCGGTTACAAGACAAATGGACAAACCGAAAACAAAAACCCTGTGGGTCCGCTCTACCACTGTCTGCACGGGCACATCAGTCAGGACCACTCCCAGCAATCGTCCATCGCCCGCTAAAACGCAACCGCCAAGCAAAGCCAGTCCCAGCAAGTGAACGGCTTCAACAAAGGCAAACGCAGCCCCCCAGGTTTTCCCGATCACCCCGAACCAGGTAGTTTCCAACCACTCGAATACACCGAGCAACGAGGGATAAACCGCATCCATGACACCGCCGTAGGCAAGCATCAATAATGTCAGCAGCGCCGCCACAACAGTCAGAGTTCGTGGGTAGGAGGTCAACATTACAGCATTCATCGTTTTTTCCTCTCTGCGTCCTAGAACCGCGTCTGACCGTCTACACAGCCAGAAACGATATCAATCAGTGTGTTGGGGCTTGTATCGCAATCGAACCAGTCATAGGCAATAAACCGGCCGCACACTACGACAATTGACCAAAAAGTGAGTGACAGCATCGCGCCAAGGCGGATACGACTCGGGGCTCTTGGCTCGATATCCCATGTTGATACCGACTCATTCATGCGTTTGTGAAACAGAAACGCGTTCACCGCGCAAGCCACGAGAAGCACCATCTTAATCCGGAACCAGAGACTCTGCGAGGTGCGCACCGGCACAGCATAGAACAACAGGATTCCGGTAATGAACATTACGGCAAAACCGATCAGCATCGGCACATTGAGGCGTTCAGCGATCCGGCTGGCGGGCACATCCGGTAGGGCCAAGCCCAACATACGCAGATCGATCAGAAACAGCATGCCAAGACTCACCATCAGGGTGAGAACATGGGTTGATTCGACCCAATTGTACATATAGTACGACTCGTGAAGCATTCTGCTCCATTCGGTATCGTCCAGCCATACTGCTAGGTTGTAAATGAGCTCATTCATTTCAGAGCTGTCCTCCCCTGATGCCAACAGCGCGAGCCGATGACTCCCGCTGCTCTGAACTTTTTATGCAGACGCTAATCGGGCCCACGGCGGAAGCCGGCCATCGCCTGAGCGTTTGCGTGTTTCTTGATTTCCTAGTCGCCGTTTGAAAAAGGCCGCAGAGATCTTTGCCCTACGTCTTTCCTGCAAAACTGAATGTTTGCGAGCCCGACAAAAGGAATTTGATTATTATTATGGCAGGTTGGTTTCGAACCCTTTCCCACGGGGCAAGGATAACCTACCGCTTTAGTGAAAATCCAGCGAACCCAGTCAACTCGTTTGCTGCTTGCGGTACTCCGACGGCGTAACGCCCATGATCTCTCTGAAGGCGTTGTTAAATGGAGTGATTGACTGATACCCCACCGACAAAGCGATGGTCAACACAGGCACACTTTGTTTGTCCGCGTCTGCCAGTGCCAGGCTGGCCTCCTCAACGCGGTAAGCATGCAGCATCGCATTGAAGTTCCTGAACCCCAGCTCTCTGTGGATAAACGCCCGGAGCCGGTATTCTGGCAAATTGAGCTTCTTAGCCAACTGGGCAATCGTAAGACCCGCTTCGCGATACATCTGCCCCCCTTTGAATACCGAATTAAAACTGTCCACGTCGTAGCTTGGCGCACCTTCCGGCTCTGAAACCTCAGTCAGTTCCGTGACCTTTCGGATTGCCTGACTCAGAGAGACCAGATCGAAGCGCATCGCGACGACCAGCATGGTCAGCGTCAGCAAGGCAATCGCGAATACGATGACGGCCTGCTCTGAGGCGTTGTTCGCAGAGCCTCCTTCCAGCAGAAAATTCTCAACAAAAACCACACTGAATATCAGCGCCCCCTGAACACCAATGATAAACCAGCGCAGGATGCGTCGGTCATCAACGAGATCGGCTCGCCACCCTCTGAGGGTCCAGAAGATAGCAAAGCCGACAAACAGCAACTGCATGACGTCCAGAGCGCCGGCCAGGAAAGGCAGATAGGTTTCGACAATTGGATTTTGAGCGGTGCGCAGGAATGGAAACAGCAATTCCAATGCAACCTGTAGCCCGAAAGCCAGACTCAGGAAAGCCGGAAATTTCTGCTGTTCCTGGAAAATCAGAAAGCAGTAAATCATAAACAAACCGGATACCGAACTCGTACCCAGTTCAATCAGGCGGTCAATCGCCGAAAGATTGATCCTGAAGTTAGGATCAATGCTCTCTCCACTCATACCGTTAAGCAGATAGAACACAACGAAAAGCGCGATTACCGCGAAGACCCGTGCGCTGGCACTTTTCGGGTCACTCTTGAGATAACCAACCGCAAGTAAAAAGACCGACATAATTGCCACAATCTGGGCGGTGAAAAGCAGCAAAGGACTGGACACGGGATCTATCCTGAATAACACGCTGAGCATCGACGAACATACCGCAACATGTGCATAAATACAAAAACGGGTAGACAGCAATCACCGCAGCTGCCCCTGAGATTGAGGCAACACTTTGCTGGTAAAGCGGATTCAGAAAACTTTTAACACTCAGAATTTACACGCGACGGGATTTTGCCTGACCGCTTCCTGGCAGGGGTTTACCGCTCAGGTTGTGGCTTCGGTTTCGCCTCGCTGCGGCCAACAGAATCAGCCTGCTGGCCCGCGCGACCGTGCTGCTCAAACAAGTTGATCAGACGTTCGGATCGTCGGCCCAAGGCGAGAACTTTTTCGAAATAACCGCTTTGTGGATCACGCATCAGCACCACATCAAACAGAAAGGCAAAGAACGACAGCGCGCTCAGAACAACGTCACGAAACGCATCGATATAGAGCTTGAGCTGAAAAACAAACAGGCGCTTGCACTGAAGATAGAATTTAACAACGCCCGGGCGGGATTCCGCTGTTTCACAGGATTGAACAGATGAAGACGATGCTGTCTTATCTTGAATCATTGATTTCTCAAAGCGCGCAAAATGACCAAACCCAGATTTCTTTGCTTTCGACAGAACCACCCTTGCGTTGGTGCGACAGCATTATCGGAGAATCGCTTGTCCTGGTGGGACTGATGGACGCGAATTCACTCGATACGCGATCGACAGCACGCACGCAGGTTTTCCCTGTCTGACTAGTCTGCGGCCGTGTTGACTACCTCGAAAGTCATACCCGCGCTGGTCTGCAGGCGCAGAAGCAGCGCCTCACCAAAGGCCGAACCGGGGGTCCAGAAACCACCCTCCAACTGAGATTTGTCAACGTCCCTGCGCAAGCTGATGGCTGCCTGGGCTATCATTTTTGCTGTCGAACCGTAACCGGGATCTCGATCCCCGGTAACTTTAACCCGGACTTCCTCTCCTGACTCCGTCCGGCCGAAGAAGCGCAGATCAAAGAATCCGGCTCGCTGCTCATCCGGAGACGGCCCTTCACCGGGTTTTGGTAAAAAGAATTTCAGCGCCAACCATTGCAATGGCGCAAGCATCAGTACCGCACCGAACAGCTTTGTTCCGAGAGCAACCCTTTTCGCTGCCTTCCTGCCCTTATCACCGGAGCCCGTCAGACTGCCTTCATCATAGTAGAACTGGCGTCCATATTGTTCATTCAGAAGCGCGTTCGTGCGGAGAACGACTCTGGTGTTGACACCGGCCATGATAAACGGACCCACCCAGGATTTAAAATCTTCGTCGTACTCTGTATTCACGTGGCGCTGTTTAGCAGAATTACGATGCGCTTCAGGACACAGAGAGTACCAGTCTTTCATTTCCTCTCTCACCGCCGGATCACTGGCGGCTTCCTTGAAGGCGTTCACCCCGCTTGCAATAGTTCCTCCCGAGGCACCACCTTTCATTGCCTTCACGCGCATTTTTACAGTGCCACAAGGCTCACCGAATCTGGCCTGCGCCTGTTGCTGGAGGAATTTCACCCCCAGATCCGACGGCAGGGAATCAAACCCACAGGCATGGATAATACGAGCGCCATTCAATCTAGCCTGGTCGCTGTAGCGTGAGATCATCCGTTTCATCCACTGCGACTCACCGGTCAGGTCGCAGTAATCGGTTCCGGCAGCTACACAGGCCTCGACCAAGGCTTCCCCGTAAAGCGCATAGGGCCCAACGGTTGAGAGAATAACAGCGGTCCGATCGCACAGCGCCGCCAAAGCAGCCTTATCAAATGACTCTGCGACGATTATCGGAATGTGTTCTGCCCCGCTGCCGAGGGTAGCGCGAAGGCTTTCAAGTTTTTCTCCCGATCTGGCCGCCATGGCCCAGGAAAAATTCGGCTCAATGTGCTCATGGGCAAGATAACGGCAAATAATCTTGCCGACAAAGCTGGTCGCACCGAACACGATTAAATCCAGCTCTTTGTTCACCTTTCAGTTCCTTTTTAAGTCGGTCATCACAAAGGAGGCCATTACACTGCTGCAGCAATCTGCCCGGAGCCCGGCACACTTTCCGGCTGAAGCTGGCTTGACTGGGAATGGCTGGCTCGCGCATGCCGATAGCTCAACCAGATAAGAAACTGCAACCCGAACAGTAACGTGGCGGCAAGAAGATGAGTCGGCTGCACGAATGCAGGCATACCCAAATGCCCCAGAGTTGCACCCGAAAGCACTGACAGGCCAATCACCGCGATCATCCCTAAGGTCAGCCGTGTTATGGCATGCATCCATCCCAGCGAATTCACCAGCAGGCGCACGAGCCAGAGGTTGGTAAAAAGGACCAGAGCAGAGAAGCTACGATGCACGTAGAAAAACCAGGGCATCGCTTCAATCCAGGAAGCGCGCATTGCCTCTCCCTGACTCTCCTTTATAAAGTCGGTCATCTCCCTAACCTGCGTACCCATGACCACCTGCAGCACGGTCATGGCGAGCACAATATAAAGCCATTTTTCAAAACGTGGATCTATTGCCGTTACCGGTTGTGCGGCCATCATCTGCCGTCTGGACTGAGCCAGCGCGAAAAGCAAGGTCGCAACGATTGCCAGTGCCATCAGCATATGCAAGGTAATCATGCCGGGCTGCAGGTTAGAACTCACCACCCGGGAACCCAGCCAGCCCTGAAAGCCAACCATAAAAAACGCCGCAACCGAAGCTTTCGTTATCAAAGCGTTGTGATGCCGTAAAGGCCAAGACACCAGAGCACTCAGAAAAATGAGGATGCCGATACTGACACCCAGCAGCCGATTCAGATATTCTGTCCAGGTCTTTACGACGTTAAACCGGGTGTCGGCGTAACCGAGTTCAGCGTACTTTTGTTGATAGTCAGCCGGTAACTGCGATTCGTGGGTGGGCGGTACCCACTGTCCGAAACAAGTCGGCCAGTCCGGGCAGCCCATTCCCGCACCGGATGCTCGGACGCTGGCTCCAACCAGAATCAAAAAATAGACAGCTGCCAGAGTCAGGGTAGCCAGACTCCGAAAACGTTGCAGAGATACGTCTGTAGCTTGATTTGATGTCATAGTACTGTTCAGAAAAGTTAGGGTAAAAATACATTAAAAGTCGCGATCAGTTTTTCAGGGACTCAAGCAGGACTTGCGAGGCGTATCCGTCTTCAGGCAGACCCTGTGTTTTTTGATACGCCCTGATCGCAGCCCTGGTTTGGCGTCCGACTCGGCCATCCGGCTCGCCCGAAGCGAATCCGCGACTGTTGAGCAACTCCTGAAGTTGTTTAACGTCTGCCAAGCTCATCGCTAGTTCATTCTCCGGCATTCGCGCGATTGCCTCGCCACCCATAAACCGATCAGCAAGGTGACCTACCGTCAGCGCATAAAACGTCGAGGGGTTATAAGTCATGGTGGTCCGAAAATTCTGATAACCCAGAAAAGCAGGACCCTGTGCACCGGCCGGGAGAATCACTGAAGCCTCCATACCTGAGACAACCGGAAGCGGGTTGCCGTTGACTAAGGTAAGACCAAGAGACCGCCACCTTTCCAGTGACATGCGGGTTGCTGTTCCGGTCAGGCTGTAATCGAAACCGCGGGGCAGCAGCACTTCCCTACCCCATCGCTCATCGCCTCGCCAGCCGGATTCCGATAAAAAATTGGCGGCAGAGTGAAAGATGTCAGGAAGGCTGTTCCAGATATCTATCCTTCCATCTGCATCTCCGTCAACGCCGTACCGGTAGAAAATATTGGGCATAAACTGCAGCTGCCCCATCGCTCCGGCCCAGGAACCGCTCATGCGCTCAGCCTGTATATGTCCGTCATCGATAATCTGAAGGGCAGTGAGCAGTTGCTCCCTGAAAAAATCGGCCCGACGCGGATCGTAAGCGAGTGTGGCAAGAGCCTCCAACACGGAAAACCCTCCGGTTGCTCTGCCGTAGTTGCTCTCGATTGCCCAAAAGGCCACTAGATAATGCGGCTGGACGCCGTAGCGGCGCCGCACTTCTTCAAGCAGAACGCCATGCTGCCGGAGCAGAGCCTGACCCTGCGCAACCTGCCTCGATGTGACCCTAAGGTCAAGATAGCGGGTGAAGGTTTGCACAAACTCCGGCTGACTGTTGTCCAGCTCAAGCACTCTTTCGAGCGGCTGGATGGCGTCGAGGGCGAGCAGTGTGGAGTCGGAAATGCCCCGGTCGCGGGCCTCAGCGCGCAACTCGTCTAACCACTGCGCAAAATCTGGCGCTGACTCTTGAGCCTGCAAACCGGACAGACAACAAACAAAGACAACAGCAGCAATAAACCGGACTCGAATCATCCGCCAATGATAACGAAGTTGCGGCCAGAATTGAACGTGACTGTTGCTGGCTGTTAAGCACTGTTGTCGCTCACTGACACGTGATGACCTCCCATGAGATGGCAAAAATGTCGCCAAGGGACACACCTGAACGATAGGTGAAAACTGACCGGTGCCTCTCGCCCTCGAACAGTCTGAATTGATGAATCACGTCTGACCCGAAAGCGGGCTGCAAAGGGCCTGACCCAAGTCAGCCCCGGCAGCCGCAAGACGCTCAGACCGCCGGACCGACTAACCCAGCTATTGGCAGCGCACCGTATTTTCGCTAGGTTTTCACAATGAACGCGATGTCAGCCCCCGCAAAGCCAAAAAGTCCGGTCCTCCTGATCTGTTGGCTGTGCTGTGTCATAGCAGCCATCATCAACAGTCCGGCAGCGGATGCACAGGTGACGCGGAACTACTCAGAAAGCGAGGAACGAGGCCGCTTTCAGGAGTTGCTGGATGAATACGGGCAGAACAAATCCCTGCCACCTGGCTTCGAGCTCCAGGCCCTTCTTGCGTTGAGCCACTACCCAGAATTGAAAACGGTGAACATTCGCTTCGTCATCGACGATGTTGATATTCCACTGTCTTCACGACCCCACTGGGCAAGCCTGCTCAAAGGCGCCGAAAAACGAAACTATCTGGTCGTCATCGACAGCAACCGCAAACAAGGGAACGGCGCGTTTCTGCTCAAGAACCAGCCATTCAATGCTCAGGTGGGTATCCTCGGCCATGAACTGGCCCACACCGTCTATTACCTCGACCGGAGTTTTTTCGGCATTGTTGCCGATGCCCTCTGTCAGCTGAGTGACTGTCGAATTCAATTCGAGCGGGCAACAGACCGGCGAGTAATCGACTACGGCCTCGGCTGGCAGCGCTTTGACCACGCCCTGTTTGTTAGAAGTCAACTCACTGGCAGTCGTGAAGCCGGCATGAACAGCGAAGGCGGCGGCGGTGCATACATGAGCCCTTCGGCTCTACTGCAATTACTGGAGAACGATCCCAGATATCAGAATTCGCGGGCTGTTCCGGAAGACCAACCTGTTGCACAGTAATCAGGGGCAGGCCTTCACCAAGCGATTGCTGCGCGCGAGTCAGGCATTCGGCTCACCGGAATTTCTCAGTTTTCCAATCACCGTTTCAATCGCGCGATCAATCAGCGGGGCTTCACTGATAATTTTGACGGTTCCATCCTTCAGCTCTCTGGCAAGGCCCATGCGGGATTTTTCGATCACCTTGGCCCCTCGGGCGTTGACGAAAACATATTTGTCAATCATGTCGATCTTACCAGCCAGTGAGCAACGAATACTCTGGGCTTCAACCCCCTGAAATTCCATCCACACACCGAGCGGCAACTTATCAACCTGCTGTAAATGCTTGTCTGACTCCGGCAGCTCAATCAAGTGGTGATCAACCATCGGCTTGGCATCGGACAGCCATGAATCAAAATCCACGTCCTCATCCGAGTCTTCGACAGTACTGGGTTGAAAGCGCGAGTCCTGAATCGCTCTGAGGGAGTCGAGCGAACTCGCAGCTTCATGCTCATCCATTCCGGCAATTTTCATCGCCTTTGCCAGATTTGTCATCAGGCGATCTTTCAGCGCCTCGAACCGCTCCCGGTCTGCTTCGGAGCGCTCACTGTCAACTGTCCAAAGCAGCACATCGACAGTGGTCATTATCGGGCGCCAGCTGGGTCCACCCGGCCCTTCTTTCAGCAGGGTGCGGACAACAAACCGGCTGAACTTTTCCAACAGGAACGCTTTCACGGCTGCGGGAAGTTTCGGGTCTATTATCCGCTCCTGAATCTTGTTCCGGGCATAAATATGCAGCTCTTCTACTCGCTCATTACGGTCATGAGTTGCGCGGAAACGATTTTCATCTTCCAATACCTGCTCGTTTTGGGCCTGCTTGAATTGCTGAAACTCTTCCAGCAGGGCCGGCGCAGAATCAGCCGGTTCAGAGGCAGCACCAACAAGCCTCTGGATCAGCCTTTTGACTGCCAGATACATCGGATCCTCCTGAATCACCTCTGTCTCTGTCCAGCTGATTCCTGCAGTGGCCAGCTCATTAATCAACAAGCGCACCGGATTTTCAGCTGCAGCAAAAAAGTCCGTGTCCCGTAGCGCAGCCTTCAGAACGCAGATTTCCGTGTGCACAATCAGCTCCTTAATTGGCGCAGGCAGGGACTCATCTGACCAGATCGCATCAAAAAGAAGTTCCACCAGCATGACTGCGTCTGAATTCCTGAATAAGGCACGGTCCGGCGTGTCTGCGCCGGGTTCTGAACCCACCGCTGCGGCAATCCAGTCCGCCAGCGCCAGACCCTGTTCAAACCGAGACTTGACTGCTTCGGCCGAACCCTGTTGAACCCCATCAAGTAAAGCGAGCAAATTCTCAGCGTCGAGCAATTCGCTGCGCTCCTGTGTGCCGGAACGCGCTCCGCGATCGTGCAACAAGCGCTCAATCACAGAATTCAAATCGGAAACCGCAGGAGGCGACGCATTGTTGAGCTCATCGGTATCGGAAAATGCGCGCTCATTCGGATCCTGCCGAGGTGGGCGTGATTCACGTTTCGCACCTTGAGGGTCCTGTTGACGCAGTGAAACATCCAGTTCCGACAAGATACCCAGATCTATGAAGACCTTGTTCGCCTCATCGATCACAGTCGGAAGCGCTTTAAAAACCTGAGAGTTGAAGTGGCGATAGGCAATCAGCAGCGCGTTAGATTTCAGGCTCAGAGGTTGCAAGGCACTGGCAAAAGCAGCACCAAGCTGCTGCGGATCGAGCGGATCGTTGGATTCATCGATTTTGATTTTGCTGAGCAGAGTATCCAGACGAGAAACAAATGGCAGGGACTGTTCAAGCAAGCGTTTACGCGCATAGGTGACCATTCCCTCCATGGCGATGACCGCCTCAAGATCGTCGTCTACCATAAGACGCAGGTTTGCAAAGTCCCTGACTTTCGCTTTCTCTTCTTCGTAGTCGGTCCCGAATTCCACCAGAGCGCTAAATTGCTTCTCAAACAGCCGTCTGAATCGAGCCAGGATTTTCTCTTCACCCCTGATCAGAGATTCTCTGTCGTCAGCCATGCTGGCATAGTTGCGCAACTCATGGATGGTCGCTGTCAGGGTCTGTTGCACTTTCGGAGTCAGCGCATGACTGGCAACCTCACCGATTTGACCGACAATATCTTTATTACTGTTCATTTACCTGCCTGCAGAGCGTCCGGGTTACAAACCGGTGTTTCTGCCATCAGGACCCTGCTGGATGGCATTTCGTATTGCACAAACGGCTCGCAATAGCCGTGATTTGGCTGCGGTTCACCAAGACAACAGGAGCCGTTTGCCCGATTCTGCGATCGAACCAGAGTTAGTCGGGTAATCGATAGGCAACCAGAGCGCCAGGGAACTCAGTCTGGTTACTTCCGATCTGCACGACAATATACTGCCGGCCTCGGTGCATGTAAGTCATCATTCCGTATTGAGCAGGTGCGGGCAAGGACACGCTGCCCAGAACTTCACCCGTCTGCTTGTCCCTGGCATTCAGAGTGAGCGGTGCGTCAGGCATCATCTGCGCCATGCCTTCACTTAAAGCTCGTGTCTGCACCAGAATATCACCCATGACCATCTGAATAGACCAGCCGGTCCCACCACTGTTCGGGACATCAACTCCCTCGAGGCGCGGGTGATTTTTAATCGCGTCAGGTGTCTCTCCTACTGGATGCGACCAGACTTTTTCGCCCGTATTCATTTGATAGGCGGTCAGTTGATTGTTCATACGCTTGTATAGCGGCAGCCCATCAATTGTCGGCAAGCCGCCACCACCACCCGGCAACCACGGAACCACGGTTACACCGGTCGTTGGCGTACTATTCGGAGTTGCTCCTCCCTCTCCGGGTTCTGGGTAGTTTGGATTATCTCGGTCTACCCCGTTTGTCGGACGCATAAAGCCGGGGGCAAAGCAGTTACGCCGGTGTGAGTTGTACATCATACCTGTGCTGGGGTCCGCCACGGGCGGGTGCGAAATAACGTTACCCGCACCCAGACAGCCCACGTTATTAATGAACTCACCGGCATAGGTATTGGGTAAAGGCGGCACATAAAGCCCCCCAATCCGATAGCCACTGAGAATTGTCATGGCTTCTTCTTTAAGCTCGGGCGTGTAATCAATCACGAATTCTTCCGTGATGCCGTCGAGAATGATTCGATCAACCGGCTCCGGCCAGGTTGGGTAAGGCTGAGTGGCAGACGTGTAATTGCCCGGCACCTCGGTCTGTATTACCTCTCGATCTTCAATGGGCCAGATTGGTTCGCCCGTTTCGCGATTGAAAGCAAAGACGAGCCCCTGTTTGGTATTCTGAATTGCTGCCGGGACCCGCTGCCCGTTGACAGTCAAGTCCATCAGCAAGGGCGGAGTCGGCAGATCGTAGTTCCACTGGTCAGAACGATGAATCTGGTAGTGCCATCGGCGCTCCCCTGTTGCGACGTCCAGCGCCAGGACGCTGCCTCCAAAAAGATTATCACCGGGCCGATGCCCTGCATATGCCTGCACCGTTGAGGCATTGGTGACCAGATATACCAGGCCCAACTCCGGATCTGCTGAAGCCGGCGCCCAGGTCGACATATCCCCGGAAAAGCGCCAGGCCTCATTTAACCAGGTTTCGTGACCCACCTCGCCGGGCCGCGGAATCACATGAAACTTCCAGAGACGTTCGCCGGTGACCGCATCAAAACCCATGATGTCGCCCGGCACATTTTCTATGCGGGTTTGTCCGTAACTGGGCTGATGGCCTACCAAGACCACAACCACACCGTTCACCACAATGGGGGGTGCTGAGGCGGTCACCATACCCAGTTCCCGAGGAATACCATAATCAGGATCGTATTCACCACCGGCTACGACATAATCTTCCCACGGACCCCATCCCTCAACCAGGTGAGGAATCAAATCGATAACGCCCGAGCGTCGGGTGTCCCCCACAGGAAATTGCTCCCCCCAGCCTTCCAGGGGCAGCCCGGTTTTTGCATCCAAAGCCCAGAGAAAAAACCCGGGCGTGGTGATAAAAATGACACCTCTTCCATCAAGCTCAGCATAGGAGACGCCTTTGCCATAAGCCTGACGAGGTGAGCGCTGATGCCGAATCGTTTCGGGCTCGCGAAAGGTCCAGAGTGTTTCCCCGGTGGCAGGGTCCATGGCGATCACCTGTCGCCTCGGTGTCGCGACCGTGTACAAAATGCCGTCGACGTAAATCGGGGTGGATCTGGAGAAATAATCCAGATTCGGGCCAAAATTGTCGCTACGCCAAATCCAGGCCTGCTCAAGTTGCTCAAAATTAGTTCGATTGATCTGGTCAAGCGGAGAAAACCGGGTATGACCCATGTCACCACCAATATAGCGCCACTCGCCGTTTTCAGTACCAGGTAGCCCCTGAGCAAAGCTGACAGAATTACCGAGCAGCACCAGCAAACCAATTTGCAGCATCGACATTACGCGGGATTGTACGCGGGATTGAAAGGACAGGACGTTCATAACTTCTCCCCAGGATTTGTTTTTACTTTTTAATAAGCTTCTCGGCCCAACCGCTAAGGGTAAAAGGCCAAGACTGAGAAGTCCACGCCTGACGCAACCCGTGAGCCGTCAACACTGCATGGACAAATCACGTCACACCACCTAAGCTCGGACTGCACTTTAAACGGGAGTGACTTTCGATGAAACCAACAGCCCTGCCCTATGCTCTGATTGCCAGTTTGACTCTGCTGTTCACCAATGGCGCAAACGCGCAATCTGCAGGCGCACCTGCCGCGCTTTTCAAAGCTCATGAAGAGGTCGTTAGAGAACTAAACCGTGCAGCTGCTACAAGCAACTCAGCGGCAGGAGTTTCTGTCTCCATTTCACCGGGTATTTCCGTGCGCAGGCGAATGAGTGGCGTTCTGCAGTATGCGGTCATGCACCCGTTCAGCGTGGAAATTTACCGTATCATCGAAGGGAGTGGCACCCTGGTCACAGGCGGTTTGCTGAATTTGCCTCTTGCTGATCCGATTGGCGATAACATCGTACGCACTGAACACGGCATCGAAGGCGGCACGGTGAGGCAGGTCAAAGCAGGCGACGTGCTCGTTTTACAACCCGGCACTCCCCACTGGTTTAGCCAGATTGATGGCGAGTCGATTACCTATATGGAGTCCAGAGTCAGAATAACTACGGCACCGGTCCGGTATCAGTGATGCTGCCAGAGGCATCTGAGCAGACAGGAGACGCGGCCCGTCTTCGGGCCGCCATTTTCAGATTCCTCAACGCCACCTGAGAAAACACGAACGCCGCAGAGAATACGCTAACGTACTGCGTCGGCAATCCCGGCTACTGTGCCTGCCAACTCCAGGTAGCGTTTTGCGGTGATACCATCAAGCGACTGGGCCGAAGTTTCGAATCGCCCCGCCAACGCCTCCAGCTCGCTCGCCGCATTGCGGTTGCTATTCCCCCGCTCCAGCAATCGTTGCGCTCTGTTGAGCGCTTCGCTCAGCTCTCTCGACTGCGCTTCGTCGATCGCGCCAGTACGCAACAGCTGATCCTGATAGGCCCGGGCGACAACTGGCACAGCAGGCCAGGCGATCTTCTCCTGAGTCTGAGCATTCACGGTACCCTTCAGGGCTTCAAGAGACGCCGCGGCAATTTCGTTTTCTGTGAGAAAATCGCTCGGCTGCATTTCGAATACATCCAGCCCGCGGGAAATTTCAGTGCCGTAGATACGACCGTTATACCAATATGTCGACCAGTACCCCGCCGTGATCAGTTCTTCGGTGTCAATCGGCCCTCTGTCGAAGAAAGCAATCTCAACCGGATTCGCTGAATCCGTAAAATCAACCACCGACACCCCACCCTGATACCAGGCCTGCACGAAAATATCCCGACCCGGCACCGGGATCAGGGAACCGTTGTGAGCAACGCAATTCTCAGTCTCGGTTTGTGGCGCAGACATTTTATAATGGCTGCGAAACTCCAGCTTGCCTTCCACAATGTCATAGAATGCATCGGCTCCCCAGGTCAGAGGATCCTGCGCGCGACATCTTGGCCGACCGCCTCCACCCCATTCGTCCGTAAAAATGACCTTGGTCCCGTCATTATTGAAGGTTGCAGAGTGCCAGTAGGCAAATCCGGGATCTATGACCTGATCCAGTCTCTTTGGATCGGCGGGGTCAGAGATATCCAGCAGAATACCATTCCCTGAACAGGCACCGGCAGCCAGTCCGATTTCAGGGTAGGTCGTGATGTCATGACACTGATTCGTCTGACTCGTGGTTTGTGTGCCTTCACCATGATCACCACCGTCCCAAAGCCCGGCCAGCGTGCCTGAATCAGGGTCCGAAAAGATAAATGGCCGATTGACAATCTTTGCCTCGGCTGGATTGTCTTCAGGTATTTCGATGACCTCAATCCTGAACAGTGCAGATTCGGGGTTTTCGAAGGGCGAGTCATCGGAGCAACCCGCCAATTCTTCGTCATCACGCACCCGACTGGTTCCCGACACATACACATAAATGTTGCCATTTTCATCGGCTTCCTGAGCAACAGTATGGGTATGAGAACCACGGCAGGTCTGAACAGCGGCGACCTGTGTTGGATTGCGAAAATCACTGACATCAAAAATTCGAATGCCACGAACCCGGTCATTACTGACAGATTCAGGAACGCCCTCTAATCCGCAGTCCAGACGACCTCTCACTTCCTGGACGGACATGATCATAAGATCGCCGACCAGAGAGACGTCTCCCTGGCCGCCGGGACATACCACTGAGGCTATATGTTCGGGTGAATCTGGGTTGCTGATATCGTAAGTATTAAAGCCGTGGTAATTACCGGCAATCAGATAGTCACCGGAGAAAAGCAGGTCAGTGTTCGAGAAGCTGAGCAGAGCCGGGCGAGGGTCGGCGTTTTCATCGTCTTCCTCATCGGTTGGAGTTTCCGGAGCATTCCCGCTGGCGCTGGCCTCAGCCTCCAGTTCCTCAAGGCGGCGTGCTGACAGACCCGACGGTCGTTCGGGATCAAAAAAACCGGCAGGTTTCGGCAGTGTTGAAACGAGCTGCATGTTAAGTGACGCCTCACCGGCATCCCTGAACCCAGCGGCAAGGCCAACCCTCGGATCGGAACTGAAGCTGGCCAACAGGGTGACCATCCGCTCGATTTCAGAAGTTTGGTCCGATGTCACGTCTGAAGTAAATTCATAGAGCAGCGGATCCTGCACCGAGCCACGCTGGTCGAGCAGATCTTCCACCATATCCAACGCCCCCTGGTGGTGCTGAATCATGCTTTCGAGATAGAGCCGGTCAAATTCAGAACCCCGTGCCGCTGCCAGCGCTGCCATTTCCTCATCCGTCAGCATACCGGCCATGCGCATAAATCCTGATTGGTGGTGCGCATCTTCAGCCGTCACCTCCAGTCCACGGTCACCCAACCAATCCTGCATCATGGCGATTTCATCATCCTGCGACAGGGTAATCCTCGCAGCGACCGCCAGAATTGCTTCATTATTGGTCCGGCTTTCTGCGAGCGCAGACATTTCTTTTGCCTGGGCATGATGAGGGATCATGCCCTGCAGAAACTGTATATCGCCCAGCGAGTATTCCATTCCGGCCAGAGCAGAGGCTTCCTCTGCGGTGATGACTCTGCTTTGTTGTCCGGGTGCTCCCGGCTGGATAATAGGGACTTGCCCCACTGCGCTGTATGTGAAAAGCGCTGCGGCAACAACCCACCCGATCTTGAAAGTATCAGAAAAAACCTGCAAAAGTTGCGGAGCTCTCATAGCCAATTCCCTATAATCATGCACTATCAGTTACCATTCCAAGCCATTGTACTCGTTCCGCAGCTTTTGCCAATTGCCATTCAAGCGCGGCCGCAGTTCGTTTCGCGCGCCCAGGAGTCTACAGCCGTAACATGACAAACTTGATTCTTCAGCATCGCCCCCTGCTCGATCCGAACCGGTGCAGATTTCTCTGCATCATCACGCTGCTGATCGCCAGCTGTGCGATGTCGCAGAACGAGCCGAGTCCGGAAGCCGCGTACACCGATCAGGCACTTGAGCTCGTTCGGCAGAATGATGTGCAGCAGGCTCTCGACCATATTCTCTCCCTGGAGCCGCGCTCCCGCGCTGACCTTATTGAGATTACGCAAATACCTGCCCCTCCCTTCGGAGAAGGCGATCGCGCCTTGAAACTTCAGGAGCTACTCAAGGAGGCTGGTCTCAACGAAGTGACTGTAGATGAGGTCGGCAACGTAATCGGTAAACGTCCGGGCACGAGGGGCAATCGGGTAGTCGCCTACTCCGCTCATCTGGACACGGTCTTTCCCCTTGAAACTGATCTGACTGTCCGTCAGGAGGGCAACCGGCTCTACGCGCCCGGCATTGGTGATAACAGTCGCGGTTTGATCACCATTCTGACCGTACTTCGCGCCATGCAGTTTGCGCAGCTTAAAACCGAAGCTGATGTGTGGTTCATCGGCAATGTGGGTGAGGAGGGTCTGGGAGATCTTCGAGGGATGAAGCACTTGTTTCGGGAAGGCGCCGACCGCATTCACAGCCTGATTGCCGTCGACGGCGGGAGTGCCAGCCGCATCGTGTATGGTGGCGTCGGGTCTCACCGGTACCGCGTGACATTTGCCGGCCCTGGCGGACATTCATGGGGGGCATTCGGGCTGGCCAATCCGCATCACGCCATGGGCAGAGCCATCGCATTATTCGATGAACAAGCACTCCCTGTGACGAGAGAAGGGCCGAAGACCAGTTATAATGTTGGCAGGTTGGGAGGCGGCACTTCAGTGAACTCCATCCCTTTCGAGGCCTGGATGGAAGTCGACATGCGCTCCGGCAGCCAGGAAAAACTGAATCAGATCGACGCAGTATTCCAGAGCGCCATGCAGCAGGCCCTGGATCAGGAAAATACCGAACGGGAAACGGGGCCAGAGTTGTCCCTCATCATCGAGCGAGTCGGCACCCGACCGGCCGCGACCGGTGATGCCGCTCAGCCGATTGTGCAGCGTGCGATGGCAGCAACCAAAGCGTTTGGAATTACTCCGGATTTACAGATTTCCTCCACCGACGCCAATCTCCCGATATCCAAGGGCATCCCTGCCATCACCATGAGCCGCGGGGGGCGCGGAGGAAACTCCCATTCGCCTGAGGAGTGGTGGGAGAATGATGACGGCCATATCAGTATTCAGATTGGTCTGATTACATTACTGACAGAGGCAGGTTACGTCGCAGCGGATCCCTGATTCTCGCTGTCACCGGGCGCGCATCACAGCCCCGCGACACCAGTGCTTAATAACAGCCTGCGAACCGTTAAAAAACTGAAAGCGCTTACCGAGAAGCATCAATCCAGCGCTCGACTTTCGATTCAAGCAGAGCCATTGGCAGCGGGCCTGATCCGAGCACGGTGTCGTGGAATGCCCTGATGTCGAAGCTGTCTCCGAGAACATCCTCCGCCCACGATCGGTATTCCAGAATTTTCAACATTCCGATCTTGTAAGCGGTTGCCTGACCCGGATTGTTGAAATACCGGCGAACTTCGGAGCGCACTGAGGCTTCCGGCCTCGGCGAGTTTTGCAGCGCATATTCAACGGCGCGCTCCTCGGTCCAGCCAAGGCTGTGAATACCGGTGTCGACAACCAGCCGGACGGCGCGCCAGATTTCACCGGACAATCGACCCATATCGGCATAGGGGTCCTGATAGCCGCCCATCTCTTTCCCCAATAATTCGGCGTACAGCCCCCAGCCCTCACTGAAAGCGGTGTAACCCCGTACCGTGCGAAACATCGGCAGCCCCTGTAGTTCCTGCTGAATCGATATTTGCAAATGATGGCCAGGCAACCCCTCATGGTAGGAGAGGTTTTCCAGTCGATTGACCGCTGCTGCACGCATATCGACCAGATGCGCGTAAAACGTTCCCGGTCGCGAACCATCTGCCGTACCGCGAGCGTAGTGCGCAGCGCCACCCGGCACTTCCCGAAAAGCCTCTACGCGCTTCACCTGCAATCCGGCTTTTGGCAGCAGACCGAAATAATCGGGCAGCTTGGCCTTAACCTCTGACAGGATTGCTTCCGCCTGCTCGATATAGGCGGTTCTTCCGGCATCGGTATTGGGGTAGTAAAACCGGTCGTCTTCGCGCATGAAGCTGAAAAATGCCTGCAGACTGCCTTCGAAGCCAACCTGCCGTTTAATACCTTCCATTTCCGCCTGAATACGAGCCACTTCGGCGATGCCAAGGGTATGAATCTCCTGCGCGGTCAGATCGAGGGTCGTCATATAGCTCAGACGTTCCGCATAATAAGCGTCTCCATCAGGCAAAACAGAGGCGCCGGTAGCAGCCGCCGATACGTTTTCCCGATCGGCTTGCAGCCAGGCCAGAATTTCATCATAAGCAGGCTGGAACTCAGACAGCAGCGCCGCTCGCGCCCGCTCTTCCAGCGCATCACGCTCCGCCTGGTTAGCCAATCCACGCTCTGTCAGTGATGACAGTTTTTCAGAGATATCTGTCCAGATCGCAGAATCCCCTTCGCCCTCGAAGGGCGCCCCGGACGTCACTCTTAGGATTTCCCGGATCGCCTGATCGTAATCAAAATGGGGAGCTCTTATGCCATCGGCAGCCGCTAATTTTGCGCGCTCAAGATATTGAAGCAAGTATCTGCGCGACTGAGTAAGCCGCGAAATGTACGCTTCCATATCTGGCACGCTATTGACGTCCTGGTAATTAATCAGGCTGTTTGGCAAGCCGGTCTGAGGTCCATTGCGACCAAATATGTAGCGATGACGACGGAAGGGAACCTGCGCCTGTTCCCGCTGCAGAATGAATTCCCAAAGATCCCAGGATAACTTCCCCTCCTCATCTAACTGCTCACGATCAAAGCGTGACTGCATCTCGGCAACACTCTGCCTACGCCAGGCCAATTGCAGATCCTGTGCCGTTTCCGACACATCGTCGAGTTCCCCATATTCGGCTTTTCTGCCGAGGCGGGTCTGAGTGAGCGGAGAAAACCTCAGCTCCTCTTCAAATTCGTCGTCGAGCCAGGCATGAAAATCAAGCGTGGCCATCCGAGCCTCACCTGCAGAGCGCTCTGGCTGAGACGAAGACTCCAGGCTCGCCGGTTCCGGGCCGCCACATGATGTAAACCATAGCGCGCAAAGCATTGTGACAAGTGACCATCGCATATCAATAAAGCCCCTCAAAAGAAAGCCCACGACTTTACGGAATCCTGATGCGCGAAGCAATCGCAGCGAGTGCCACAGCCGCTCAACAGAAACCTCTGCACTCAGATCGCACAGCCGACATCAGATCAGCATCCGGCACTGCGGCGCGCGAGTCATTCGACAGGAAAAGAGCTGCTCACAGCGCGAGGTCTCCGGCATCAGGGACAGTGGAGCTGAGCGACCAGCAGGTGAACGGTGTGTTGAGATCAATACCAGGGGTATTGGTGGGTCTGGGTGGATTTGAACCACCGACCTCACCCTTATCAGGGGTGCGCTCTAACCAACTGAGCTACAGACCCAAACGGAGACAAGCGTTGTCCATTTGGGGAAGGTTATTCATCCTTCCTGCCTGCCCGCCAGTAAGACGGGCAAGGCGGCGTATTATACGCAATTGACGCAGGCTGACAAGACATCCCGGGTTCATCCGAATCGACTGTCGGACTGCCTCAACAGCGGCGCAGATAAAAGGAGCGGAGCACCCGAAAACCCAGCAGTAACGCCAGCACAGCCCCGTACACGACGGCTTCCCAGACATCAGTGCGCAGTATCCAGAGCAGATGCACGACGGCCAGAATCCCGGCGACATAAACCAACCGGTGCAGCTTCTTCCAGTTTTTACCCAACCTGCGAACCATCGCTTTCGGTGAGGTGACACCCAACGCCAGCAAGATCGTATAGGCGACAAACCCAACGGTGATGTAAGGCCGCTCGATCAATTCCTCGCCGATGGCCAGCCAGCGAAAAGCAAGCAGAAAGCTCATCCAAACCAGCAGGTGAATCGTGGCGTAAAACAGCGCGAACAGGCCGAGCATCCGGCGGTGCCGGACAAACTGAGTGATACCGGTCAGGTGACGGAGCGGCGTGAGCGCGAGTGCCAACAACAGAAAGCGGATGGTCCACTCACCGGTGACCTTGGCCAGCTCCTGCGCGGGATCAGGACCCAGATTATTCTGCAGAATCTGCACAACCATCAACGCCAGAGGCACAAGCGCCAGCAAAAATACCGCAGGCTTCAGCCCCCTGCTCACCAGCCGGACCGAGGAAGTCGCCAAACTCAGTAATTTACCGCCAGATCCATCCCCGAATACAGAGAAGCCACCTGATCAGCATAGCCATTGAACAGGCGGGTCTCAATGTATTGTCGACTGAACAGCGTTTGCGGCAGGCGCCGCTCCATATCCTGACGCCAGCGTGGATGGTGAACCTCAGGGTTTACATTGGCATAGAAACCATACTCATTCGCTTGCAGATCGTTCCAAGTCGTATTTGGCATGGTTTCCCGAAAGTTAATGCGCACAATCGACTTGATGCTTTTAAAGCCATACTTCCAGGGCACCACCAGTCTCATCGGCGCGCCATTCTGAGCAGGTAAATAACTGCCGTATAAGCCGACCGCCATGAAAGTGAGGGGATGAGTTGCTTCATCGATGCGCAGCCCCTCACGATAGGGCCAGTCTACGATAGCAAAGCGCGAGGTGACGCCCGGCATTGTCTCCGGATCTACCAGAGTCTCGAACTCAACGAATTTGGCTTTTGCAGTCGGCTCGAAGCGCTTGATCAGATCAGCCAGCGGAAAGCCGATCCAGGGAATCACCATCGACCAGGCTTCGACACAGCGCAGGCGGTAAACCCGTTCCTCCAGCTGCATCGGACCAAGAATATCTTCCAGATGGTAAGTGCCGGGTTTGGCAACTTCTCCACTGATCTCTACCGACCATGGGTCAGTCTGAAAGGCACCGGAGCGCGAAGACGGGTCCGACTTATCCATGCCAAATTCATAAAAATTGTTGTAGCGCGTCACATCTCGGTAGGGTGTCAGGGTTTCACCGGTGAAATAGGGTTCCTGATCAGGTGCTGGCGAAACCTCGGCAAATTTTGCCTCCCACCAGGGTGCCGGTGCAGCCAGGCTCAGCGCTTCAGGTGCCCGGGCCTTCAGTGCATCACCGTTTTGCGCCAGCGCAGAAGTTGCCCCGCCGAACAAACTACCACCGAAAGCCAGCGCGGCGGTGTCCTTCATAAATTCCCGACGATTGCGGTAAATGCTTTCCGGGGTGATTTCAGACTCTTTGATGTCAGCAGATTTTTTGATCAACATACTTGGTTCTCTCAGCGGCCCGTGCGCTGTACGCCGGGCCAAGACTTCAGGTTAGTTTACGCTGGATTAGGCACGACGCTTGTCAGCGTCAGCCTGCGCTTCAGCAGAATCTCGATTCTTATTGGTGATTACGGCCACCTTGGGTCGTTGGTTCTTGTTTTCCTGCTCCGGCAACGGCCTGAACTGCCTGCGGTGCAGCCACCACAGCGGGCCCGACACGGAATACATAACACTCATGGCCAGCAGTACCTCATGAGGATTCTGGGCAATCACGACAAGTAATACCACGGCAAACACAAACACCAGGTAAGGCACGGTCCCCTTGAAATGAAGTTCCTTGAAGCTGTAATAGCGATAGTTCGAAATCATCAGCAACCCGGCAAAAACGGTGAGCAGGGCCGAGAGGTAAGAGATCACCGGAGTCACTTCGACGTCATATTTAAATGCGACCCAAGGGACAAAAGTGACCATTGCTGCTGCCAGCGGACTGGCCAGCCCTACAAAAAAGCGCTTGTCTACGGTACCGAGCTGCACATTAAACCGGGCGAGCCTGAGCGCGGCACAGGCAATATAAATGAAGCTCGCCGCCCACCCGACGTTACCCAGCGACCCGAAAGCCCAGCTAAACATGATCAGCGCCGGTGCCACACCAAAGGACACCATATCGGACAAACTGTCGAACTCAGCCCCAAAGGCGCTTTGTGAATTGGTCAGCCTGGCGATCCGCCCATCCAGGCCATCACAGACACCGGCAATGAGGATTGCCCAACCTGCTTCATTGAAGTTGCCGGACATCCCGGCAATCACCGCATAAAAACCGGCAAACAGCGCACCTAGGGTCAGCAGATTCGGCAGCAGATAGATGCCCCGGCGGCGAATCTGACGGCCATCTTTGGAGAAAACCTCTTCATGCTCGTCAATCGGCAGTAGCGATTCTTCGGCGTCCGCTTCGGCCTGCTCCTCGTCAATCGCTTCAGGTTCTGTGGTTGGATCGATCATACGACTCCCTCAGCTCGTCAAGTGGCATTATACAGGGCATTTGTCCGGTATCAGCGTGATTTTGATTTATTTTACCCAAGTCCGGAGATGCTATATGATGCGCGGCTTTCAGAGACTTTGCTGACACCCAAAAAGAGATCAATTTCATGAACTACTTCAATACCTTACCGTTGAGGCTCCAACTGGAGCAGCTGGGAAAATGCCGCTTCATGGATCGTAGCGAGTTCAGCGGAGGCGTTGACAAGCTGAAAGGCAAATCGGTTGTTATCGTCGGTTGTGGAGCACAGGGACTGAATCAGGGCCTGAATATGCGGGACAGCGGCCTGAATGTCTCCTATGCGTTGAGGGACGCTGCCATCTCCGAACGCAGAGCTTCTTGGAAAAATGCCACTGAGAATGGCTTTGCGGTAGGCACTTACGAAGATCTCATTCCCAACGCCGATCTGGTGTTGAACCTAACACCTGACAAGCAACACAGCGACGTAGTTAATCAGGTGATGCCACTCATGAAGCAGGGGGCTTGCCTGGCCTACTCTCACGGCTTCAACATTGTCGAGGAGGGCATGCGGGTGCGCGATGACCTTACAGTCGTAATGGTTGCCCCAAAAAGCCCCGGCAGTGAAGTCAGGGAAGAATACAAGCGCGGCTTTGGTGTACCGACACTGATCGCGGTTCACGCTGAGAACGATCCGAATGGAGACGGTCTGGAGATAGCCAAAGCCTATGCCGCTGCCACGGGAGGGCACCGAGCCGGCGTACTGGAATCTTCCTTCATCGCGGAAGTGAAGTCCGATCTGATGGGCGAGCAGACCATACTGTGCGGCATGCTGCAAACAGGCTCATTGCTTTGCTATGACAAGATGGTCGAAAAAGGCATCGATGCTGCATACGCTTCGAAGCTGGTTCAGCACGGTTGGGAAGTCATCGCTGAAGGTCTGAAGCACGGGGGCATCACGAATATGATGGACCGTCTGTCCAACCCGGCCAAACTGGTTGCCAATGAGCTCGCCGATGAACTCAAGGACATCATGAGGGATCTTTACAACAAACACATGGACGACATCATCACCGGACGATTTTCAGCGGGGATGATGGAGGACTGGGCCAACGATGACGCGAAGTTACTGGCATGGCGCGCAGCAACCGCAGAGACCAGTTTCGAAAAATCAAGCGCGGGAGACATGGAGATTTCCGAACAGGAATACTACGACCACGGAATTCTCATGGCTGCCATGATCAAAGCGGGCGTGGAACTCGCCTTTGAGAGCCTGACCGACAGTGGCGTGATTGCTGAATCAGCCTACTATGAATCACTGCATGAAGTTCCGCTGATTGCCAACCTGATTGGCCGGAAAAAGCTCTACGAAATGAACAAAGTGATTTCCGATACCGCGGAGTATGGCTGCTATCTTTTCTCTCATGAATGTGTGCCGCTTTTGGAAGAGTTCATGAAAAAAATCGATACCGATGTCATCGGGAAAGGCCTGCAGCTGGCCGATGACGGCGTAGATAATGCCGAACTCATCGCAGTGAACGAGGCAATTCGTTCTCATCCTATTGAAGTCGTGGGCAAGAAACTGCGCAGCTACATGACCGCGATGAAGAAGGTCATCTAGGCTGAGCCAGACCCTCGAGCAGGCAGTGCAAACCGGGCGGCTCATCAAGTAGTCGCCCTCTCTACCGAACTTATCAGACTTACCGAGCTTACCGGACCACTGCCCCAACGTACCACCGCCCCACCGACGGCATCTTCCGGATTAGAGCGCCAGGGTCTTGTCGCCGCGTGCGATACCTGAAACCCCGGTGCGCGCAACCTCCAGTACCACACTCTCGCCCAAGGCGGCTATAAACGCGTCGAGCTTTTCTCCGGCGCCTGTAATTTGAATAGTAAATACCGTTGCCGTCAGATCTACGATCTGACCGCGAAAAATATCTACCGTGCGCGCTATCTCCGCTCTTTGCGCACCCGATGCTTTCACCTTGATCAACATCAATTCGCGCTCTATATGCGCGCCTTCGGTCAGATCAACAAGCTTGACCACATCGACCAGCTTATTGAGGTGTTTGGTGATCTGCTCAATCCGGGCGTCATCACCACTTGTCGTTACCGTCAGCCGAGAAAGCGATTGATCTTCCGTCGGCGCCACTGTGAGCGAATCGATATTGTAGTTACGCTGAGAAAACAAGCCGACAACGCGCGAAAGAGCCCCCGGTTCATTCTCGAGAAGTACTGAAATTATGTGTCTCATGTCAGGTACGCTCCGTCTTGCTCAGCACCATATCCTTCATTGCACCGCCTTTGATCGCCATGGGATAGACGTGCTCGGTTGGATCAACCAGAACATCGATGAATACCAGCTTGTCCTTCATCGCGAGCGCTTCCTTCATTTTGCTGTGTAGCTCATCAGCTCTCTCGATACGTACACCGACGTGCCCGTACGCCTCGGCCAGCTTAATGAAATCCGGCAAGGATTCAGAGTAGGTACTGTGAGAATGTCGCCCGCCATACTGCATATCTTGCCACTGCTTTACCATACCAAGCGCTTCATTGTTCAGACACACAATTTTAATCGGCAATCCGTACTGCATGCAGGTGGCAAATTCCTGCTGATTCATCATGAAACTGCCCTCCCCTGTCACGCAGACGGACAGTGCGTCTGGATAGGCAAGTTGCACCCCCATGGCAGCGGGAAAACCAAAACCCATTGTCCCCAGCCCACCCGAGTTTATCCAGCGCCTGGGCTTATCAAAGCCATAATGCTGCGCTGCAAACATCTGATGTTGACCAACATCCGAGGAAATGAAGGCATCACCCTCAGTCAGCTCATACAAAGCCTGGATAGCCTGCTGGGGTTTAATTATTCCCCCTTCTGCCGGAGCAACCGCGAGACATTTTTTTTCCCGCCACTGGTCTATCTGCTTCCACCACGCCTTGAGAGCCTGGTCGTCCACGGACTGGTCGCTTTTATCCAGTTGATCGAGCATCTCCCGCAGCACGGACTGAACAGGCCCAACGATGGGCACGTCAGCAGTTACCGTCTTTGAAATGGCAGCCGGGTCAATATCCACGTGCAAAATTGTCGCGTCCGGACAAAATTTACTGGTATCGGAATTTGTCACCCGATCGTCAAAGCGGGCACCGACCGCGAGCAAAACATCACAGTGATGCATCGCCATATTGGCTTCATAGGTTCCATGCATACCAAGCATGCCGAGGAACTGTTTATCAGTAGACGGATAAGCACCCAGGCCCATCAGGGTATTGGTAATGGGATAACCCAGCGCTCGGGTAAGCTGCGTCAATTCCTCACAACCCTCCCCCTGAATGACCCCGCCACCGGTGTAGATCATCGGACGTTTGGCACCCAGCAGCACTTCAACCGCTTTTTTGATCTGACCAGAATGGCCCTTTGACGGAACCTGATAGGACCGGAGTTTGATGTCTTGCGGATACTCATAGTCGATCTTCAGCTTCGGATCTGTCGCATCTTTCGGCACGTCAATGACAACAGGACCCGGCCGGCCTGTCGAAGCAATATGAAAAGCCTTTTTGACCACCGTTGGGATATCAGCCGCACTTTGCACCATGAAGCTGTGTTTCACGATGGGTCTTGACACACCCACCATGTCAGTTTCCTGAAAAGCATCGCTGCCAATCATCCGGCTTTCCACCTGCCCGGAGATCACCACCATGGGAATCGAGTCCATGTAAGCCGTCGCGATGCCCGTAATGGCATTGGTCGCACCCGGTCCCGATGTCACCAGTACTACCCCCGGTTTCCCGGTTGCCCGGGCATAACCATCAGCCGCATGGGTCGCCGCCTGCTCATGGCGCACCAGGATGTGCTCCACTTTATCCTGCTGAAACAGCGCATCGTAAATATGCAGCACGGCGCCGCCAGGATAACCAAATAGGAACTCAACGCCCTCGTCGTGCAAGGCGCGAATTAAAGCCTCTCCACCCGATAATTGTTCCACGTCTATTTGCCTCTAAAACAGTTCAATTCACACAGTTACGACCGATTCACGGCCACGCCCGAAGCACGCGGCTACTCGGTCGAGTGTCTTTAATTCTCGGTAATTGATTGATGTCACGAGCCCGCGGCTACCGCAAGCAACCGATAAGCTACATGTCGGCTTCGTCAGCGATTACGTGATCGAAACCGCAGTAGAAGCCAGGGGTGGATGTTGTCCGACACCCGGAGACCAGTTCGTCCGTCACCAGGTCTTGGTGAGCTCGAACTGCGGCGGACGGTAATGAGATGGCCATCACGGCCGCCAAAAAGGCGAGATATTGCCACTTTTATCTGGAAAGTCAAGCTCTTGCGGCTTTTCTGCCGCACGGGTCAGAACGCCAGAGCAGGAATGTGACTGCGACGCGGTGCGGAATCAGGCCACAGCCTGCTCCGCCACTTTCGGCGAGAGCGAAAAAGTCAGATTCCCGTCAGTAGCCACATCTACATCGATGACGTCACCTGCCTGGTATGCTCCCCGCAGAACATGCTCTGCCAGGGGGTTTTCCAGGCTATTCTGGATTGCACGCTTCAGCGGGCGAGCACCGTAAACGGGGTCGAAACCGACTTCTGCAATGTGATCCAGCAAGTTATCGCTGACCCGCAAAGCCAGCTTGCTGCCCGCCAGTCGTTCGTTTAAAAGCGCAATCTGAATGCCGGCGATACGGCGAATCTGTTCTTTCTGCAGCGGATGGAAGACCACTGTTTCATCAATCCGGTTCACGAATTCCGGCGAGAAATGTCTGATCACCGCCTCCATGACACCACGCTTAACCCGATCATAGGTATCTGCTTCAAGCGTTGGCTGATTCATCATCTCCTGAATCCGGTCTGAGCCCAGATTTGAGGTCATCACGATGACTGTATTTCGAAAATCCACTGTGCGGCCATGACCATCTGTCAATCGACCGTCGTCCAGCACCTGCAGCAGGACATTGAATACGTCGGCATGCGCCTTCTCCACCTCATCCAGCAGCAGGACCGAATACGGCCGGCGTCTGACGGTTTCAGTCAAATACCCCCCCTCTTCATAGCCGACGTAACCCGGAGGTGCTCCGATTAAACGGGCAACTGAGTGCTGCTCCATGAATTCAGACATATCCACCCGAACCATTGCGTCCTCAGTGTCGAACAGGAACTCAGCCAGCGCTTTGCAGAGCTCGGTTTTACCGACCCCGGTAGGACCCAGAAACAGAAACGAACCGTTTGGGCGGTTGGGATCTGACAACCCAGAACGTGAGCGCCTGACTGCATTGGCCACCGCGGAGATCGCCTCTGATTGACCCACTACGCGCTTTTGCAGAGCCTGTTCCATTTCCAGCAACCGTTGTCTGTCGCCCTGCAGCATCTTGCTCACCGGAATACCCGTGGAACGGGACACCACATCAGCAATCTCTTCTTCGGTCACCTTGTTGCGCAACAGCTGCTTTTCGGCCGCCTCTGCAACGGTGGCCAGCTCCAGCTTCTGCTCCAGGCCCGGAATGACACCGTATTGAATTTCCGACATCCGGGCCAGATCGCCTGATCGGCGAGCCGCTTCCATATCCTGCCTGGCCTGCTCAAGACTCCCTTTGATTGATGCGGCGCCCTGCAGGGAGGCTTTCTCGGCCTTCCATATCTCTTCCAGATCTGCGTACTCCTTTTCCAGCCCGGCAATGTCTGATTCGAGCTTGTCTTTGCGCTCAAGTGCAGCAGCATCCTCATCTTTTTTCAGCGCTTCTCGCTCGATTTTCAGCTGAATCAGACGCCTTTCAAGCCTGTCCATTTCTTCCGGTTTGGAGTCAATTTCCATCCTAATTAAACTGGCCGCTTCATCGACAAGGTCAATCGCCTTATCCGGCAGTTGACGATCCGTAATGTACCGCTGCGACAGGCGAGCCGAGGCAATAATGGCCGAGTCCGTAATATCGACACCATGATGCACCTCGTAGCGCTCTTTCAGGCCCCTCAGGATCGCAATAGTATCTTCCTCAGTCGGCTCGCTGACCAAAACTTTCTGGAATCTCCGTTCCAGAGCAGCGTCCTTTTCGATGTATTTCCGATATTCATCAAGGGTCGTTGCACCGACACAGTGCAGCTCGCCTCGCGCCAGCGCAGGCTTAAGCATGTTGCCGGCATCCATTGCGCCTTCTGCCTTGCCGGCCCCAACCATGGTATGCATCTCATCTATGAAGAGAATTACTGATCCTTCCTGCTTGGCGAGCTCATTGAGAACGGCTTTCAGTCGCTCTTCGAACTCTCCTCGAAATTTAGCTCCCGCGATCAGCGAACCCATGTCGAGAGCAAGAATCTTTTTGTCCTTCAGCGCCTCTGGAACTTCACCATTGACAATGCGCTGCGCGAGGCCCTCCGCGATCGCTGTTTTGCCCACGCCAGGCTCGCCGATAAGCACCGGATTGTTTTTCGTTCGGCGCTGCAGCACCTGAATCGTACGGCGAATTTCCGCATCGCGACCGATCACCGGATCCAACTCAGAATTCCCAGCCCGTTCCGTCAGATCAACACAGTACTTATTTAATGCCTGCCAGGCATCTTCAGCGTCGGCCCTGTCCGCACTTTCTCCACCACGCAGATTAGTAATCGCATTTTCCAACGCCTGCGCAGATACGCCGAAGCCGTTTAGTATTTTGCCTACCTCATCTTTACCCTGAATGGCAGCAAGCAGAACCGTCTCGCTGGACACGTAAGCATCTCGTTTTTTTTGAGCAAGCTTGTCTGCCTGGTTGAGTAATTTACCCAACTCCGGGGAGGCAGTTATTTCGCCATCATGATCAGAAACCACGGGCAGATCGTCTACTGACTTCTGCAGCGCTTGTCTCAGCTGCGAAACAGGAAACCCGGTTTGGCTCAGCAATGGGCGAACCGTGCCACCTTTTTGATCGATCAGCACCAGCATGAGATGCTCTGGTCGAATCTGGTTATGATCCTTACCTAGCGCAAGAGATTGCGCATCAGCCAAAGCTGATTGCAGTTTACTTGTCAGTTTATCCAGTCGCATTGTTACGATCCTTTTCAGCACAAAGCCCTGAAACACCGGGCTGTGCATTCCACTGTCGATAACGTAAAGATTGGGGTGAACACTGAATTTTTCAATATTGAACCGGTGCAGGCGTTAACCGACGGAAAGCCTGTCCAAATGCGGAGCACAGCCCGGAGGCTCAGTAGGTCACGCCGATCGAATACAGATGGTCGTTGCATTACGACCGCAGACTGGCGAAACCCTGTAGGAAAAGAAGCGTCGCTGATCGCACGAAGTGCACAATCCACCGCCACTTATTCTCTGAACGCCCTGCCGCCGGAGCAGGGCTGTCGCGACCTTATACAGGTCTGCCATGAACTTTTCACCAACCGCTGGCGTGAAAGCGCTTGCCAGCGCATCGTCAGCGAGAATTGCACTCAGTGCAGCATGCACATCCCGCCCAACTTCGAAGTGACAAGGGCCTATGGCCGGACCCATCCAGGCAAGAATTGACGCCGGCGGCGTCTGCATCGCAGTAATCGTGTTGTCAATAATGCCCGCCGCCAACCCACGCCAACCGCAGTGCACAGCAGCAATTTCACTGCCATCCTCGGCGGCCAGCAACAGAGGCAGACAATCGGCGGTCAGTATACTGAGCGCCAAACCTGCTTCTCGAGTAATGACTGCATCCGCTTCTGTAGAAGTAGTTTCTTCCTGCACGACAACCACTCGGGCACCGTGCACTTGCTTGAGCCATTGCCAACCCCGGATTCCGGGGAGAATGGCCCGTAGCCGACGCCGATTCGAGGCCACCGCGTCCGATGTATCACCGACATGATCTGCCAGATTGAACGAGTTAAATGCTGACTGGCTGACGCCACCGGCGCGGGTCGTAACGAACGCCGACACCGTGTCAGGCACCTCCCAGTCTGGGCAGATCAAAGGCAGGTCGCTCAAGCCAACCCCTCTCCGGCATCCTGCTGCAAAAGACTCAGCAGACCCGCAAAGTCATCCGGCAATCGGGCTTCCCATCTGCACTCCAACTCGGTTGCAGGATGCAAGAGCTTCAACTCAGACGCATGCAGAGCCTGCCGTTTGAATGTCTCCAGCGCACCTGCGAGCTCCTCTGCGCAATTTGGCGGAACCCGATAGCGCCCTCCATAGAGCGGATCACCTACGATAGGATATTTTAAATGTGCCATATGGACCCTTATCTGATGAGTACGGCCGGTTTCCAGGTTCACACGGATATGGGTATGAGCAGCATAACGTTGAACCACTCGATAGTGGGTAATGGCTTCCTGACCATCTGCGGAAACGGCTCGCTTAATGCGATGCACCGGATGACGGGCCAGAGGCGCTGAAACAGTACCTCCTGCAGTCATAACTCCCTGAACCACTGCCTCATACTGCCTGGAAACCGACCGTGACTGCAGCTGCTTAACCAGAGCATGATGACTCTTCAGATTTTTCGCTACAACCATCAACCCGGTCGTATCTTTGTCGAGTCGATGGACAATCCCTGCACGAGGAAGGGATTTAAGGGCGGGACAATGGTGCAGCAGACCATTAACCAGAGTACCCTGATGATGACCCGCTGCCGGATGGACGACAAGTTCAGCCTGTTTATCAAGGACGAGCAGTTCTTCATCTTCGTAGACGATATTGAGCGGCATTTCCTCGGCGGCCCAGTTCTCAGCGGATTGTAGCGTTGCGTCAAGGACCAGCCACGAACCGGCGAGCGCCGATTCTCTCGGTTTACAGCGCTGACCATTCACAGTCAGCTCGCCTGTTTTCATCCAAGCCTGCAGCCTCGCTCGGGAATAGTCGGGAAACAAGCGGGCGGCCACCTGGTCTATTCGGTCCCCCGCCTGATCATCAGTTACCTGAGCCTTCAGCGAGATCGATTCTTTTTCATGTTCCGGCACCATCACAC
>Ga0255777_10000120_pt1 | contig 67472 bp, 46 predicted proteins | sample 101ome_15_FD_179975 | JGI IMG/M metagenome (GOLD analysis project Ga0255777, IMG submission 179975) | Coastal salt marsh microbial communities from the Groves Creek Marsh, Skidaway Island, Georgia - 101402AT metaG (version 2) | ecosystem: Environmental > Aquatic > Marine > Intertidal zone >... | reverse complement strand
TGCTTCTGTAAGCCAGACTTTACTTTTTATTTGGCCTTTCCAAAAACTTTCTAATGTACGATACCTATCTTCGCTATCGCGGATAGCGTCCATCCAAAACAATATATCTTCTATTTCAATTTTCATAATTTATATTCAAAATTTTGACAGGTTTTGCCTTTACGTAAAAATTTTGCACCATTACGCAAATGAAACTTTTCTGCCATTTCAGTTAACGGACTTAGTGTGCAAAATCTTTTGATGTGAGGCTTTTCTTGTTGTATTTTTTCTGCTGTACTAAAAATAATTTCTCTGCCGGCACCTTTATCATAACTCCATACAGTATAAAACATTGCTGTATTAGGATTATCAGTGTTGTTTAGTTCTTCTTCTGTAATAACAACACCGTTAGTATATGCAACACAAACAACTGCACGAGCAACAAACTCTTCGTCGTCTATTAAACAGTAAACTTCTCTACCGTTTACTGTCCGCCAATGCATTGGCAAATGAGGACGTACTGGATCGTCTTTTACATAACCTAATGTCCAATCGTCATTAACTAATTTTAACATTTTCTTTTACCTTTGGTAGTTTACTGTCTGCTGAACTTACACAACTTGGTGTAACACATGCTTGGGGCTCTTTAAATATTTCAAATCCTTCAGATAATGTACCCAAAGGTTCTTCGTGACAACTGTAACTACGTTTTACTTCGTTTTCACGTATAACTATTCCTTGGTAACCTGCATTGCAAGTCCACCCTTGAAACTTATTAAAGCCAAACGCATTAAAACGTTCTGCTTGATCTAATTCGTACTCTATTCCTTTATCGTCGTAGAGCGCAACTTGGGCGACTTGGACTTTTCCGACTTGTTGTGGGAATCCGGTTCGCATTTTTTGTATTTGTTCATCAGTGTATCCATGTACCACGTAGCTGGCGGTAGGATCGGACTGTGGCTTGAGAGTGACGTTAATACCTCTGGCGGCAAATCGTTCAAGCCTTTCGTAAAGATCTTCAAAAATTTCAGGAACCATAACTTGATTGATTGTAACATAGGTTCCTCCTTTCATTAATTGCAAGCATTTGTCTCCAAACTCTTGCTCGTTAGCAAACTCTGCATGGTAACTTGCAGTTATACTTCTGCGTTGCAGAGTCTTAGTTGTTTCTAACCATTTGTTCCACCATTTACTTCCTGGACTTAGGTTAGTAGTCATATGTATACTTTGATATTCAGGTGCTGTATCACTACAGTAATGCTCTATGAGCTCCCCAAAGTATTTATAGGCTGTTGGCTCACCTCCGCTGAAACTGAAATGAAAGTTATTAAATCCGTTTTCTCTTGCTTGCATTTTTATTTCAGTAAGAGATCGTTTATATAATTCTAAATCTTGATGATCAGGAGTACTTGATCTTGCATAAGGCCAGCAGTAACTACAATTATAGTTACAAAATCTCGCAAGAATCCAAGATACTGTAAACAAGTCAGTATCTAATAAAGTTTTTTGACCAAACTTTGTTATATTATTCCATGGTATGTTTTCGAAATTGTTCATATAGCCAATCGTAATCGTTAATTAACTGAAGATTATCGCTGTTAGAAATGCCAAACTCCATACCAGCCCGAGCACCTCGTATCGCATATTCACCAAAGTTTCCATTGCTGACTGTAGTCCATGTGTTAAGCCTTGCGTCTGTTTCTTCATTTACTTGTCCTTGTATCGTTTTGCTTGATAGTTTAGCACATTCTCTAAATGCACTGCGCCATGTACTGTACGGATCTGCATTAAAAGCAGTAATATTTGATATTTGATTTACAGCACAAAATTTATCTGATATGCTTGTAGTCATATCAGGTTTACTTAAATCCATATTGATAGTAAGTTTGCGTGGAAGTAATTTTACTCCACCATAACCGTATTCTAAATTGTTAATAGGGTTAATACTACGCCAAACATGCACAGTTTCTAAATTATATTCGTCTACTTCATAGTCAAAGTTAAAGTCGTTTACTAATTGTGCGTCAGCATCAACAACCCAAAACATTTTAGTAAAACATTTTTTAGCCGCTTTAATGTGTGCTTGGTGTATACCTTTTACGCCGTCAACACGTTTTGCTGTTGGAAACTTACTTTTTAGCAAATTCCAATTATCTTCTGCATATGCTTCGCCATAACTAATAAAGACAATATCGTACATTTTACTACTTTAACATCTTTCCTTATTTTTGTCAAGTGTTTCGTAAGTATGACCAAATTAAAGAAGCATTTCTTTTATTGTCAAGACGGCCGCAATGTGTTAAATCTCTTGCAGTATTACCAAACTCTAATTTGTGGCATTTTCCGTAGTATGCCGCATCATCAAAATACGATGCATTAAAAGTTTTTGTACTACTCCACATCCATTTAATTTGATCTATCTTGAACATTGCTGACATAATAGGATTATATTCGTTTTCAAAAAATCCAGACCAATACGGATCATCTTTAGACCATAATCCTAAAAACTCTGGATGCATTTTTTTGTAACGTGTTAGTCGGTGTGTATTTGTAAACAAATTAATAACTGCCCACGGCTTAGGATAATTTTTTCTTAATAGATAATTATTAGTTAATGTAAAGTCTAATGCCGCGCCTGGAACACCTAAATTAATAACAGGCCGATCTGCTTTTTTACTTAGATAGTGAGTAATTGTTTCATCTTCTGCTACTCCAATACCAGCAGTCATTGAACACCCAAATACAACTATAGAATCTCTCCAAGGTATATTATCAAATTCTGGTGCTCGGTATCCTTTAGAATTTACTATGTATTCAACTTTTTTAGTTCTATAGTGCCAATCTTCAGGCTGTGTTTGTAGATTTTGTTGAAACAATTCGTATGTGTCACCTGACGAAAATTTATTAGTAAGGACATTAGGGTTATCGTGATCAAACAACGTTAACCATTTATAAGTTAACAGCTCTTTATCAGTATAATACTCAGGAACCTCTACAGGGGCTTGCGGCCATTCATGCATTAATATGTTCTCCAAGTAATTTTGCATACAAATCGTGTGCTTTTGCACTTGGATGGCAACAAACTGTTACCCAATGATTCTTTGTTCCTTTACCGTTATAATCCCAAAAACCTTTATTAAAGATGCCTTCTTTCTTTAAACACAGATCCATAAAAGTTTCGCAACCATCAGGATAGAACATTTTATCCCAAGGCCATTGATCTACAAGTTTTTTAAGTGTTTCTAAATGACCTTCGTGACGATTAGCTTTTAATTTTTCTACAGCGGCTTTACTATCAGAGGCTGACTGATAATAAGTTATATTTTGTCCTCCGTCTCGAACACTGTAATCTTGTAGGATTAAATTAAATTTTTCTTTTGTATAATTTTTATCAAACCCTGGAGTAATAATTAATTTTGCATCATTCGCTATACACCAATTTTTTAACTCAATAACATTTCCAATTTGTTCTAAAACAGCAGACTTTTCAGAATATACTGCTTCAGCATAACCTTGCCATAGAGTTCTTTTAGAGCCCGAAGGTTGATCCCTATAATGTGGCCACATACAATGAAATTGTCCATGTTCATTAAACTCATCATTTGCAAGATCAAATCTTTCTTGTCCGCTTGGCATATAAATTACTATAATTTCTTTAGCATGATGCCAATCAATATCAGGCCAAAGATATAAAGATCTAATTGATGCTCTATTTCCTCTTCCTCTTAAGCCAAAATTAATTGGCGTATATTCTTTCTTTAAATATTTTTTACATAAAACATTTACAAAAGAATTTTTATATTCCATGTTTGTCCAATCAATCTGATCTCCTTTAAGTTCAAGCTCTGGATAATCTTTAACTAATTGTTTCTTAGCATTACTATCAAGTTTTGGAGCCATTGGAATACCTGTTTTATCCATATGCCAATCGTAACTTTCATACAAGTCTTGATCAACTGCTCCTTGTCCTTCAACAAAAGAACAACCTAAACTAATAACTGCTTTTTTTGTACGTTTTAAATCTTTGTTTATTTTATCTATATATTTAAAATACATGTTAGTCTCCTACGTGATCTTGTATTTTTAAAACCGACGATGGAAGTTTTTTAGTTGTATTATCAATAAGTACTTCATAATTATAGTCTAATACCGGTTTCATTGATTTAAACCATGTTAATTTTTTATCGTTTGGCATTTCTTTTATTTCTTTGATTAATTTAATAATTGCTTCTAATCTATCCCATGTATCGAGTTCGTCGTAACTTTCGTCAAAATAATCGCTAAATGTTTTGTATCCTAATTCATGTAAATATTTAAGACTATGTTTATTTCCGTATGTTATAAACGGATGTCGAGCCGCAACAGGTTTAAAACTTTTTTCACTAATAAAACAGGTATTCTCAGCAAAAGATGCTTCGCTTACAACACTTATCCAACTATCTCGTGTTTCTTGATGATACAAATCTCTTTCAAAAAGTCCTCCCATAGGCCCTTCAAATTCTTTTCTTTTTAGATCGTTTAAATCTTTTCTTGGATACATTGGAAGTAAAGGCGCTAATTTATTATACTCATCAACTGTAAGAACCTTGCCTTCATAATGAGAATTTCCTCGAACAAAAAAATTCATACTGTTTATGCCATCATCTAACAAATTATTTTCTACTAACTTATGAAACATCCAAATACGATGTGGTCTATTTCTTTTTTGAAAACAGTTATATGTTTTGATATTGTCTAAATTAGCAGACTTGTATTCAATATGATCATCAACTGTTGGTAATACATCTTGTTGTTTTTTAGCACTATCTTGTATAAAGGATTCAAATTGAATATTAGGAATTACACACATTTGTTCTGTAATATTGTTTAAATTACAATATTCTTTATATTGTGCTTCAACTGCCATATTACCCGTAACATATATAATTTGTGATGGTGGCAAATTGTATTTTTTACATGCATCATGAAACCAATCAAACAACCAGTCAGTATGATATCCTTCGTGAGACTGATCTAATAATAAAAAGGCTTTTTGTTTTCTCATTGCACCTAAAATTTTAGGATGCAGATAATAAAAAATAGTATAACGATCTACCATTGATCTATCATATAATTTATCTAAATCTTTAAACCCACACCAGTCCCAAGGAGCATGTGTTACTCCAACCGGAATTACATATTTTTTATATTTTTTTCTGTTGTTAAATGTATCAAAAACAACTTCTCCTGGAGAAAAATTATTAAATTTCCATTTTAAAGTTTTATATCTTGCAAGTGTGCCAATAAGAGGACTTGCTGGAAATCTTTTAATTGTAGACGGATTAACATCTTTACAATTTTGTACATTTAATTTTTGTGAAAGATCTTCAAAAATAAAATTCATTTCCTTACCCATTCCTCAACATTAGTACCAGTAACTTTACTTCTACGTTCAATTAAGTCTAATATTGTTTTATCATTTTTTTGAGCATCTGTTGGCAAAAATAATGCTCGCTGTCTTTTGTCTGCATCTTTATCAGGATGTGTTAGATAATATACTGCAATACTATTACGTGTTTTATCAACTGGGCAATTAACTTCTGTTGCAAGGCCATGCCAGCTATCCTGCGTAGTATCAAAAAAGATTGCTCTATTAAATAAAGGAGCAATTTTTTCTTTTAAATTTTTGTCTTTATCCCAAAGTCCAAAGTGTCCGCCCCATTCTTCTTGCCAATCAGGTGTTAGATAAATTAACAAATTAAATTTTCTTTGTAGTCCTAACTTTGGATGTATACTATAATCTAAATGAGGATTTAACTTTCCGCCTGCAGGATGTGTATGCCAACCACCGCCATGTAATCCTGGATCAGAATATAAATCATTGCATCCTGTAAGTTCTGAAATAATTTTAATAAATTCAGGAGAATTTAATTCGTGTAATAATTTATAAGTATTAGGCAAAAATTTATCCCAAACATTACATGTCTTCTTTAATTCAATTTCGTTATCATAATTACCGTTATAACTTTTAGAATTAAAATTAGGAAATTCTTGTGCTACCTTATCAGCAACTGTTTGATCTAAAAAGTTGTCTATAACACAATAATTAAAAGGCTTTTTTTTAGAAAAATCTTTAAATTGTGTTTCCAGACTGCACACATTAACCATTAACCAGCCACCTATTATTATCTAAAGTCCAATGAATTACTTTTTCAAGTTTATCAAATGCACTACTTGGCTTCCATCCCATATCTGCCATCTTTGTTCCATCAAGTGCATAACGTAAATCATGCCCCGGACGACTGCTATGGAAATCGACCATTTCATAATTTAAAGGCTTACCTTGTGTATCTGCAATAAACTGTGCAAGTTCAAGATTGTTAATTTCTGTACTACCTACAATATTAAACTTTTGACACTTAGCTCCTGTTTCGTCTGGCTTTAACTTGCTTAAATCATACTGGTATAAAAATAATAATGCATCTGCAACATCTTTTGCATGAATATAATGTCGACTTCCTGCAACTGTTTTTTCTGCGTTTGAATGCACTGTTACTAATTCGTTATCTCTTACTCGTTTAATACACATAGGAATATACTTTTCTGCATTTTGTCTTTCACCAAATACATTCATAGTATGTGTAATAATAGCAGGTAGGCCGTAAGTGTTTTCGTAAGCAACAACTAATTCGTTGCCTGCCGCTTTTGTAGCACTATAAGGATTTGTGCTATTATATCTATCATTCTCTTTATAACTAATACCGGCCGGTGCAGGGCCAAAAATTTCATCTGTACTAAAGTAGGCAAACATATCTAAACTATCTAAGTTTCGAGCATAGTCTAACAAATTTGTTGTTCCAACTACATTATCTAACACAAATTCCATTGGATATGAAATACTGCGATCAACGTGTGATCCTGCGGCTAAGTGAGCAATAAGATCTACTTTGCCTATCATTGCACGAATTTGCGGATTTAGTTCTGCCTTTAAATCATGATGTACTATGCGAACACGTTTACGTTCTTGTTCTGGATATGTCATCATTACTTCATGCAACCTATTTAAGTTGCCGCTGTAATCTAATCTGTCTAATGTAACAATTCTCCAATCAGTTTCTGATAGAATTTTATCTATCAAATGATGTGCAATAAATCCTGCTCCGCCGGTTACTAATACTGTTTTACTCATAGTTCTTCCTGTGTTAATTTCCAAAAATTTTCTAATTCTGGAAATGTGTCTATCAAATTAGTGTTACGTCTACGATCATGTTCTGTAAACCAATTATAAAAATTTTTTCTTGCTAATTTTAAATTAGATTCTTCATAATGTGTCGACTCCATGTAATCAACAACTCTTTTAAATTTTTCGTATTCTAAAGATGTAAATTTAGTACGATCAGAATCATTTACATTATCTTTAATAAATTGCAAATGTTTATGCATATATGGCATATATTCCTCTTTTGGAAGAATATTCATATCATAAATTGTAGGCTCTTTTAAATGCGGAGTATCAAATCTTACACGTTGCCATTGTGTTTCATTTTTATCTCCGTTATATTTCTTACGCCATTCTAAAATCTTAGCAAGCAATGTATCAAAACTTGTTACACTAAACAAATTAAAAGTAATCATAAATGTTACTGGCCAACCTGTATTAGACAAATAATAATCTAAATTCTTTTCCCAAAGACCAATATCTAAACCTGTGCGTGTATATTCTGCACGTTTTGTCCAAGTGTCAATACTTGTATACAATTTAAAACTACGAATTTTATTTTCGTCTTTTAAACGTCTTACTGTATCAGTAAGTTTTTGTACTAATTTATGTTTGACACCTAAATTACTATTAAGTTCTATTTGAATATGCGGCTTAGGATCATTATCTAACCGTTCAAAAAGCTCCCATGTGCTTTTGTGCATAAGAGGTTCACCTCCTGTAATACGCAAAATGTTAAGTGTCTTGCTTACTTCAGGCCACCATTTCCACCAGGCATCTACATAGGGGTTGTCTTCTTCACGTTGATATACTTTAAACCAATCTATGTCTTGTCTGTGGTCGGTGCTTTTTTCGTAAGGACCGTGTTGTTTGATTTCGTTCCAGTATCTGCTGGAGGCTTTCGGGTGACAGTAACCGCACTTAAAGTTACATTCATTCGAGAAAGATATTTCAATATATTCAGGGTTGATATCATAATTAAATCCGTTTTCTTTAATCTCAGTTAATCTTTCAGGAGTATATATACTCGCTGTTTTAATATGTCTATCACTTACATAGTCTTTACCCATTGCTTCAATTTTCCAGCAATAGTTACAACCAGTAGGCTTTTGGCCTTCTATCATTTGCCTGCGTTGATCTTTTTTCTCTTTTGTATTATGTAATGCACTTGGGTTATCTGCAATCTCTTCTAAAGGAATAGGATGAGGTGCAGGATGATAACACGAATGCGTTTCGCCTGTTTGTAAATATATTGTTGTGTGATGCCATTTAGCCATACAGAATGTAGGACTTATTTCTTTATCTGTAATTGGCAAAATGTTTTTAATTTTAATTAATTCGTTATTCATTTATAAGTCCTAACTACACGAGGAGTATTTCTATAAATTGACTTAAAAAAATGACTCGACTCTGCGTCTAACTCTCCAATTTCTATGCCTAAAGATTCTCTAAGTTTATCGCCTAACTCTTTAATTTCGTTATTGATGTCATTAATGCCTTCAACGTTGTTTGACCAATAATCATTTAACCATTTAAAGTCTCTTACTTCTGCATGGTTCCAATCAGTACACATTGTTTTATATAATCCTTGACGAGCACCTAAAATGCTCCAAAGTCCGTGTTCTACATCTGCACCTACTGAGCACCAAATACGCAAACGGTCAAAGTTTTGCCACCAAGTTTTGCGAAGATCTTCTACTTTAGTCCCTTGATCCAAACACATCTTAACACCTTCACGAAAACCCGCCCGCCAAGCCTGCCAAGGTGTCGCATTAGTATAAGAAACGCTGTAGTTCTCGTTAAACTGGTAATACTTGTCATCAAAACAAAACTCCACTTGTCCTTTATCGTCGCCATCTTCACTTGCTTCGTGCGTTTTCATGTTGTGAACAAATTTACGTGTCCACATTTTAAGTCCGCCGTTGCCGTACATTAGTCCATTAACATGTACTTTGCCACACCAACTAAAAACATGCTCAGGTGTAACGCCTAATTCATCTAAATCTATCTCCTGATTTAAAAACTCAGGATTAATAATATTGTCTGCGTCTACAGTAACAAAATATTCAGTTTCACTTATGTCTGCACACGCTTTGTGTGCGGCATCACTTCCGTGTACACCATGTACACGTTTAGCCCAAGGAACTTTTTGACACAAATCAGCATAGTTCTTTTCTGCGTTAGGTTCATCATAACTTAAAAAAACTATATCTTGGTCAACAACTCTAATCTTGCTCATTAAATATCCTTGTTAAACTGTAAGTGTCAAACTTTCTTGCAGTATAAACACTTAATACCTGTTTTTCTGTTTCAAAAGGCATACTAAACGGTACTACATAATAGTTATCGCTCATTGCTTGGCCGACATGGACAGAAAGAGTTTTATAAAGTATGTTAGGATCACCTTTAGCTGTTACACTAAACAATATTGAAGAATTTAAATTAACACCTTTTGCTCTAATATTCTTTTTAAGCTGATTTCCTACTTTAATTTTCCAACAAGTATTTGGTATGTCTTGTACTAACTGTATATCAGCATCGTCAATTTCATTTTCTGGTATTTCGTATATAAAATCTTTAACTGATATCGAATCTAAAAAGTGTTCATATTTACTTTGCAGTTCTAATTCCTTTGTTTTAGGATTATACTGAACACTATAGTTACTTAATGGTTCTATACCTTTCTTTAAAGACATAACATCTGACAAAGGTACAGTAATATAAGTATCTTCTTTAGTAACTATATTTGATATACTAATTATTTTTCCGTTTTCTTTATTAAAAACTACATAAGCTACTCTGTCAGACATTTTTCATACTTCCTTATTATATCATCAGTAACAAAATTGTTTTCAGTGTAATGAAAAATTGAATCTTGTAAATGATTACCAATTTTTAACTTTAAATCATTAGAAACATAAACGCCAACTCTGCTTTGCCATTCAGAAACACTATTTTTCCATCCTTGAATGGCAGGTTTCATATGTACTATTAATGGCATATCGTGTTTAGCATTGGTTATTTCTGTATCAATATCTAAAATTTTTGCGGCAATAGCACAAGTAACATCCATACTTGGCATTTTAGGATAAAAGTTTTTACAGAAATTACCGTAAAATAACTCCCAGTTATTTGAAATAAGTTCTACCCATGTAAAGTATTGTTTACTTTTATCGCATTTTTTAAAGAAATGTAAAGTATTATATACATTTGGTAAATTATTTGCAACAAATGCCTTGCGATAGAAATTACTGGTAACTAATTCTTGTCTATATGTAAAAACTCTGGTTGGATAGTAAAGATCATAGTTTTCCATTAAAGACCAAAAGTGCTCTAAGTCTTGTTGTACAAGAATATCAGTGTCTAAAACTATGGTTTCTTCATAAGGACTTACGTGATACAACTTCCAACGATTTTCTACTTGAAATCTGCTGTTAGTTTTCTTATACCAAGGAATGTCAATTACCTTATCAAACACCTTTTTATAAGTGTCTGAGATATTATCGTTAGAAACAATACTTATAGGATATTGATTTCCGCTGGCTTTAAGACTTAATGCACACAAATATGCTTGCTTTACATATGTTTCGCCTGATGCATATACTAAAAAGCCTCTATTCGGTAATTTCATCTATGCACCTATTTAAACTAAATTTATTCATAACGTGAACATTGGCGTTTTTAACACGCATTGGGGTATATTCTCCTTTATGTTCTTGTTTTTCTAATAACAGCAACATAGAAGTATCATTTAATGTCCATAATATACTTTTATCTGTTGTATAATATAATGTACCCGGCATTGGTTTTGCAAAGTCGCCTTTTTGGTATCCGTTCATAATATGAATAGCGATTGCAAAACTATAATCATTTCTATAATACGGAGTATTAATTTGGAATATGTTATTATAGTGTGTCCAATTTTCTTGTATATGTTGAAGCAGATCAAAGAAAATTTTATTTTCTTTTGTCTTTCTAAAAAAGACACAAGTTGCCCAGTAAAAATCTACACTTGTATCTGAAATTCTTTCAAAAACATTAGATCGATCTTGTTGTGCAAGATCATATGAAGTTTTATAAATTAAAAAGTTGTGTTCTTGATCAAAGCACTTAGTAAAAATGTCATTGCAAATTACAACATCTGTATCTAAAATTAATGTTTCGTCATATGGAGAGATATCATATGCAAGTGTTCGTGTTTCATTTTTAAACTCTAACTTTTTCTCAATTAATGTGCCATCATTAAAAGTTCTAATCCCATGCTTTTCTGTCTTTGATAAAGTTGTATTATTTTTTAAATCCTCTTCTTTCCAAACAATACTAACAATATTATCAAATACATCTGTTGCATCCGGATATTCAGACAATAAAAATGCTGTACTATCTGTTACAATAGTAGTAGGCAAATTTAAGTATTTGCGTATACGTTTTGCAAGAAAATATGCTTGCTTGCAATAATCAATCTGTGCATTATTACGAGCAAATAATAATACACCTTTACTCATACTCTACTAACTTCTCTACACTTCGATTTGTTTTTAATTTTGTATACTCTGCATGATATTCATTTGCCGCAGAAAAATAACTGTCAACAAGATCACTTAAAAATTCTTCTAAGTTCTTAATCATAATCGGAGTTTCATTATCGTCAATTAATACAATATCTTCAGAATTATCTCTTTCAACTAACATGTTGACAAATGTAATTAATTCTTTAGTAATTGTAAACTGTCCGCCTTGATGATAGAAAACAGTTTGTTCACGATAACGTTCTTTTAGTACACGCTTTTGATTGTTTAGCGTTACCATGTAGTTAGAAAAGTCTAATGCTTTACTTAATCTTTCGTCCATAAGAAACCTCTATTCTTTTGTATATTATACATGAATAGGTAGGCTATGTCAAGAGATATTTAAAGTTGATCTGTTACTGCAATAGAAGGATTTGCAACTTGAACATTACTTCCAAATGCTCTTCTTGTTCCAATAGTAACTGTAATGTCAGCAGTGACATCTTCATCTTCTAATGGACCAAATGGTGACGGTGGACTTGGATTTGGTCTGTCACCAGTATCGTTGTCTTCAAGTTGAACTCTAAATTGGAGTCTGGCTCCGTTGTCGCCGTCTGGTTGACGAACTTCAACACGATATCTATTTTCAGAATAAACTGCTGCCTGGCCTTCTTTTACCATTATTTCAGTAAATCCAGTTCCAGATAAATCATAATTTCCATCTGAAGTTAATGTAACACCAGAAGTCGAACCTGATAATGTAGTATAGTTATATCCAAATTGTATTTGACCAGGGTTAGTAATCATTGTAATCCAGTCAGAATCTTTAGAACCACTTCCGTTTGATCCTGTAGTAGATATTCTTATTTGTCCGCCAGAGTTAAAAAAGTGTCGTCTATGATCAGCATCTGTAAATGTACAAGTAAAAGTACAGTTGATATTACCATTCCACGAACTTGTACGAGTACTTGTTGCAATATCCGATATGTCGTCTTCACCGTCGTCAATATCAAATCTATTTAATTCAAGCTCGTCCATTTTAGATAGATAATCATTAAATCCGCCTGTAATATCAGGATTATCAAATGTATAACTGCCGTCTGTTGCAAAAATTAAATCATCGCCTGTTTGATCAGCACCAATAACATCACCTTGAGCAATATTTTTTACTGGAATATTTTGACCAGTTTGGTGTGTCCAGGCTTTATTCATATCTATTCTTAAGTCAATCATCTGTTGTGCTGTGACTGAATCACCGTCTCCGGCGCCTGGCGAGGATGGGTTAGCGACTTGTGAACTGGTTACAGCTTGACCATAACCAAAATTACCAGATCCGTTTCCTAAAACTTGTTCAATTCTACTTTGTAAACCGTTATATTGAGCGGCGGTAATTGCATCACCTACGTTAACTGCCATAATTTGTGTTCCTTATAATATGCGTACATTTATACTTCAAGTATTTATACCTTTAATACGCATTCAACTAATTTTTCTGATTCGTTGTCGTTTGATTCTAATGCTACACCTACAATGCTTCCACCGTTAATTGCTGTGCTTGCACAACCATCTTTGTCAACGTATACTGCATCACCTTTCTTAACTGCGCCTAATACACGTACAGGAACACGCCCTTTAAGTGCAATTGACTGTCCGTCTAAATCTTCATTCATAATAAGTGCAGGTTGTGTTGAAACAACGCCCATTGCAATGTTTCCTACATTTGCAACATCAACTTCATGATCTTCGTGCTCGCAAACTGATACAACAGTTCCTGGAGTTAAATCACCTGGAGTTGTATATTTTTCTGCTAAGTCAGCAAATTTTGCAGTTAATGCAGTACCTCTAAACAAGTTTGCACGTAAATCGCCACTTGCATCGCGAACTGCTACAGTATTTGCAGAAATTGCAGTGTCACCTGTTCGTGAATCACCGTTAACAACAAGAGCAGTTGCTTTTTCTGAAGTACCTATAAAGTTACTTGCATACACTCTATTAAATTGAGCAGTTTCTGCACCTAAGTCCATTGTTGCTATTGTTGCTCCGTCACCAGTAAATCCAGGTTCAAAACTATTTGATTTAACAACTAAAGATCCTGGAGTATCTGACGGTCTGTTAGCATCATCAGTATTTAAAGTAAGTGCTCTAAGGAAAATTTTTGTAGCTGTATTTTCAATTTTAACTTCATTATCATTGTCAACAAACACACGTAAATCGTTTGCATCACCAACTGCAAAACCGTTATCGGAAAATTCTACAATTTCTGAAAATACTGTAGGCGAACCAACTGACGAAACAACATATTTGTCTGCGTCAATTCCGTTAAGTTTTTTAGCGTTAGATGCTGTTCCCCAGAATATATGATCTGTAGATGTAACACCAGTAGTAGCAGAAGTATTAATTAATGTAATACCTTTTTTAACAAGAGTAAATCCAGGAATTCTGTTCTCTGCATCCGAACTATCAATAGTAAACGTTTCATTAGAAATAATATGAACAACAGTATCGTTGATAACAGAAACAATAACAGGGTGATTTATATCGTTTGTGTCACGAACAGTTCTTGACTGCATTTGAGTTACGCCGTCGCCAGCATCTTGTGGACCTACAAGAACAAAGTCTGAACCATTATATGCATATAATTGCTCGTTTGTAGTATCCCACCAAAAGTCGCCTTGTGTTAAGCCCGATGGTGCAGTGTTAAGGACTTCTGCGCCGCCTGTAGTACGCCATTTTGTGCCGTCAAAGAATTTAAGTTTACTTGTACTTGTATCAAACCAAACTTGACCGCTAATTGCTTTAGGTGGTGCTGTTGATCCTGCAAAATTTTCTAATAAGAAAACAAAATTTTCATTTTGTATTTCACCGTAACCAGCATAGTTTTTACCAACTAATTTAATGTCAGTAGTCTGGTCTAATGTCCCGTCCTCAACTACTGTTAAGACCGTTCTATTGTATCTGTCGATAGTATATGCCATCTGTTCTAACCCCTGTTATATTTAATATTTATCGCTTTTGTAAATATTACGCTGTTCCGATCCAAGACCAAACACCACCTGTTACCCTAAATGTCATAGTTTGTCTGGATGGTGTTAAATTTGCAAGTGCATCAACTGGACTAAAGTTAACGTCTTGTACTACCGACTGTGCTGTTGAATCGTCTGTCAGCACTGACAAATAGCTTTTACTCATAGCAGATTGTACATCAATACCTGTAACTTCAACACCTGTATATGATGTACAATGAATTCTTGCAACAGTATTTTCTTCTTTCTCTGATGCTGGGAAAAGTGTCTCTAAAATACCAATTACATCTGTATAAGGATTTCCAGCACTTGGAGATGCTAATCCAGTAGTATCTAATGCCATTACTACAGGTTCTGAGTCAACAACCCTATCAACATATGCCTTAGTTGCAGAATCTTGTGGATCTGTTGGATCATTAACATCTTTAATTTGTGTATTTGATACGTTCATTGGACCAGATAAATCAAATGTTAGACCAGTAACTGATGTACTAATAGTATTTCCATCTAAGTTAATGTTGTCTACATTAAGATTAACTAATGTGCCAATTTGTGAAAGACCACTTGCTAATGTTATACCTGATCCTAATTCAGTAGAACTTGCTATAAGTGTATCATTAATTCTAAACTCATTTCCAGCTTCAAGATTAAAATTTAAATTTGAATCAAATGACGTTGTACTATTATCGTAAACAAACGTCTTGTCTCCTTCTGATGATTTAATAATAATGCCTGCGCCGTCTACTCCTGCATCATTCTCTATTGAACCGTCTGACACTCCTAATTCAATATTAATATCTTCAACTTGTAAGTTTTGTACATTAACATATGTGGCATCACCGTTTACTGTTAAGTCGCCATCAATTATTACACTTGACGATGTGTGCATTGTTCCTGCAACATCAAGTGTATATTCTGGCTCACTTTTAAAAATGCCCATACGACTATTAATTGCATCAATTTTTAAAGCATCAGTAAACTGGTTTCCGCTTCTTGTTCTAATAGCAACATCAGTTCCACTTTGTTGTGTTTCAAGTGTAGTAGTTGTACCTACAATTTTAAGTGTCATATATTCAGTATCAGCAATACCAATACTTAAACCTGCACTATTTTTAATTTTTATAGAACCAGTTGTCTCACCATTTTCGCCTGTAGGTAAAAAGTCAGCTGATGAGTATGCAGTTCCGTCTGTATCAACAAGAGATCTTGCTTCTGAAGCTGTTCCTCTATACCAAAAATTTGAATCTACTAAATTAAATCCTTGACTGTACTTTTGTCTTTTTGGTATAACAATATCATCTTCATCATCAGGAAATCCAGGTATTTTGTTTTCACCTGCAAGTAAAAATTCTTCTTTTGTAATTACACCAAATAATGTACCACCAATCCATATTTTAAGAACAACACGTTCACGTGCTGAAATATCAATAACTGATGCTACTTCAAATCCAGTTTGTCCTTGTGCCGCATCATATTCAGGACCTACAAGTACTAAATCTGTACCGTCAAAGAAATACATTTTATTGTTTTCGTTGTCAATCCAAATATCACCTGCAACCATATCTGGTTGAGTATTTGATACTATTGGTCCGCCAGCAGTTCTAAAAGTACTTCCATCATATAATTTCAATCGTGCTTGGCCAGTATCATACCATAATTGACCTACTAATGGTTTGCCTGGAGTATTAGTTCCGGCAAAATTTTCTACCATTTTAATAAAGTTTTCGTTTATAAACTCGCCAAAACCTTTATAATTTTTACCAACTAACGTTATGTCAGTAGTGGAATTATCAATGATACCATCTGCTAATTCTACTAAAAGTTCGCCATCAGTTTTATTTAATTTATAGCTCATTGATTATACCCTGCCTGTCCAAATAATATAATTCATCGTTAATGTTGGATTCATAATATTCAACGGAATACCTAATTCTTCTGCATCAGTTAAAATACCACCACTGTTTGGTAGAGCCTGGCCGTTGCCGCTTGCATTAGGTGCGTCATAAACGATAGCTTCGTTATCATTTGGTGTGCCGCTAATATCTCTAATGCCATAGTACTGATCGCCGCTGTCGCCTCTCATATCATGCTTGTGTTCTGGTAAATTTTCAACTGCAATATTTTCTGTTTCTGATCCGCCAATCTGTCCAACACCGTCTGCATAATCTGCGGTAACAGTATCTGCACTTTGGCCACCCATGTTATCTGCACCAAGAGGCAATCTACCTCTTAAGTCTGGGACTTTAAAAAATCCTGCTGTAATTGTAGCACGAGCTCCAAAAGAATATCCAATAGCTTCAAATAGTAATCCGTATTCTGAAATTCTTACTTCACTTCCGTCACATAGTAACCAACCCTGTGGAACTGCTGAACCTGCATATGGCAATACAACCCCTGGCGGATTAGTTGGCACTGAATCTAATAAGTTACGTCTTGAAATTTTATATAATCCAGTATTACCTGTAGTTCTGTTAATAAGTAATTCGTCGTCAATTTGAGATTCAAACGTTTCATCCTTACCAGAAACAATCTCATTTGAAATAATTGTTTGGAATGTTTTTAACGATCCGCCGGTTTGTCCGTCAAATACTACATCTTCTGTTGTTGCAACGTCACCTGCAATTCTAAACGAACTTGCAGATGTTAATTTATTTGCTGAACCTGCAATACCTGATACAGTACCGTTAACATTACCAGTTAAGTTACCAATAAATGTAGTTGAATAAATGTTACGCCATTTAGAAGCAGGTGCTCCTAAATCTCTTGTGTTATTGCCATCTGGAATTGTTGGTCCTAATGTAGTAATTCCTAATACTTGTGTATTGCCGCCAACATTTAAATTTCTTGCAATACCTACGCCGCCTTTAACAATAACACTTCCTGTATTAATTGTAGAACTCTGTGTAGTGCCATTTACAAATAAGTCTGAATCTGTTTGAATATTTCCAATAACATCAAGTGCTTCGTCTGGAGCAAGATTGTTAATACCTACACGCAAATTAGAATCAACACGCAAAACTGTACGAGTTGAACCAGAATTTTTAACTTGTAAGTCAATATTAGAGCCTTCAATTTGGTGTCTAATAACACCAGCTTGGCCGTCAACACCTACGTTTAGTGCCGCATCTGTACCAATAATTAAACCTGTATTATTTTGTACTGTTACAGGAAATAGCGTAGTACTACTTACATCACCACGTAAAAAGTTACCAGCGTCAACAGGAGTATTATTAACAATTAAGTTTTCTGCTTTTTCTGCTGTGCCATAAAATTTAGGAGATCCGCCTTCTCCTGTAAAATCTCTTGTGGATAAATTTATACCTGGATTAATAACTGTAAATCCTGGTATAACTACTTTAGGTGTAAAGGTATCTGCAGAAATAATTGCTACAGGTTGTGCTTCAACTTCTACCTGTAAAACTGTATAATCCTGATTATCAACACCTGTTAATGTTAGAGGTGTTGCACCTGTTGCTAAACCATCACTAAATGTAGGACCAACAAGTACCCAACCAGAACCTGAGTTTAAATAAAGTTGCTGATTATCTGTGTCAACCCAAAGATCACCAGTTTGAGAAAATGCAACATCTGGTGCTGTCGGAGCTCTATTTAAACCGCCTGCTGGAACCCAAACTGTTCCGTCATATACTTTAAGTTGTTCTGCTCCCGGAGTAGTATTATACCATAACTGACCTTCTGTTGCTCTTGGAGGTTCTGTTGCACTTGCAAAGTTTTCAAGCATATGCAGGAAGTTTTCAGCAATAGCACTACCATATGATGTTACGTTTTTACCAGGAAATTTAATTGAAGTACTTTGATCAATAGTATTATCAATTACAGTAATAGTACCATTGTTTGCTTCATCTGTATATGGAATAGTATATGGCATTTATTAAACCTCGTTAAAACCTGATAATGATTGAATTCTTACGGTATAATCTACTTGGATTAATCTATTCAATGATTTTTGCACAGGATGGAAAATAACATGTGTAAGCAGACGTCCTGTACCTTGTGTTGAATAAGCCCTTAGTCCCAGTTCATCAAAAATAAATGAACTTGCTTCGTCAGTTGCATTATCAAATGCATCTTGACCTGCTGGCTCTCCGTAGTCTAATAAACAAGTAACAACAATATCTGTGTAGTTAGTACCGCTAATGTGTCTTGTTTCAATTTTATTTCTAATTGGATCAATATTGTTAACACTTCTGTCATCTACAACTTTTGTATAAGTTTGATTATACAAACTTGCATTTGTTCCAGTACTGTTAGGAGTAAGGTACGTAATAATACCTGTAGGATCCACTGATGTTCCTCCATTACCAAAGCTCATTTCGTATATCCAGCCGCTACCATTATTAGCTAATGATTCAGCTAACGAAATACTCATGTTTTCGTAGTGGATAGCATTACGCTTATCTACAATAACTTTTCCTGATTCTGGGTCAGTTATCTTAATATGACCTTGTATCAGTGTTCCATTAAAATCTTTAAATTTGTCTGCCATTTTATTTTCCTGCTATACTATTTATCGTGGTAGCTCAGTTGTCTTAGCACGTAAGAACTTAGCAATGTTAGAATCGCTATTTGCTATAGTAGTTCCTCTGTCAGACCATGTTGTACCGATCTTTCTAATAATAGTTACTGTTGTCCCTTCTGGTGGTGGAGTTGTTAAACGCACATATGCTCCTATATTTTTATTTACAGCATACTCTGCCTCTAAGATTATGTCCCCTTCTGGACTATCTTGTGCATCGTAATTATACTTACTTATCGGAGTTTTACGTAAACGCCTACCAGCTACGAAAACTTCAATATCCTGTGCTTCCCAATATTCTTCTGGAATAGTGTCTTTATACCAATCTGTTGCACTTGCTGGGTTAGGAATAGGTGCAAATGGTAATAAAATTTGAACATATTTAATACCTCCAGGAACAACAAAACTTGTTTGTGGAGTATCAATAGGTACAGTTGTAAACGGATTTACAACAATCAAGTCATATGATCCAACAGGTAGTGCAGGAGTTACAAAGGTTAATTCATTTTCTGAAATAAATGTTGCTTCGCATTTTGTTGTTCCAACGTAAATTTCTACCCTATCTGTAAATCCTGTTCCAATAACTGTTGTTACTTGTCCGCCTAATGGAAATGCCGTATTATTATTAAAGTCATATGTAATACTGGTTACGCCCATTCCTGGGCTGTTTTCATAACTGTCGCTTCCAGTACTAAATCCAGAAGATGTAACTGTAATTATTTCTTCTTCGTCTTTGTATGGTAATGTAGTATCAACACCTTGTTCCATAAGCATTGTGCCAGCGTCATAAACATCTTTAACACCTGTTCCAAGTGTTCCTCTGCGAAGTTGTAATAGTTCGTTACCTACTTTCCTAAAGTATTCAATTCTCTCACCCTCAATAAAGATAACGCCTGGATATTTTGCTCCAACTTCAGGCTCCGGTAATCCGTTACCGTCAACAACTTTAATTGTCTTATCATACCAATTTAATGGCTCTTCTAAATGATAAATTTCTTCAAGACGTTTATAATGAGTTCTATTAAGAATGTCTTTAAACTGACGCCAGCCAAACTTATCAACTACTGTATTATCAGAAAAATGTAATACTTGTAGTTTGTCACCTTCGTTTGGTTGTTGAACTAATTTAACATAACGTCTATTTGAAGTAATACTATAATCAACACTTGGAGATAGTAAATCGCCGTTTTTAACTACCCAAACATATTCTGCGTCTCTTGCAGGTTTACGTAATGTAATATAGCCTTTTTCAAGTAGTTTAAAATCGTAATATAATTTAGTACCAGGTGTAGTTTCAGTTTTTTCTGTAACTTCAAAACTTTGTCTTTCAAAACCTTGACTATCGTGATTACTAAATTGGTAAACTGTAATAGTATCATCTTCGCTAAATGCATTATCTAAGTTTAATACTTTTGGCGTTTTAACATATGTATTATCTTGTTCATAATACCCCATTCTGTATTCACCCGAAGTAAGAACATATACTGTTAATTCATCACCATCTTCGCCAATACCTGCGGCAAGTGTAACAGTGCTACCTGGCTGCGATTGAGGAGGTACATTTGGATTAAACGATCCTGCGCCTTCAAATGTCCAGTTTTGTAAATACTCAAGTTCAATACCGTTTAGGTATACTGCCAAGTCAAAAGAGTTAACTGTTGCAGTTGGAATTTGTGTTAAATCTAATTGGTATTCTCTTAGTGCAGTAGTAACTTCAAATTTTTGACTGTAACCAGGATCTAAAATCTTATTGTTTACTTTAACTAACACATAAGCACTTTCTGGCTGTTGTTCAAATGGTGCTTGAGACAATTCGTATTGTGTTGTGCTTCCATCGGCAGTAAATGTATCAATATTTACAGTACTGTATTGCTGGAATATTTCAACGCCGCCTACTGCTAACATCATTTGTATAATTGCGCCATCTTTAGGCGGCGTAGCAAATCTTACTACAAAATTACCACTATTTTCGTATGTGTCATCGGACTCAACTAAAGTTATGTCTACAACTTCGCCATCTACAGTTACTAATCCGTTTGCATTATCTTCAAATCTTGCATTAGTTAAGAAATCTATTGTAGTTCCGTTACCAATAAATGTATCAATATCTAAAATTGTTGTTGCACTAACTCCAAGATTAATAATATTAATTCTTGAATTATCTGCAGGCGGATTAAAGAAAATTACTTGATTAGTTGCAACGTCTACTGTATAATCATTTGTGTTCATTACTGTGTAATCAACTTTAACAAACAAGTTGGCAAATTGACCTATTGGTGTTCCTATGTCAAAATTAGATTTTACTCCATTACCAATATAATTTCTACAAGTAATTTGACTACTACCACCAGATGGTTTTTCGTAAACTTGGATATCTACAGTGTCTAATGTTTGTCCTGGAACAATTTCTTCAGGACCTTTAGATGTTGTTGGCGTAACAAATCCGTCGCCGTCAATATTAATATCTGCAGAATCTAATCCTGTAGCTGTTCCATATATTAAATTGCCGCCATCAATTGATGTGTCAAAACTATCTGGATCAGGAATAAACGATCCGTCTGAAGTAACTTTACGAATTACTATTGCAAGTCTTACTTCTCCTGTTTGTAATTCAGTATCTACACCTAAATCATTAACATCAAGTTCAGTTTCTTGATTTCCTTGTATTGGTAGCATATTTGCATACGGATTATCCTGTGTACCTACTGTAGAGCCGTCCCATTCAGAATCATCAACTCTATAATTTGTTAAGACTTGCCCATTAGCATCATATGCTGTTCTGTAAACATTATATTCTATTCCTTCTTCAAGCGGAGTGTTTAAAGGTAATGTATTACTAACATTAATTGGTGTTCTAACAGAGCTATCTGCGCCAATTAGCGTACTATCTTCTCCATATATTTCATCTTCTGTTGAAAAATTAGAATCAAAGTCTGCTTGCAATGTTACAGTTGTTTCGGTAGATCCAATTACTTTACCTGATGCAAGTGTATTGTTTTGTGTTAGTACTTCATTAGGTCTAACACTAATTGGCGAATCAAATTCTATTATTACTGTTTTAAATAAGAATATTTCATCTTCAAATGCAGTGTCAAATACGTCCCAACCCTGTGTCATCCACGGTGCTGTATTCCAGCCAGTTGTTCCGCCAAAATCAAAAGATCTTACTTGAACTCCGCCGTAGTCAACGCCGTCCATTAGTTGTCCTAATGTTTTACCAAAGTTATCGCCAGTTGGTTGATATGCTAAATTAATACGATCTTGTGCTTTTAATAAATTTATATCTTTAGAATATTCAATTCTAATGTTTGAATTTGCAACTGGTGGATCAACAAACTTTAATTGACCCAAGTATCTATCATATCCTTTAGATTTATCAAGTTGGTTAGAATATGTATAACGTCTTGCAAGGACTTCGTCGTCATTTTCAAAAACACGAACAGTTGTTGTTCTTAAATCCATAGGCCAATCTAAATCAAATGTAATTATAGATCCAGATGCTACAAAGTTTTGTATTGTGTCTAAATTTACAAATTCATATGTTCCAGATACTCTATCAAATTTTATGATTGTTTTTATACTTCTTACAGGACTATTTCCTATAATAGCATATGCACTTGCTTCTCTTCCTCCAGGAGAAATAGAACCATTTAGTGTAATCTTTGGCGACTCAAGATATCCTTCTCCTTGATCAAATACTCGAATTCCGCTAATAGAACCATTTTTACCTAATGACGCTTTTGCTACTGCACCTTTATTTCCTTCAATTGTAACAGTAGGTGGTGATGTATATCCTTGACCTGGATCATCTAATTCAATTTTAACAACTTTATATCCAGAATTATCAATCCAGTTTTTATTTGGATAATTTTCAAGTTCTTCAGGATTGTCTGCAACAATTCCTGTATTATAAGATTTAACTCTTAATGGTTCAATTCCGTCTGATGTTAAAACGTATCTTGCAGGTAAATCAAAATCTGATACATTATTTCCTGCAACGTCAGTACTTTCGTAAGAGCTTAGATATTCTCTAATTTTAGTCTTAAATGGTTTAACTTCTTTAATATATTCTTCATAACTTGGAAGATTATCGTTCTGGAAGTTTACTTTTTGTTCTAATTCACCAACATTATGTTTTGCTTTTATAAACGACGATTTAAATGCCCAATCAACATAATTTTGTTCTGCAAAAACATAACGCAAACTTGCAAAAAACAATTTATTATATTCTAATGCTAATTCTTCAATAAAGACATTGTCTTTAATAGTGTTTAAAATAATTCTTGTTTCTGTTGTTGGTAGACTATCAAAAGTTAAGGCATCATAATTAGTAGTGTCAAATCCAACTTTAGAATCTTCAACATTATATAAAGTTTCTTTAAATTGTATAGTACCGTTTTCTCTACCAATAGTTTTATAATTTACTGAATAGTCTTCGCCTTCTTGATTATTAATCTTTTCAAGCAGTAGCCAGCCGCCTGTACCTACTGTTTGTATTTTTACAATATCACCGATACTATCATTTAGTCTACTTAAATCATATGATTGTTCAATTACTGTATCAATTTTTGTAAATGAATTGTACCCCGGAGCATACCAGTCAATATAATCCCAATACTTAGTTACATCGTATGCTTGACTTTCAACTAAAATCCATTCTTTAGCAACAGTATCTCTTTCGTATAATGCCCATTTGTTATTTAATGATTCGTCTGCTTTAACTAATACCGTATAACGTCTAACTGCTAATCTTGTATTATCTTGTGCATAGTTAGTTCCAGCATTTTCAATAATAACATCTGTAACAGTGCCTTGATTGTTAATTACTGTTTTAATTTCTGCATCTTTACCTGTTCCTAAAACTGTAACTGTTGGTTCTTGCAAATAGCCTCGACCGCCGTTAGTAATGTTTACACGAACAATTTTTCCGTTTTCGACAACAGGTTCCAGTGTTGCTTGTTCTGCTTTAGCAACACCAACAAATTGTAATTCAATCTTTGTATCTACACTTCTATCCCAGACCTTAGATGACTTAGTTGGCTCTGGATCTATGTCTGTAAGATTAGTAATATCTTTATCATCACTAATTAGGTTGTCTTTTAAAACACTATTAATTCTTTCAATTGTTTCTTTAAGTGCTTCTTCTCTATTTATAAACCATCCTTGTCTTGGTTTATTTAAAATACCATATTTTTCTTTTGCACTTAATTCCGGAGCAGGTACTTGTCTATTTTTCTCATCGTAGCCAACTAAACTATCAAACCATTTTCTTTGAATGTCAGTACTTGGAAGACTTGTCTCTAATCCTTCGGTAATAATTTGATATTGATTATGTATATTAATATTTTGATCTTCAATGGTCCAATATTGTATACTTAATGCAATATCTCTATCACTTAATATGTTTTCGCAGTTAAATACGGCAAATTCATTTTCAGTAATTAGTGCAATAAACTTATAGCCTTCATTTGCTGGGTCTCTAATTAATCTTGCAACATCTCTTGCAGTTGTTTTTCTATCTTCAATAGCAGGTAATGTAGTTTTATTTCTTACCCAGTAATAATAATAATTAGTAAAGGTACCTGATGCAGTATCATATACACGTTTAAGAACATAAGCATCGTCGCCTGATCTTGTTTTGCCAGTTATACCTTGCTTCAAACCTTCATTTGTACCAGATTTTTCATCCCATTCACTTGGAAGATATTTTGATTTTACCCATTCATAAACATCGATAGAATTTTGATTTGAAAAACTTGAATTCCAATTATTTGAACTAAAGATTACATTTCCTTGATAAGGATTTCTAAACTTAGCATTTGTTAAATCCCACCATAGTTGACCTTCTTGGGCTTCTCCCCAGCTATTTGTTTTGTCAGTATTTGGAGCAATACCAGTATTATATGTTGCAGGATCATATGGTGTTTTATATGTCAACTCTTGTTCTGCTGGTCCTGCAATTTTTCCTTGTAGTACATCTATATAATCAATATACTGAAGAATAGTATTTGTTTTTGTATTGTATAATACAGCACGTTTAATTTTGCTAACATCTACAGGATTTTTAGTTACACGAAGATTTTCCCATATTGTAGTATTATCGTCTAATCTATAATCAACTACTGCGCCAGTATATATGCCTGACTTAAATGTTGGTAGTCCTGCATAAACATGGTTTTTTCTTAATAATACACTACGTCCAAATAAACTAACGTTATCTCTATCAAAATCAATAGTTTGTGAATATAACATATAGTCATTTAGTCTTTCATATACTCTAATGTTTCCTGTATCTTGAGTTATATTTTTAAAAGTAGTAAATTCTTTGTCAAATGTAGTAACTGGTTTTTCATTTCCAACACTGCTTCCGTCAAAAGTAGTTGTAATTAACGAATCTCCGTTAGCAGAACCAATAATAAGTCTATCACCATCAAAGTCAACTGACCATCCAAACAATTCTGTTTTATCATCTTTTGGACTATAAAGTTTTTGTGACTCTAAGAAAGATCCATCTTGTTGTTTATAAACATAAACAGTACCATGGTCTAATCCTTCATCATCATTGTATGGTGCGCCTACTGCAATTAATTTTCCATCATTACTTAATGCAATATTACTTCCATATTGAGTTAATTTACTTGGTGATAATATTGTTTGATCTCTATAAAATAGTCCATTTATATTACGATAAATTTCTACAGTATTTTCAGCATTTTCATTGTATGTTGTTGTTATAACAATTACTTCACCGTCTTTGCTTATATCATAAGCTCTTGCAAATTCTAATAAATTTTCGTCTTCAATAATTTGATCTGCATCTGTTACAATGTTTGCTGATCTATTTGGAATAAATCCTAAGTAATTAACATTTTGATCTAATTCATTCCAATCTCTTACATCAAATGTTCCGGGTCCATTTAGTATCTCTGCCTGATATAACTTGTTATTATAATAAACAATTTCTTGTGGATAATATAATGTTGTATCGTCAAATGGGCCTCTATAATTTTTATCTCTTGCTGATTCCCAGCCGTAGTCAATACCGTTAAATTCACCATTGTTAAACATATAAAGTCTGCCAGGATTTGTATTTGTTCCGTCACCTGTTTGTTTAACAATTAGTCTATAGAATTCGTTATTATTTGAAACTTTTAATTCACTACCTAAATATTGATTGTTGCCGCGTTCTGTAACTGTAAACGAATTAAGTTTTACAAATGCTCCAATACCTTTTCTTTCGTAGATAGAAAACATTCCTTCTTTTGTAAGTCCACTTTGCACACCGTCAATAGATGCAGGAATGTTATAAATTAATTCCCAATCGTTATTGGCTATAGTAGGAATGTTTGCAGGACGAGCAATACCTAATACTGTTTCTTCTCTATAGAACCAATATTCGTTATCTAAAATAGTGTCTTCTTTTGTGGTTACATCAGCATCAACATCTTGAACATTAATAGTTGCAGAGTTATCAAACACCACAAGTTTACCAATATTTGCTTCATCTAACGGAAATGCTCTTTGTTCAATCTGACCAAAAACACGAGATCCCGAAATTGGATCATAAAGTGCATCTCCAGAACCATCTGCTAAAAACTCAATTTCTCTGTTTTCGCCAAATAAATTACCAACTGCCCAGTTACCTGTAACATTTTTAACATATATTCTACCATTATTTGTATCAAATCTTTGATAAAACATAACTTCGGCTGTTCCAAGATTAGTAACATCTCTAACAGTAAGTCCAACTTTAGGTTCAATTGGAATTCCGCCTAAGTTTTTAGTTATTCTAAAATCAATGTATCCATCCCACACATCATATATTGTGTGCGTTTTATTCATTTGCTCAACGCCAAGACCAATATCTTCTGGATTATTAAAATTACCTGTATTATAATTAGGCAAATCATTATAGAAGAAATCAACAGTATCATTACTTTGATCTCCTGGAGCAACTACATTTAACACATCCGTTAACGGCTTAGGTGCTCTTGCTACCCATAAAGACGATTCAAAGTCATCTGTTACCCCGCCTGGGCCAGGATTACCTCGATAACTTAATGTAGTAATTTGACTATGAATTGAATCTAAACTTGAAGATATATCAGTTTGATAATTTAAAATATTATAGTAAAATCTATTTGGATCAGGATTACCAGACGGAATAACATCAGTGTAAACTAAACCTCGTCCTACATCAGAATTTATAGAACTTACAAGATAAGGTGCTTTTTCAACTCTCCAGTAACCGCCCCATTTTTCGTCTGCATCGGCTACAGTATCATTTGGTGCAACAGTAACATACTCACCAACAAATTCACCAATGCTTGTAGTTAACGATCCAAAGAATCCAAATGTACCGTTTTGATTTTTAATATAAATTGTTGCTTTTGCACCGTCATTAAACGTATAAGAAACTTCACCAAATCCAGTTTGTGTTTCTACAATTTGACCTACTAATGGAATAGTATTACTATTTTCAACATAAAGAATACTATCAATTTTTTCAGAAATAATATGTCCAGCAGTTAAAAATTCAGCACTTAAATCAGGTACTTGATCAGCAAAAGGTAAAACTTCTTGCAATGTGTCAATATCTTGGTTTGCTTGGGTTAATTTATTCCAAACTAATTTTACTGTATCGCCAATTCCAGACCCTTCATACATATCAAACGGTGCTTTAATTAAAAAGTGATCTGTATTAATATTTGTGAAAGGATAATCACCTGTGAGTAGCGCAGGTTTAATATCGGCGTTACTTTCTATTTGGCCCAAGTCTCTTAATATTTCAGGTACTGATTCAAAACTGCCAAAATTAATGTTTACTTCGGCGCCTTCGATGTCTTTTGTTGCTTGCCAATTATTATCTTTGTAAGTAACAATATCAAATTGGCTATAATCTTGAGAGCTATCATAATCGCCTTTAAATGTACTACGAACATTTGATGCTTCAGGAGAACCAACTATTAAATATCTTCCATTATCAGTAACTGCAACTGATGCTCCAAATTTTTGATTAGAATCTGCAATTCCTAACTCTGGTTCTACAACTTGATTTAGCGAGTAAGCACCTGAGTTACCAGCTCTAACATAAACAAAAACTTTTCCGTCATCGTCATCTGGCGAGCCAACTACTAAAAGTGTATTATTATCACTTGCGTCTATTGAAATCCCATATTGATTACGTAATCCAGACTCAGTATTTGATATAACTTGATGCTCTTCAAATGAGGCTTTCTGCTCTATAACTCTCCATTTTTTATCTAAATCTTCATCAATCCAAATCTTTCCAATATTTGTTTTAAAAGTTTGGACTAATTTAGAAGCTTCGTCAAAGTCTTTTACACGCACACTAATAAACCTTGAAATAATCGGATTAGTTATTGTTTCTGACTCTTGAGCAGATGTATTATTAACTTTAATTTTATTATTAAGAACTTGAGTAACTTTTGCAAGTTCTTTAACTTCTACTCCTTCAGCATCGGTATATTCTATACCAATAATGTCGCCTTCGCTAAACATTGTAGGCAATGTTTTAAATACAAATTCTTTTTCTGCACTTACAGATTCTAAAACAATGTCTGCACTTGTATACAGATAGACATCCCATCCTAATCCAACATTTCCTGCCCAAACAATATCTCCGTATGATAATTTAGTATAATCAATGTTTGTAATATTATCAAATGTTGAAACTGTAAAGTCAACGTCTTCTGGATTAACATAGCCGCTATTTTTTGTATATGTTTTATCAACATATGTTGTTGGGAACGGTTTATGATCATAATCGGTTGGACGTAAAAATACTTCAAACGGACGTATTCTATAAACTAAGTCTGTTTCGTCACCTCGAATTTGATTTACTAACTCTACACTTTGAGGCTGTAATTTAAACTGATCTTCATCTAAAATAAATTCAACTTCTTCAAACCCTTGTGCCGCACCGTATTGACCTTGTTTAATTGCCCATTCTTCATAAAACTCTAAACTGTCTTTGTCTGCACTGCCAAGAACATCAAAAAGTTTAGTAAGAGCGTTCTTTGAACCTTTATCTTGGATCATTCCTTGATAGAATTTGTACTGACTAACATCATCATTAATAATGTTTGCCAAATAGTCACGGTTTTGATATCCAATTAGATGCTGTGCAAATTTTTGTTGTTCAACATCAAAATTATCTGTATCTAAGTCATAAAAATCAGCAAACTGATTAGTTTTATATTCAAAGTTTGGAATTAGACCCATTTCGGGTTTTTCAGACAACCTAACCCATTCCGAAGCTACAAATACTTCTGTTCCTGTTACTTTATTTTTTGCACTATAATAAAATTCTTTATACTTTACAAGGTCTCCAATTGCATAATCCTGCCATGGTTTCCATTCAGTTATTTTGGCGTCATCAAAAACAAACCCAGGAATATTTAAACTTCCGTCCCAATTATCTGTTCTATATCCTAAAACTTTAAGTCTTTGTTGTCTATAACCAGGTTCTTGATCGTAAATAATATCGCCAAATACTGTTTTATTATCTATAATCAAAGCATGTTCTTTTTGTACTAACGACAAGCGAACAGAATAAATTCCGTCTTCTGTTGCTTTAGGTTTAATAATAAATTCTTTTGGATTTTCTCTTGTTAACGTAACATTTTCTGGTTGTAACTTTTTGCCGTCAGCTTTTAATAAACTATATCCATAAAATGTATCGTAAATATCATCAACTACAGAATATTCACTAATAAATTTAATTTGAAATGCTCCCGGACTTAATGTAATTACACTACCAGCATTCCAATTCTGTGTAGTCCAAAACATAAATTCTTTTGCACTTGTTTGCCAATTAGAAACAAATTCGTCTTTTGCTGAATAAAAATCAAATACAAAACCTTGTTTTTCTAACCAATAACCGTATCCTAATAAAAAGTCAACTAAATCTTGTATATTTTTAAACACAGTACCGTATGGCAATCTTTCTGAGTTGTTTTTAAATGCTTTTCTAAAATACGCTTCGCGGCCGCCTTGTACTGGTAATTCAGGAATTTTTACAAATTTAGTTTCGTCAAATTCTTGACCGCTGTCGTGTGTTTCTACAACTCTATAAAAACTATTTTGATGCTGTACTATTGCACCTGCAACATAAGTTTTTCTACTATCCCATTCAACAAAACTTGCATTTATTCCTCCAATATTAATAAGAGGATCATTTTGTAAGGGTATTGCAGGATTATATGTAAAATACGGCGCTACTTGATCGTAGCCTCTTACAATAAAACCAAAACTTTGTTTTTCTATAATTACACCGCTATATGTAATACTTTTTACAGGTGAACTTTTGTTTAAGAAAATATTATAGTTTTCTTCTGGTACAAAAACATTACCTTTATTTAAAGGTGTTCTTGAATCTAATATTAGTTTAAATTTATCTTTGGTAGTAAAACCACCAATTTTAAATCCAAGTTGGTTATTAATTGTTGATAAACGATTTTTATAATTATTAAAAGTAGTAGTAACACTACTTGCCAAATAATCGTAAACATAATTAATTAAACCAGATGTAAATACTCTGTTAGTTTCATTAACGTCATTTGGAAAAACAAGTTTCTGTAAAGTAATATGTTCATTAGGACCAAGATAATTTCTTTGACCTAATAAATTTTTTGTCTGTCTAACTCTATCAAATATTGACGCAAATGTTCTTGCTGGCTGGTTTAAAACCAAAGCAGTAATTAATGAAAATGGGTATTCAGAACCTTTCCTCCAAGCTGTTTCAATTGGACTATGATCTCCAAAAACAAAATTACGATTTAACTCAGTTGTGTTATAACTTTTAACAAAACTACTATAAACTGGACTTAGTAGATTTCCGTCTTCGTCTACTGGTATATTATTTGTTATATTATTCCTTGCAAATTTAGGAACACTTACCCCTGGAGTATCTGGAAAACGCACAATGCCTTTTTCAATATCTTCCCACATTAATAGGTTATTGCTTGTGTAAGGTGCAGACCCATATTGGTCTTCCCACCAATCTGGTTTAATACTAAACCCTTGCATTTCCCAAGGATGTGTATGAGGACGGTCTGTATCAAAAGCGTATTTGTAAACTGCTCTCCACCAACCGTTTAACGGTCTATCTTGCGGATCAAACACTCCTGTATAATTAAATGTAAACGAGTTTTCTCTTTCAAAAAATGTATTGTTTGTATAATCTTCGTCAACTAATTGAATCCATTGAATAAAATCACTAATCATTGAATCGTTAATTTGTGATTGTTCTATTCCTGTATTTCTACTATGTCCTGGTATGTAATCATAGATGTCAAACATATCAGGGTCATAGTCAACTTTAATATTATTATAAATTCTTTTTTCAAGTTCTAATATTAAGTCATCTCTAAAATCATCATATGCAACAGTAATACTTCCATCATGTCCTTGTATTACTTCTTGAGGTTCTAAGTATGTGTTATCAATATATTTTTTAGGCTCATACTTTGGATAAATTCCTAATTTTGTAGGAGTCGGTGGAACATAACTTCCGTTAGTTGATTCGTATTCGTAAATATCAATAATATCGCCTGGCGATTTATTTGCTGTGATAATTACAAACCCTTGATCATTAAATGTATAATCTTTGTTTAATATTAATTGAATTCCGTTAAGATACACTTGTACTGCATCTGAACTTGGTTGTGAAAAATTATAAATTTTGTTTAATGCAAAGAAGTTATTTTCTTCATCTAAAACTTCTGTTGTTGATCTTACAGATCCTGTAAAAGGAACCATATCACTAAAATAAAACGGCATTGTTTTTATTTTATCTTTTGTTAATTCGTTTAAAATTAAATCAACATGATCTTTAACAGGGCCGCTAAATCCAAGATCATTTGCTTTTTGTAAAAAGGATCTTTTAAATTTTCCGTATTCTCTACGTGCAAATTTTAATGATTTAACTATATTAGCTTCTTTATCAACTATATGATATAAAGGTAAATTTATTGGACACGAATGTTTTACAATTCTTTTACCATATTGAGACACTTCGCCTAAATCTCTTAGGTTACTAAATCCAGGATACACTCCTGAAAACGTAGTCAATTCTTCTATAATAGTACCAACATGGTCGTTAACTTCACCTAATGTAAATTCTGTAATATCTTGGTTTAACGGATTTCGTTCTAAATTACTTGCAATTTCATATTTGCCGTATTGTGTTTTTTCCGCAGACGATCTTGTTTTAAGAATAATTACATCACCTTCAGATAATTCATAGTTAAATGTAATTGTTAAATTATTATTATTGTCTGATCCTATAGTAAAATCTGTATTTTCAAATTTTAAATTATTGTTAACAAAAACTCTTAACCATAAGTCATCTAACAAAGCACTATTTTCATAAACATCAAGTGTAAAAAATGTTCTTGTGTTATCATTAATATATTGTCTAATGACGGGCTGATTACTTAATAAACTTGCCTTAGTCCAACCACTTAATGTTTTCCAAGTATTTCTTTTAGGATATTGTCTAATATATCCAACTGACAAAGGTTTAGTTATTACATCTTCACCAATATAAGCACAATTAATAACATCATCAAGTAAGTTAAATTTAAAAACTATATCGCCTACATTTTCTATTGATCTGTATTCTAACGGAAATCCTAACTCTGTATCATTTGCTCCATACCCTTGTGCATAAGAAAATATTTTTGTTCCAGCAAATGTTGTAGAATCAAATACTTCTGTATCTGAATAACTATTTCCGTTTTCGTCAAACACGTCAAAAAGAGGTGCTTGGTTAATCTCAGTTTTTTGTTGTGCTAATTTCCAAACACTTCCATCGAACCATAACATTCTACCTCTATTAACAGTACCTTGATTACATAATAATACTTCGTTAAGTAATGGGTCTGTGTCTTCAGTTTCTTGTAATGTAATTTGTCTCTTGTTTTGGAAAGTTATAAATTTAACTTCAAATATTTTTCCGTAAACTCGTGGATCTGGATCTGCTGTAAACAGAATTCTCATTCCGTTAGTAACATCAACATCGTCAATATTATAACCTACAGAGCCTTCAATAGTACTAAAAACATCTTTAGTAAAAGAGTCAACTAAGTCTATTGTTAGTTTTCTTTTAGTTCCAAAATTATATAATTTTAAATTAGCGTTAAACTCAATAATAGGTCGTGTTGCACGTTGACTTTGATCAATGTTAGATACTTGTTTGTTTGCTTCTGCTGATTTTTCAATAACATCTTTGTGAAACCATCTATTATATTTAGACCATAAGTTTCCGTCTCGACTTCCTCTGTTTATAGTAAGGTAATCTTTGTTTAATGGATATCCAACTGCTTCGGAAAACGGTAAAACTCCAAAGCCGTTTTCGTCATTATCAAATCCTATTTCTATATCATCAGTATATGCACTCGGTGTACTTAAATCAACTTCTGATATTAAATCAATTTCAGAACCTACTCCTTCTACATACCATGCACCTTCTGCATACTTTTCAGGTGTTACATTTCCTACAAATTCTACTTTCATACCATTTGACAACGATACTCCAGTTCCTGTAGTATAAGTTTTTAATTTTAAAATTTCTTGTTCAACATTAATAGACGATGCTTCTACTAAGTCTAATACATTAATTGTTCCACTGGCAAATACATCATTATCTGACATATAGTAAATTAAATTAGGCGTACTTGCATCTAAAGTTAATTCAATAACTCCATTATCAATACTTTGTGCAGAAACATTAGTAGTTAAATTAAATGTAGTGTCTAAATCCCAAAATTCTATGTCAAGCTCATTACCTGCATTGTGATTATCAGTACACAAATATATTGAGCCTTCATATTGTACTTTGTCTCCTCTAAAATAACTTATGTTTGGTCTAAATATTGGTGCTGTTTCTTTTCTTGTTCTAAAAGATAGCGGATTTCCTGATGCATCAATTTCAAATCTATAAGTAACACCTCTATATAACGTTAATGTTGGATTTTGAGTTTGACCGTCTGGATTGAATACATATCCATAATGTTCACCGTTGTTAACACTGGTTACTTGATATGTTTTAGTTACCTCGTCAGTTTCTCCAGCAATTTGTATAGTTTGCGGACCATTAGGTAGCCAATAATATTCTCGAAAATTTACAAATTTATCCCAATCAATATGTGGATTCCATGCATAATATTCTTGTCTATTTAAAACACTATGATCATCAATTGCAGATCCTAACGAATTTAATTGATTAATATAATCGTTATAATCTGCATAAAAATCTATATTATTAAGATCGTCTTTAACAAGTGATACTGGCTCAAGTTGATAATCTTCTCTTGATTTAGAAACATCACCTATATAAAAGTCGCCTTTTTGGTATCCTTTAGCATTTTTTTGACCATAATATCCGTTTAGTTTTTCAGCAACACCAGGCTGAATTAATTGATCAACTGTAGCCGATAAAAACTTATTGTTTACATTTGTTCTAAAATATCGAGGTAAGTGATCAGCACTTTTTCTACGAGGAGTAGTGTTTCCTGCTGGTAAATTTTGCGGTTTTTGATCATCATTATAAGCCATTAGTAACTAAGACCTCCACTGTTGTCTGTACTAATAATAGATGTACTACTCTGTATTCCAGTAGTAGAATTTTCTATTCCTGTAGTTAAGGCACCTGATGCCTTTAATCTTCCTGCTGTAATAGCATCAATCATTTCAATATCCTGCACTGTTGCACCGCTGATAAAAATTTCATCTGATTCAGATTTAATTTCTTGTAAAGAACCATATGTTTGATCTTCTTGTACCGGAACAATTACAAAAGTAACAACTTTTGGCGCCAGTTGATTCATTACATATGTTGATAATTCGCTAAAGTAGAATCTTTCTCCAAAGTCCCAATTATCTAATGCAAAGAATTTATTAATTGCACTGATAACTTCTGATTTAATTTCGTTATCGTTTAACACTAAGTCTGGGTTTTTAACAACTTTAAATGTAGCTTGCAAATCTGTAGACGCCTTATTTCCAAATAGTACTTTGTACTTAACTGGATGATAGATAACTTCGTCACTAAGTGATTTAATTTTATTAAGATCTGATGCATAGGTCAAATATAAAGTGTCACTACTTGGAGGAAGTGGTTTTTCTGCTATAGCATCATCAATCCATTTACGGAATTCTGTATCATAACCTCTGGTTAAAAGATATGTATCTATTATATTACTTGCACTTGGGTCAATTCTACTATTTTGATCTGCGGCATGTATATATTGAAATTTTAATCCGTCTCTGCCAATGTTTGCTTTATAATCAGTTGTTATTGACAATGTGCTGGTAGTTCCGTTAAGTACTTCAAAAATATCTTCCTTAATATAATAAAATACCGTTTGATCATCATACGCACTTAATGCTCCGAGACTTTCTTTAGTTTCAAGTATTTTTAAATTAATACTGTTTTTGTCAATATAAACATAATCTTCTACGCCGTCGGTTGTTGTAATTTTCTTTTGTACTACAACTTTATCTATTGGATTTGTAGTTTCATCTACAATGTCATCAAAAATTTCTGGATTATCAACAACACCGTCGGAATCATCATCAAAGAAACTAACTTGAATTTTTTTACTATCTACATAGCCTTCTGCATCACGATATTCCTCGACAATTTCCCAAGTATAATCTAAGTTAAACGGTTCACTACTATCAGGCTTAGTGTTTATGTTTAAAACATTAATTTTATCTTTTACAATTTTTCCAGTTTTGTTATTAAAAATTTTGTCGCTTGAATCATAATAAAAACGTATATCTTTATCACTTTCAAAAACATATCTCATAGCTCTATGAGTTATTGTATATTTTTCGCCGTCTGTGTTAAACTTTAATAGCCAACTGGCGTCTAATTGCTGGTTTGTTGTATCTCCAGTTTTACCTGTGCTAAAATTACCGCTTGCGTCTAAGTTATTTTCTGTTATAACTCTCCACTCTCCGTCGTTTCTTGAATATCTTAAGCCAAAGGTTTTATATGCAAAAATTTGATTTGTTACTTGAGATTGTACATCATCTGTAAGTGTTGAAGGTAATGCTGTTCGTATTTCAACTAATTTTGAATTAGCTGGAATTTCATCATTAAATAGAATTGGTCCAGTGCCGTCTAATTGCTGTTCTGTTCCATCTCCAATAACGCTAACAACTTTAACCCATTTATAATTTGTGCCGCCTCTATAATCTGGTTCTCCTGGTTCTTCTTTACCATTAAGAAAATGATAACCGTCACGTGGAACAAATTTAAGTAACGAATTTGCTTTTACAAATTTCATATTAGAACCTGTAAATGTGCCTACTTTAACTAATACTCCTGCGGCGTTTTCTAAACGTCCTGTAAAATAATTAGTATCGCTACTTAATGGAACCCATGTTGCTCCTAAATCTTCAATTAAAATTTTTGGAAATTGATCATAGTAATAATTTCTTATATTAATACTTGATAAAATAGGTTGTACTGTGTTTACTATTTGTCCTTCAATATCTGTTAAATTATCAAATGTAAAACTGTTTTTTATTGATAGGTAATCTTTATATACTGCACCGTCTGTGCCAAATAGATTAGTTGTAGAATATTTTCCGGTTGCATCAACAAGATCAAAAAATCTACTAATTCCACTGGAAGTTCTATTTACACTTTTTGCTTTTACAATTTCTTGGCTTACAGTTAAAGGTCCTAATTGATAGTCTTCTCCCGTAACCATTCTATTTTGTGTATAATAAGTTGATGGTGCATTTCTTTTAATACTTGCATTAGACTCTGAAATTGACGAATTGTCAACTGTATATTTCAATGCAAATGTTAGTGTAACAGTTTCTGTTTTACCTGCTCTGGATATGTAAGGAATACGAACTGCAATTCCTTTTAAATTATCTGGAGTAATAATAAGTCTTTGATTTTTACTTGTACGATAAAATACTCGGAAATTTCCTTGCGGTAAATTTCCAAAAACACCGTCACTAAAAATTAAACTAATTCGGTCTTCAATTCGTGTAAGAACACTGTAAATATTTCTTATATTTTTATTAAGGCTATTATAGATAACATTATTGCCTTCAACTGTATCAACTTTAGACCATAACTCTTGTTCATTACCTAAACTATCTAACTTATAAAGCCAAACGTCTGTTTCATTAATATTTCTTGCATCAATAGCAACAACTTGACTTGTAGAAGGATTAGAAACATTAAATTGTCCTTGATCCATTTTACCTTGTCTAAAGTGTGCAAAAAATCCTGTATTAGAGCTTGCTACTCCTCGGCCATCTTCTCTATAAAGAAATGCAAAATTATTTCCTGGAAAAGGTGCTTCTTCTGCAATAGATCCGTCGTTAATATCTGTAGAAACAATTTCAAATGGTACTGATTTGCCGTCAACTGTTTTAGTAAAACTATAAGCAGGAACGTCAGTATTTGTACTATTCATTCTATATTGTTCTGTAGGAATACCATTTACAGTACCTTTTTTAATAGGTCTACCGTATGTTCCGTTAACTGGCAGCGAAGCATTTATAACTCTAATAAACTGTTCGTACCAATCTGGATTAGAAGGGTCGTTCCATTGAATTGTTTGGTTTTCTAAATTAATATTGTTAGAATCTGTTAATTCTTCTGTAGTACTTACTGCTTCAATTCTTAGTAAGCCGTTGGCTGCTCTATTACGTTTAGCATTGTAGGAAAGCAATCTTGCTAAACGTAGTACACTCTCACGGCGCTCTGCTAATTCTAAGTAGTTTTCACGGGCATTTAGGTCAATACGGAAAGCAATATTTTGACCTAAGAAAGCAATCATATCAATAAGTGCCAGATATTCTGAACTTTCAATATAATCGTTAAAATCTTCTGGGTAATTCTCACGTAAGTAAGAAATCATTGTGCGTCTTAGATTATCAAAATCATAAGACTTAAAATCTGCATTGCGAAATGACTGATAGATTCTTTTCCAATCTTCCGCTAATAATAATCTGTTTTGTCTATCTGTTGATGACATGTTGCTTTCCTCGTTATAGTGTATTTATTTTTTTAAATTATATACGCACTTAATTTCTAACTGCAAAGCCTGCATCTTCATCAAACTTCATTTTCATACTTTCAGAAATATTATATGGTTTATAAGTTAATGTACACTCTATTTGTATTCCGCTTTCATAACTATCTACTACTACTTCTTCAACAGATACTCGAGGATCGTAGTTAATTATTCGAGTAACGTTATTAGCTATTGCTTCTTTTAATTGATCTGTTAATGGCTCGAACAAAACGTCCCAAATAATTGTACCAAATCCCGGATCACTTAATTTTTCACCTTGTCTAATATGAAAATGATTAATAATATCTTGTTTTATTAAAGCAATATCATAAAGCACAAAATCAGAAGCATCAGGATCAACAGTACTAATTCCTCTATATGCTCTCTGCTCCGGAACTTCGTTTTGTGACTGATTACCCGGTACTACTATTTGCTTGTAAATATTTTTTTCTGTTGTGCTCATATTGTATTTAACCTACATTAAAATTCACTAAACTAAATTTTCCATCTTCTTCTGTTACACGCAATCTATCACCATTAGACATAGTAACTGTTTCGCCATTGCTATATTTTCCTGCTCCAACATCGGCTATTAATTGTCTATCTTCAGGTCCGCCAAATAAACTTTCAGCACTATTGGCTGGATTTATAGGTGTAGGTAACTGTCCTTTAGCAAGTGTTGTTCTTAAATTTAATAAATCTCCGGCCGCTGTTGATACATCTTGAATTATTTCGCCGCCAACATTTTTAATGTTTGTTAAAAAACTTGGTCCTGCTATTGCATCAATAGTTCCAACTATTGCTTGTCCAATTCCGTGTGTAATTTTTTCAGCAGTGCTTACTACTGCATTTACTAAATCACCTACAGAAGAAATACTTAAACTTTCTTGAACTGCTTCTGCGGCAGAAGTAACTTCTGCTGGCACTCCTGTAGTTGTTTCAGTTGCTTCAACTCCGTCTCCGTCAAGATCATCTGCGGCTGCATCAATTTCATCTTGTTCTTGATCTGGTGTTTGCTGATTAGGCTGTGAATCAGCAGGTCTTGTACTACTTTGACTAAATGTATCTGGAGTAGTTACTGTAGAATTATGTAAATTTTCGTGTCCTGCCCAAGGTTCGTGTTCTGGAACTCTCTGAGATGCTTGAGCTTCTGTTGCTTCTGGTCCGTTCATATCAATACGATCGGCTGTTTCATAATGATGTTTTGATCGTATATTTGTATTTTCAGCGGCTGTAAGATTTCCGTTTTTACCTGCTTTTAAGTTAATGTCTTCACCTGCTTCAATATTAATATTTTTATCAGCTTTAATGTTTATATCTGTTTCACTATGAACATTGACACTATCCTTTGCATAGATATCAATTTTTCCATTTGCTGTTAATTCTACCCAAGTTGTTCCTCTTGCATTTGCAATATAAATCAAATCTTCAGTATTATGCATTAATATTTGATGACCTGTTCTTGTTCGAATTCTAAAAAGTTCATTATGAGGTAGTGTAGGATCACCTCCAGTTTCGCCGGCTTCTACATTCTTATATACAGGTGCGCCATCCTTTGCTGGTACTGTTCTTAGTAAAGTTGTATCTCCGTCATCCATTACTAAACTTGTTCCACCTAAACGGTTTTGCGGCATTGGTGTTTGTGCAAAGTTTTCCCCATATTGCACCCTTGGTGCACCTGGACGGCGATCTGCTGGTCCAGGACTGCTTAGTCCAACAACATTGCTCGGTAGTTCTCTTCTCGAACTTGAACTTGTTGTTCCTCTAACTTCGTCGCTGTTAAGGCCTTGTGCTGTTAGAATATCTAATACATCTTTGTTTACAGGTTTTATAAATTTAGTACTGTTACGCCCTTGACCTGTTTCTACCTTTTTGTTATATTCTACAACAGGTAATTTTTTAGTACGATCAGTATCGTTGTATGTACTTGAAACATAACTATCTGGCGTCATTATATTAACATGTTCTTCGGGAATACATCCTATCCAAAATCCTTGTCCGCCTTCTGCAAATACTACAAGAACTTTTGAATTAATGTCTGGTGGTACTCCCCAGAAACCATAACTACGTTGACTATTTTGTGCTCCTTCGTTTGCAGTTGTACCATTAAGTGATGTAACACCCATAAAAGGACTTAAATATTTGACTACTAATAATTGTCCTGGGGCATTAGTAGAGTTACCAGAATTACTTTTTGTTAATAGTTCAACTTCTAAACTTCCCATAAATGTGCTATCTAAATGATTTCTTACAATAGCAATACAAGGTTGCGAAGGGAATTTTTCTTTAAACCCAGCACTGGATGTACGTTCTTGTTGATTAGTATTAACCTTATCTACCATATATTATAGTCCTTCTGCAAAATCATCAATTTCGCCCTGAGCATCTGTTGTAGTATTTGTAACATTTACAGGTGTTTCACTTAATGCACTACTTAACGAACCTTCTACATCAAGAGAAGGAATAGTGGGAATATTTTCTTTTAAGGCTGCGGCTAAGTTTCCAGTTACTTCGTTAATTCCTGCGTCAAGTGCTACTGCTCCATTAGCAAGAGCACCTCCTAAACCAGTTGATAATGTTGCCGCTGCCGCATCAATTTCACCTTGAATATCTTGAAGTGCACCATTAAACGCGGCTACCGGAGCTGAAGCCAAAGGCGAAATAATTGCATCAATACCTTTTTCAATTACTGCTTCAATTGCAATATCAAGAGGTACAACACCAGTGTCTTCAGGCTGGTTCCTTCTTCTAATTGTTTTTAATGTTTGTTTAAATTGATTACCACTCCAACTATTTGTAACCTGTGTTACTTGATATAATCCACTAAAAGCGCCGATCGCTTTTGTAGCGCCTGCTGGAAATTTCATTGACCCGTGATCTCTTATATCAATTGGAGTTCTAAAGTTTAATTCTATATCAACTTCACCATTTTGATAATTCATAGTGCCATCAGTGGTTAAATTAATTTTTCCTAAATCGTTGCCTGCACTATAATTTCCCATTCCGCTGTCTGCAATATAGTAAGGATCGCCCCAAATTTCTAATTCTACACTAACTAAATCTGTATTAGAATTTACAATTGAATCATTAAAAGATCTTGCAACTTGCGTTTCTGGATGATTTTGCGGTCCTGAACCTGATTCTCCTGTATTTGTACTTGGAACAGATTGTGCTCCAGAAACGCCAGCAGAAGAAGAATTAGATTCGTCGCCGTCTGCGGCTCCGTGTACAGGCGCATCCGGTGATGCAACAGTTCCGCCAGAACCTTGTGTTTTTTGTGACTGTGTTAACTGACCAAAATCGCCATTAAGAGCATTAAAGAATGCTGTATTAATATTGATATCAAAATTTATAATGTCGTCATTTTCGCCAGTATAGATGTAATCATATTTTTTTACAGCCTGATTTCGTAATCCTGCAAATCCTGCTGGAGACTGAGTTGGCGAAGTAAGTCTTGATGTTTGCACTTGAAACGGAACAACTTTATAAACATAAATTTTTGCTTGTGTTCCTGTTTGTGCAACATTGTCATTTCCCGGTATTGCAAAAACATCACTTTCTATTCTAAACCATTGTTTCATGCCATTAGAGTCAGGTGATTGTGTTGGAAATTGTCTTCCGTATTCTGAAATAAGTATTGCTTCTTCAATAATATCTTGTACTCGTGTACCTTGTTTAAAGTTTATTCGTCGACCTTCATCCGAAGTTTGAATTAATGCTCTATTAAGATTTCCAGGATTTTCCTCGTTTTCTACAAATGCCGGTTTACCAAAAAACTGTGTTCCTTCATCTAAGAAACTTTTTACAATTTTACTTTTGCCAATAGCATTAACGTTTTCTTCTTTTTCAGCTGATTCTCTAATAGATTCTCCTAACTGACTTCGACGAACAACAATGCCTAAAATTTTACTAACTTCAGCATCAAAATCTTCTGGTACATCGCCGCCAGTCGTACCTGTTAATTGATCAAATAATTCTTGATTTCTTTCTTCAGATGATGCATTACCGCTTGCACTGCCGTTTGCCGGAGTGCTTGATGTAGTTGCACCTTGATTAGACTCAGTTTGTTCTGCTCCTGGAGATGTTGCTGAAGCTAATTCTTTAGGAAACATAATAACATATTCGTCTGCAACTTTTTTGTTACCTGCTTGAACTTGTTCTTGCTCTCTTGTATTAAGTATTGTTGATAAACTTTCAGGTCCTGTTTGTAAAAGCTCAAGGAGTGTTGTTCCTTTTATATCAGTATCATTAGGAGTTTGCTGTCTTTCGTCAGTAAGTGCTTGCTCATGCCAAGGTATAGCAGTAACTTCGTAGTTACTTCCGTTTTCGTCAACATCAAATGTTACGTTAGAAAATTTAAGAGGAAACATTCGGCGAGAACGAGAGTCGTTTACAGGTCTTCCATTATCGTCCCAGCCAATAAATTCAATTTGTAAAAGGTATGGTGCATCTAAGTAATTTTTGTATCCGCCTTGGATTGCCGCGGAATGCATTGCTTTTAAAAATTGACCCATTGAATAAGGTTCCATTACTCTAAAACTAATATTAGTAGCATTTGTTTGTTTAGTTTTTGGATTAGGAGCTATTAAGCAACCAATTTCAACATCATCAATAAAGTATTCACCTGTAATTCCTGCTGCCTTTTCTAAAGGTGTTTTAACTTGATTTCCTCCAGTACCGCCAGATTTTAAAATAACAATGCTTGGGCCTCTTTTTCTATAAGTTAAATCTGGGTTATTAACTTCTGCTGTAGACAAAACTCCTAATGTAAAAATATTATTATAACTTGCAAATCTGCTCAAAGGATTTTTTTGTATCCCGCCGCCAAACGCTATCCCAGAACCGCTTAATAGTCCACTTACTATATTTCCAAATTCGCCGCCAATAGCATTTCCTAAGGCTGCTCCTGGATTTTTAACTACATCTCCAAGTCTATCTAAAGATTTAATTGCACCTTTAACGTCTGCCATAGGTCCCGAAAGTGCTTGTCCTAAACCATCAAGAGTAATATTAGCCGATTGAACAACTGGCTGAGCCAATGCTTCACTTAGGCCGCCTTGCTCGGCTACGTCTTCTGAATCTATCCCTGCGAGTCTTAAACGTTCTTGTTGATTTTGAGGTTCGGGCATATTAAACTCCGAATTCTGTTATTAGATTTGATTTTTTAGGTAGATAAATTTTTGTACCTGCAATAAAGTCATACACTGGATCTTTAAGAACATCCATATTTCTTTGAGCAAATACCCACCACAGATTACGATCATCATATAAGTCGTATGCTAATAGATCTGGTCTATATGTATACTGCGGACCAATTTCATATTCGATGTCATCTGATTCAGACGGAACTGGTCTAATGCTTAATATGCCAAGATATTGTCCGCTTATTTCTCTTGTATCTTTCCAAGGACTTGATTCTGAATATTTTGCCATTATAAGTATCCTTGTCCTGTTCCAATGTAGCCGCCGTCAACAAATTTATCAAGACTAAATTTATTAACTTTATCTCTGCTGTATTGTGGAACAAGAGCTACTGCAATTTCTGATCTGGTTGGAGCATATGCTTCGCCTGCCATTCTGGTTGGAATATAATCTACATCGTTAGGTAATGTTACGTTAAAGTTTTGTACAACAACCGGAATATTATTAAACACAAAAGAACCGTATCCGTTTAATTTTAGTACTGGAGGTGGTGAGCCTTTGTTAGAACTTTCACCATATGCCATTTTTGTTACAGATCTTAAATAGTGAATTGCGGCAACCCAATATTCTGCTTCTTTTGCATTTTCAACTGTAAAATCTCCTGTAATTGTAAACTGATCCACTTGTGATCCAGAATAAATGTGGAAGGGATAATTACTATGAGTCGGTTGCAATTGGTTATAATTTGCACTATGAGTAACAAACACGCTCGGAGTATATGGAAAAACTAAGCCGTTGGTTTCAAGTAAAGGATTTAAAACATTACTACTTTTAAATGTTCCTGTTGGAGGTAAAGACAGTCTTACACGCCAGTCACCTTTTGAATTTTGATCAAACGCTCGTGCTACTGAAAAATTATTGTCTTGAGGCTCGGCGCCGTCTAAGATACCAACCATTCTTAGTGCGCGGCCAAAATTGGTGTCTTCAATTTCACGCTTTATGTTATTTGTTATGTTGTTACCAACTTTTTGAACTACGTTTTCTAAAAATGACATTTTTTTCTTCTCCTGTGTTATTATTTAGTTGACTTTTTAATGTACGTATATTATAATATACGAGTATTATGGAGAAATTATGAGAAAAATAAACTATTTGAACAACAAAGACCTCTTAGCCGAGATACACAAATCTAAGAGCTCATTTTGCAGTTTTGTTGATCCTGATTATCATCAATTTGATATTATTTTAGACGATGTTAAAAAAATTAACATTAGAACTATTGCAGAAGCAAAAAGAAACAAAGCAAAAAGACTTTCACAAGCAGATTATGCAACCAGAAAAGCCAATGGCGAAAAAGTAAAACAAGCAGATTGTGAAATTCCATACACAAAGATTACAAAAGAAGAGCTAATCTTCCGTATTATGACGTTTGACCATATTCCAGATGAGCCAGGACGTAAAAAGAATCCAAAAACCGTTGCAGACACCAAAGTAAAACTAAATTTTCCGCCTTTTCAACACTATAAATTTAATGAAGAAGGAGAATTAGTGCTTGTAGGAAAAAGTCACTGGGAAGGCGGCATGGAAAATGGAGCATTTAATCCAAAAGCAGGTAAAGCAACTAATGAACTTGCAAAAATGTGGATGAAACTGTGTGAAAGATACGCAACACGAGGAAATGTGAGAGGATATACCTATAATGACGAAATGCGAGGACAAGCAATACTACAACTTGCTCAAATCGGTTTGCAATTTGATGAATCTAAATCAAACAACCCGTTTGCTTACTACACAGCGGCAGTTACAAACTCATTTGTACGTATTATCAACATTGAAAAACGCAATCAAAACATTAGAGACGACATCCTTGAAATGAATGACTTATCTCCAAGTTATACAAGACAGCATCAAGGCGAATGGGAAGCCGCAATGAAGCGAGAAAAAGAAGGCAAGTAATTTATGGTTGACTTCTTAACAAAAAGACTTTAAAATACAATAACTTAGTACGGAGAATAAATTTTGTTTAAAAAAGCGGCTGTCTTTACAGATATACATTTTGGTTTAAAAGGTAACAGTAGAGCACACAACGACGATTGCGAAGAATTTATAGATTGGTTTATTGAACAAGCAAAAGCAAACGATTGCGAGACCGCTATCTTTTGCGGTGACTGGCATCACAATCGTAATTCGCTTAACCTAACAACTATGGATGCTACTATTCGTAGTTTAGAAAAGTTAGGCAAAGCATTTGACAATTTTTATATGTTTGTAGGCAATCACGATTTGTACTACAAAGACAAACGTGATGTAAGTTCAACTATATTTGGCAAACACATCGAAGGTGTTACTTTTGTAGATGAAATCTACGAAGAAGATGATGTAGCACTTGTTCCGTGGCTTGTAGGCGACGAATGGAAGAAAATTGAAAACATTAAAGCCAAATATATGTTTGGTCATTTTGAACTTCCAAGTTTTTATATGAATGCTATGGTGCAAATGCCAGACCACGGTGATCTACGCCCGCAACATTTTAAAAATCAAGAGTATGTGTTTAGTGGTCACTTCCACAAGCGACAGGTGCAAGGTAAAATTCATTACATTGGTAACGCATTTCCACACAACTATGCAGATGCATGGGATGACGAACGCGGAATGATGATCCTTGACAAAGAAAATGGTAAAGAACCCGAGTATATCAACTGGTGGAACTGTCCTAAGTATCGTACAACTACACTAAGCAAGTTACTTGATCCAGAAAGTGACATTATTAAACCTAAAATGTACCTTCGAGTTACACTTGACTTACCTATTAGTTACGAAGAAGCACAGTTTATTAAAGAAACATACATTAGTAAGCATAACTGTCGTGAAATTACACTAATTCCGCAAAAACAAATTGAAGAAATTTCTACAGACTTAGATATTACACAGTTTGAAAGTGTAGATGAAATTGTATCCAAAGAAATTGCCGCAATCGACAGCGACAACTTCAATAAAAAAATGCTATTGGACATTTATAACGAATTATGATTAAAATTAAAGATTTAACAGTAAAAAACTTTATGAGTGTGGGCAATCAAACCCAGGCTGTAGACTTTAACAAAGAAAAACTGACCTTAGTGCTTGGTGAAAATCTCGATCAAGGAGGTGACGACTCAGGCTCACGAAACGGTACAGGTAAAACTACGATAATTAACGCATTATCCTACGCCTTGTACGGCCAAGCACTAACAAACATCAAGCGAAACAATCTTATCAACAAGACAAATTCTAAAGGTATGGTTGTTTCGCTTGATTTTGAAAAAGACGGTAGTGAATATCGGATTGAAAGAGGCAGATCTCCTACTTTCTTTAAATTTTATATCAATAACGAAGAACAAGTAGAAGACGAATCGCAAGGCGATAGTCGCAAAACGCAAGAATACTTAAATGACTTGTTAGGTATGTCGCACGATATGTTTAAACACATCGTTGCACTTAATACATACTCAGAACCGTTCTTATCAATGCGTCAAAATGATCAACGTGCTATTATTGAGCAGTTGCTTGGTATTACTATCTTATCTGAAAAGGCAGAATCATTAAAAGATCAAGTTCGTCAGACTAAAGATCAAATTACAGAAGAAACTGTTAAGATTGAAGCAGTACAAAATGCTAATTCACATATTGAAGATACAATTAAAAGTTTAAAAACCAAACAAAGTGCTTGGAATACTAAAAAACAGCAAGATCTAAGCAAATTACAGCAAGCAGTTGACGAATTAGAGCATTTAGACATTGATCAAGAGCTCGAATTACATGAAAAATTACAAAATTGGTCTGAATTAGACAAGGCAAAGACTGCACTAAACAAAGAAAAAAGTACTTTAGACTCTGCACTTATACAAGCCGATAAACGTGTAACCAAGGTAGAAAAAGATGTTTTAGAGCTCGATAATGCAATGTGTTATGCATGTAATCAACCGTTACATGAAGATAAAAAGCAAGAAATTCTATTAGAAAAGGCCAAAGAATTAGAAGAAGCAATGGCTTATCAAGCCGACATTAACGGTAAATTAGAAGAAGTGTTAAAAGGACTTGATAATATTGGCGAGTTAGATGTTAAACCAGTTACATTTTATGACACAGCTAAAGAAGCATATGAACATAGAAACAATGTTGAGAACTTAAAACAAACACTTAACAACAAAAAAGACGAGGAAGATCCATATCAATCACAAATTGATGATTTAAAAAATGAAGCACTTCAAGAAATTAATTGGACTCCAGTTAATGAGCTTACCAATCTTAAAGATCACCAAGAATTCTTATTAAAACTACTTACGAACAAAGATAGTTTTATTCGTAAGAAAATTATTGAGCAAAATCTTGCATATCTTAACAACAGACTTACATATTATCTCGATAAATTAGGTTTGCCGCATCAAGTTGTGTTCCAAAATGACTTAGCTGTTGAAATTACACAATTAGGTCAAGATTTAGACTTTGATAACTTGTCACGAGGCGAACGTAACAGACTTATTTTAGGTTTAAGTTTTGCATTCCGCGATGTTTGGGAAAGTCTATATCAAAATATCAACTTGCTATTCATTGACGAGTTGATTGATAGTGGTATGGATACAGCAGGTGTTGAAAACTCGCTTGGTGTACTTAAGAAAATGACTCGAGAAAGAGATAAAAATGTATATCTTATTTCTCACAAAGACGAACTTATTGGTCGTGTTAATCATATTTTAAAAGTTGTTAAAGAAAATGGGTTTACAAGTTATGAAAACGACATAGAAGTAGTAGAATGATAGATGACGATACACATGACAAATTAACTAAGGCTTATTTAGAATATTATAAGGCAAACGAGGCATTTGAATCTCGCAGGTCTCATAGAACACACGCCGCCAGTAGACGTTGGTTGCGAAAAATTCGTGAACTTGCACATCAGCGCATGTCTGAGATACACAACGATTATAATGCCAAGAAAGAGGCTAACAAAAAAAGTAAAAAATAAGTATCACTATGCAGTGGACTTATGAAGGCAAAGTAATAGAAACTATACCAGATGAATACGAAGGCTTTGTATATCTCATAACCAATCTTACCACTGGGCAAAAATACATAGGCAAAAAATTAGCCAAATTTAAAACAACAAAGCCACCACTCAAAGGCAAAAAAAATAAACGTAGAGGCTACAAAGAGTCAGACTGGAAAACCTATTGGGGTTCGTCCGATAGATTAAACGCAGACGTAGCAAAGTTAGGCGAAGAAAATTTCACAAGAGAAATCCTATACCTATGTAAAGGCAGGGGCGAAATGTCCTACATTGAGGCAAGAGAGCAATTTGACCGCCGTGTATTAGAAACAGATGATTATTATAACGGTATTATTAACGTAAGAGTTGGCGGATCAGACAAATTAAAACAAGCTCTATTAGAACATAGCATTAAGGCAAAACAATCCAACACATAAGGTTAGCGGGCCAGTTTAAAAATACCGCTGTGGAAAAAGCATCCGTATAGGAGCACACGTAACATGCTGAGCGGCATCCGGTAGTAGGGTGTTTGATTGGCATAGACTGATTGTTGGCTGTCGAAAAACTGCACATTACACACAAAAACCGTATGCACAGGAACGAAGCAACGGGTAATGTATTATAAAGAAAGCATAAAAGCGTTTTATGCACTCTTTATGTTACATATGTCGACGTAGGTTGGGAAAGGTCAGAGCCCATTGTGTAGCAGTATAACAAATACCTACTTCCAAGTCTCGGCTGTGACGAACTCACATGAAGTTTTGAGATTAGATGGAACCGTAAGTGGTTCCGTCTGACTGAAACAATCTACATGAAGCTTAAACATTATCACTTACGTGATAATGATCTTCATAAATAAATTATATCATACAAACGAAGTGTTTAGTTTGAGCGTTAGCGAAAACTTTATTCGCGTAGCGAATAACATAAATACATTGTATATAATTTAGGAATAATTTAAATGTTTGCATCAGAAATCTTTGAAACAACAATCTTTGAAAATGACGGCTTTAGAGCTGTACGTGCTGGTCAAAATGGTTGGAATATTGTTAGTACTCAGTCTGGTCAAGTAGTTGGCACAGAACGAAATGCACAAAAAGCAAGAGATATTGCTAAACAACTTGATAATGCAAGATTAAAAGTTCAAGGAAATAAACTTCAGTACACTACAAGTGATGGTAAAAAAATTACTGGCACTCCAAAAGAAGTTATGAAGGAAGCAGCCAAGACTGATCCTAAAATAAAAACAAAATTTCAAAGAGCATTACAAAGAAGTAAACTGTTAACAAAAAGAGTCGTAGGCGGCGGCTGGAAAGGCCTGTTAATGACTGGTCAAGCTATAGCTCAGTGGGGAGTGTATACTGACAATGTGTTAACATTACAAGAATTTTGGGCTGAGATGTATCCAGCAGGTCATCCGTTAGCACAAGGCAGTCCGTATGCTGAAGATGCATTTGATAGAGTCTTACTTCCTATGAGAATTGCTGCCGCAACAGCAATTGCCACAGTACTTGTTGCAGAGCTTAAAAGAGCTAAAAAAGCAAGACAACTTTATAAGTTTATAAGAGCATTTAGACTAATGTCAAATGGTCTATTATTAATTCCTGGAGTTGGCTGGCTACTAAGAATTTTAATATTTGTATTAACAGAAGGCGCAATTTTTGTTGCTGGTTGGGCAATTCAAGAATATGGTCCTCAACTGTTTGAAAAAGTTATAACTTGGGAGCTTGAAACTTTAGAAGATGCAATATTTGGAACAAATAAAGCAAGTGACAGACCTGAAGATATTGATTCTGCACCAACTAAACAAGAAATTCTTCAGAGAATGGCTCGAGATCCAAATATGAGAGATAGAAATTCAAACTCTGCAGGTGATAGTTCTACAAGTAGTAGTTCTGGAAATAATACTGATGTTGATGACGGTCCAAATCTTGATAGTTCTGGTAAAGTTGATCTTGACAAAATAGATCTTTAAATTAGAGGCATTCCAGTTTTATTAGTTGTCTCTATATGTTCCATAATAATTTTATTTAAAATTTCTCTATCATCTTGCGAATAACGCCACAGGAGCTCATGAGCTGATACTCCTCCACGCATATGCCATGCTATTCTATAACACTCGTCTTTGATTTGTTTGGTTTGACCTTCAAGTTTTTCAACTTGAGCCATTATGTCAGACTCCGAGAGTGGAATTAAACTTTCACGAAAAAATTTGAGTTATCCATTCCTACTGCAACAGTATTTTCAGCTTCACACTCTACACAATTACACGTTTGTGGTTGTATTGTCCATTTCTTAGAAAGTTTTTCTAAGTGTTCTTTAATTTTATCAAAAAACTCTTTGTCGCTTTCTTTAAGCCATTCTTCAATTTGTGTAGGATCGTTAACTTGCGTTTCGTCAGTTTCAACCGATTGAATAGATTTTTTATATCCAGATGCTGTATATTCTGCAATTTTTTTGTATACTTCGTTTAATTTTTTACTGGATTCTTTATCATCATTGCTTGTTGACGTAGAATTATACAGTTGTTTACGTAAATTGTATATGTCCATATTTAATTCTGTAACTTCTCTATAGTTTAATGGTTTAAGTTTTACCATTAAAGGACCAACAATAAGACTATCATCGTATTTAAGATCAGTAAAATAATCTAATGTTTTAGAAAGATCAAGGTCAAATTTATTATCTTCACCGCATTCTTTACAAGTAAATGCTGTTTCTAATGTCTGCCCATAAGTTGCAATTCTTATAGCAATTAAGCAAGCATCAACATCTAACTGCGGCATCAACCAAGGTTGCTCAATAGCCGGAATACAACTTTTAATTACTTGAACTGTAGCTTCACCACTGAATAGAGCATCAGGAGTTTTAAAAACAATTTCGTCCATAGCCGTCATTCCAAAAACTGGAAGATTAGATGGATCACCTTTAATAAGCCCAGGCGGGTAAAATTTACCACCAGTAGGCAAACTTAGATATATTTTAGGTTGTCTAAAATATTTCTGTAATGGATTATCTGACATGTTTATTCTTTCCGATAAATACTTTCATATAGTTTTATTTATAAAACTAAAATTGCTGGAGATTAGATTTGGAACTTACACAAAAGGCAATAGACGCCTTAGAAAACGTAGCACAGGATAGTACCCTTAGAGGACTTAATCTTGACTTCAGTGGTGTTCAACAAGGTCTTGACAATCTTGGTAAAAGTGGCGACGAAGCTGGTAAAAATCAAATGGATTTTACCGCCGCCTCTTTAACTGCTACTAAAGAAGTTGCAAAATTTGGATCAACTGTTTTTGGTAGTAATGCCAGAATATCTGATTCGTACACTTCATTAACAAACATTGTAGGAGCATTTGGTAGCGAGCTTGCTGGCGATAACAAAAATCTAAAAATGTTTGGACAAATGGTTACTGAAGGTGGCGGTGCCCTTATTAAGGCTGCTGAAACTGGCGTTGACACATTTAGAACACTATCAACAAGTGGTGCGTCATTTAATAATAACATATTAGAAATGAAAAACTCAGCGGCACAGTCAAGACTAACTTTAGACGAATTTGCTGGCATCGTATCAAGTAATACTCAAGGATTTGCAGCCTTTGGTGGCACAGTAACGCAAGGTGCTAAACAGTTTACAATGGCAAGTCAAAATATGTTTGATCAAGGACTTGCAACACCATTACTAAACATGGGTATGACGTTTGAAGAAGTTAACGAAGACTTAGCAGAATACATGATAAGCAACAGACGTCGATACACGGAAGAAGAAATGCGCAACGGCACTGCGGCAAAAAATATGATTGCAATGAGTACCGAAATGGATAAAATTGCAAAACTTACTGGTAAAAACCGCAAAGAGATGGAAAAAGAAATACAAGACCGTATGCGTAAAGGACAAGTTGACGCTAAGATACGTATGCTTGAAGCAAGCGGTAACAAAGAAGCCGCTGATAAAATGCGTAGAGCTCTTGCTGAAGCAGAAAAAGCCGGCCCTGGAGCATTGGCAGCTGTAGAAGATCTATTCACCAAAGGTGCTGTTGTATCTGAAGAAGGTAGACAAGCGGCAGTAGCACTTGGACCAGCATTTAACGATTTACAAAATATGGTCAATTACGCACAAGGTCCTGGAGGCATCGAAGGAATGACCAACAGTATTGACAGCTTTAACAGTGCTATTGCGGCAAGAGTACGAGATCCAAACTTTTTACAAATGGCAACATTAGGTGGTATGGGAAATGCAACAGCTGATGCGGCCGCACAAATAATTACAGGGGCAGGAACTTATTCTGATAATGTTCAACGATTAATGCAACGAGAAAATGTTACACGTGAAGAAGCAATACGAAGGTTAAATGCCGCCGCACAAACTGAACAGGAAAATAGAGACGGAATTACGTCAACAGTAATAAACGGTGAAAAAGCATTGAGAGATCTTGGTGCTGTTGTTAATGATAAACTAATTGGACCAAACGGAGCATTTACAAAACTTAGTGATGCAATGCTACCATTAGCAGAACAATTAGGCGGAATGAATCGAGGAGGCGCAGCCGCAAATGTCGAGTCACGAAGTGCAGAAGACGTATTTAATGCCGCGTCAAGTTTAGTTGTTGGCGGAGATACTACAGCTCCAACTACTACACCAGATGATATTCAAGTTCAACAAAATACTCAACAAGCAATGCAACAAATTCTTGATCATCTAAAAAATGCTCCAAGAAATGGTATGCAATTAGGCGAAGCAAAAGATTTAGCGCATATTTTAGGAACTGATATTGGACCAATACTGGCTGAAAAGTTTATGGCAGTAGCTGAGGCAGAAGGCAAAACAATAACTGAAGTTGTAAATGACAGACTAACACAAGGCAGTTCGACACAGATTAGAGATGCTGCCTTTGATATTATAGATCAGTTAAACCAAGGAAATGATCCTAATAATCAAATTGATAAAGACCTTTTCCAGCAGTCTATGGCAGGTCTTTCAGCAGTACCATTAGATGCTCTTATTGATGGTTCAGATTTTGTAGTACAAAATATGACAGTTGCTAATATGAACGGAGCATCGTTTAATGGAGGGACACCTGCATTTGGGTCACTGATGCAAGATTTTGGTAAGGGAACATTAACAATGCTTCATAATAAAGAAGCAGTTCTTAATGAAGAACAAATAATGAACCTTGCTACAGGTGTAGGTAATATGGTTAGTGCGGCAGGACCACAAATTGCGCAATTAACAGAACAATTACCAAGTGCTATAGGTAGTGTAATGCAAAATGTACAAGGTGACGATTTAGGAAGACAACTAACTGCGTCATTTACAGGATTAAAAACTGCTTTTGAAAAGGTAGGTACAGATATAAATGGTATGATGAATTCACCACAAACTCAAGACGGACTGCAACAAGTTGCAGAATTAATAAGTAATAGTAACGACAGAATGGCTCAAATTGCCGAGAAGGGTCACAAAATTGCCTCAAAACAATTAAGGTCGTTAGGCGGACTTAGTGGTAATTTAATGAGACAGGTATAAAAAGATGAGTTGGAAAAAATATTTCACACCAGTTGGAACAAGCGATAACCCAGCAGGTTCATATAGTGTATTAAGTAATTCAAACAACGGATCTCAAGCTGGCCCTGCAAGATCAAATTATAGTTCTTTTTTACCTGATGTTTATGTTGGTACTCCTAATCGTGTTGAACGTTACGGTCAATACAATACTATGGATATGGACAGCGAAGTTAATGCCGCACTTGATATTCTTGCTGAATTTTGTACACAAAAAAATGATTCTAACGGAACCAACTTTAAATTTAATTTTAATAAAAAATCAACAAATGCCGAAGTACAGATTCTTGGTCAATACTTAAAACAATGGACTAAACTTCAAAATTTTGATACAAGAATGTTTCGTGTATTACGAAATACATTTAAATATGGAGATCAATTTTTCTTAAGAGATCCAGAAACTAAAAAACTGTTTCATATTGATCCTGCTAATGTTATTAGAATTATTGTTAACGAAAGTGAAGGCAAGACGCCTGAACAATACATTATTAAAAATGTAAACTTTAACTTTAAAGATTTAGTAGCTACCACTCCTCATCAAACTAATGGAAACATTAATGGACCTACAGGCGGAGCATACACTCCAACAGGCGGAGCAACTGGCATGGTTGGCGGCACTGCTAACATTGGAAAAAGTAGATTTACTTTAGACGACGGAGAAGTTGCTGTTGATGCAAAGCATGTTGTACATTTAAGTTTATCAGAAGGTTTAGACAATAATTTTCCGTTTGGTAATTCATTATTAGAAACAATTTTTAAAGTTTACAAACAAAAAGAATTGCTTGAAGATGCGATTATTATATATCGTGTTCAAAGAGCTCCAGAAAGAAGAGTATTCTACGTTGATGTGGGCAACATGCCATCACACCTTGCTATGCAATTTGTGGAGCGTGTTAAAACGGAAATACATCAAAGACGTATCCCATCCGCGACAGGTGGCGGTCAGAATGTCATAGACTCGAGTTATAATCCACTGTCAATCAACGAAGATTACTTCTTCCCACAAACAGCAGAAGGCCGCGGCTCAAAAGTGGAAACATTGCCAGGAGGAACTAATCTTGGAGAAATTGATGATCTTAGATATTTTACTAATAAGCTCGTACGCGGCTTACGAATACCTTCCAGCTATCTCCCTACAGGCGCTGATGATGGAGCAACATCCTACAATGATGGTAGAGTAGGTACTGCATATATTCAAGAACTACGTTTTAATACTTACTGTGAACGTTTACAAGGTCTACTAATTGAAGAACTTAATCAAGAGTTTAAAAGATATCTATTAGAAAAAGGCATTAATGTTGATACTAATATGTTTGATATTAGTTTTGAACCTCCGCAAAACTTTGCGGCTTATAGACAATCAGAACTTGACAATGCTCGTGTACCAACATTTACTCAAATGAGTGCAATACCTTACGTATCAAATAGATTTGCATTAAAACGATTCTTAGGAATGAGTGCAGAAGAAATTGCAGAAAACGAAAGACTGTGGCGAGAAGAAAACGACGAAGATATAGAACCTAATTCAGCTGACGCTGCCGCAGAAATGAGAGGCGTTGGAATAAGTTCAGCAGGAATGGGATCAGACTTAGCTGCCGGTGAAGAAGAAGTACCTGCCGGTGAAGGCGGAGTTGACGGAGGAGAAGGAACACCTCCAGAAACAGCAACAGGCGGCGATGCTGGAGGAACAGCACCTCCAACAACAGATCAAGTGATATAAGATAAATACTTACATGATACTAAGAGAGCTTTTTTATTACGATAAAGAAACACTTCTGCCTGCAGAAGATGATCGCTACGATCCAGTTTACGACGATAGTGTTGTAGACCTTAGTGATACACGAAAAACACGTTTGTCTTTAAGACAAATTAACCGCGCTCGCAAAGCCGCAGAACTTCATAATAGAGAAAAACAAAACGAACTTGAGTTTGTTAGACAAATGTATGGAATAGCGGCTCAAGCAGAAGCGGGAATGGTGTAGTGCCAAAGTTAGACAAGTCTAAATACACAAAACAACAAATACAAACATTATTAGCAGAACGTAGAAGACAAAAAGCGTTAGAGTCTTATACGCCTAATCTTGTAAATGATCATACGAACAAAACATACGGTTTTGTTTTAGGAAATGGTCTATCACGTAAAGGTATAGATCCAGAACAATTAAAAGAATTTGGCAAAGTTTACGGATGTAATGCTATATATCGAGAGATGGATCCTGACTATTTGGTAGCTGTAGATGTTAAAATGATATTAGAAATTACAGGTAAAAACTACCAAAAAAAGAACAAAAATGTGTGGACTAACCTTAATAAAGCCTATAAAAATATTGAAGGTTTGAACTATTTTAAGCCATCTAAAGGCTGGAGTTCAGGTCCAACAGCACTATTTTTAGCAACACAACACTTACCAAGTTACAAAAAAATCTTTATTTTAGGCTTTGATTATGCAGGAACAGGCGACAATTTAAAGAAAGTTAACAACATATATGCCGGATCACCTAACTATAAAAAGCAAAACGATGGCGCTACTTATTACGGAAATTGGCTAAGACAAACTACAACAATACTTAAAACTAATCCACAAATTACATTTTATAGAGTAATATTACCAGATAACATTATTCCTCCGGAACTAAATAAATTTAGTAATTTAAAACATATTACAATCAAAGAATTTAAACAAATGTTTAATCTTTGTACATAAATTATCAAAACGGCGTAAAAATAGCCTATATCTACGCATATTTTCTTCATATAACTAAATAATATTGACAGCCTTACCATAGGTAAAACATTTATAGGAGAAAAAAATGGCAGATCTAACCAAATTTGAAGAAATGCTCGAGCGTCTTGTTAACGAAGACAAGGAAGGCGCTGAAGAGCTTTTCCACGAAATCGTGGTAGAAAAATCACGTGATATTTACGAAAATCTACTTGCTGAAGAGGAAGATGAAGATATTGATGAAGCTGGTCCAGATGATGGAACACGCGGTAGCGACGGTAAACCACAAAAAAATGCTGACGGCGAAGACGAAGGCGAAGTGGGCGATGCTACTGGCGGAAAAGCAACTGGTGTAAAAGGTAAAAAAGCACCTCCAGCAATGGCTAAAAAGCCAGCTAAAGTAAAAGAAGACGAAGACGAAGTTGATGAGTCAGACGATGACGACTTAGAAGAAGACTTTGATCTTGATGAGTTTGAAGTTGAAGCAGATCCAATGGACATGGGTGACGAAGATCCTATGATGGGCGGAGATGCAGGCGACGATTTAGATATGGACATGGGCGGCGACGACATGGATGACATGGACGGCGACGAAGGTGACGTAGAAGATCGTATTGAAGACCTTGAAGATGCTTTAGACCAATTACAACAAGAATTTGCTGAGCTAATGGATAAAGAAGGCGGCGACGACGAAGGCGGCGACGACATGGACATGGACATGGACATGGATGACGAAGGCGATGATGAAGAATCAGAAGATGAGTCATTTGCGTTTGAAGCAAAAGAAAAAGTTGATCCTAAAAAGAAAGACGAAAAGAAAGTTGCAGATCCAAAAGCAGATAAAAGCACAGATAAAAAAGCTGAAAAATCTGTAAGCGAAACAATGAGAGAATATGTCGAAAAAGTAAATGCTTCAATGGGTGACGATGGCGATAAAAGCACAAAGTCAGCAGTAGCAGGCGCTAACGACATGGGCGGTACAGCTTCCAATATTGCACAAGGTGCAGACGGAGGCAGTGGCGGTACACAAGGCGGACTATCACAACCTTCAACAAAAGAAGATAATGCTGGTAACGTAAATGTACCAGGCGGTAAAGCATCGAAGTCGATGAAGAACCAGCCAGCAGGACATGGCGCTGAGAAAAAAGGTAAGCCAGAATCTGCAGATAAAGGCGCAGGTAGCACACTTAATAATGTAAGCACTCGCGCTAAGTAAGGACTAAAGGATGAATAATTTCTTACGAGAGCATTTGACATTTGACCAAGCAGGAATGGTCGTAGAGTCTACCGATAATGCTACAGGTGGCAAAGACCTTTTTATGAAAGGTATTTGCATACAAGGCGGTGTGCGTAATGCAAACCAACGTGTATATCCTGTAAATGAAATTGGTAGGGCTGTCAAAACTCTCAACGATCAAGTAAGCGGAGGTTATAGTGTTCTCGGCGAAGTGGATCATCCAGAAGGACTTAACATTAACTTAGATCGTGTAAGCCATATGATTACAGAAATGTGGATGGATGGCCCAAACGGCTACGGCAAGTTAAAAATTTTACCTACCCCAATGGGGCAATTAGTTAGCACTATGATACAAAGTGGTGTTAAATTAGGCGTCTCTTCAAGAGGTAGCGGTAATGTTAAAGAGGACGGCAGCGGTGAAGTTTCAGATTTTGAAATTATCACCGTTGATGTCGTTGCTCAACCAAGTGCTCCGGGGGCGTATCCTACGCCTATTTACGAGCATCTAATGAATACTCGTGGTGGGTATAAGGCATACGAATTAGCACAGGCGACTAAAGAAGACGCAAAGGCACAAAAATATTTAAAAGAATCGCTGATTAATATAATCAGTAGACTCCAATAAAAGGAGAGATAAACATGTTGGATGCACTAAAAACACTTTTTGAAAACGATGTAGTTTCCGAAGAAGTGCGTTCTGAAATTGAAGAAGCTTGGAATGCTAAAATCAAAGAAAACAAACAGCAGGTAACTGCTGAACTTCGTGAAGAATTTGCACAAAAATACGAGCACGATAAAAAAACTATGGTTGAAGCAATTGACACTATGCTTTCCGAGCGTCTTGCAGAAGAAATTGCTGAGTTTGCAGATGATCGCAAACAGCTTGCAGAAGCAAAAGCAAAATATGCAGTAGCAATGCGTGAAAATGCAAAGTTACTACAGAAATTTGTTACTAAGCAATTAAGCGAAGAAGTTTCAGAATTACACAACGATCAGAAAGATATGGCAAATAAATTTGCTAAACTTGAAGAATTTGTTGTAGAAGCACTATCGAAAGAAATTGCAGAGTTCTATGAAGATAAGAAAGACTTAGCTGAAACTAAAGTTAGACTTATCAGAGAAGCAAAAACTAAATTTGCTGAAGTTCAAAAGAACTTCATTAAGCGCAGTGCTGAAGCAGTATCAGAAACAGTTAGCAAGTCTCTTAACAGAGAAATTAGCTCACTGAAAGAAGATATCGAATCAGCTCGTCAAAACGACTTTGGTCGCAGACTATTTGAAGCATTTAGCAACGAATATGCAAACAGCTACTTAAATGAGAAATCAGAAGTAGCGAAGCTAATGAAAGTTGTTGACATTAAAGAAAAACAACTATCAGAAGCAAAAGTACTTGCTGAAAAAGCTAAGAAAATAGCAGAATCAAAAGAAGCTGAAAAGCAGAAGTTGATTGAATCAGTTGAGCGCAAAGAAACAATTAATAGTCTAATTGATCCTTTATCAAAGGAACAAAAAGATATTATGACAGACTTACTGGAATCAGTACAAACAAGCAGACTACAATCTGCGTTTGACAAATATCTACCGGCAGTTATTGACGGTAAAGGTCCAGCCAAGCAGAAGGCAATACTATCAGAGGCAAAAGAAGTAACAGGCAATCGTGACGCAAGTGTCACAGAAAAAAACGCAAAAGACGAAAACGTAGTTGAGCTTCGTCGATTAGCAGGTTTATAAAATATAGGAGAAAACCAAAATGTCAGAACTATTAGAAAGCCGCTGGCAGGACACTAAGCAAGCACTTGTTGAAGGCCTACAAGGTAACAAAAAAGCGGTAATGGAAACAACTCTTGAAAATACACGCAAGTATTTGTCAGAGAGTGCAACCGCAGGTGCTACTTCTGCCGGTAATGTTGCAACACTAAATCGTGTGATCCTTCCAGTGATCAGACGTGTAATGCCAACAGTTATTGCTAACGAGTTGGTAGGCGTACAGCCAATGACTGGTCCTGTGGGCCAGATCCATACGCTACGTGTTCGTTACAGCGACACAGCAAATGGTGCTACAGCAGGTGAAGAGGCTCTAAGCCCATTCAAAATTGCTGAAGCGTATTCAGGTAACGCAAGCGGTAAAGCAGATGCAACTGCATCACTTGAAGGACAAGCTGGTAACAGAATGTCAATTCAAATCTTGAAACAAACTGTCGAAGCGAAAACTCGTAAGTTGAGTGCTCGTTGGACATTTGAAGCGGCACAAGATGCTCAGTCAATGCACGGTATTGATGTTGAAGCAGAAATCATGGCTGCTCTTGCTCAAGAAATTACTGCTGAAATTGATCAGGAAGTACTTGCTTCATTGCAAACACTTGCTGGTACAGCGGCTGAAACTTACGACCAAGCGGCTGTAAGTGGTACAGCTACTTTCGTTGGTGACGAGCATGCCGCATTGGCAGTTCAAATCAACCGCGTAAGTAACTTAATTGCACAGCGTACAAGACGTGGTGCTGGTAACTGGGCAGTTGTTTCGCCATTCGCGCTAACAATTCTTCAGTCAGCAACTACTTCAGCGTTCGCTCGTACAACTGAAGGTACATTTGAAGCACCTACTAACACTAAGATGGTTGGTACTTTAAACAACGCAATGAAAGTATACGTTAATACTTACTCAGCAGACAATGCACCAGTATTGATCGGTTACAAAGGTTCAAGCGAATCAGATGCGGCAGCGTTCTATTGCCCATACATTCCGCTAATGAGCTCAGGAACAGTACTTGACCCATCATCATTCGAGCCAGTCGTATCATTTATGACACGTTATGGTTATGTTGAGTTGTCAAACACTGCGTCTTCACTTGGTAACGCGGCTGACTACTTAGGTCTTGTTGGAATTGATAACGGTAACGTTTCATTCAGCTAAGATCTACTTAGTAGTATAACAAAATTAAAGGGCAGTGGCAACACTGCCCTTTTTTTATGACCTTTTAATGATTATACGTATGACTTTTGCTTTTATTTGTGTTTAAATAATAAGTGAAAGGAGAAAGCATATGTGGACAACACCAACTTTTACAGAAATGCGTTTTGGATTTGAAGTTACAATGTATGTAATGAACAAGTAGAACGCAAGACTACAAATAACCCGCTTCGGCGGGTTTTCAATGATAAATAATATTACGTTCAGCCCAACGGCCGGAAGTAGCATATTGCGAAGGAACGCACTTTAACCCTTTAAATAGGAGGAGTGTATGAGTAACTATACCCTTTGGTGCTACAAGCAACTAATCAGACAGCACCACATCAAAAAAATAAATGACATTTTTTTAAAAAAAATGTATTTTTCTGGTTGACATAACTATAAAAGATGTTATAGTGTATACATAAGCTACAAAGGATTTAGCGGTCCAATGTATATAGTGCAAGGAAGAGGCGTTTACCAGAGCGTCGAACTTGGCTGTTTAGGGGTGGTACCCAGGCGTGGTAGTAGAAATACGCTGTGTCACATCGCTCTACCGAGCGGAAACAGGCTCCCTGGTTTCAGAATGGTATCTGCGGCGAGGGGTTGGAGGTATAACCGAATCCTCCCTATTTTGCTTATTCCAATTAAAGGCTTACAAGGGAAACTTTGTAAGCCTTTTTTCTCTTTTGATAAATACATATGTCAGATAGCGAGCCGCATCATGTGGCGGACTTATGCTGTTTAACCCACAGCGTACCGGATAGAACCCGGATAGGACTACTTATATAGGAGAAAACAAATGGGAAGACCACTTAATAAAAGATATTTTGGACCACCTACAGCAGGCGGCGAAGAAATCAAAGTACAATTCTATGATGGTTCTGCATCAGTAAACGGATGGATCGTAAAGCAGTTAGGATCTAAAAAGTTTCGTGTAACTGACGGTACTACAACTAAGGATTGTTTCTTAGTAGACAAAGCATCTGCCGCTTTAGGTGCAGATGAAATGACTATCACAGTTAAAGACGACGGCGGCACTGCTCGTCAAGTAACTAAAATTGCAGGACGTAAAGTTACGCTTGATACAGGAGCAACTATTGCTTGGAATATGTCAGACAGCACATCTGACGGCGCAGTTGAAATGGAAGAAGCAGGTGACGATGCAACTATTGATAACGTTGACGGCGCACCAGATGCAGACGACTTTGAATCAGACGATCCAGTAGACGCTCCGTAAGGATAAAAATATATTAGGGGAGGCAACTCCCCTAATTTACTAAGGAATTTTAAATGTCAAGAGTAGTAAAAGTATATAATAGTAATTACAAAGTTGCTGTACAACCAGGCGGCGAAATAAAACTTGACACCGGAGACTTAGTCGGAAATACTGTTATTACAGGTAACTTAGAAGTTAAAGGTACAACTACAACAGTTGATTCAACAGTAGTAACTATTGCAGATAACATAATTGTTTTAAGCGCAGGAACTGATAGTGGATTACCAGCAAGTGTAGGATATGTTTCTGGTATAGAAATTGATCGTGGTGATTTACCAAATGCTGAATGGTTATTCGATGAACAAGTTTCATGGGACCTTGGCGGTACTTCAGGAACAGGAACATTTTATGCAATTACAGGAAGAGGCACAATTGGTGCTCAAAAACTTCCTATTAATACTCCAGGAATTGTTTCACAAGGTAACCTTTATGTAAACACAGGTGCAGGCGTAATTACAGTTACAAACACAGTTAACTACGAAGAAAAAGTTTGGAATTATGCAAATAGTGTTATTACACCAGATCCTACTACAGGTGCAATTATTGTCGATGATGATAATATTCCAAATGCTAAAGCAGTTAAAGATTACGTTGAATATGTTTTTGCTAACGAATTTTATGACACGATTGCTGAAGGTGACACAAGTGTAGAAATTATTGACCAGACGCATACTTTAGGATCTATTGTTTCTGTAACATCTGGAAATGGTGTAACTACAATAGAAACATTAGGACAGCACGGATTTAATACAGCTGACACTGTAGATATCTTTGGTGTTAGTAGCGGAGATGCAATTGAAAATTTGAATGGAACAGCTATTCAAATAACAGAAATTGTTTCGGCTACAGCATTTAGAGTTAATGTTGATACTACAGGAGCAAATGTTGCTAATTATGTAATCAATTCAGGTACTGTTAGAAAAACAGGATTTGAACCAAGTAGGGTTAAAATTACTGTAGACGGTGTAAACAATACTAATGTTTATGACGATAGATTTGAAACGCAAGATATTAGAATTGAAGGTAGTGCAATTACAACAACTTCAAGTAACCAAGACTTAGAAATAGGAGCACCTGGTACTGGAAGTGTAAAAATTAATGATAATTTAGAAATACCTTTTTCGCCTTATGAAAACGATTTAGCAATTGATCCTTTAGCACCAGTAGAAGGTATTAAAATGTATGCTAAAGTCGAAGGACCAGGCCAAACAGGGCTATATTATGTAAATAGTAACAATACAAGCGACGAGATTGTAAGTAGAAATAGATCTTTGTTGTTTAGTATGATATTTTAAAGGTATAAAAGATGGCAATAGAAAACGCACAATTAAACACAACACAATTAGATCTTTTAACAGTCCCAGGCGGTGTACAAAACGGATACGCTATTACTACAGTTATGGTTTGTAATACACACGCAACAGACTCGGCATCTTTTGACATGCATTTGATTAAAAGTGGCGAAGCCTTAAGCAATACTAAAACAATAATTGTTAAAGAACTTGATTTACCAGCCGGTGAAACATTTACATTTGACAGTGAAAAAATTATTTTAGAACCTGGTGACAAAGTAAGTTTTGTTGCAGAACCAGATATTGGTGGCGGCGCAACAAACTTAGTAGCAACAGTAAGCTATTTGGAAGTATAAATGAGACTTATTAAAGCGCAAAATACAAATCTACGTAACATTTACGGAAAAGGTGTTAAGTACGATATAGACGATCAAGTAATTGTAGACAGCAACAATGTTATGCTTGTCCCTAAAGGAACAACAGCACAACGCCCTGCAAGTCCAAACAATGGTCATTTGCGTTATAATACAGACGACGATCAATTTGAAGCATATCAAAATGGTGCTTGGAGAGAATTACGCTTCAAAGAACCAAACCAAGATCCAGGCATTGTACAACAAAATTTAGGAAACGGTGATGCAACTGAAACCGTGTTTGGTCCTTTAGACAGTCAAGATACAGATTTTCCAGTTCCTGCATCTGCACAAAACATATTAGTATTTGTTGAAAACGTTTTTCAAATTTCAGGTTCTAACTATACACTTGAACAAAGTGTTGGCGGTAACCTAACAGGTCCGGGAGCACCTTATGCAGACGGCTGGTATATTAAATTCACATCTGCTCCTGACTTAGCAAAACCTATAACAGTCCTACATAACTTCGACAAGTAAATTCAATAAATACTGTGTCAAGGAGAATATGAGTGGCACAAGTAGGTAGAATATCCGGTCCGTTATTACAAGAAAATCTTGAAAGACAAGGCAAAGATTTAGCCTTTCGTAATGACTTAAACACTACACAACTATTATATTTAGATGTTAACAACAATAAAATTGGTGTTAATAATTCTGTGCCTACAGAAGAACTTCAAATACTTGGTACAACACGCACTACAAATCTTATTTCTAATAACGGAGCAAGTGTACCGGGGTTTGATATTACTGATAGTACATTTAGAGTACTCTTAGGAGACATTTATTTAAATGCTTCTGAAGCTATTGTTATGGCTAACATGGAAAATGGTACTATACGTATTAGTGATAATATTATTAGTACTATTAGTTCAAATGCCAATATAGATATAACACCTAATGGTACCGGAACAACGGAAATAATAAACAATCTAAATGTGTTTGGAAACATTTATACTCCAGGAACACTTACTTTTGACGGAACAGTTACATTTGGTGATCAAATTACTGATACTGTTGCAATTGAAGCAGATGTAAATTCTCATATTATTCCAGCTCAAGATAGGAGATTTGACCTTGGTAGTGCATCAAATCGATGGGACGTCTTTTATACAAATTTAATTAATGGATCGGCAGTTGATTCAGGAGCAATCACTGCAGGATTTATTGATTTAAACACTCGAGTTGGCGGTGTTGTTTATGTTGCTACACACGGCGATGATAATAATGTTGGAGATCATTTCTTTGGTCCCTTAGCAACAATATCTGAAGCATTATCAAGAGCAGAACCAAGTGGCAATCAACCATTTACTATTTTTGTTTCTCCAGGCGAATATCAAGAACAGCTTCCTTTAGTAGTGCCTGAAAACGTTAGTATAATTGGACAAGATATTCGAAATACAGTAATTTTACCAGACACCAGTAGTCAAAGCGAAGACGTATTTCATTTAAATGATAAAACAACTATTGCTAATTTAACAGTTAAAGATTTTTATTACGATAGCACAAACAATACAGGATATGCTTTCCGCTTTGCACCTAATGCTATAATGACTGAACGCAGTCCTTATATTCAAAATGTTACTGTAATTACACAAGAAACTAATCCGGGTGATGGAGATGCAGGACGAGGAGCTTGGATTGACGGCGCAGAAATAAATTCATCAAGTTTTAATGCTACAATGCTTTTCCATAGTTGTACATTTATAACTCCAGGCGCAGATGTAATTAATATGACAAACGGTGTTAGGGTCGAATGGTTAAACAGTTTTACATATTTTGCAAACAGAGGATTGTATGCATTTAACGGTGCAACAGGTAGAACAAGTGAAGATGGTAGTACAGTAATATATGGTGCAGAATTGCGCTCAATTGGTTCAGCTAACGTATATGGTACATACGGTGCAGTAGCAGACGGTGCTGATACGTTAATGTATTTAATACAGCATAACTTTGCATATATAGGTGCAGGTTCTGACAGAACAAACGATTTAGATTTAGTTATACAAGCAAACGAAGTAGTTGAACTAAACAGCGGACAAATACATTATGTGTCTACAGACCAAATTGGTAATTTTAGAGTAGGCGATAATTTCTTTGTTAACTTAGAAGATGGAAATACAAGTTTAAATATTGATACTGCTGATATCGACACTTTAACAGGTTTGACTATTAACTCACCTGGCGGAACATCAGTTATCGATAGCAGTTATATAACTACAGGCAACATAAGAATTTCAGATAATGATATTATTACTACAGTTGGTGATTTAAATTTACAAGGTAGTACAGGCACTATTAATATTAACAGTGATACTAATATTACTGGCAACTTAGATATTATTGACAACTTTAGCTTTGGCGGAACACTAAACATTGCAGGTGATCAACCAGGAAGAAATACTGAAGCAGATAAATTAGTTTTTAATGTACAGTTTGAACAAAACATTAATCCAAATCAAACATTAAAATTTAATTTAGGCGAAACACAACGTCAATGGGTTGATGCATATCTTAGCAAAATGCAATCAGGTGATATTACTTTTGACGGTAATGTTATTACTACTGATGTGTCCAGTGCAAATCTTGAATTAAGATCTAATGGTGTAGGACGCATTTATATTCCAACTAATAATGTAAATGTAGTACAAGATTTTTCAGTAAACGGATTGTCAACATTTAATAATGACGTAGAGATTACAGGTGATATTAATCTTACTGGTGATTTAGATTTTGGCGGCGATCTTGAAACCAACGAATTGTTAATTGACAATATTCAAGTTAGAGATAATTTTGTTCAAACAAGAACTAACGATGCTAATTTAGAATTACGTGCAAGCGGAACTGGTATTTTACATATTACTGATTCTGCAACTGTTGATAATAATTTAACTGTAACAGGACAAACATCTCTTGAATTATCAACTACAACATACGAGTATGGTCCTGAACTTATTACTAACGGAACATTTGATTCAAATCTTTCTGGTTGGGCAGAAACAGGAGGCGGATCAGCAACATCTACAAACGGTAATTTAAGAATTGATGCTACTGGATCAGCAAGAAACGTAGCGCAAGAAATTACAGTCGAAGCAGGAAAAACATACGACTTTGAAGCACAATTTAGAAGTGCATCAAACGGAAATCCTTTCTACTTAAGAATATTTGAATCAGGTGTAGGTACATTACAAGAATGGAACGAAACAAGTGGATTAGTTGTTGATCAGCTTTTAACGTTTAGTTTTACACCTCAAGGCACAGCAATTGACATTATCTTTCGTTCAGTAGACAATATTGTTGAATGGGATAATGTTTCTACATTTGAAGATATTGGATTTGTTACAAGATTTACTCCTGTACAAGTTAACATTAACGGAGATACAACCCATACTGGTAATATTACTCAAACTGGAAATATTACGCAAACCGGAAATATAGATATCGACGGAAACTTAACACTACCTGGACAACTTACTAAAAACAACATTAACATTAATAATGATGTATTAAGAAATACAGGCGAAGGTTTA
>Ga0255777_10000118_pt1 | contig 67697 bp, 58 predicted proteins | sample 101ome_15_FD_179975 | JGI IMG/M metagenome (GOLD analysis project Ga0255777, IMG submission 179975) | Coastal salt marsh microbial communities from the Groves Creek Marsh, Skidaway Island, Georgia - 101402AT metaG (version 2) | ecosystem: Environmental > Aquatic > Marine > Intertidal zone >... | reverse complement strand
TCTCAGATCTAAATTGTTTCATATCTCTTCTTTTAGATGCATATGCGGTACCAATCCCTGATATGATGAAAAGTGCAGGTAAACGCCAAGTATGCATCCACAATAAAATAAATGACTCACTACCAACGTTATCATTGTATGCAGTAATATCACTTGAAATTCCATTGAATTCATCACCATAAACCCCCCATATTAATCCAACGGCAACATGATATGGTATTAGTAATCCAAACAAAATTACCCTCATCCAATCAATATCAAATCTTCTGACACTCGATTGATTGATATTTACCATCATCCTATAATCCGTAATTGTAAACCATCGAACCCTTAAATTAAATATTTCATTTCCATATCATTTTTTATTATATATAATTTAACAATATATACAAAATAATATTAAATTCCAATTATATATAGTAAGTATATATGACAATATACAATATATCAAAACCAACAAATGAACCAATTTATTCATATTTGAAAGGATCACCAGAATTAAAATTACTCAATAAAGAATTAGAAAGACAAAAATCCTTGATTGTTGATATACCTCTTATAATTGGAGGAAAGCGAATATATACAAAACAAAAAGGAGAATTATACGTCCCACATGACAAATCTCATCAAATCGCAACATTTTCAAAAGCAGAAAAGGAACATTTAGAATTAGCTGTGAAAGCAGCAAAAGAAGCTAAGGTTGAATGGGAAACAATGAATTGGCAAGATAGAATGTCAATTTTTTTAAAAGCTGCAGATCTTCTTTCAGGTCCTTATCGTTATATACTAAATGCAGCAACGATGCTCGGGCAATCAAAAAATATTTTGCAGGCCGAAATTGACTCTGCTTGTGAACTAATAGATTTTTGGCGTTTTAATCCATATTATGCTCAACAAATTTATAGTATTCAACCAGACTCATCACCTGAAATTTGGAATCGATCTGAATACAGAAGCTTAGAAGGATTCGTTTTAGCAATTGCTCCATTCAATTTTACTTCAATCGCAGGAAATCTCCCAACTGCTCCCGCAATGATGGGTAATACCGTATTATTCAAACCTGCCTCAACATCAGTGCTTTCTTCATACTACATCATGGAAATATTAGAAAAAGCAGGTTTACCACCAGGAGTAATAAATTTCATTCCAGGTAAAGGCAGTTTAATTGGTGAGCACTTATTACCACATCCAGATTTAGCAGGAATTCATTTTACCGGCTCAACCAATGTTTTTCAAAATATGTGGGAAACAGTCGGTAAAAATATAGCTACCTATAGATCCTATCCGAGAATAGTTGGTGAAACAGGAGGCAAAGATTTTGTTTTTGTCCACTCATCTGCCGACGTTGACGAGGTTGTCACAGCTCTAATTAGAGGTTCATTCGAATATGCAGGGCAAAAATGTTCAGCTGCATCAAGGGCTTATATTCCAAATTCGCTATGGCCCTCAATCAAAGAACAACTATTACAAGAGTTATCAAAAGTTAAAACGGGTGACCCAACCAACATTGATACTACAGTTAATGCGGTTATTGATCAATCTGCTTTCAATTCAATTTCACAATATATTTCATATGCCGAAGAATCAAGTGATGCAAAAGTATTAACTAAAATAAATATTGATGACTCAGTTGGATATTTTATTCATCCAACTGTAGTAGAAACTTCAAATCCAAAATTCAAATTATTAGAAGAAGAAATATTTGGACCTGTCTTAACAATATTTACTTATGAAGACTCAAAATTTGAAGAGACCCTAACTATTTGTGACAATACCTCTCCATATGCATTGACTGGGTCTATTTTTGCAAAAGAGCGAACTGCAATTAATACTGCATTTGAATTTTTAAGACATTCTGCAGGTAATTTTTACATTAATGATAAACCAACAGGAGCAGTAGTAAATCAACAACCATTCGGTGGTGGAAGAGCTTCAGGCACAAATGATAAAGCCGGAAGTCAATGGAATTTAATGCGATGGACCTCACCTCGTTCAATTAAAGAAAATTTTAATCCACCCACAAACTTTGATTATCCATATATGCGATAAATTCAAAAACTATAAATTGATACTTAATTTACGGCTGAAGCGTTACATATTGACATGTTTCTATTAATTCTCTAATCAAGTTTTGTAGTAACATGAATGATAATATGAGTTCAATCAGCCGATCATCTCAATTATTCATTCAAATTATTTTCTCCAAAAGTGATATTTTATATATTAATATGGTACTATACTTTATGTACACTACTGGTGATAGATAATGGATTTTGATAATGAAAATAATAACCCATTCAATTCTGATCAATTAGAGAAGATAATGCGTCTCATCGAAAAAAGTATAAGCAAACAATTGCAAGATCAAGGCTTTGATCCAGAAAATTTCGAGATTAAAAATTTTGACATTAAAAATATGTCAGATCTTCCAATATCAGAAATAGAAAATATGATCTCTGATTATGAAAAATCAGACATTAAGAAAATAGGTTTTGCAGTACACATAGGACCAGATGGCAAACCACACGTTCGGCCACTAAATAACAACAATTTTATGAAAACAAACAAATCAAATAGCCCCAGTAAATCCGGTTTCATAGTCCCATTCACTGACATATTTTATAACCGTGAAAACAAATCGTATCAAATAATTTCCGAAATTCAAGGGATAAAAAATCTTGAAAATGTTCATTTATTAAAAAATAATAACGATCCAACATCATTCACACTTCATGCAGAAACTGGGCCATTCAAATACAAAAAATTAATCAAATTAAAACGACAAGTAAACCTTTCCTCATCCATTTATAAATTAAATAATGGTGTGTTGGAGATTAACATTTCAGTCGATAATTAATTATAAAAATTTAATATACTTGTAAAAACCCTTCATAGTTTCAAAAAATAAATCTGGCTTCAAATTTTTAACATCATCAAATGTATGATTTTGAGGAATACCTATTGATGTGACATTTGCATTTTTAGCCGCTTGAACATCATAAATAGTATCACCTACCATCCAAACTTCATTTGATTTATTTTTGAAATTCATTTCATTTAAGGCATAAAATATTGGATCGGGATTTGGTTTTAATTTAGTAATATCTTCTTTACCTACAATAATCTCAAAATAATCTCTAAACCCTGCTTTTTTTAATAATAAATCTGCATTTTTTGAAGAATTAGATGTAATTATCCCCATTCTTACTTTATTTTTTTTCAAATGATTTAATACCTCTTCAGTATAAGGGATTAATTCAACATCTTCAACCTCAGCACAATATCCTCCAAAAAACTCCCAAAACCACTCATCCATATTCTTCCAATCTTGTTCTTTCAATCCTAAAGCTTTTGCAGTCTCAATTGTACTCTTACCATTCAAAGTCGAAATAAATGTTCTAGGTTTGGTTATATATCCTAACCCAATCATACCAGAATAATAAGCATCAACAACAATTTCAGAATTATCAAATAATGTACCATCCAAATCAAAATATATAATCTTAGGTAATTTTTTTTTCACAATAAAACACCAAATTCCTCTTTCCAATTCATCGCCTCATCTATACTAACATTAGATCCACAAATCACGAATATAGTAGTTTTATTTTTAAATAAATCTTTATTTTCCAAAGCAGCAGCAATTAGACAACTAGTCGCAGGCTCTATTAATATTTTCTCTCTCTCTAGAAATTTAAATAATGCTTCTACTGCAGCTTTATCATCAACAACTATCATTTGTGATACATGCTGTTTCATTATCGAAAATATTTCTTGAGTAGTTGTTTTTGCACCCAACGTTTTTGCGATAGAATCAATATTTTCTAATTTAATCAATTTATCTTCCTTTAATGATAATGCAATAGTATCTGCACCTTTAGTCTCTACTCCAATAATTTCTATATCATAACCTAATTTTTCAATAGCTAAACTATTTCCAGCTAATAAACCACCACCTCCAATTGATGCCACAAATGTATCAACATTACTTAAATCAAATTGACTCTCAATTTCTGGAATAATAGTTCCTTGGCCCATCATAACTGACTTATCTGCAAATGCATGTATATATTTTGACACTCCTTCTTCCACAAGTGAAGTCGCATATTCATTTGCTTCATCCCATGCATCCCCAAAAATGATCACATCTGCGCCCAAATTTTTCAATAAATCAACCCTAAATTGAGAAGTCGATTTCGGTAAGACTACTGTACATTGTAAATTAAATAAATTGCAAGCAATCACAACTCCCAATCCATGATTACCCCCACTAGCAGTAATTATTTTTTCGGGCAATTTTTCTTCTTCCAAGATACTATTTACGGCCCCTCTTATTTTAAAACTATTTCCAGGATTGAAACACTCTAATTTTAAATATACACTTCCGTTTAATTCCTTAGATAACCAATTAGAGTAGATGAGAGGTGTTTGCTTCACAAATTTTTTCAAATTATCATAAGCTCTTCTAAACTCTAATTCAGTTATCATCAAATAACGACTAATTATCAACTATATAACTACAAAACCTCTTACATATTCCATTGCATTAGTTAAACATTATTGGTTTTTATTTTTTTATTTTATTTTCCACTCTTTTCATAAATAAATTATAATCATGATTTTCTTTATTTATTGTCATGGCTTTTTTTATTGTTTGTAATGCTCTTTCATACTCTTTAATTTCAAATAAAATGAAAGATAACTTCGCCCAGATTAGATCATTATGATTGTGCTCTTGTATTAAAATTTCCAACAATTCCACCGCTCTTACGTACCCCTTATTTTCAATATAATAATCTACTAAATTTTCTCCAAATTCCAAATCCTTTGGAACTAAACGTACATATTTTTCTTTCAATGCTAATGCAGCGGGATTTTTCCCTTGTTTCTCATAAATTTCTATTTTATTAATAAACGCATCTTTTTCAAAAGGATTAATTTTCAAAGCTTTATCAAATGAATTTATCGCATCTTTTTCTCGATCTAGAACTCTATATATTATCCCCAATCTCACTCTCAATTCAGCATCATTTGGATTAATCGTCGCAGCTATTACATATTGTTCCAATGCTCTCTCAAAACTCTCATGACGAATAAAAAAATCACCTTTAAAACAAAAATATTCGGCTGCCTCCTCTAATTCAATTGCTTTCTCAATTGCAATAAACGATTTTTCATGATCTTGTGCTTTATAATATGTTTCTGCTTTACAAAACCAATAAAAACTATTATCTGGATACATATTGATTAATTGATCATATATTTCATGGGCCTGATCAAATTTCATTTGTTTATAATACGAATCAGCTAACCCTTTAAGAGCTTCAAGATTTGCGTTATCATCGCTTAAAACCTCTTCAAATAACAGTTCTGCTATATCTGGCTCTCCAGATAATAATATTAAACCAGCCTTTTTTACTTTATAATCTTGTTTAAAATTAATTTTCATTAAATTATCATAGATGTCTATTGCCGAATTAAAATCTCCTAAGTGTAAATTAGTCATCGCTAATTCTTCATGAGCCTCAATATACCCTTTGTTTATTTTCAAAGCATTTTCAAACATACCCTTTGCAGCTTCAAAATTATTTAGTTTAACTTCTTTTATGCCCAAATTAAACCATCTTTCAGCATCCATTTTATTTCCTTCTTATCGACTTAAATCTACTTTAGTTATGTTACTTTCCATAATTCCATATTATATTTAGATCAAAATCCCTTACCCTTAATATAATATATGAGTAAAATAATAAAATTATATATGGTAAAAACCTCGGATTTTTTTACAAAATGGACATATATGGTAGTTATTTCTACATTTCTACTAATCTTATTGGGGGGTTATGTAAAAGCCATAGGTGCAGGATTATCATGTCCTGATTGGCCATTATGTTATGGTAAAATTTTTCCATTCTTCGATGGAGTTGATTATCCTTACTCTCCATGGATGATTTTTGTCGAGTGGTTTCATAGATTATGGGCCATGGTAGTAGGGTTCATGTACTTATATACGGTAGTACAATCGTATAATTATAGAACAGATATCCCCATACTATTCAAATTGGGATCAATTGGTATTTTTCTATTTTTAATTCAAGTTATTTTGGGAGGTCTAACAGTTACCTCAGGTTTACAAGAATATGTTGTTGTATTTCATCTTGGTAATGGAGTGTTGATCATCATGCTAGAAATGACAATTGCCTTCATAGCCACAATTAATTCCAATCTAATTTTACAATAATTTAATAAAAAATAAAATAGATTTTAATCTACTCTCTCTAATCAGTTATAGTGGATCATACTCATGAAATTCAGAAACTCTGGAATACTGTATCAAACAAAGATTTAGCAACAATTTTAACTGAAATTTTTTCACTATATGATGAAATGAGATCAAAAAATATCACTCTCCCCATAAATTTAGAATTAGATATTTTATTAAATGCAAATTATGCTATAGGATATGGATCTACCATTTCTGAAGCCCATAACATATCTATACTATTAAACCGAATAATTAGCCTTAATCTAGATGCATCAAAATTAAGAGAACATGATATTGCATCCTCTAACTTTCATCGATTAGCATGTACTCTATCATCCGCTTTTATCAATCAATTATGTTCAGATATATATGAGAAAAAAAATTCATCCTACAAAATTATATCTTGGTTTGAATTTAATAATGACTCTAACATCATTAACGTTTTACAAAATTTAATCCAAAAACTATTTGACTCTCTTCAAATCGGAGATCCCAATAAATGGCAATTAGAATTATTTAACCATTTAGTCACACTGAATTTACTTATAGAAGATATCCAAAACACATCCGATAATAAAATAGAAGAACATCTCCGATCTTATCTTAATTCTATTGATAGATCATCAAATATATGGCTTACTTGGAAAAATGAATGGCTTGAAAAAAGTGATTACTATAGATTTATAACCTTAATTATAACTAATATCTCTCATCCAGAAGATAGATGGATTGAATATGTATCAAATCTAATCGATGAATAAATCAAACTCTATTTTCATCATCTGGATGCATCTCAACAGGATCAATTCTCCCCTTCACATTAGGATCAATTAACAAAATTCTATCAAATGGGCATTGAGCTGTCCCAATATGATGTCCAAACTTTCTCTCACATGACTCACATTCTAAACTTATGGGCCAATTTATCATTTTTGTGTCAAATAATGCAAGTAAATCCCACATTTCTGTAACACTTGAAAAACGCTCTTCATTCAATCTATTCGTATCAAAAGTGAATCTACCTGCTCTAATTGATGCATATCCATTTTTCCCTCCAGACCATTCTACCATATGTACAGTATCAAATGGTATCTCAAAAACTTCCCAATCATCTTTTTTTTGTTTGGTCACAAAAAATATTTTATTTTTTTTATCAAAATAATACCAGGCTTCTTCATATCTAAACCATCCCCAATTCAAATACCAAAATAAACTCAATGAGATCAAAATAAAAATAACCATAAAAGTAAAAAAATTTAAATTTTGAAATCCAAATATAAAACTTAACAGAACATACATAATTGCAGAAGAAATTATCCACATTCCTAATAATGCAAGAGAGTATTGAATTTGTGTGATTTTCGTTGCATTTCTCAAAATTCCCTTTCTGTTAAAATATATTGATTTAGCAATTAAATTTTTCGTCTCTATATCTGCATTCAATTCATTTAATTTGGGTTCTCTCCACATTACAAATTACTCTCAAAAATTTTAAAATTCATATTAACTATAAGGGACTTTATTTTAAATCATTCTTAATTTCTCAAAAATATTAGAACTAAAATTTAATAGAATGCTTCTTTTCACCTCTAGGAATTGATATTTTTATTTATATTTTTTATTTATATTACTAGCAGATTTCTCCCTGCCTTCATAAGATGTTAGATATATTTAAATGATGCAATGATTTAGATATCATACTAACGATGATTTTATTGTTTTTTTCTAAAAAAAACAATCGTTTGAATTAGGAGTAAAAAATTATGAAAAACGCAAAAATTTTAGTTCTTGCAATTGGACTTGGTTTTATTCTGTTAGCCGGTCAGCCACATGCTGTCGTCGGCGCGTATAATAACCCTAATCTTGGTGTCAGTATTGCTCCAAACGGTTATACTACAACCAGCCAAGATTACTCTGTCGACATTACTCGACTTGGTCCAAGTGCTCTAGAAAACTATACTGCAGTTTCAGATGGATTATATCATATAACCTCTGATAACGCTGTTACTATCGTAAGGATGTCAGCAGACATAACAGGATTTAATCTATATGATGATGTTTTATTATCTGCACCAGATTCTTACTTCGACCAAGCATTAAATGCAACCGTATCTTATGTAATATCAGATACTTTTGACAACATTTCATTCGCTGGAGAACTATATTTAATAGTCAATGGTGATGCCGCTCGTGCTTCAGCATCATTCTTAACTGGTGCTGGTGCTGATGTTCCATTAACATCTGGTTTGAACACAGTCTCTTTATTATACATTGGACGTGATCAAGACGGTACTGTAACATGGGCAAGTGATACCATTAATGTAAGAATTTTTGGATCAGATGAAGATACAAGTGCAGCATCAACTTTTGTTGATGTAGCTTATACAAGCACAGTAACAGACGCAGCAGCAACAGCAAATGCAACAATTGATATCCAAAATCTAATTTATTGGAATTGGGGAGAACATGGTAAAAACAAAGTATTTGAACCAGTGTTAAATGTTTCAGCATCATATACTGACGCAGTAGGTACCGCATCAGTAGATAATTCTGGTAATATGTTATATGCCAAATCTACTGCAGGTACATTAGATGGTTCCATGACTTTCTCAGGAGTAGTTGATACCTCTGGTTTCCACGGAGCTCGTCACTTCACCAATTATAACTTTACAGCAGCTGCTTATGACGGACCAGCTTTAGTTCCAAGAACAACTGGTGTAACATTAGTACAAGATGCAAAAGGTCTAAGTTTATTAGGTGATAGCGGAACTGTTTCTCTATTAGATTTCACCGGTGACTCTGCTTATTCTACAGTATCATTAGTTGCTTTAGCAGATTATGGTACATGGGATCTAAATATGGATTACTATGGTTATGGTGTTGATTGGGATGCCCAATTCAGTACTTCCATGGGTCCAGCTGACTCACCATTAGACATGTCTACAGTAGATCATGACAGCAATGCAACCACACCAGAAGTTTATGCAAACTATAATGAAAGTTATCTAGCTCTTTGGTATGGATGGAATGGTGGTTTCTTCGGTACCAACGATTTTGAAGCTGAAGAATGGTCTGTTTCCGTAAAACAAGTGACTCCCGCAGCATCACAAGTAGTATCCACAGTTACTGAACTACCCACAGATGTCGCAGCAGCACCTGGTTTTGGAGTAATGTTGGCGTTAATGTCAATCGGAACTTTAGCATATCTCACACCAAAATTAAGAAAAGAATAAATTAAATAATCTATAAAATTAACCCAATTGGATATAAATCACTCAAATTGGGCTTAAACTTTTATAAACAATTCAATCAAAAATAAAATCAAATATTATGCAAACTCAGTTGATTTATATATGTCCAAACCTTAAATAATTTCAGATACGCTAAGTCACGTTAGTTTAACTACCAAAAATATTAATTATATTTTAAGTAGAAAAAACGTAATTTTGCGTTGAAAAAAAAATAATACCTTAAAGGTGAAATAATGAACAGAACGAAAACTTTCGCATTTTTGACTATTGCGATATTCTTCTTATCCGTAAACGGATATGTCAGTCAAGTGGCAGCCCAAGAATCTCAACTCGAGGAAAATTTTGAGCTTCTACTAATGACAAATGCAGGAAATCGTATCAGAGAGTCATATGCGTTCTTTATTAAACAAGCAGTCGCTCCCTTAGGGATCGATGTAGAAGTGCTTGCTAAACCATTCGGTCAATTTGTCGGAGATCTTTTACATATCTCTACAGGTCAACCTTTTGATTTAGCAATAATTGGGTTCTCAGGTGGTGGACCAGTTCCAGATTTTATGTGGAAATTCCACTCAACAAGAACCTCTTTTGGTCAATTAATGTATCAATTGAATAACCCAGATTGGCAAGAATTCATGGAAGCCGATATCGGAGTAAGCACAGCAGAAGTTGATGCTTTACTCGAAGAAATCGATTTCGAATTGGATCCAATCATAAGAAGAGAAAAATTAGCAGAATTCACAGAACTCTTCATGAAAGATCTATTGTATGATTTACCCTTAACAACAGTTACCGGTAGAACTGCAGCATGGAACGGTTATAACCTTCCAGATGGATCTGTCTATGATGTAGATGAAGGATTAATCGGATCTAGAGCAATCGGTGCTGCTTGGGATGCAGATGCAACCCCAGAGAAAAGAAAAAATGCCGATGCAGGATTAGAAGCTATCCAAATCAGAATCGCTGTACCAAATGCACCCGGAATGTTTGATCCTTATCAAGTATTTGATACATCAACTGGTGCACAATCAGATTATACCGCATCTGGATTACTATCATTTGACGGTGGATTTGCAGCACGACCCGGTGTTGCTCAACAATGGGTTATGGAAGATGTAGTATTTGATCATGATAACAATGCATCAACAGCAGATGTTTTTGTAGAACAAGGTAAACACACATTTATCTTGAATTCTAACTTTGTTTTCCCTGCATTTACAGGTGTAGACAAAGATGGAAATGCAGTATCATATGACGCAAAAGTAGTAGATGGTCATGACGTTGCTCTTGTATTAGACATGTTCAATCATCCTACTACTTCAGTAAATGGAAAAGAATCATACACTGATCCTGTTGCAAAATGGGAAGTATCAACTACATTATATGCAAATGATACCATAACCATTTATGTTAATCCAGATCAAGCAAAACCAGATCACTATGTTACATTTGGTGGATTAACTCCCTTACCATCTCACATTTTAGGTGGAGCATTAGATTATAATAATGGAACCGCAGAAAATCCAGATTGGGAAGTTATTACCGTACAAGATGATACATTTAATCCTCAAAGATCAGTACAATGGGATAATTGGGCTGAAAGTACTGATATTTCATTAGTTGGACCCATGGCAATAGGTGATCACCCAGGTGACTTATCAATTGGTGATTTCTTCACCGTTGAAGCAAGAGCAGATTGGCCATATCCAAATGAATGGGATATCATGAAAACATATGCTGATGCAGATAATGCTGCAAAACTTGATACACTGTATGGTGAAATGAACACAACCGGATGGGCTGTTACAAACCTAGGTACATGGGCACCCCACACTGGTCAAGTTAATGATGAAGCATATTTTTGGGCATATGGAGCAGATGCTGCAAACATGGTTAAACCAACTACACAAGGTATTACAAAAGTAATTGTTAAAGTAATACCTGATGTTAATGCTGCATTGATATCATTCGAAAACGGAGATCTAGATGCCTTTGGATCATCTGCACTCGGTGCAAACACCGTTTCAGAGCATTCAAACAATCCTGATTTCAACGTCCAAGAAACATTCGGAATTTCCGGACCTCAATTATTAGTTTTCAACTTATTAAATGAACACTTACAAAAAAGAAATGTAAGATATGCTATCGCATCAGTTCTTGATAAAGATGAAATGACTAAAATAAATGATGGTTTTGCAAAGGCACAACATGCACCAACATGGTTAGTTTATGACCGATTTGCCCCCATTGATTTCAAGGGAGCAGGTGCAAATGGTGAAGATTTATCCTGGTACACTCCAGTTCCAGTTCCAATCGACTATCCAACAGCTCGTGATCTCATGAGATTAGAAGGATATAAAGCCGCAGAATCTAACTTACCTGATACTTCTCAAGAAGAAGTTCCAGTAGACAATGTTATTTCAACAGTCTTGGGAGAAGCAGGAAGTGAATTCATAATTGGACTATCTATCTTTGCTTTCGCAGCAATCTCTTTTGTAAGAAGACAAAAATTCAGACTATAAGAAAAATAAATAATCATTAAATGTCAGGTTTAATATCTGACATTTATACAATCTTTTTTTGAAAAATTATTAAATATATAACTTAAATATATTAATTCACATTAAATCAATTTTAACTCATACCAAAACCTTGGTTTCTTCTTTAGATTTATGTATGTATAAACTATATTAAATTATGAAAAGATATACAAGTATAATCATTTTACTTGTAATATTGTTATTTTCCTCCCTTCCCACAATTCAACCCCAAGAACAAAACTTTGAGATAAAACTTATTTTCTCTTCAGATAATATAGTATATGATAGTATTGCACAAACAATAAAACAACAATTAAACCCCCTCTTAATTAATATAAACATCGCAGGATCACCTCAACCTGTATTTTTAAACGAACTCACAGAATATGATTTTGATATGGCGATTTTATCATTGGATACAGTTTCAAATAATTTTCCACCTTTATGGTATCAATTATCTCCTGAATCTTACACAGGTTCTACCATTTATAGATTAACAGATAATATAATTCTAAATAGTATCAATACATCTTCCACTCAAAGTTTTTTTGAAAAAATTGATTTATATCATAACTCTTCCACCTTGAATCAAAAAATAAAATACGCCCATGATATTCAAGAAGAATATAATGAACATTGGGTATTAGATATACCACTAATATCAACCTCAACCTTAGGAGTAAATTGGAACGAATTTGAAAAATTTGACTTTAACGAAGGTATAATAAATTCACTTTTTTTAGGAGCAAAATGGAATACAAATCCATCAGAAAGAATCAATCAAGATAGAAATAGTAATGAAATTCATTACGCATTATATAATTTTCAACAATTAAATAATCCTATTTATTATCAAGGCCGAGATGGTTTTCTCTCATTACAATCATTTTTTTCATCAGCTTTTTTAACGGATAAAAATAACCAATTACATCCTAATTTAGTCAAAACATTCGAAGACATAAATCATGCCGATGGTACTAATAGTTTTATTCTTAACCTAAGAGATGATATCACTTGGTCAGACGGAGAAACTTTAGACGCTAATGATTTTAAATTCACATATGATTTAGTTTCATCCAATTGGATTGGCGCAACAAATTATAATGATTGGAAAAATCTTGTATCAATTAATATAATTAATCAAACACAAATTCAAATCACATTTAAAGATCAATCCATTCAGAATGCTTACCATTTTGCAAATCAATATATTATTCCAGAACATGTGCTTAATACTACCTTTTCAGTAAATGGAATTGATTTTCATCCATATGATGGATATTCACCATTTAAAAGTGAGTTATGGCAAAATTTTCTAAATAACCCCATTACTTCAGGTCCTTTTCTATATGATAATATTAATTCAAAATCTAATATCGTCGAAATAGGAACAAAGAATCCAAATTATTGGACTCCAAGTATCTTAGATAATAACAAACAAATTTTTAATCTCACCTCAAATAAACTACATGCCCCCTACTATTTCTCAGAAATCGATACTATCTCAATAGAAAACATAATTTACCATGTAAGCGGGTCAAAGAACATTGATCAAAACTCTCTAATTAATTCTCTGCAAAGTGGTAGCAGAGATATAATTGAATTTCCCTCATTATCATCATCAGAAATATTTGATCAAAATAAGTTTCAAATATCATCAACACTAAATTCAGGTGGAGGTATTGTGATTTTATTAAATACATATAATACAGATTTATCTAACCATGAGGTCAGAAAAGCTATATCAAAAGCAATCAATCGTGATGAATTATCGACTCTCATGGGGATAGGCCAACTTGCTCAAGGAAATGTAATATCCAATAAATATACTAAATTTTATAATAATCAGACTGAAATAAAATACAATTATGAAGAAGCGAGAGATACTTTTAGAAGACTTGGTTATTCTGCATCTGACTCAATTTTTACAAATACAGAATATACCTGGCCTTGGCAACAATTATCATTTTCAAATAATTATTTAATTATTGGATTAATATTCATAACATTATACCGAAGATATAATGATAAGAGGTAATAAAATGAAACCAGAAGACTTTTACAGAAATACATCTAAAAACAAACCAAAACTTACCCCATCAGACTCATTCTTAAAAATCGCATTACCTTATATCTTAGCAATCGTAATGGGTTTTACATTAATATTACTCGGTTTCATATTTTTAATCATAGCTGCTTTATCATTAGTTGCTGACTCCAATGAAGTCCCAGGTGGGATTTGGTTTACACTTGGTTTATTTTCTGAGATAATTGGAGTTTACTTGATGCGAAAATATTTAATTCTCTCTCCTACTCCTGGTAGTATAAAATCGACATAAATATAAAATTTATAAAATTAAATTAAAATCCTCATGATGAAAGAACATAGACATGACTTTTATAAATGTCTCAACCGGAAGAGAATAAGAAAACTAGGAATCGATATCATTCTTAGTATGAGGTTAATATTTAAATGAGTATGTTTATTTATTCCATGAGAAGGATGTTAGCAATGATCCCATTACTTGTAGGGATAACATTGTTAAATTTTATGCTTTACGCTTTGACCCCAGTAGATCCAGTAAATTCATTTATAGGATTAAATCGTGATTTACTAGAAAATAGAGAATTAATAGAAGAGGCATGGGGACTAAATAAACCAATTTATCAGAGATATATCGATTGGGCAATTCCAGTATTCACAAGATTAGATTTTGGTCTATCATGGCAATCTGGTAACCCCGTAACATCAGCAATTCTGCCTTTTATTGAAAAAACAGTTTTAATGTTTGGAACTGCATTTTTCCTAACTATTTTAGTTTCTACTGTTACAGGTATCGTTGCTGCTGTAAATCATAATAGTGTATTTGATCAATCCGCACTTTTTGCAACTCTCGTAGGTTTTTCAATCCCAGGATTTGTTCTTGGATTATTAATAATAATTGGTTGGCAAGCTTTTACTGGTGATCCACCATTATATGATGGTTATAAACATCAAAATTTAGGAGACTATTGGCATGTCTTAGGTGCAGCAATGCTAACTATATTAATTGGAGGCACTGCATTCTTAACAAGATTAGTTAGATCTCAATTATTAGATGTATTACGTCAAAATTATGTCAAAACAGCAAGAGCGAAGGGATTACCTGAAAGAACAGTAATTTACAAACATGCTTTAAGAAACGCATTATTACCTTTTGTTACAGTAGTTGCACTTTCTCTTCCAGGTATTTTAGGTGGTTCAGCTATTATTGAACAAGTATTTAATTACCCTGGCGTTGGTAATCGAATAGTTCAAGCCGCATTATTTTTTGATATGCCCGTAATTTTGGCAATAAATACCTTTTTTGGCTTTATGTCAATATTTATGTTATTGGTGGCAGAAATAATATATGCAATAGTTGACCCAAGAGTCAAATTTTAGGAGTGAAAAAAATGGCAGCAATAATTGAAGAACCAATCCAAGACACTCGATTAATACCTAATAGTGGTAAATATAATCCATCAATGTTTTCAAATATTATTTCAGGGCTCTCCCTATTTTTCATATTTTTAATCTCAATTACAACATTGTGGGGATTAGTGTCAACATTCATTACATTATCTGAATTCTCTCAAGCAGCTCAACAAGGCTTCCCCCAAAATCCAACACGCTTAAATCCAGATGGTACTCCAGCCATAAATTCTAACGGTGATATTCAAACAATCGACTTTACATTTTGGATGCGATGGTCATTTGCAGGCTATATCGCTGCATTCTCATTATATTACCCGACTAAATGGTTAATCAAAACATATGGTCGTCAATCTCTCACTTTAACTGATGATGGATTATCATTAAAGAAATTCTTATCCCCTCGTTATTCGATACCTTGGGATGGTGTTATTGATATATCTGTAAAAGAGTCAGAATCAGTATTTGCTGTCTTTTCTAAAAATATTTCTAAGATCACAATTTATACAATGGATCGCGCTTTAGCATTTGAAACTATAACTCTCACAAATCATGATGAATTAACACAAAGATTACGGGATTATGGTGAAGCATTAGAAGAAAGAGTAATTGATTTTGGATATGGAGCCCAATTAGCAGTAGTTTGGCGTAGACTAAAAAGAACAAAAGTAGGAGTATTAGGATTGTTTTTAGTTGTATTCTGGACTGGAGTCTCTATATTGGCAGTAGCTATTATTATAGTTAACCCTGTCAATGATATTAATGCTGCACTTGAACAAAGAACCTTATTCGGATTTTGGAATCCAAATTATGTAAATATAAATGCAAAAGATGAACCACCAAGCTTCGATTACTTTTTTGGCACAGACTACCTCGGCAGAGATATATTTTCTAGAGTTTTCTTTGGATCATTCTACTCAATATTGATAGGGGTTATATCTACTTTTATCTCAGTTTTAATTGGTGCTTTCGTAGGTGCTGCTTCGGGTTATATTGGAGGCACAATAGATCAAATCACACAACGAATAACTGAAATATTAATTGCAATGCCAGGTCTACCAATTCTTCTTTTGGTTTCTGCAGCTTTTACTCCATTATTTCAAAGAATAGATTTGGAAGGTGCATATTATTTAGTAGTCTTTTCTATATTTTCTCTTATTGGGTGGGGTGGTACCGCACGAATTGTCAGAGCAGAAGTTTTATCATTGAAACAAAGTGAGTTTATTCAAGCAGAATTGGTATTAGGTGCCACACATTATAGAATAATTACTAAGCATATCATGCCAAACGCATTTTCTACTGTAATCATATTTTTCACACTTGGTATTGCAGGTGCAATTGTATCAGTAGCATCTTTAGCATATCTTGGTTTTGGATCTCAATCAACATTAGTATGGGGTTCAGATTTAAATTCAGCCATTCAAAATTATCCAACGAAATTCTGGTGGGGTACTACTTTCATAAGTCTTTGTCTGTTCACACTAGTGCTTGGTTTCAATTTACTTGGTGATGCGCTTAGAGATGCATTAGATCCAAGATTAAAAGAATAAATTTCAATTAATTAAAACTTAAAAAACTAAATAATACGCTAAGACCAAAATTAATTATAGCTAAAATAAATAATCCCAAAGCTACTGATCCTAATCTATTATTTGCTTTCTTCAAATAGCTTTCTTGAGCCTCTTCCAAAGTTTTTTCTTGTTTTTGACTCAATTCCATTTGATACAATTCCTCTAATTCATCCTCAGTCATATCTTCTCTATATTCAAATAATGTGAATTCACTATTATTTGAGATGTAATCATCCGATCTTAAATATATTTTATTAATAATTAAATTTTCAAAATCAGATCTATCTATCATTATCACTCCTCTTCCCTCGCTATCAAAATCTATTAGATCAATATTATCCTCATTAATGATAACTTCCGCATTGTTAATGCTATTATCAGTCACAAATGCCATGATTTCTATCTTCTCACTATAAGAACTTCCATGGGTGGGTGTAAATAATAAAATTTTATATTCTTTTTTATAACCTCCTGGGCCGATACATCCCGAAATAGTCAAATAAATCCCTCCAAATATAAAAAATGAATATTCAAAACTAGTAAAACCAAAATCAGTATCAAACATAAATAATATCATAAAAATTTGAATAATCAAAAAAATACCTTCAGCAATAATACCATATTTTATCCCTGATAAAATTCTTTCAAAGCTAACAACTGCCATATTAAAATCATTCCCGTATCTTCTTAAATCAAAAATTATAGCTTAATTTTCATCTAAATTGCCAAGTAATGCCTTCTTTAATTTATTTTTTTCCTCTTCGTCTAATTCTCTTCTTTTCTTATTCATATCTGAAATCTCATCAAAAAAAGATATAGCTTGATCTCTATTTTCTATTTTTTCTTCTTTTTTGGCTTTTCTATAATCTTCATCAAAATTTCTTTTGATAACATCTATTATACTCATATTTTCTCTTTCTTCAATTAATTTAATTTGTCTTTTCACCCAGAAATATTCTACAATTAGAATAACTATTAAAGATATTGTCAATATTGCCGTGACTGCATCTCTACCATACCCTTGTGTATTTGCCCAAAATAAAATCGCCATTGTAGGTATTGAAATAAATGTTAAAATCATCACTGGTATCCCTAATAGCATGAAACCCCCCTCTACAATTGCTTTTGTGAACATTGCGTTTTGTGAATTGAATAATAATTGCCATAAAACTAGAACAATTATAGGAAACAATAGAATGACTATCTCAGTAGGAATCGCATCAAATACCATATAATACCACGATTTATTATAAACTACTACCTGTTTGAAAATATAAAAAAACAATGATTTGAACTAGAAATTACTCTAGAAACCAATTATAATCTTCTTTTTGTTCATTTATCGAATTAGATAAAATTGTGGAATAAACATATTTTGGTTCAATTATTGAATATCCTACCTTATCTGCAACAATCTCAAAAACAATTTCAAAATCAGGATTATTCAAATCAACTTTATTTTCTTTGAAATGCTTAGCAATCACTGATATAATTTCCATTGATCTTATAGGATTATGCCTTTTATTTACCGTAATTTTATAACTCCCATTAATTGAAATTTTATTTTTTTTGAAATGTTCATCTAAATTTTCCAAATTGAATTTCATAATATTTTCAACAGGTCTAATTTTCAAACAATGCATAAAATAATTTTCATCACTTTCAAGTGCGATTATTCTTCTCATTATATCAATTAAATCTTCATTTTTATCAATTTTAACGGTAATTAATCCAGAAATACGAGTGTTTTTAACTGAAACTTTACTTTCATCAATTTTTAATTTTTCACATAAAGTATATTGAATTTCGGATGATGCCGAATTTTCATAATTTCTTTTAGTTGAAACTAATAACCCTCTGTATAATGGCATAGAAACAATATCTAATTATATCTATCAATCTTAAACCTCATTATTATAATAAAAATATTAAACAAACAAATATATCTAGATATCACATATTAAAAAGATCAACAAAGATAATACGTTATGATTGATGGAGTAGATCGTTCAGGATATAGTGATATAATGCAAGGCTTTGAAAATAAATTGGGAGAACTGATTGTAGAAGAGGCTCAAAAATGGTCAGATCAAAGTGGCTTAAAAAAAATAGAAGTTTATATGGTATTAGAAAACATATTAGCAATTATGAAAGATCAAATTAGAAATGAAAGAAAGCAAAATAAATCATAGGTATTTATAGGTTAATTATGATGTAATTATATGGTAAGAGGACCAATTTCCCTTTCATCCGCTCATAATGAATGGCATGATCTTTTTAATGAAATCAAATATGACTTAGAAACTATTTTAAGGGGTTTATTATTAAAAATTGAACATATTGGGTCAACATCAGTTAAAGGATTAATTGCAAAACCGACCATTGATATTATTGCAATGATTAATGATTTAGATAATCCAAAACTAATTACTAAATTAAATTCCATTAATTTTGATTATATTACAAAGTATGAAGATACAATGCCATTTAGGAGATATTTTGTAAAAAGAAATTTCGGATCCCATATAGCACACCTTCATATATTTCCTATTGATCATCACATCTATGAACAACATTTGATTTTTAAAAATATATTATTAAATTCTGAAGCAATTAGATCTGCATATTCTAAATTAAAATTAAAATTAGTTGAAAAAGATAGATGGGATCGTATAGCATATCAAAATGGAAAAAATTCTTTTATAACTAAAATCATAGATCAATATTCTGATTAAACTCTAATAGATTTATTCCATATGGTTTGGAAATCCAATTAATTGAATTATTGAACAAGGATACCCTTGATTTCATCAAATTATAATGATCATAGTAATTTAACCTATTATTATCAAAAAGATCATGTTTATATTTAAATTCGATTGCAGAATTAACTACTCTATCTGAATTATTAATTATTATCACATATACTCGATTGTCATAAATCCAACTCCAGGAAAATATATTTACTTCATCATCATTATTTGAAATCACAACATCATTAATTATCCACATACCATCCTTAATCATTTTATGAAATATAAACAATTTTTCATATGCAAATCTAATTTTATCAATAGCAATCTCCTTTGATTTTCTTTTTAGTTGGACAGGCACTCTTATTTTATTCCCTTCAATTTGTCCTTGATGAATTAAAATTAATCCAGGCATGGTCATAATAATCGCCATAGCGCTAATATTCTCCAGATCAGTCATCCTACTTGACAGTCTATCTTCATCATGATTTTCCATAAATCTACACATTTTATCTATATGATTTTTCGTACTCATTATTCTTTCAAATATCTCATTATTATTCTTTGAAATCAAATTATCATATAGTTTTTTTTCATATGCATAATCAAAACCCTTACTTAATAAATCAACTTCTAAATCCCAATAAACCTCCGCCAAAAATACAAAGTTTGGATTTTGATTTTTAACTTCTCGAATTGCAATATTCCAAAATTCATCTTTTAATGCATTCAATTTATCTATATTTAGCCAACCCCACGTGGCATCAAAAACCTCATTATTTAGAAGCATACTCATATCACATCTTACACCATCTGATATACTTGATATATATTTTAAAACTTTAATTAAATAATTTCTTAAATTCTCATTAAATATATTTACTTGATATGTGTCATACCAGGGAGGAAAATATGGATCTTTTCCATGAGCAATCCATCTTACTCCCTTTTTGGTATCTACTTTATTAAATAAATTAATTATTTCAAATTCAGGTTTTTTCTCTAAATTAATAAAATAATCAGGTTCATCCAATGGTAATCTACTCTCTATACCAAAGTGGTTAGGTACGAAGTCAACCATAACCTTAACCCCTTTTTTATTTAATCTCTCTCGTAAATTTCTAAAATCACTTAGATCCCCAATTATTGAATTTATTTTATAATTTTTTATGGAATAGGGTGACCCTATGACATCTTGAATTTGCCAATCATCTAATGCACCTTCAACCTCATTTATTAATCCTGGATGTTCCTCTATAAACTTTTCATCAATTTTACTATGATCCCAAATCCCCATAAACCAAATCCAATCAAAACTTTTTGAAATTTCATCTAATTCAATTTCGGGGATATTCCCTAAATTAATAGAGCTTCCATATTTTTCTCTCAACTCAAATATCCATACTCTAGTATTTATCTCATAAAGCAATACCATATTACTATAAATCTTCCAAACACTACTTCTTTTAATGGGATTTGTTTTTCTTTCAAAAATTACATAATTTAATGTATCATAGTAACATCTGTCTTTAATTTTAGCGCCTTTTTAAATTTGAAAAAACAATTAATTATTTAAATAGTGTAACCTACGTATATTATATGGCATTACAAGAGGAAACACCTAAATTCAAGAACAAATCTTCAGATAAAAATGCAGTAGATATTTTAGGAGTACAAGATTTTGATGCGGTAGAATTTTATGTCGGTAATGCATATCAATCCGCTTATTATTATCAAAGAGCATTAGGCTTTAAACCTGTAGCATGGTCATCTCTTAAAACAGGTAACCGTAAATATGCGAGTTATGTAATGCAACAAGGAAATGCAAAAATAGTTCTAACTTCCTCATATGAACCATCATCAGAAATTAGTTCACACCAATTAGTTCATGGAGATGGAGCAAAATCAATCGGATTAAGAGTAAAGGATGCTCAAATTGCTCATGATAAAGCAATTGAAAGAGGTGCTAAATCTGTACTTGAGCCCATAACTATGAAAGATGACTATGGAGAAATAAGATTGTCCGCAATAGAAACATATGGTGATACAATTCACAAATTTATAGAAAGAGATGGATATGATGGTCATTATTTACCTGGATATCAACCATTCCAACCAATTCTTGAAACAGAGGAACGAGGGGTAGTGCGAATAGATCATATTGTGGGAAATGTAAATTGGAACCAAATGGATCCAACAGTTCAATTTTATCACGAGGTGTTTGGTTTCGGGACATTCTTAGAGTTTTCACCTGATGATATCAACACTCAATACTCAGCATTATCATCAAAAGTAGTCAGAAATTTTAACGATAGAGTAAAAATGCCAATCAATGAGCCTGCATTTGGTTTGAAAACATCGCAAATAGAAGAATATATCAACTATTATCATGCCGCAGGTGTACAACATATTGCTTTATCAACAAATAATATCATAGAGACAGTAAAAAATATGAAATCCAATGGTGTTGAATTCATAGAAGTACCTCAAACATATTATGATGACTTAAAACAAAGAGTAGGAGATATAAAAGAGGATTTCAATGAGCTAGCAAAATATGGTATTTTAGTTGATAGAGATGAAAGAGGTTATCTTTTGCAATTATTCACTAAACCCATACAAGATCGTCCTACATTCTTTTTCGAAGTAATTCAAAGAAGAGGAGCACAAGGATTTGGTAAAGGTAATTTTAAAGCATTATTCGAAGCCATAGAAAGAGAACAATCCGAGAGAGGAAATTTATAAATAAAATATTACTAAAAATAACAATAATTAAATTATTTTTTAAATTATTTGAAAAAAATTAAGACTATTTATATTTAATCCGAACATGAATGATATGGTAAATTATGACAGAAAGTAAAATAATACCTATTGAAGAGTCATCAATCACATTTCCATATTTACGGAAATTTAATTTAATTATGGGCGTGCTCCATGCAGTACAAGCCATAATTATGACAATACTTGGATTTACAGCCTTCCCTGATTTTTCCCGACCCTTAACAACATTTTATCTTGAAGGAGTAGGGCCTGGGCAAGGTTTGGATGGATCTTTTTTTAGCCCTGAAACAGCAGTCGCATACACCTTCTCAGCAGTTGGTGTATGGGTCGCAGGATTTTTAGGAATGTCGGCAGTCGCTCATTTATTAATAGCAGGTCCATTCTACGATTACTATGTAAATGGACTAAAAAATTATATCAATAAAATTAGATGGATCGAATATGCAATATCCAGTTCATTCATGATTGTGTTTATTTCATTATTATTTGGAATTTGGGGAATTTGGGAATTATTTTTAATTTTCATGATCAATGCATCTATGAATTTCTTTGGTTACTCACAAGAATTGGTAAATGATAAAACAAGAATGGAATCAGGAAATATTTCATGGGCCTCATATTTATTTGGATGGTGGGCTGGTATTGCTCCTTGGGTTGTATCTTTTGCATATTTTCTTCAAGCAGCAGGCCAAGATCCTGGACCACCAGATTTTGTTTATTGGATTTTAATCACCCAATTATTACTATTCCAATCATTTGCATTCAATATGCTATTACAATATCTAAGAATTGGACCTTGGAGGGATTATCTTTTCGGAGAACGTATGTATCAAATTTTATCATTAGTTGCAAAAACAATTCTCGCATGGTTAGTTTTTGGTGGACTTTTCCAACCCGAATAATCGCATTAAAATATTCATAATAATTGTAATCAAAATTTATAATTTAACATATTTTTCTAATAAAATTTATTTTAAACATTTTTTCAATTAACCAATCATCTAACCTAATAACCATTATTTTATATGGTTGATTTTCTATACAAAAGATAATTATATTAAAGGGATATCCATAATTTATGAATGCAATTGAAGTCACAAACTTAACAAAATATTACGGTTCATTTAAAGCATTAGACCAAATCAACATTAGCATAAAACAAGGAGAAATTCATGGTTTTTTGGGTCCAAACGGAGCCGGTAAAACTTCAACAATTCGTATTTTAGTCGGATTAATGGGTGCAAGCAACGGTTCTGCAACTATATTTAATCAAAAATCAGGTGACAAAAATACTAAAAAATTGGTTGGTTATCTTCCAAGTGATTTTGGACTACCTAAACAATATACTATAGGTCAATATTTAGATTTGATTGAAAAAGTCAGAGGAAAAGGCCAATATAGAGACGAGCTAGTAACACGATTTAAGGTAGATGAAAATAGAAAATTAAATCAATTATCAAAGGGTAATAGACAAAAAGTATCCATTGTTCAAGCATTAATGCATGAACCAAAAATAGTGATTGCAGATGAACCAACTTCAGGATTGGATCCACTTCTACAAAACGAACTAAATAATTATTTTCAAGAATATGTTGATAGGGGTGGTACGGTATTTGTTTCATCTCATATCTTGGCTGATGTTCAAGGTATTTGTAATAAAATTACCGTTATAAAAGAAGGAAAAATTGTTTCATCTGGTTCCATAGATGATTTACTCAAAACTATGCCTCGAAAAATTTTATTATCATTATCAAAAGATGCAGACCCAAATAAAATTTCTCAAGAATTATCAACAAAATCAATATTTAAAGAATTGGACAAATTTGTGATATATGTAGAAGGCAACATCAAAGAAGCAGTATCAAAAATTATTCAAAATGAAAAAATAATTGATTTCTCAATTCCTCAGCCATCACTTGAAGCATATTTCAAAGACATATATAGTGATGAAATTAATGGGAGAGAATAAAAAATGTCCTTCAACTCTTTACTTATACATGAAATTAGGTCAAACTCAAAATACATATTAACTTGGTGTCTCAGCATATGGGCATATATTTTACTCGCTATCACAATATATCCCGGTGAAGAAGAGGCTAATTCATTTCTCAATCTATTTGAATCAAACGAAATTTTTGAAGCATTTTTAGGTCAGATAGGTGGTGATGCTCCAGCATATCGATTATGGATTTCACTAATGATGAATTTTGTCTCTATATTATATTTTATTTTTGGATTAATGATTGGGGTAAAGGTATCTGCAAGTGCAATATCTGATGAAACCGGAGAATTACTTCACCCACAACCGGTTAGAAGATTTACTTTTTTAACTATTAGACTTATAGTAGCAATTAAAAGTGCACTTTTATTATTAATCATTACTTCGATTTTATTCTTACTCCCCATAGTCGGAGATAGTATTCCATTAGAAAATTCAATAAGCTTTTTATTATGGGGTATGGCCTTCGTTCTATCCTCTATAAGTATTGGTCTATTTCTTGGTCCTTTAGCAGCAGATAATGGCCGAGGATATGGTTTTTCATTATTTTTAGGATTATTTTTATATGGTATTCAAATAGTAGGCAATTTATTCCCTGATGAAACTGATTTTCTAATAGATTGGAACCCCATAAATTGGTTTAACCCATCTACAATAATTATTAGTTCAGATCCTAACTATGAAAATTTAATAAAAAATCATGAAATCGTGAAATTATTAATTTTATCATCTTTATTCATATTTGCTGCATTTACAGTTTTTATAAAAAGAGACATAATTAAAGAAGCAGCTATACCGATTCCTTTAATCACTTATTTTCAAAGAAAACGGAATAAAAATAAAGGCGATAAATCCGATAAAAACAAGATATTAACTAAATGGGCAGCACCATTAGAGAAAAGACTTCCATTTACCGCAGATTTTATTTATTCAGATCGAAGAGCCCTCTTAGTTTCAACATGGGCGATAGTTATATTTTACTCCCAAATCATGGCATATTCTACAGTTTCTGGTCCAGAATTAGAAGCCGCAATCCAAGGTTTTGGGTCATCTGGAATTGTCAGAGCGTTTACCTATGGATTAAATTTATCGAATGACCCTTATTTATGGTATATCACTACTCAAGCTATTGGTCTTCATTGGATTATATTTTTACCTCTTTCTGCACATTGGATTAAAAAAATAATTTTATCTGACTCTGAAAATTTAAATGTCGAAATATTTGGGTCACTTCCCATAACTAATAGAACAGTATTATTACAACGATTTTTGGCATTATTTTTAGAATTAATATTTCTTACATTTTTAACAATAATTTGTTTCTTTGGAGCAGAAGCCTCAATTAATGTAACTGATAATCAATTATGGAAACTCATTTCTATAATAGGGTTAATACCATTATATCTCACAATTACAAGTTTAGGTATAACTTTGGCTTTATTGATCGATAATGGAGTAAAATATGCTCGACAAGGGATCATTATCATTGCATTATGGTTTATTTTAGGTTCAATGATTGATTTAAACCAAGGTTTAATTGGTTTATACAACCCAGTATTATTAATTAGAGATCAAACTATCAATGTGGCAAATAATGGTTTGTTATGGTTAACTCTTTTATCATCTGTTGGAGTCGGAACATCATTATTATTATCAAACAAATTTCAATGGTTAAAAATTATAATTGAAGATAAATTGAAATAATTTCTATAATATAGATATTTAATTTATTTCCAATCGTCAAAATATTATATTTCCAATCTTTAAAATCATATATGCGATATAATGAAAAAGATAAGCTTATTGAATTATCAGTAAGAGAAATTGCTTTTTCACTAGATAAAACTTACGGAGAAAAATATATTTCACGAAGATTAAGAGCCAAAATAGGACAAGAAGCTCACACATATTATCAAAGTAACTCAGAAGGCCATACCGAATACTATATACAATTTATTCATGAAATATCTGGCTGGAAAGCTCATATCAGAGGTAGGGCAGATATTGTCCATAAAAAAGAAAATTCAATACATATTGAAGAGATAAAGTCAACAGTTTCAGATATTGAAAATGTTTCTCAAGATATTACTCAAATAATGCAACTACAACTATATTGTCACTATTTCCATTTTTATGAAGGATATAATAATATTACTGCAAGTTTAATTTACATAGATCCTGTCAATAATAAAGAAAAACATGTAGATATAACTCCAAATCCAATTAGTAATATTTTAGACGAAATTATAAATGGTATAATTTTACAAATTGAAAATGAATTATTAAAAAAATCAGTAAATAAAAAAAGATCCAACACCATCAAATTTCCTTATAAAAAATATCATAAATACCAAAAAGAAATTATTGAAAACATCAGTAAAAACTTAGAAACCTCATTAATAACTATGCTAAATGCCCCTCCAGGTATTGGAAAAACTATGGCATCTCTTTATCCAAGCTTAAAATTTATCATTTCTCATAATAAACGTTTATTCATAACCACATCAAAGACAACCCAACAAGAAATATATTTGGAATCGTTTAAAAATTTATTAAAAAAAGGATCAAAATTCAAGTCTATTAGAATAACCTCAAAACAAAAAATATGTAAAACTGATACTTATGATTGTGATGAAAATGATTGTCCATTATTTGAAAAATATTTTAACATTGAAAATAATTCATTACCCGAACAATTACTAAAATTAGATTTAATCGATCGTAACTCAATCGAAGAATTATCCAACGATCATTTAATTTGTCCTTTTGAATTATCTTTAGATACTGCTTTAGAATGTGATATTATTTTATCTGATTACAATTATATATTTCATCCAAGAATAAAATTTCAAAGATTTTTAGATACATTTAACAATTCAGTATTAATCATCGACGAAGCGCATAATCTAATTGATCGTGCAAGTTCATATTACTCCGAAAGTATCTCTACATCTCAAATAACAGAAATTATCGATTTTGTAAAACATTCTTCAATTAAAGAAGGAATAAAATTAAAAATTAATATCCACTTAAAAAAGCTAATAAATCACATTTTAAGATTAAAAGATCAAGTTCCCGATTTGGAATTTGATAGTGAGATTATTAATGTCGACATACAATTCTTTGATAATTTTCAAAAAACTTTTGATAACCTTATAATTGGATATATCAATGATCTACCGTTTAAACTCAATAAAAAAGACACAATAATTAAATTCTCAGATCATCTAAAATTTTTCACTCTATTATTGAAAGAAACAAATACAGATGAATTTGAAACTGTATTAGATATTCAGACAAATAATTTACGAATTTTATGTAAATCCGCATCGAAAAAATTAACTGAACAAATTAATAAATTTGACTCTGTAATTTTACAATCTGCTACTTTAACCCCAACTGAATATTATCAATCCATGTTAGGTCTCCCCAAAAATGTATCTATCCTATCCTATCCCTCCCCATTCCCTCCAAAAAATAGCTTATATTTAATCGATAATTCTATATCAACTACCTACAAAGAGCGTAAAATGTTTATTTCTAATATTATAAAATTGATAAAAGATGTGATCGAATTAAAACAAGGAAATTACCTAATATTTTTCCCTTCTTTCGATTTTTTAGATATTTTCAAGCCTCATTTAATTGGATCATCTATATCATTTAATATACTCTCACAAGATCGTAATATGACTGATAAATCAAGAGCTAAAATATTATCAAAATTAAAGAATAATACAAGTCAAATATTATTAGCTGTTATGGGTGGTATATTCTCTGAAGGAGTTGATTTTAAAGGAGATATGGCTAATGGAGCATTTATAATCGGGCCTGGTTTACCTAAAATTTCATTTGATCAGGAATTAAAAAAATCATATTTTGAAAAATATTATGGGAATGGTTTCGATTATGCTTACAAATTCCCTGGTTTAACAAAAGTAATCCAATCCGCAGGTCGTGTTTTTAGATCTAATACAGACCGAGGTTTTGTAATATTTATGGGTCATCGATTTTCAACCGACTCATATCTAAATTATTTACCATCAGATTATGATATAAAATTTAAGAATATCATAACTGAAATTAATCGATTTTGGTTTCATAAAATAAATTGAATTATTTCGCCTTCATTTTCCCTTCATGGTAAACAATTACCACACAATCAACTTTATTCATTATCTGATAAGCTAAAGGAGTTCTTAGTTGATTCCTTAAACCTTCATCATAAGTATGTCCAATTAATATTGCATCTGGTTCTCTACTTTTCGTAGCGGATACGATAGAAGATGTAAAATTATGACCAAACAGTATTATAGGGTTCATGTTTCTTAACTCTACTTTACTTGCTATATCTTTTACATAAGTTTCAAAATTTTTCGAAGATTCTAATACTGATGGATGTTCATTAACTCCATCCAAAGGTATCAATAATGGTATATCTACATAATTATATGCAAATACATCACTTTTCCTACCAAAATCATCAAGTATTTTAGCCCATCTTGCTAAATATGCATCTCTTTGATCCCCGGATAATAATGTAAATATGTTCCCAAATTCACTATATTTAGACCCTCCATACCTTGGTGGGTGAACTTGTATCACTGAGCAAGTTACAATATCAACTAATCTTTTTGTCATTGATGTATTTAACATTCTATCCAATAATGAATTCTGTCTTCTTGAACCAATTACAATTAATTGGTAGTTTTTTCTGTTAAAAATCTCTATAAGCTTTTCAAATGGATCTCCATTCTCTTGTATTCTTGTATATTTAACAAAATTATTTCCTAATACTTCCTTTGCATAGTCAAATACACTATCATCATTGCCTATATTCACCATATCTACGTGAATATTATATTTTTCAGCAACCGCTGCAGCTAATGCAATTGCTTGTTTTTCATGTTTCTTACCAGATATTGGTAACATAATAGTTTCCATAGAAACAAATTCACCAGATATATCAGTAACAGGTTTGAATATCGGAACTTCTTTCCTTTTGATCGCCTTTTCCATAGGTGGTGGAATTGCAGGTGGTTTGAAATCAGTATCACCCTTTATTCTATAACTACTAACTATTGCCCAAAATAATGAAATAAAAATGAATAGTGTCAAAATTAAAAGGGCAAATGTTTTTCCTTCTTGAATAATAAAAATAATATCTATTACAATGTAAAATACAATTGCTAAGGCTGTTAGAATTGGCATCGCTCTTTTCGATCCTTCAAATTCATTAATTGCATTCACATTTACTACAAAAAATATTGCCAAAAATATAATAGAACCAGCATTTGCTATTGATTGTATATCTCCTAAAAATGTAAATAACCATGATATAGATGCCGTAGTAATTATTGAAACCCAGGGAACTTTCGTCTTTTCATTAATTGTCGCAAGTTTTGAAGGGAAACCCTTCCATTGAGCCATAGTATATGCTAATCTTGATGATCCCAATAATGTAGCATTTATCGCAGATGAGGTAGAAGCAATAGCTCCCAAAGTAATCATTAATACTGCAAAAATACCCCATGGTGTCACTAACTCAATTAATGCAGCTTCAGATAATTGTGATGGATCCTCTGCCATACCTATTGCAGAAAATGCAACTGCCATATAGGTAACAGACACAATTAAAATAGAAATTAACATCCCTAACGGAATATCTCTTGCAGGATTTTTCATTTCCTCAGATACATTTACTATAACTTGAAAACCTTCATATGCTACAAATATCACTGCTGCTCCAATAAATATTGCAGGCACACCATTTGGAGCAATATTCTCTGCAGTGAATCTCTCAAAATCAACAAAAAATAATCCGATAATCGCAAAAAATACTAATACTGCTACCTTAAATATCACAATAATATTCTGTATAAATCCAGTCTCTTCGACTCCTCTTAAGTTAATATACATGAATACAAAAACAACTAATGCAGAAAATAATCTTTGAATAGAAAATAATTCGGGAGACGAAGAAACCATAAATAGATCATGATTACCTGTCCAGGTTGCAAACGCCTCAGTAGTATATATTCCAAAAGTAAAAGCATACAGTGCTATAGTTACCGAATAACCTAACCATAATAAAACTCCAACTCCATTACCAATTATCGGGTTTGGATATGATTTTCTTAAAAAAACAAATTCTCCACCTGAGGAAGGATATTGAGCTACTAATCTTACATATGAAAAAGTAGTAAAGAATGCAATCAACCCACCTATTAAAAATGAAAAAACAGCTCCAGGACCCGCAAAATCAGCTAAAAATCCTAAAACAGTAAAAATACCTCCACCTATCATCGCTCCCACAGCAACTGCAATCGCATTCATTAAACCTAACTCTTGAGCCAATTCAGACTCATATTCAGAAGTGGAATTATTTTCTATCATTGTACACCATACTCAACGATTTCATATATTTAAGTATAAACTTAAATTTGTCAATAAGAACTCTTATTTTTTAAAAATTACATATGTAAATTGTTTATTATTTTTTTATCCAATTTACTGAGAGTGGAAGGTATAATGATGCGAAGATAAAACCAATAAATGGAATGCCTGCGAAAAAACCAATAAAAGTAAAAATACCCGTCCCAATTATTCCTATTGCAATTAGTCCTATCTTCTTTAATCCTAATCCTTGATCAAATTCAGACTCATATTCTGAAGTGGAATTAATATCTATCATTGTACACCATACTCAATGAATTCATATATTTGATTATAAACTTAATTTAGTTAATTACAACTTTATTATTTATAATTAAGTTATATCTATTGTTAAAATTATTTTAGATGCTTGAATTTAATAAGAATACCAACATAAATTACTATTTTCTAAACCTTTAATTTTTTAATATTAATTTTAATGGAGATTAATGTCAACCAGTTATACTTTACTAAATGGTTTCATTGTTTCTTTTGGTTTTATATTAGGAGTTATTTCTCTTATGCTTCTAATTACTCAACAATCTGGAGAAATCTTACTTGCAATTTCCTTATTAATAATTTTAATTGGATTACAAGGTTGGCAATACATTCAAACAATCGTAAGAATGGATGAAATGGTAAATGAAATGGATGAAATTAAAAAGCGAATGTAAAAATATTTTATCTTTCATTAATAATGTCAATCAATAAAAAAAATAATAATGAACATTTTCATACAATATCCATGGACCAAGAAAATGGTTTTGAAAGTTATTTTAATTCAAAATCCTTTATTAGACCTTATTTTTTGTTTGACTCGGATTGCTCAATATGTACCAAAAGTTCTCTATTCTTCAAAAAAATTCTCGGTTCACGTATAGAATTAGTCCCTATGCACTTACCAAAAATTGAACAATTAGGTTTGAAAATAATCCCTCACGATTATTGGCTCTCCTTTCATATAGTAAAAAATGGTATATGGAGCACGGAAGGAAATGCTATATTGAGTCTAGCAGAAATTTTTCCTCTTGGTGGTTATTTGAAAAACATAATTAAATTTCCACCGATATTTAAATTCTTGATATTCTTACTACAGAAAATGCAAAATTCACGGAAATTAGAATGTAAATCATCTCTTTTCAGCCCCTCCCATAACTAAACCAGGAAATTTCATTAAATAATTATGGAATACGTTTGATACTCCTACTTTTTGAAAAATCGCAGGATCCCATTTGGGGTAATATGGCTTAAAATTCTTTTTTGATGAAACTGTTGGCCAATCGGGATGTACAATCCCAGCTCTACCTAATAATATCATATCTGCACCAATTTCCCTTGCATTCACTGCATCAGCTCTACTCCATATATTTCCTGCTGTTGCAATTTTCAAATTGTTATTGGTTTCATCTCTTATTAGTTGTATCACAGGATAATTTTGATCTTCAAAAATTGTTTCCATATTATATTCTCTTAAAGACAATGATAAAATATCTATATTTAGTTCGTCCAACCATTTTGCAACCAAAATTGTTTCCTCAATATCAATTCCTTTCAAACTATACGTATTTACTGGAGAAATCCTAACATTGACCATAAAATTTTTCGAAACGTTTCTTCTTACCGCCTCAACGGTTTCCAATAATAATCTTGATCTCCCTTCAATATCTCCTCCATATTCATCATTTCTTTTATTAGTAATGTGACTTAAGAATTGAGTGAATAAATATCCATTAGCTCCATGGATTTCAATACCATTGAACCCCGCTTTTTCAGCTCTTTTTGCAGCTAATACATAATTATTAATAATTTCTTGAAGCTCTTCTTTGGAAGCATTTCGTACTTTAATATGTGTATCATCATAACAAGAAATCTTGTCATTTGAAAAAACAGCTTTATCACCTCCATGATGTAGTTGCGTTATTATTTTACTTCCACTCATTTTAATTTCATCAGTCAACCTCTCTAAATTCTTAATATGTCTGTCTTCAGAAAGACCTAATTGCCCCTCCCATGCTTTGCCATCTTTAGAAACATATGTAGCACATGTTGATATCAATCCATAATGGCCCCCCCTTAATTTTAACCATTCAAGTTCTCTATCATTCAATGTTCCATCTTCATTTGATTGTTTGTTTGTTAAAGGAGCCAATCCAATTTTATTCATCAATATCTGACCACAATTTAATTTCATGGGCTCATTTAAATCATCCATATACTTCAAATATATTCCTAAGATATATAATCAAGTAAATGGATAAAATAAATTTTATTATCAAAATATTTGAATTTCTCCCAAAAACCTAATTAAATGCTATGCGAAAGTTACTTTATGAAACAATCTTATATGTATGTTTTAATCGCAAGTGGGCTTTCCATGGCATTGTCAATATTTCTTTTCTTTTTTGGAACTATGGAGGACAATGAACTCTACGGTATTTATGTAGGTTTATGGGTTCCATCCATAATGATAGGTTTCAGAATGTTTGAATTAGGTAATGAGGATGGACCATAATATCTTAAGGTTCTTTAATGATCCACAAGGGGTGTTTGTATTTCTTTTTGGAGTAATTATAATGAGCATATTCTCACTTGGAGTTTTTCAAAATATGAGATATGAAAATAACCTCAGAGCAGATAATCCAAACTCATGATATAATTCAATCATCATTCATAGTTATTTCAATATCTTCATCATCATCAATTATAATTTTTACATTTTCTCTTTTAACAGTGAATTCATTTTCACTAAAATTTGATCTATTATATATCATTTCTACTAATTTTATACTTTCAATTCCGAATTGAGTAATTTTATATTTTCCTCTCTCAACCTCTTGTTCAACAAAATTAACTGCTATCAATGTATCCATGTGATATTTAAAACTCCCTCCAAAAATATTGGTTTTCTCACTTAATTCTTTCTGGTAATTTGAACTCTTCTCTAAAATCTTTAGAATTTTTAATTTTTTCTCATCTGCAAGAGCATTCATTAATTTTGGAGCATTTTCAAAAAAATTTGTTAAATCGTCTTCACCAATATTTTTATTTTTTTTATTAACTTTGACCCTTATTTTTTTATCAATATCACTTTTATCTTCAAAATCCAAATCAAGATCTAATTTCACATCATCTATTGATGATTTAATTTTATCAGAAACTCCCATAATAATTGTTTCAATATAATCGCCAAATAAATTTCCAATCCCTTCTCCTATATTTTTTTCATTTGGTTCTCCCTTTTTAATAGAATTTAATTCCTCTCTCAATTCCCTAATTTGGTCCTCTAAACTTTTTTCATCCATTCTTATTTTCTACATAAAATTCTCTGATATATAAATTTATACAACATTGTAATTAAATTAAATAATTCTGTAAGTCAATTTTCAGCTTTCTATGGTAGATAAATCTCCAGGATCCTCTCCCATTTCTTGTGCTTTTAATACCCTTCTCATTATTTTTCCAGATCTAGTTTTAGGTAAATTCTCAACAAATTTTACTACCTTAGGCATAGCTATAGGTCCCATCTCCTCCCTGACATGTAGAATAATCTCCTTTTGTAGATCCTCAGACTCTTCAATTCCGTCCATCAAGATCGCAAATCCATGTATGGCATTCCCTCTTAATTCATCAGGTAACCCTATTACTGCAGCTTCAGCAACAGCTGGGTGTGATACAATTGCAGACTCTATCTCAGCAGTACCCAATCTATAACCTGAAACTTTCAATACATCATCAATTCTAGCTATAACCCATATATATCCATCTTCATCTTTTCTAGCACTGTCACCTGCTAAATACCATCCTTGTTTCTCGAATTTACTCCAGTACACTTCCTTATATCTTTCGTCATCACCTAAAATTGTTCTAGCCATCCCCGGCCATGGTTTTTTGATCACTAAAAGCCCCTCCTCATTAGATTTTATTTCTTCACCATTCTCCCCTACTACATCTGCATCGATGCCAAACAATGGTTTTGTCGCTGATCCAGGTTTTAATCCTGTGATTGGATAAGGACTTATCATAAAACCTCCAGTTTCAGTTTGCCACCAAGTATCCATTATCGGGCATCTTGTTTTTCCAATAATTTCAAAATACCATTTCCAAGCTTCAGGATTAATAGGTTCACCGACAGATCCTAATAATCTTAAAGAACTTAAATCATGTTTATTGACCCAATCATCCCCAAATCTCATAAAACCTCTAATTGCGGTAGGTGAGGTATATAGGATATTCACACTATACCTTTCAATCATTTCCCAAACTCTGTTGGGGTTTGGATATGTGGGTGCTCCTTCATATAACATAGTAGTAGTACCGTTAATTAAGGGTGCATAAACAATAAAAGAATGTCCAGTAATCCAGCCAGGATCAGCTAGACACCAATATCTATCTTCAGATTTAATATCAAACACATTTCTATGGACATGCGATGTATAAACTTGATAACCTCCATGAGTATGTTTTACTCCTTTAGGTTTACCTGTTGTACCTGAAGTGTACAAAATAAACAACATATCCTCTGAGTCAAGTCTCTCTGTTTCACATTTAGTTTCAATAGATTTATCCTGTAATAATTCATGATACCAAATATCTCTACCTTCTTTCATGACTACATTTTGTCCAGTTCTTTTTACAACTATACAATTTTCTACAACTTTTGTGGATGGTTGGTCTAAGGCATCATTTACTATTGATTTTAAATCAACTATTTTCCCTCTTCTCCAACCACCATCTGCAGTTATCACTAATTTTGATTTAGCGTCTTCAATTCGATCTGATAAAGCATTGTGAGAAAAACCTGCATACACAACTGAATGCGCAGCACCAATTTTTGCACATGCCAACATGGCAAATACAAGCTCTGGTATCTGAGGCATGTAAATTGTAACTATATCTCCCTTCTTAATATTCATAGATTTAATTGCATTCGCCATTCTTGTAACCTCGTAATTCAATTCATGATAAGAAAATACTCTTTTATCACCAGGTTCACCTTCCCAGATAAATGCAATTTTATTACGATTAGTAGTTTTTAAATGTCTATCAATGGCATTATGTATGATATTAGTTTTAGCACCCACAAACCATTTGAAAAAAGGAGGGTTTGATTTATCCAATATATTATCCCATTTTTCAAACCAATCTAGTCTTTCCGCATCTTTTTCCCAAAAATCTTCTAAATTATTTATGGAGTATTCGTACATTTTCTCATACTCTTTGACATTCGCATTGTTAACAACATCTTTAGAAGGGTAATATATTTTTGATTGTTCACTAGGTAATTCTTTGATATCTTCTCCCATTTCAAAACCTCTAACCATTAATGAACCATTTCTATATTGAATGTTGTGGCGAAATTTCTAAAAAATGTTAAATATTTGGCGCTATTAATATTAATAATATATCTTATTTCATAATATGAGACTTAATAACCCATATCTTCCCATTCTCCCTTAAAATATAATATAATACATTTTAAGCCAAAATTTTTAGAATATTTCAATAATTGATCAAAATAAAAAATCAATTAATAAGTTCTTTATATGATTTTGACAAAATTATATTATTAACAAACCTTTACTCAAGGGGAAATTTTATGGACTATCCAAATTTAAAAACTAATATTTTTAATAAACCCATCATTGTAGTTGAAGGTATCATAGGTGCAGGAAAAACAACCCTTACTCAAATTCTTGAAAAAGAATTAGACCTAAAGGCATTTTATGAGCCTGTGGATGCAAATTTATATTTGAAAGAATTCTATGCAGAAGAGGCAAGAATAAGAGCAGGCGGTGAAAAACCAAATAAATATGCATTTCCTATGCAAATGGAATTGATGTATCAACGATTTGCTATGCATAAGTCTGCAAGTTGGGAGGTCGCTCTCTTCAATGAAAATAAAGGAGTTATAATTGATCGATCTATATTTGGAGATCGTGTTTTTGCAAAACTCTTAACAAAATATGGCAACATAGAACCAATTATGTGGGATACATATCAAAAAACATTTTTCATATTATCACAGGATTTTATGCCTCCTCAATATATGATATATTTAGATACTCCTGTCAAAACAGCTTGGATTAGAGCTAGAGGCGACGCAGGAAGAAATCGTGAACAAGAAACACCGATGGAAAATGATGATTTTTACAATTATTTAATTGATCTAAAACAAGAGCATGAAAATTTAATTAAAGAAATAGAAGATGGTCTTCATTCATGGTCAAAATATATTGAAATTATTCGTGTTCCTTGGGAGAATAATTTAGACCCTGAAGAAGTATCACCAGTTATTAAAGACATAAAATCAAAAATCAATTTATAAAAATTGGATTGCTTTGAATCTGTTTTTCATAGCATCTGCTCAAACAGGGTCGCAAACAATCCAATTATAGTTACTCTTTTTTTTTAAAATACTTTTCTCTCATCAATCTTATTAGAACAAAATTAATAATGAATATTTAATTAATAATTCTTGGGTTCAATATACAATGAAATTTTTCACATATAATTTAAATTATCTTAATATTTCATTTTTACTTCATCATCCAAAATGCTCATATTACTCCCATCATATAATTAAAATTAATGAATTCAAAATATGTCGGGGATGTTTCATCATACTCTCATCAATATTTATTCATTCTATATTATTTTGGCAACTCCCAAATGATCTTTTAATACTTGACCTTCCCAGCCTAATCATAATCTCTATTATCATTTTCATACCCTTTCTTTTAAAATCTCTAATTCAATCATCTCCTCTAAAAAAACCCCTCAGCTCTATTAATAACTTATTTCTCGGTATTGGATTTTCTTATTGGATGAGGATTATATATCTCTTACCTTTATCTTTAAAATTACTCTCAATCATTTCATCCTTTCCAATTTTTCTTACTTTATATTTCAAAAGGACTAATGATTACTGGTCTGATTGCAAAAATTGCCCCGAAAAATCAAATAGAATAATTTTCAATCAGTGTAGTGGTATAAATCCTAAGAATAAATCTGATCGACTAATATTTGAATTCACAACTCTGTGAACTCTTAGATTTCCATTCTCCATTTCTTAATAAACTCTGATGCTTTACTCATATCTATTTTTGATGTAATATCTTTCTCCTTAATTGCAGATCCAACTATCGCTCCACTAATTTTTCCTTTATATTTTGGTATACTATCCAATTTCAACCCCGACCCAATTATAGGTTTTATACCTGAAGAATTCAATTCATCCAACATTGAGTAATCTATCTCCCCTCCTGATTTCCTACCTGATATAATTATATTATCTGCCCCTCCTCTACCTAAAGCATGTTCTGCAGCTTCCAAAACTGAGAAATCTGCCAATGGAGTTGCATGTTTAACAAAAATATCTGCAAATATTTTCACTTCACTATTCATTAATCTTTTAGTTTTCATAACATCATAAGCCACCCCATTAATTATACCTTGATCAGTTACATAAGCTCCTTCCCAAATATTCGATCTAACAAAATCTAATTTTAGAATTGATGCAATTTTCATTGCTTGTAAAGTCGCATTTCTTAATATATTCAACCCTATACTTCCAGAAAATACTTTTCTTAATTCATGACATATAATTGATAATTTAACTATTATTTCATCTTCTACTTTTATTGAAGAAAAAGGTTGATCTCCAAAATTTTCAATTACAATACCGTCATATCCTAAATCCTCCAATTTTTTAGTTTCATCAATAGCATAATTAATTATTTCATTAATATCAAAATCAGTATTTCTTAAAGATGGTAAATGTATCATACCAAATAATTTGCTCATTATATTTTATGATACTCAAGAAATTATATCAATATTGGCTCTATAATATATTCTTGAGCTAATTAAAAATAATTCTTTATCTTTACAAAACTAAGTAAATTCAATAATTAAATAATATTAATGTAAAAATATTTTATGAAAAATAGTATCCCAATACTATTCCTAATTTTAGGTACTTTTTTTTGGGGTACAACATTTATTCTTGTTAAAGAAACAATAAATCTCATCCCGATTAATTATTTTCTTTTTATTCGGTTTGGCTTAGCAACATGTTGTTTATTACCCATTTTACTTTATAACCATCAATTCATAACAAAATCCATTATACTACATGGTTTTGTTTTAGGATCGATATTATTTGCATCTTATTATTTTCAAACAGTAGGTCTTTATTTTACCTCTCCTGCTAATGCAGCTTTTATTACCGGTTTAAATATAATATTTATTCCAATCATTGGTAAACAATTATTCAGTTTGAGAATAATCAAAACTGAATGGATTGCTGTTTTAATTTCTCTAATGGGTACAATTCTTCTTCTTTTTGATTTTCAAAATTTCTCTATTAATTTTGGCGATGCTATAATTTTACTTACTGCAATTACGGTCGCTCTACATGTTCTTTTAACTGAAAAATATATTCATCATAATTTATATCTAATATTATTTATCCAATTTTTTACAATGACTTTTTGGGGTGGTCTATTTAATTTATTCTCAGAACCTCCAGAAATCACCTGGTATAGTAATAATATTATCATTTTCACTTTATTTGTAACCGTATTACTTGCAACAATATTTGCATTTTCAGCCCAATTATATGCGCAAAAGAAGAATATAAGCCCATCCATTATTGGTGTGATCTTTGCCTTGGAACCTGTATTTGCATTGATTATTGATATTATCGTAGGGAATATTCCCAATTTCCTATCACTAATTGGTATGTTTATTATTTTTTTCTCAATTCTTATTGCTATATATTCAATTAAAATTAAAGAAGAAACAATAAATAATACTAATTAAATATTTTATCATGAACTATCAAAATTTTATTTGTGCAGTATCAATGATAGTTGAAAAACAAAACAAAATTCTAATTGCTAAAAGATCATCTAAAGATGATTTCCAACCAGGTATTTGGGAATTTCCTGCAGGTAGAGTAGAAAATGATGAGTCTTTAATAGTAGCCCTCAAAAGAGAGGCTCAAGAGGAATTAGGAATAAATATTTATAATCCTTCATTGATAGATGCATACACATTCATAAGAAAAAATCATAAAATTTTACTCTTAACCTATACTTGTCAAACTAAAGACAACCCCAATATCTCTTTAGAGCATGATGAATTAAAATGGATAGATCCTAAAGATGCGTACACCTTATTCACTCACGATCAACAAAAAAATACTTTAACACTTTATATTAAATCTAAACCATATTAGCTTAATTATGTATTTTTATAATTTTTTCCAATATGTTTTTTGTATTTTCCCAAGATTTAGAAAAATAGTCAAAATGCTCGCAATCTTTAATTTCATATAACTCAATTTTGTCTTTCGCTTTTATAAACTGCTTTTGCAATTCAATATTAATTATTTTATCTTTATCTCCAACTAATAAATGAGTATCTGAATTAGGAACAAAATTATTATGATCAATAAATATCTGATCCTCCATTTTTATCAATTCATTCAAATACCCTAATAATTTTCTCCAAGATTGCCCATTATATTTTAGCATATAATTATCCCATTTCATATTTTCAAAAAACTCAGTTGTAGAAAATCGTTCCATAATTTGTTTTTCTTTCTCTGTAATTATCAAACCACATCCAAGCACAAAGGCAAATTTAAAATTAAATCTTTTATCATTTAACGCATTTAAAATTAAAAACCCCCCTAAACTAAATCCTAACACCCCTGTCACATTATATCTATCATACAGTCCATAAAATTCATTTAGAAAAACCTCCACGTAATTTACATCTTTATAATCATTAATCATTTTATCATTTCCATGAAATGGAAGCTCCATACATATCACATCATAGTTATATTTTTTAAAAAATCTAACTATCCGATGAAAACTAGAAAATGGAGCCTGCCCCCCACCGTTTAATAAAATAACCGTCCTCTTATCCATTTCTTTCCTTTCCATTACTAATTAATTCTAATTAATCTATTATTGTTTTCCGATTAAATATTTCCTTTAATCTCATTAATTTTGAATTTTCAATAATAAACATACTACCTTTTTATTCAAATTATTTATTAATATAGTACCGAATAACTAATGAAATGTTATTTCTACTGTAAATTTATACGTGAAAAAAAACAAATCTAAGTTCAAGTCTTGTTTTTTATTACCTAAAATGATAAAAGATGATTTTTGTGAATATATTCAAAAATTTGGAAAAATTAATCCGCCCTCATCAGAATATCAAATATTAAACATAGACATTAATAATTCAAGTATATTGATTTATCAATCAGGTATTGTGATATTAGAAAAAAATCCCAAAATTAAAGAAATAATAAATATTTTTTATAACCGTCATAAACTTCAGCAACCAGAATTCGAAACGTACATAGAAAAAAACTATAATGAAAAAACAAATATACAAAATCAAATTAACATCCCAAAAGGTATTTGGTTAACAGAATTACAAATATCGGCATTAATTGAATACTTAAATGCAAATTCCAAATCAATTCAACCAATACGAAATGAAAGGGCAAGGTTCGAACAAAATGACCAAGTATTAATTGTCAATAAAAATAATGTCGTATACACAACAACAGGGTTTGATGATTACCATAACATAATTTCAAAAGTTGTCAAAAATAATAACCCATACTTAGATTTTGATAATATAATAATTTTTGATGAAATTGGTCGTTGGGACAAAATCGGTCCATATATAGTCTCATTATCACAAATTTCACCAAATAATGCGATTGAACTTCAAATCAAAGGAGTAAAAGATCACTCAATTACGCGTAATAAAAGTGTACAAGATTTTCTACCAATAATTGAAAATTACGTGACCTATGAAACGAAAATAGTTACTCCTTATGACATAAATTCACAAATTCAAAATAAAACTGATTATCTTACCTATCTTAATCATAGTAATAATCATTTTATCTCTAGTTTAAAATTATCTTTAAACAAAAAAACACTATTAATTATAGACTCGGAACTCTCTCACTTAATCGATCATACAAATACAATCAAAATATCAAAAAAATATAGGGATTTACCAATTATTGGTATTTCATCAACTATTAATCATATCATATCAAATAAATGGAAAAACAATGTCGAAAAACAATCTAACATAAAATTAACAAAAGATAATATATCTGCATTATTTAAACACAAAGAGCAAAAACAACTTATCAAAGAATTTCTTTTTAACGACTGAATTAACTTCTCTCTAAAGCCAAATGTTCATTTAAAAATTCAACCCCACATATCAATTTTTTAGCCAATGAACTGGTTGGATTTATAATTCTCCAAAATGGAGTCATAAGTTCTCTTTTTCCATCATTGGTAAATCTTTCATAACTTTCCTCAGCAACAATTCTTAGAAATATACCTGTAGTCAAAGGACAAGTAAAATCAGCATTATTTTGATAAGCTAAGTCTTCCCTCATTTTTTTGACATCTATTAATTTGCCCAAGGGTATTGCATTTACATATTTTTGAATCATTTTGGGTGTTGCAATAAACATTTTACTCCCTCTTGGCATCCCTGCAAAATTTTTTTCTAGAATTTTTAATCTTGGTTCATGCCCCTGGTTCAACTTTGCAGACCATGATTTCATATTACAATATATATTTTATTAATTATAAGTTTCATTAATTTGTTTTATCATTTTACTAATATAAAATTCAATTCTTCTCACATTATATGTAGAGAATGAAATTTTTCCAAGAACTTTTTTTACATTATCAACATTCAAAGATATCATTAATGATGAAAAATGACATGATTGATCATTTCTTAATGCTTTTGATACTAAATATGAAGGTTGTATTGCCATATGAAATGATAGAATTAATTGTTGAATGAATACTTTTACTTTCTCAAAATCATCCATACCATTATATTTTTGATATTTTGATAGCTCTTTTATCAATATTTCAAACGAAGGAAATTCTTTTTTTATATACTTTTGATTATTTAATTTCAATATTTTAAAAATAAATGCATCTTCACTAATTCTCTTTTTTCTTGCTAATTTTTGCAGTACGCTCCTGGTATTGTTATCAAGTAATATAAAAAATTCAATGGACATTTCTAATCTCATGAACATAATTGGGTAATGGAAAAAAAAGGATTGCAAAAGAATTGACTCAATATTGAAACCAGTAAAATTTTGATCATGATCTAATATTGCTTTCATCTCTGGAGGTAAACTCTCTATAACTCCTACTAATTTTGAGTCCATATTTTTTTTCCTCACCCTTTCTTAATAAGCTATAAAGAGTCCACTCTGAAAGTAATCTGTCTCTTTGTAATGGATATATTAAGCTTTTAATGATAATTTTCAAAGTGAAAACATGTCTTTACAATTTAACCAAAGATCTCTTGGTAAATCTTCAATCAAAATCACGCCAATAGGTTTAGGCGCTTGGCAGTTTTCAGAAGGAAAAAATTTCAATAATTTAATATGGAAATCTATAGATTCAGAAACAACAAATGAAATAATTTCTCAAGCAGTAAAAGCTGGAATTAATTGGATTGATACTGCAGAATATTATGGTAAAGGTGCATCCGAGAGAGGTGTTAGTAGAGGTTTACAAGCCGCAAATCTTGGAGATAACGATGTTAAAATAGCAACTAAGTGGTGGCCTCTCCTACGTTTTGCAAAAAATATTCCTAAATCAATAAGTAAACGAATTAAAGCCTTATCACCATATTCAATCGATTTATATCAAATCCATCAACCATTTTCATTTTCATCAGTAGAAAACCAAATGAAAAATATGGTTAAAATAGCAAATTTAAATTTAATTAAATCGATTGGAGTCAGTAATTTCACATTAGAAAACATGATAAAAGCATATGAAGAATTGGAGAAAAATGATTACCCGTTAGTTTCAAATCAAGTGTCATATAGTATATTAGATAGAAGAATAGAAACAAACGGATTATTAGAAAAAGCAAATGAATTAGGTATTACTATCATAGCCTATTCACCATTGCAATTAGGTTTGCTATCGGGTAAATATCACTCAGATCCATCATTGATTAACAACTTACCTATGGGTAGGCGTCGTTTCATGAAAGAAAGAATATCTCAAACCTCAGAATTAATGGATTTGTTAACTCAAATTAGTGATGAAACCAATATGTCTGTTTCACAAATTTCCTTAAACTGGATCATTAGCAAAAATGAAAAAATGGTAACAATTCCTGGTGCAACTAAACCTCACCATGCAAAAGAAAGTGCAGAGACTATGAATTTTAAGCTAAGAAAAGAACAAATTGATACTATAAACGAACTATCTCAAACTATAAAATTTTGATGAATTTTACAGAAATGCAATCAACATTTCAATTCATATATTAAAATTACTGGAAAAATTAAGTGTTCTTTTTAATATAATTCAAATGTATATAAATACTATAAATACAATATTCAATTAATATGAACTCAACTAAATTAAGTACCCTAACTACAGGTGCATTAATCATAGCTATATTATGCATTTCTCCTTCGATGGGATCTAGCATAACATCAATTGACTATGATTTAACAGATATTAATCCAACTTTAAATTCAATCGATAATAATCATGTATGGATGGAAGAAAATGCTTGGATGGATATTAATGATGAAGGTAATATTTGGTCTCATATATCCATAAGGGGTAATGATCTTTCCTTTGATAGACTAAAATTTGAAGATTTGTTTTCTCCAGAAATTCGAGAAATTTTAGCATGGTCAAATATGCATACTTCGAAAGCTTATCATCCTCAAGATCAAAATCTTCGATTTGATTTTACTTTTAGAACAAACATACCAGAAATAGCAGAAAATGCAGCAACCTTAATTTTGGATGCTATGCGAACTCAAGTCGCATTCTTTGATTTAGAATTCATCGGTAGCTATGGATATGATGAAAATCATGGAAATGGTTTTGAAGAATTCACTCGTGTTGAATATTCAGGACACATAGATTGGATCAATATGATTAAATTAATTGATAATTCCATACCTAGAAATTATGGAGGTCTTTCCTCTACAATAAATGTAACCGAAGCCGAAAATTTGAATTTCAACTTTTGGCCCGATGGTGATGGTGTTTCTGGAGAAATTGGTGTAAATTTCCAAGATTATATATCAGAAATGAGCGGTGGACATGAACTACAAATTGGAAAATTCTTTAGAGTAGATAAATTTGAAGTAGCTGATTTTGCTGAATTTACCAATATCGATGTTAGAATGCCTAAAATACTTAATTTAACACTTAATGTTTTCAACACAACCAATACGAATGTGAGGACTCAATATTTTGATGGAAATGAACCTCAACATAATAATATGAATACTTTCGTAATGATCACTCTAAGAGATGATGCAAGTTATGATAACATAAATGTTAATTTTGATTTTGAATTTATTCCAAGAGATTGGAAAAATATAGATCAAGTTTATTGGAATATCGATGATAGAGGATATTCTCATATAGATTTATGGGTGTCTGGAAAAACTAGAGCTGCTTTAGTTCCAAATCTTACCGTTGAATCAGCATTATTAAATGATGTAATTGGAATATGGTTGAATGTAGAAAGAAATGTCATAGAAGATTTTGAAAATTACTGGCTTTCAATCTACTTTCCACAAGGTACTGATTACCTATATGCCAATACAACAGCAACAGCAATAGTATCTGAATTAGAAACCATAGGATTTGATTTTGAAGAAACTTTCAATGAAAGTAATTGGGATGAAGCAGACAGAACAATTTGGAATGATGCAAATAACTCAGAGGTTTTTGCAGAAGGAATTAATTTTGGAGGTTACTTTGATAGTGATGCTTCTTTTGAAACAATGTTAGAAAATAGTCATGCAGCTCAACAATCCAATATATTACAAGATTTATCTTCTATTAATAGGTTAACTTGGAACCTATATAACACTAAATTTGGAAAGGCATCAATGGTTCAATTCCAAATTGATCCACTACATGAAACAAATACTAATCCTATACCTGTCTTTGAACAAGGTGTCGAAAAACAATTTACATATGACATTTTAAGACCTAATCAACTAGGTTGGAATGGTACTATTCCATGGAGTCAAAATTTAGAAGAATTACATATCAACTTAAGAGCTCCATTTAAAGGTGATTTTCAAGCAATAGAATTTATTCCATCAATGAACAATGGTTTCGGTTGGGATACAGGAAGATGGGTTGATAATTGGGATCAAAAACAAAGAATTGGATTTGACTTACGTCTCTATACTTCAACTCCGACAATTCAAGCTCCAGGAAATTCAAACCCTAATCAACCTCAACCTCCAGCTACGTTGTTAAATGAGGTTAAGATTAAAGCCAATAATTATTATTATACAGATAATGATGATTTAGAGGCACCACATATAAATGAAATGTGGATTGATAATTCCCCTTCTATTTATGATGATCTAGATGGATACTCAAATTATATGAGAATATATGAAAAACCAACATTCAAAGGAGTAGAAAATTTTGCAATAATGGTTGAAGATAGCAGTCAGCATTATTGGAATGGAACTGAATGGATACCAAGATATCCTTCGTCAGGTATAGCTAATGTGACTAGTTATTTCTACAGACAAGATGCTCCGATTGACCACCCCTTATTTACTCATGGTTTAAGTTTTACACATAATTCCACTTGGGAAAATAATAGCCCTAATAGACAGATTTGGGATGGAACATTAGACACGTCAATTTTACCAGATGGGGAATATGAATTATGGGCAGAAACATTAGATAATTCCAATAATTTTGGAGATAATTGGCTGGGTACATTTACTATTGACAATTATGATGATAATTATACCGCATCATCAATTATATGGTCAGATAGCACTCCTAAAGATGGTGACAAAGTTGGTAATATTGCATACTTTGATTTCTCAATCACTGATGATGTTGGTGTTTATGCAGTCATAGCATACAATAATTTAGGAGGGTACATACAAGAACCATTGACTTCCTCAACAAACTCAACAGGTTTTATAGGCACCTATTCATTCAAAGTTGATTTGCTTGCACAAAATATGCCAGAAAATGCACCAATGACCATAACTATTGAAGTCTTAGATATGGATGGACATTGGACATATTCAGAGGTTACAGTAATAGTAGATAATATTCCATCAGGTGATCCACCAACAATAGAATTATTATCTCCTGCAAATAACATACAACTTAATAATTCAGAAACTACAAAACTATTATTCTCTGTGAATGTCACAGATGATTTGGGAATTGAGTCCGTTACATTAAATATATTCAATGATGATACATCCAAGGGATATTCAATGTTTGCGAATGATGAATCACTTAGCATATATGAATACGAATTAGATTTATTATTTTTGGAAACAGGCAATTATTCATGGGATGTAGTCGTAATAGATATTGATGAAAATCAACATATCATTACTTCTGAGGAAAGAGATTTCGAAATATTTGGAAATGCTGTAATTATTAATGATACTACTCCACCTGTGATAAAATTAATTTCACATAATGATGGAGATACTGTAACAGGAGTTATTGACTTAATCGCTGAAGTTCAAGATGATTATTCCGTTTCTCAAGTGGTATTTATTAATCCATCAGGAGTTGAAGTCGAAATGATTTCAAGTGAAAATAATACCTATATTTCAGAATGGAATTCAGAAGATGTCGTTGATGGTTCAACTGAATTATCAATAAGGGCAGTTGATGGTGCAGGTAATTCTGTTACATTAACATTTAGTCTCAACGCAAATAATGGACGAACTGCATCAACACCCGCAGTAGGTATTTCCTTACCAGGTTTTGGTTTAATAGTTTCTATCTTATCAATAATTGGTTTAACAACTATAGTTAGACAAAAGAACAATAATTGGTAATTAATTATTTATAATCAAATACAATCTATATAATATTGAAATGAAAAAATCAAATAATCAATCTTTAGACATTATCTCCCATCTTTTGAAGGGAAATTCTCGTTGGATAAAAGGAAAGTCAAAATATGATTTTAATACCCTCAAAGAAACTACAAAACAACTAATTGATCACCAAACCCCGCATACAATTATTTTGACTTGTTCAGATAGTAGATTAGTACCCGAAATCATTTTTGACTCTAATATTGGAGAATTATTTACCATAAGAATTGCAGGTAATATTATTTCAAAAGAAATAATCAGTACAATTGAATTTGCGTGCTTAGAATTATCAATTAGACAAATTATAATTTTAGGACATGAAAAATGTGGTGCTATTGCGATTAAATACCTCCCCTATTCCTTAAAACATAATTATTTTGAACCTATCTTAAGTAAAATTGAAATGATGATTCCAGGTGACAATAATTTATCTGATAGAGAGAAAATTTTAGATAATGCAAAAAATCAAAAAGAAGAACTAGTGAAATTATCAACAATTGTACGAGAATTGGTTGATGAAAATAAGCTAAAAATAGATTATGGTATATATGAACTAAGTAATTTTAAAGTCGAATTTATTTTAGATTGAGATAACTATAATACTATTAGTTTAGGAAAACCAAATATTAATGCAATACCTGTAACAAGAACAGTATACAGAACCGACACAAATAATGATTTAATTAGAATATTAAATACTTTTTTTCTGTCAATATTTGTGTAATCTTTACTTTCTACTTTCGAATAATTTCCTAATTTTTGAAAATTAAAATATCCAAAAAATCCAAACGCTACACAAAATTTGTCATACCATTCAAAAAACACTAATCCTAAACCAAATCCAGTTCCTAATAACACTAAATATGAAAAAATTGTCAATAAAAGATTAAATTCACTTACCCAAAACATACTTGCAATCACAAAACTGCCAAATACAGCTAAATAAAAGAAATTTTTTCTTCTTTGAATTTCTAAAGGACCTATATTGCATACTCCTGGAATATAATTATCACTAGGAAGTTCAATCAAATTTGGTTGCTCCATATTTTACAAATAGACTCACTATTTAATACAATATGTAAATAGGCAACTTTTTTAAAATCTATGAACAAAGTGCCCCCTAATTTCATTATCAATATTTTCTACTTTAGCAAAACCAATTCTCTCAAATTGAACAATAGTGTTTAGTTCTAAATTTGATATATTATTTTCTACATAACCAGAAACTTTTTTCATTGAGTTTTTATCAATTTGATTTTTAATCGGATATAATAATTTTGGATCTAATAATTTAATCTCTTTGTAATCATCATTTACCCATTGAATTTTAGTAACACCTTTTATTATTTCTTTACTCAAAAAATTTGCACGGATCTTATCCCCAATTTTTATAATTTTGATATTGCAAAAATCTTTCAGCCTAATAATATCTCCCTCATTAAAATTAAGATCCTCCGATGAGATGTAAATTCTCTTTGTTATATTAATTTTCCGAACTCCATAATTTTTAATTTTAGGATGAAATGGAAGTTCAATATTGCCGTCATTTATCCCATCTATTTCTACCATTAAAGGGTCTATAACCATGTATAGCCTATTTGCGGTCTCATCTAGTAAACTCCTTGATATTGACTCTAATGTTACCCATGCAATGGTTGAATTTTTTGCAGTAATACTTGCCTCCTCTATTAACAATTTTGCAGTCTTTGGATGTATCCCCCTTCTCTTCAATGCTTGTAAAGTAAGTAATCTTAGATCATCCCATCCTGAGACAATTCCCTCATTAACTAATTCTCTTATTACTCTTCCAGAAGTTGGGCTTCCTTGAATATTGAATCTTCCAAATGAAATAAATTCAGGCTTTATACCTCCCATTAATTCAATCAAATATGTTTGTAATTCTTCTCGCATCTGACCAAACTCACCTGATCTTATAACATGGGTAATATTATATTTCATTTCAAAAAAAGCAGACTCAAAATCGTATAGTGGCCATACTTTATATTCTTCCTCAACAAGTGGGTGTTTCACATCACTAATTCTAAACATTACTGGATCCCGCATATTCAAATTATTGGATCCTAAAACACCTTTCAATCGGATCACTCCCTCTCCTTTCTTAATTTCTCCTGATAGCATTCTTTTGAAATTTTCAGTATGGACGTTAGTTTCTAAATTTCTATGTTTACAAGGTAGTCCTTCATCTTTCTTTTCATTAAATTCCAAAGGTTCACATGAACAAAAATATAACTCCTTTTTCTCAATCAATTCCGTTGTCACATCGTACATTTCATTAATAAAGTTAGAGGCTCTTACTTCTTCATTCCATTCACATCCTAACCACCTTAATCCATCTTTTATAGCATCATAATAAATTGGGTCAACTTTTTCAGGATTAGTATCATCAAATCTCAATAATACATATCCATCATATTTTTTTGCATACATATGATTGATCATATAATTCATCCCCTGTCCTAAATGAGGAAATTTCGATGGATCAGGTGCATATCTTACTCTTACTTTGCCTTTGAGTGCATTTACTAAATCAGGTAAACCTTTCTTTTGTTCTTTTCTTTGTTCTGATTTTTTGTCTTTTCTAGCTTTAGTTTCCTTCATAGCATTCGGTGCTAATTCCATCAAAGTATTACTTATTTTAGTTCTATCCCAAATATTAATTTCATCTACAAATTTTTGAACTTCAACATTAATTTGTTTAGCTAATGGCCTTAACTCTGGATTCTTTCCCAATAAACTTCCTAAGACAACTTTCGCATTAGGACTTCCATTATGAATTTGAGCATTTAATAAAACATCAATCATGATTTTATTCTTTATATCATCATTGATTTTTTCCATACAATGTTATAAATTTTACAATCATATATTATCTATGAAGTTAACATAAAAATAAATTATTTTTTTTAAATTTATTAATCTCTTCAGTTTTTAATATCTACGTGGAGGTCTATGTTTTTGATAACAATCTCTACAATACACAGGTCTATCTTCCGTTGGTTTGAAAGGAACTTGAGTTTCCTTTTTGCAATCCGAACATATTACATCATGCATTTCTCTTTCTGGTCTTCTATCACGGTTATTTCTATTACGGTTTCCTCTATAGCTCATGTTTATCACATCTATTTTCTATATTTTGACTCTGATTATCAAGCAGTTCGTTAATTCAACATGAAGCTCTTTATCTAATATATAGTTTCATATGAAGTCAAACTATATAACATAATACCTAAGAAACAAATTATATCTATAATTTTAAGAAATTTATCAATTTCATTTACAACATCTTTCCAACCTTTACTGATACGTAATCAAATATTCGGAACTTATTTTTGGATACTGCTTCTACCTATTATTATTGTCTTACACACTAAATGTGCTTGTCTATCGAATTGAGGATAAAGAAAGTCATATTCACCTTGATAAGTATGATAAATAATGTCTAGACCGGGAAAGTCCCGGTCTGACACATTCTTAGGAGGTGATCCGCCCGCAGCTTCCGCTACGGGCACCTTGTTACGACTTCTTGCGCCTCAACGAGAGAAGACTCGTCATGGTCAGTGATAACCACGCCTCATCCCCTCCCATCTCGGATCAAGCGACGGGCGGTGTGTGCAAGCTCCAGGGGAGAATTCAGGACGTCATAATGAAACGTCCTTACTACGCATTCCATATTCACGCGGACGCTTACAGTCCGCGATCCTAACTGAGACCGGGTTTAGAGGTTGGCGTCGTCTTTCGACGTTGCATCTCATTGTCCCGGCCATTGCGACTCGCGTGTGGCCCTGAGCGTACGGGTCATACAGACCTCATCTGGACGGCTCTTTCATCCACCTCAGCGGTGGCGATCTCCTTATTGTACCCGATCTACACGGATGCATCACTGGCAAATAAGGACGCCGGTCTCGCTACGTTTTTGCACTTAAGCAAACACCTCACGGCACGAGCTAAAATGGGCCATGCAACACCTATTTATAGCTCACGTAAGCTCATCAAGCTGACAATCATTACTATAAACGGCTCAGGTAAGGTTTCTGGCGTTGAGTCCAATTAAACCGCAAGTCTCACGCGTTCCGGTAGAGCCCCGTCAATTGCTTTAAGTTTCAGTCTTGCGACCGTAATCCCCAGGCGCTGCACTCAAGAATTTCTCGACAGCACAGCCGTATCTAAATACGGCTACACTTGGTGCAGAGCGTTTACGGCGTGGACTACACGGGTATCTAATCCGCTTCGCTACCCACGCTTTCGTGCCTGACCGTCGGATCTGTTCCAGTAGGCCGCCTTCGCCACAGGTGGTCCCGACAGGATCTACGCATTTCACCGCTACCCCGTCAGTACCGCCTACCTCTCCCAGTCCCAAGACCAATGGTTTCTCCAGCATTTCCTATCGTTGAGCGACAGGCTTTCACCGAAGACTACTTGGTCCGGCTGCGCACGCTTTAAGCCTAATAAAAGCGGTCCACTCGCAGAGATGGTTTTACCGCGGCTGCTGGCACCATCCTTGCCCTCTGCTTCCTCATATAGCTGTTTACACTATACAACAGATAAGAGTGATCTTATCACTTGGCGTTACTCCATCACCGTTTCCGGCATTGTGGAATTTCCCTGACTGCTGGACTCCGTGGAGGCCCGGGCGTTGTCTCAGTCCCGATCTGACGGCCACACCTTTAAGTGCCGTTACCCATCAATGGCTTAGTGGTCCGTTACACCACCAACTACCTAATGGGACGCAGGTGCATCCTTGAGCGCCGTAGCATTTAACTGATGGCCCATTTCCAGGGATCCTCAGCTATCGGGTATTAGTCACAGTTTCCCGTGGTTATTCCCGTCTCAAGGGCAGCTTACCAACGTGTTCCTCAGCTTTTCGCCTCATCCCGAAGGACGATAGACTTGCATGCCTTACCTAACACCAATAGCAGCCCGCGCTGGCAGCATCAACCAGAATACGTTTTTAACCATAATGGTTTATTTGTCTAAAGAGACAAATTACGTATTAACAAGAGAATAATTCTCATTTGTTAATGTGCTTGGAATTTATTACGCAGGTTACAATAAAGTAAACTTCATTAAGCTTTTTTCATTTACGCTAACTCTACCACTGAATTTGCATTTCAATTACGCATTTACAGCGGTTGGTTAAGATGTTGGATGAAATCAAATAATTGTACCGTAACACAGTTACTGACCGACACCTCTCCTATCCGGCTCATTCGTCCCGCGATTCTCTCAGAAAATGTCTTCAAGCACAATAGCATTTATTGTACTCGCATACATTTGGAGAAACTTAGATAATATAAAGCTAAAGATAGTAAACATACAGAATGATTTTCATTTCATTTTTTACATATTCGTTTAATTTATTTGCAATAATAATAATATCATAACTATTGTTAATATACCATGAAACGGCTATAACAATGCAAGGACTTAATTTAATATTTATATTTGTAAACTTCAATTAATACAAATATATTGAATTTTTATTTATTATATTTATGGTGCATAAGCCCTTGTCTGGAGATAAAAAATGAAAATAAAAACAAAATATTTGGCCTACATGGTTGTTCTAATTTTTATGTTAGGATCATTTGCTAGTCCAAATCTAGGCTTACAAGAAAGCTCAGAGAGAAACCCTAGTGATAATCTCTTTGAAGACGTTCTCTTGGATGACTATGGTAACATGACCGTTGATTATGATACAACTGCCATGACAGATGCACCAAGTCCTAGTCCAACAGAATATAATATATCAACATTTGAAGCTGATACATATATTAACACATATAATCGTGAAAATGCTGATGGTGGTTCAAATTTTGCAGATCAAGTTAGAATTCGTCCTGGTATGAATTCTTTTGATTATAATGGTACTGTTAATTTAGATGTAACAATTAATGTTACATCTGACATTGAAGGTATGGTTTTATTTGAAGCTATAAACAGAACTATGATGACAGATGATGACATATATTTCCAATACTATTGGTTTTATCCAGATCACATGGCAAACTATACTATTGTAGTAGATTATTATTTAGATGGCGTATTAGCTGATAGTACTACTCATGATTATCAGCTTGAATTTGCTCCTACTTGGGTCGGAGCAGATTATAAGAACATATATTCTAATATTTATTTTTATGATTATGATGAAGATGAGAATAGTACTAATGATGCTTATAGATTTTATTTAAGACCATACGCGAGTCTCATGGATAGGACAAACGGGTTCCATCAATTTGCAGAGATTATTCTTGATAATGGTGTTACAAATACTACTGTCGAATATAGAGAGACATACACACCAACCTCCTCATATCATATGTTTATATTTGAAAACATTGCTTTAGAAACAGGTAATTATACCTTCAGAGGAGGATATTATCATCATGATAAACCCATAATAGTTTATGAACATACCGAGGAATTATTTGCTAGTACTATCAAAGATACTCCAAAAATCAATCATTGGATGGATACCTATAATGATTTTGGAAATTCTACATCTGGTGATGATACAATGTGGTATGATTTTGATATAAAGGCGTATTATGATGAAATGACTACTGTAGATATTGTCTATGAAATATTGGATAGTTCTAACAATACTCTGCAAAAAGATGAATTTTCCTATACAAGTTTTGGATATATGGAATATTGGGGTTATAATTCCTTTGTAAATCTTGCAGGTAATTATACACTCTCAATGTCTTATTTTGAAAATGGTATTGAAAATTTAGACTTAGCATATCAAAAAACATTTGGGTTGATGGATGAAGCAGATGAAATAAAGCCATGGGCAGAAATAGACATTTGGATAGATGAATTTTGGGGTCAAAACCTTGAAGTTGAAATTGAAGCCGAACCATATGGTTTTGAATATGGTACTGAGCTATTTATAATTGTTGAAGCAATGAATTTGGAAACCAATGCAACAGTCCTTTTAGATGAAATCTATTATACTGCAGTCGGTGATTGGTTAGATATTGATTATGCCTATTATCCACTTGGTGATGGAGAATGGAATGTTACCGCCTCACTATACGTGATTGAAAATGGTGATAAAATTTTCCTAGATTCAGATTGGGATGATGAAGAAATCGACTCATATTATGGAGATGGAGATCTTGGTATGGATGGTATCTGGGTAGATTGGACATCGTTTGATCTTGAAGAAGATAATGGTTATTATTGGGGTGAATTTTGGTGGGATATGTTCCATTATGACTTACCAGACTCAACCTTTACTGCAGAAATTGAATTTTCAAATTCAACTTTAGGTAATCATACTCTATCTTGGGATTATTCTATTCATGGAGATGGAGGCCAATATGAAAATTGGGTATATTATACTGTACCTAAAGATCTTAATGGAGTCTACAATATTACCATGAAATTCTATTTGGATGATGAATTATTTTACTCAGAATGGATCGAAGAAAATGAAGAAATAAAGGGTTCTGATGCACTAGTTGATTGGCATGATCTTGATTTCTATGGAAATGGTGATTGTACAAATTATCTAATTCCAGAATGGGAGATTTATACTTCAGTAGAAGGTCTATTAGAAGTAGAGGTCTTATTAGTCAATTCAACTTTAGGAAACACTTCCTATACTGTTGAATACTACGTAGCCGGTCAATCAATCTCTACTGCATTTGATGACTATGCTTTTCATCCACAAATCAATATTGATGTAGACGGAAATTATGATGTTTATTATAATATTTATTATAATCAAGAATTGATTTTTTCAGATGATTATGGTAACGACTGCTTTACTTCATCAGCACCAAGCTATAATGACTGGGAAGTAGTTATTGAGGAATATTATGTCTATCCAGGTAGTTATACTGATTTATATTCGTCTAAATTACAAGAAAAACAACCATCTCTTTTGGTTGAGTTTGATCTAGATGATACATATTTTGCTTCACCCACAATGGTTGATTTTGAAGTAATCTTTTGGTATTACAATGAACCAGCAGGTAATTACATCATGACTGATGTAGTTGATTTCCAATATTGGCATAATATTGGAGAACCAGATTGGAATGCAGGAGAATATTATGGAGAACTCATATCGCCAATGTATGCAGGAGATTATCTTATAGAGGTATCTCTTACATTTACCAATGATACAACTGTTGATACTGTTTTCTATGAAGTATATACCTGGTATACTATGGGCAATACTCCCGAAAGTTGGCTGGATGCTGAAGTGTTTTTAGACGCAGAAGATTGGGAGCTAACTAGTAATCCTGATGCATTATACTATGAATACTCCTATGAAGATTGGGCATGGGATACTTACATACCTGCTGATCTAAGGTTTGTAGTAGATATTTACCGTGAAGATGTAAATGGATTATGGGAAATATATGATACCTTTGTATATGAACAATTTGCTATGGAATATCATTATTTTTGGGATTACTATTTCTTTGAAGACTCAGGTATGTATTATGTTGATGCAAACCTATATATCAATGGCGAGTTGGCTGCAAGTGGAGAACATTATGGTTTCTTTGAAGCATATAATTTCAACGATTATTTTGAGTTATATGAATACAGCAACATAGATGTATGGACGTGGTGGGATTATACCAGTTTCCATTTTGAATGGTATTATGAAGGACTCGCAGTATCAGATCCTATTGAATATACGGTTGATTTATACCTAGAATATACTGATTATTTAACAGGATATACTTACATTGTCTATCAAGATAAAATCACCCATACCATCGAACCTGGTCAAGGTGAGATCGATACAATGGACTATGTACAAATTCCTCTTGTAGGTGATGGTATCTATAGGTATCATATTGTTGGATCTATTGATGGTGTAAATTATGAAACTGAAAGTGATTACGATTGGGTAGAACATGCACACTACTATATGGATATCAATTTATTTGAACAAATGTCATATGAACCATATGTCATGGGATTTGCTCAAGATACTGAACTCATCGAAGGTGATTATCTTGTTGCAGATTTCGAAGTCTATGATAATTCATATGGTTGGTTAGAAATAGCAATCGATGGAACAACTGTCTTTGCAGATCAGTACTTCTATGATACCTATGCCACCCTAACTCTTGGAGATTTAGAGGTAGGTATGTATAACATATCAATCTCAGTCGAAAATGCAGAAGATTGGTATGTCATGTATTGGTTTACAGTAGAGGTCAAGGAGAAAGTTGTGGAAACCACAGATCCTACAGATCCTACAGAAACCACAGATCCTACAGAGACTAGCGAGACAAGTAATGCCACAGAAACATCTGAGCTACCAACAAATATAACTGAAATCCCCACTACTGGTGGAGTTACAGAAGGATTTGGTTTACCAATATCTTTTGTCTGGGTTATAGTTCCCTTTGTAGCAATTCCTCTGTTAAGACGAAAACTGTAAAAAACAATCATTAAAAACTTCTGAGATTTTCTCAGAAGTCACTTTCCATTATTTTTTGATAATATAATATTATTCATATTAAAGATTTAAATTTAATAAAACTACAAAAAATTTAGATTAACGTTTTTTTCAAATATAAAATTAATTATATGACTAAAAACCATGATCTACTTTAATTAAAGTGATAATATGAAAATTAAATATAATTATTTAGCATATTTTGTAATTTTAGTTTTTATTTTTGGATCATTAGCTGCTCCAAATTCAGAACTTAATGAGACGAATATGTCTAATAAAAATATTGGTGATTTGAATAATTCAAATTTAACAGATGACTTCTCTAATTCATCTGTGAATTATCAAACCACTGTAAGAACAGACGCACCAAATATGACTGAAGTAGTCATAGATTGGAGTAGCGTCGATTATGATTTGTGGTATAATAGCTACAATGATGACAATATAGATGGTTACGAAAAAGTGTCAATAGGTGGTAATATCAGAGCCGAATATACTGGAGGTAAGGTTGAAGCAACATTTAATCTAGTGGTTAACTCAAGTGTTATGGGTATTGTATATGACTCAAATACTACCTCGCTTAGGTATGGTGACCAATATTTCTACATGAATTCTGTTTTTTTTATGGCCAATCATACTGCTACTTTTACTTTTACCTTAAATTATTATTTGAATGGTAATTATACAGGATCCGAATCACGTAGCTTTGAGATGAGTCCAGGTTCCTACCAAACATTTGATAATGAATATACTGAGATATATCAATCTAGGATTGACTCTCGAGTAATTGGCAGATGTTATGGAGATCAAGGAGGTATTAATGCCGCTAGTCAGAACTCTGAATGTACTTCATATCCAGACGCAGCAAGATATGACCTTAGCTCACAAATCTATCCATTTGATTGGGATGAAGCCCGTGGTCGTAGTGATAAATTAAAAATAAGTTGGGAAATATTTAGCGAAAGAAACGATAGTGGTTTAATAGGTAATAATACTCTTCATCATGGATATAAACTTCAACAATCTAATATGAATCCTGATTTGTATTGGAGTGATATGGTTTGGGAAGGCACTTTTAATTTAAATGGAACATATTATTTTAAAACTACTTTATCGGTTAATGACGTTATTATAAATGAAAAAATAGAAGCAAAATATCTTTATGTTCTCGAAAAAGAAGAAAATTTAGATGTAGATATTGATTTGTATGATGAAGATAATGATAATTTAGTAGATACCATTGAATGGGAATGGGGATTTCAATCATTAAGTTATGATGATCATAAGATTGAGGTTCAACTTCAAGACTCCAACAATGTTACTTTACAATCAAATAGTCAAAAATTAATTAATACATTTAATTATTACTACGAAGATATAGGCTACTTTGGTGACTTAGAAGTAGGTAATTATACCGTTATCGTCACCTTATTCAGAAATGGAGTTGTTCACGAAGAAGTCCGTAATTCCGTTAGTATTCAAGATAAATTCGCATACCATGAGGTTGAACTAGACACAGATTACGATTATGATGGGTTAGGATTATGGGAATTAGAATTTGGAGCTGAATATTATGGTATCTCTGAAAATCTAGAATTTGAATTACTAGTCTATCTTTATAATAAAGATACAGGACAGTTAATGGATGAATTTGACATACCATTAAATACAACCTCAATATCTTTTATGAAATATGGCTATGCCTACTCACATTTTATGGTTCAATTACCAAATTATAACATGACTTACTTATTCAATGCTACATTAAATGCATATGAAGGAGAATTGCTACTCGCCTCATCAGAAGATAGTTATGATTATGAAATGGATAGTAATTATGGATTAACTGAATTCGCTGGTATAAATATCGAAATGCAAGGAATGTATTCCGATGTATTTAATGACAATGGTGTAGTATTCTATGAATTTGAGTTTGCTCATTGGATGATGGATGAAAACTCCAAATTAGATCTGCAAATAGAAACTGTTGGAGACTTTAATTTTACTATTGCATCACATTTCTTTGATCTAAAAGGAACTGACCTTATCAGGTTCTCTGACTATACATTTGTGCCATTCAATGGTTCAGTTGTGATTAATGTAGTATTACATTTCACAGACTCAAATGGTGAAGTCATAAAGGCAGAATATCAACTACATGATACAACAAATATTAAGGCAAATACTTTAAATTTCTGGATGTCTAATTTCTACGACAACCATTATAGTGATAACAATTGTTATTATTCAATTGATTATCAACTTTTCATGAGATATAAAAATTTAGTACAAGCTAATTTAACTGTCGTGTCTGAATTCATTTATACTGATCAAGTGAGTGAATCTAATAATAATACTGCTCAAAACCATACAATTTCATCCAATTGGATATTAGATGGCACTTCTTATGGGCATGAATTACAAATGCCAGTGGTCATTGATTTCGAAGGAAACTATCAATTGATGACTTATGTCTATTTAGATGATCAACTTGTTTATGAAAGAAATCATAACACTAGAAACTATTGTAGTGACACCGAGGATTTCCGTTCTTGGGATAGTGCCTGGTTTGATGAATCAAGAGGCACTATGGGTACGTATTGGAATCTGGAAGGTTTCCTAGAAGATAATACGACTATATATTTCGAATTAAATTTCTGGTATATGAATGAATTTTCCAATAATTACATTATGGTAGAACATTATGTCAAAGACTGGGTGATGTCTGGCAATTTAAATAGTTTACAATGGTATGAGCGACCAAGAGTAGAGCATAGATTTGATTTTATGTATATTGGAAGTTATTTATATGACATAACCATTAAAGTTGGAGACAAAGTAATTGATCGTACCGTTTTCGAAATGGACATAACTGAAGTATCAATAGGTATGGAATGGGAAGATTTCTATCTAAATATAGATTTAGATAATTGGTTCTCCAATTTACCCGATACCATCAGATTGAATTATGGAATTTGTTGTCAACTTCGGAATCTGTTAGATTATGTTTTAGAAATTGACATAAAATTACTAAATGAAGACCTCAATGAATTCATTTCAATCGCATCTTGGGAAGTATATCCTCGTGATAATGGTTATGGTGATTACTGGAATGAAGAATATTTCTTTGTTCCTGAAACAGGTGAATATTTGATCTCAATGCAATGGGTTGATCCTGACGGTGAAACAATATCTTATCAAGAACTTCAATCATTCTTAACAGCAAGCAATTTTGAATATGGTGAGGACAGTTTCTACGTTAATAGTTACATGTATGATGCATGTTGTGGGCCTAATCATATTGGTGCTCGTTTAGAATTTCAATTCGAGGGATATTCAAACAAAGTACAAATGGTAGATTTCGAATTCACAATCAGAGACAGATATTCAGGTGATATCGCATTAAAAGATAAATTATCATTAATGGTACCTGAAGGAAATCTAAATTTAAGGGATCATTTATTTATCCCATTAGATTTTGGTCAATACTATGGTCTGATATTAATATATGTTGATGGTGTATTATACAATTATAATACGGACTCTTTCGAAGTAAGGGAAGAGACTCAGTATTATGGTGACATGGATATGTCTGATCCTCCACAATTATCTGCCTTTGCTGATAAATATGAAATGGAACGCAATGAATATTTGAGTGCTACTTTTCAAATCAAAGATAGCACCTCAGGAATGATCGATATCTCAGTAAATGGAGAATCTATTTTCATGGAGCAATATTACTTTGATACTCAAGCAATATTGACTTTAGGAAGTTTAGTAGATGGTATGTATAACATATCAATTTCTTTAGAAAACTCAAAAGGTTGGTATGCAATGTTCTGGTTTACGGTTAAAGTTGGTGATGGTGGAGTAAATACCACTGATCCTACAGATCCTACAGATCCTACCGATCCTACAGAAACATCTGACCCAACCGATCCTACAGAGACATCTTCAAGCGAGACAAACTCAACTGAAACTGCTGGTAATGAAACATCACAAGATGTACCCCAAACAGGTGGAGTAACTAATGCACCATCATTGCCTATATCCTTCTTGTGGATAGTAATTCCATTATTAGCGATACCAGTTTTAAGACGAAAATAATAATCAATAAAATAATATAAATTAAAAATTAAATAATCATATATTTTATTACATAATAAAATGTTAATTATATTTGTTAACTTTCAGTTAACAATCGTTAACTATACATTAACATTTATATAACTATTTTTTTTTCTACAATAATGAATAAATCGAAATTATTCAATATTTTAACAATGTTTACTTTAATTTCATTATTGGTATTTGCCTCATCAAGCACTCCAAATGAAACTCAAGTAAATACAAATGAGTTTGTAGATCAAACTGAAACTGTAAATATTGTTGCATCACACCCTTTTATCGCTGATGCACTAGATAATTTACTCAACTCAAGTAACTTACAAATGCAGTTTAAAGTAGATACAATAATCCCAGTTGGAGTTGATCCACACGATTATGAACCTGTTCCAAGTGATATCGAATTAATTAACAATTCAGATTACATATTTTGGATAGGTGCTAACTTAGAAGAAAGTATGACTAGTTTATTATCTTTCTGGGAAGAACAAGGAAAGTCACTTCCTTTAGTCGAAACTTTACCAGAAGACAGTGTTCTCATGGGAGGACATCATGACCATGATGATGACCATGATGATGACCATGATGATGACCATGATGATCATGATGATGAAGAAAGAATTGATCCCCACTTTTGGATGGATCCATCTTTATGGAAAGTTGCAGTAGAAGCAATGAAAAATGAGTTAAATGAACTTGTAGACAATGTATATACTGAATTAAACCAAAATTATGATGCATATGCATCCAAATTAGATAGTTTAGATCAATATATCATGAATCAATCATCAACAATAGACGCAAAATTCTTAGTAACTCAACATGACGCTCTTGGATATTTTGCTGCAAAGTATAACTTTACTACAAAAACTTTACAAGGACTTTCAACCAATTCTGATACAGGAATTGAAGAATTAAATAACCTAACTGATTTTGTTATTGAAAACAAAATCGATGCTGTTTTTGTAGAATCTACTTTTACACCAGCAAATATTCAATCTTTAATTGATGCTGCAGCAGCAAAAAATCATACAGTTACTATTGGAGGAATAATCTATATAGGTAATTTAGTTTCCCAAGCACCAATGAATACATACATAGGTATGATGGAATACAACATTGATACTATTACGGAGGGTCTTGCTGACGTGCCCTCCGTCTCCAGTTCACAAAGTAGTTTACCATTTTCCTATTCATATATCATTGGCTTATTTCTAACATTTATTTATACTAAAACAAAAGGTAAATTAGAATAAAATGAAAAATGCTATAGAAGTCAAAGACTTAATAATCACATACGGCGATAATAACGCCGTCTTATGGAAAACCAATGGGAGTATTCCAGAAAAGTCTTTGACTGCTATAGTAGGGCCAAATGGTGCAGGCAAATCAACTTTAGTAAAATCAATTATAGGTGCAATTAAACCTCATAAAGGGGAAATTAAAATCAATAATATATTAATTAAAGATATTTCAAATAAACATCAATTAATTAGTTATGTGCCACAAAGAGACTCATTAGATGATAATTTCCCAATATGTTGTCTAGATGTTGTTCTCATGGGACGTTATGGAAAACTTGGGTGGATTAAACGCCCGTCAAAATCAGACAAAGATGCTGCTATGAATGCTTTAGAAAAATTTGGTATGCATATGCTAGCAAACAAGCAAATTGGAGAATTAAGTGGTGGTCAAAAACAAAGAGTCCTTTTGGCAAGATCTTTTCTTCAAGACTCTGAAATAATTATTTTAGACGAACCTTTCGGAGGCATTGATATAAAAACAGAAAAAATAATATTAGATCTACTAAAAGAATTAAGAGATAAAGGAAAAACAGTTTTAGTTATCACTCATGATTTAGACTCATTAAAAGATCATTTTGATTATGTTTGGTTACTCAATATACACACAGTAGCATTTGGTAAGCCAGATGAAGTTTTAACTAAAGAAAACTTAATTCATTGTTATGGAGGAAGCGTTCACTTATTACAACACGAGGACAATTAAATGATATACACCTCTTACACCTTCTTAGTCATACTTTTTGGTTCAATTGTAATTGGTGCAACATCAGGTTTTCTATCTTTCTTTATTAATACCAAAAAGGAATCAATGCTCATTGATGCAGTTGCTCATTGTTCATTCGCAGGTATTGCATTAACATTTCTTTACGTAAATAATGTAACTACATTTCATCTCTATATTGGAGCTCTAATCGCTGCAATTTTAAGTATTTTTTTAATTTATGTTGTAAAAAATGCATCAATCATTACCATGAACTCAGCAATAGGTATTATTTTAAGTATGATGTTCGGTTTAGGTATCTCATCTCTCTCCGTTATTCAAAGATCAAACCCAATGAATAGTTACAGTTTGAAACATTATATATTTGGTAATATATTATATCTGCGAAGAGAAGATTTACTCTTACTTCTTATCATAAGTACTATTACATTTATATTCGTCATTATTTTTTGGAAGCAAATGAAAACAATTCTCTTTGATTTTGATTATGCAAAATCAATAGGACTTCCTATAAGATACATAGAATTAATATTTTTATTTTTGCTAGCCACCATCACAATAGTTAGTGTAGAAATGATCGGTGTTATAATGTATGCTGGATTACTAATTGGACCAGGTATTGCTGCAAGACAAATAACTAGTTCATACAATCGAGTTATAATTCTTTCATCCATTATTGGTGCATTTAGTGGAATAATTGGATCCACTCTATCTGCATCTCCATTAAGCCCACCCGCAGGCCCATCTATTATTGCTGTATTAGGTATTTTTGTAATAATTTCAATAGCATTTTCAAGAAATGGAGACATTATTTCTTTCATAAAATCTTTCTTAATTGCAAGAAATCATAATATCCAAAACACATTATCTCATTTAACAACACATATGATTATGAATCCTCGAGATTGTGACATTAGAGAATTTTCAATAAAAGAAAATCAAAACGCGCCTAGTTGTTGCAATCATCTTTTAGATAATCTTCATTTATTAACAAAATTGAATTATGTAAAACCTTTAGAACAAAATAATTGGGTTTTAACCTACAAAGGTATGTTGATGGTTGATGAATTAAAAACAAGTAACAAATTGGAGGTTTCACAATGAGCTTTTTGTTTGAAATTAGCCTAATAGTTATTTTAATAGGAATTGCTAATTCCTCTATAGGAGTTTTTTTGGTATTAAATGATAAATCCATGATTTCCTTTGCCTTATCGCACGCCGTATTATTAGGTATAATTATTAGCTATGGTATCATTCCAGACCTATATTCTCCTATTTTCATCATAATTTCATCTATAATTGGTTTTATAATAGTGAGTATTGTCGAATTATTGAATAAAGTTAAATTCATAGAATATAATTCTGCACTTGGCTTTGTTTATTTAACAGTTTTTGCGATCTCTGTAATCTTAATTTCTTCTAATGATCTTGATATGTATTATTCTCTCGAGAGTATAGTTTCAGGACAATTACTGTATTTACCATTTTTCCGAACCACATTTTTGGGTATAGATTTACCCTCAATCGCTTGGACAATGATTTCTCTAATAATTATAAATATTACATTCATTATATTGACATGGAAAGAACTACTTATCACATCATTTGACCCCCTCTACGCACAACTCAATGGTTTTTCAACCCAATTAATTACGACATTAATTTTAGTACTATCCAGTATGACTATCGTAGGATCATATAATGCAGTAGGTCCTATGTTAGTCATCGCTTTCATCATTACTCCGCCAGCTATATCATTTTTATTTTCCAATGATTTAAAACAAATATTTTTCTTAACTTTTCCAATCATGGTTATTTGTTCTTTAACTGGTGTTCAAATTGCATATTTTTTTGATATATCTCCTGCAGGAGTTATAGCCTCTACATTTGGATTTTTCTTTCTTCTAAGTTTAATATTTGCACCTAATTCAAACCTGAAAAAATATATTTTTAGTACATCAAACAAAGTTAATATGCCCAAGAATATAACTTATGATCACCTAGATGATCACAATAATTCGGTGATTGAATGAATGACCTAACAGATTTAACTCCAATTCAAAAAGAAGTAATTTCACAATATATCCAAAAAATAAGAGATGGTAATGGTATTCCACTTTTGGGTCCAAAGGAAATTTCAGAGTTAGTGATGAATGGACGAAGATCAAAATACCAATCACAAAATGAATTACAAAGTTTTTCAAAACCAAGAGCATATGTCATATTACAAGAATTAGAACAAGAAAATATTTTAGAACATATTCCAAGAAAAGGATTTCAATTAACCATTGAGGGTCGTAGGATAATAAATGAATTAGTACATCGAACAAAACTATTAGAAACATATTTTTATCAAGAATTAGGTTTAAATTTAGAAACTGCAGAAAAAGACGCCCAAAATACTGTTTTAGAAGTTTCTATAGAATTAATTAGTAGTATATGCGATATATTAGGACAACCAAAATATTGTCCTCATGATTATACTATTCCACATAATGATTAAATTAATTGTTTAAATCCTCTTTAACCAAATTAATAAATTCTTCCTCTATTTTTTTCAATAGCTTTTTCTCAGGCAAAGGTACAATATTCAAACCAGCAGCTGCGGCATGACCTCCTCCAGTCCCACCAAATTTATCTCCTATAATTTTCATTATATTTCCAATATTCAAATTTTTTATATTAGTCCTACCAGATCCTCTCATCTCATTATTTTTAATCCCTAAGACTAATACTACATCTGCTCCCATATTAATCAATGATCTAGCAACAGATGCTTCAAATGCTCCGACTTTAGAAATAACTATCAACTTTTGATCATGTGTATAATAACTCAATCTTCTTGCCCCCTTTATTCTCGCAATTCTTTCACCATAACTCATATTATTTTGCAGAAGATTATTTGCCAATTCAAAATCTCCCCCTATATCAATTAACTCACTCAAACGAAGAAGTATTTTAGAATTTGTCCCATAAAGCATTCTTCTTGAGTCATAAATATGTCCACATAAAATTATGGTTGCAATATCTGGCGAAGGAACTAAATTTAATTCACTCATTAATTGATCAACAATTATACATGTGGATCCTACATTTTTATCTATCAAACTAACAGTTGCATTTTTACTCAGTTCAGATGTCTCATGATGATCAATAACCAATAAATCAAAATTATTATCCAATACCCAATCTGCAAATTTCCCTAATTGAGAAATATTAGCAGTATCAACTGTTATTACAATATTATTATTTTTTTCATTAATCTTCCCTACTTCTTCAAACACCATTAAATCAAATTCATTTACCATTCTTTTACTAAGGACATTCAAGTTATCACTATATATTTTGATTTCATGATTAATATTTAATTTCGTTATCATGAATTTTAATATTTGAGCTGCTCCTAATGCATCTGGATCTGCATTATGATGTAAAAAAATATGAAAAACAGACGGATTTAATTCATTTAAGTAATGGGCAAAAGTGCTATACAACACATCACCACTTACTGACCCAATTTGGCCCTCAAATCTGTTTGACCTTGGTTAAATCTATCTTCTAATGATTTTTCTCTAGATTTTATAGAAATTATTTTACTTTCAAGATCTTCCATTTCAGAAAGCATTTCTTTCTTGGTTTCACCTAATTTCGATTTTATCATCAATTGTCCTATGTTTTTGAAAATTTCAGTATCATCATTCATTTCATTAACCTTACTCAAAGTATTTTTCAGTTCATTTTCTCTCCTCTCTAATTGTATTCTATGACTACGAATTTGTTCAAAATTTTGTTGTAATTGCTGTAGTTTTTGAATCTCTTCTTGTTGTTCAGGTGTAAATGACATATTTCCTCTTTTACAGATAAGTTCGGCAATTTAACAAGTTTTAGGTTTTATTCCAAATTTATTAAAGATATATCATAAGAAGTCCCCAGTAATCTTAAGATCGAATTCATAATTGCTCTCATAGCAATTAAATCATCTGCAATGATTTCAATAATTAATTTTGACTCCTCTTTTTCTATATTTGCTTTTCCTCTTTTTGTTTTTGACCCACCTATTTCGATATTTATT